>Ga0182030_10027957_pt1 | contig 10110 bp, 9 predicted proteins | sample 812S3MmetaG_FD_121299 | JGI IMG/M metagenome (GOLD analysis project Ga0182030, IMG submission 121299) | Permafrost microbial communities from Stordalen Mire, Sweden - 812S3M metaG (Illumina Assembly) | ecosystem: Environmental > Terrestrial > Soil > Wetlands > Permafrost | place: Sweden... | reverse complement strand
GTGGCAAAGGCACGCCCCATGTTCCCCATCCCGATTACGGCTAGGCGCATCCCCTTACCCTAGGGATCCCCAGCCACGAACGGCGCGACGGGTCAAGGATCGAGCGTCTTCGTGACCCCGTTGAACGGCCGAGTCGTTTCGGGACGGCGGCGGTGACCGTTACGCCACGGGATGCAGGTCGCGGTCCTCGTCGCGCTGCCGACCCGCTCGCAGCCGCCTGGCGCGCCTGACCATTTGACGCTGCGCTTCGGGTGGCGGATGGTGCCCGCCGTACGCACTGGCCTCTACAGGCTCCGCCAGTTCTCGCCAGGCGCCCGATCCACTCCCCGTGAGGTCGTCCAACGTGGCGGCGTACTCGCTGAACGTCTCGTCGGGGCGGCGGGGACGCCCGGCCCGCCGGCCCGCACGTTCGGCGCTCCACGCGATCCGCTCCGCCCACGTAAGCGGACGCGAGCGACGCCAGTGCAAGAATGTGGCCGCGACGACGAAGGTGAGCAACGCCCCGCCAACCGGCACGATCGGGATCCGTCGGAGCGCATGGCCGATATAGGCGAGGGCGGCGGTCCCCGGTGCCGGATTGGCCAGCGGAACGACGGCGGTGGGATCGAAGCTCTGCCATCCGAAGCCCGGAAACCAGACTTGGACCCAGGCGTGGGCGTCGTTGGCGCGGACCTGGTAGAGGTCGGTTATCGGATCGTACGGTCCCGGCACGTAGCCGACTGCTTCGCGGGTGGGGACACCGATCGACCGCAACATGACGGCGAGCGACGTCGAGATCTGCTCGCAGAACCCAACTCGGTTGCCGAACAGGAACTCGTCCACGGTGTCGGCGCCGGCGGGGAGGGGCGGAATATCCGTGGAGTAGTGCGTATGTGCGCCCATCCATGCGATGAGGGATTCAACCTTGTCGTAGTTGTTGGTGTCACCCGCGGTGATCTTCTCGGCCAGCGCCGCGACGCGTGGGTAGGCGTGCGGGAGCTGGAGGGAGGACGCCTCCACGGCGGCGGGCAACTGCTCGTCACTCCCGGCCGTACGGAGTTGGCCAGCCGTGGGAGTCCTTACCGTGGACTCGACGGAGTAGATCGCACCTTTTCCCAGCCCGATCGGCGACACGATCGTATCGTCCGTCGAGTAGTAGATCTTCGAAGAGGGAAACCACAGCTCAGTGGCGCTCTGGGCGTGGAACACGAGATTGGCCGTGGAGTTGGCGACATAGAAGGTCTGCAGATCCGTTTGCCCCGAAGCGTTGGATCCCAAGGGTAGGGGGAGGACGAAGGGCGATTGCTGGCGCAGGGTCTGGGTGGCGCTGTCGGTGGCCGACCAGCTCTCACCGTTCCACGTGTTGAAGGTCTCTCCTACCCAGTATGAGGGGCGTTGGGCGCGGACCAACATGACGACCGTGTCGCCCAAGTTTCCGCGCAGAGCCGTATTGAGGCTGCCGGCAAATCCTAGGTAGCCACCGACCCGCGTCGGGCCGCCGGGGGTGCCGGGTCGCGAAAGTTGGGAAGGCGAGCCGGCATCGCCGGCCAGGGCCCCGGGTACGCCGATGGAGCCACCGTCGCCCGCTCGGGCCAGCAGGTTGAGCTTGGCCGCGACCTGCGGAGCGGGAAGGACCAGAAATATGGCGGCCGCGGCCGCGATCACCGTGGCCAGCACGATTCCGAGTCGCGTCGGCGCCAGGCGCCCCCCGTCGCTCGCCGACGCCCACATCTCAATCAGACCCCAGACGGTGCAACCCGCCCAGGCCACTACGTAGAAGCCGAAGATCAGGTCGATCGCCTGCGCGCCGGCGACTGCCATCAGGCCGGCCGAGGCGGCCAGCGAGAACATCAGGTCGCGGCGCGAGGGAACGTGGAAGGAGTGCACGACCAGGACCGATACCAGAAGCACCGTGAGGGGGTCCTCGACCGACGTGACGTCCGCCGCGGGGGCACTGACCGCGTGGACGAACCAGACGGACACCCCGATTGCGGCCGCGGCGACGACGATCTTCACCCACCCCGGCGGATGGCGCCGGGTGAAATACGAAAACACCATCCCGAGCGCGACCAAGCCAATGGCGCCGAAGGCGGCCGCGTCGGACACCTCCCCCATCGATGCACAGGCCGCGATCGCCGCGGTGACGGTGAAGAAGCAGGCCGCCCGCAGCCGGATCGAGTGTTCAGGTGGGCCGGGTCGGTTCGCCCTCTTGATCGCTTCGAGCGTTCTCACGGGTACCCGGTATCGGCGTTCGCGTTCGCGTTCGCGTTCGCACTCGCGTTCGCCACGGCCCGCGCCAGGCGGCGTCCTGCCCCGCGTCGATCCGCCACGCTCGCGGTGACCGGTCCCGACGCCTCCAGCGTGGCGAGGAGCACGTTGGAACCCCGTTCGAGGAAGCGCGTGATGGTGCCCAGCGCACGCTCTGCGACCCGGTCTGCCTCCTGCGGGTCCTGTGGAAGGACCACGGTGAGGGTGACGGGTTCGGCGGAGGGACGCTCGAGCTCCCGGACCATCAGCTCGCCGGCATGGGCTGTTGCGCTCCAATGGACCCGACGTCGAGAGTCGCCGGGCTGATACGGACGCGCTCCCCTGGGCTGGCCGGCGTCCGTCTGCACCCAATCGATGGCCGCACCGGTGTCGTCGTGCGCTCGCAAGTGGAACGAGTCAGGTCGCCCACCGCGCGGCGCGACGTACAACGTGGATGGAAGAGGAAGGAGGACCCGGCGCGTCCACCACTGGAGGGCAAATGGTGAGGCGGTGGCGATGTCCAGCGTCACGAAGTCGAGCACGCCGCGCCGTTGCGGCACGAGCGCCACGGCGTGCTCGGGGGCCTGGCGCCGCCCTACCGGCCCGACGAACGCTTCACCCTCGAAGGGGGTTCGGGCGCAGACCCGGAGCCGAGTCGAGGCCGCAAACGAGATGTCGGCCGGCGTGCCGGCGGTGCAGTCCACGGGGGCACTGACGATGTTGATCTTGGCGCACGTGAGAACGACCGCCGGGCCGAGGATCCCGATGAAGAGCGTCCCGAACACGACGTCGCCCATCGCCTGCACCCACCCGGACCCTCCGTTGTGCGCCACCAGCCACCAGATGCCCAGAACTGCGATCGCGACGGCGACCGGGGCCGCGTTGCGGCTCGGTCGCGCCAATCGACTCATGGTCTCGGCGTCGCCGTCGCTTCAAGAATGTTCTCGATGACGTGCGCCGCCTGCCCGATGCTCTCTTCGCCGTCGTCCAAGAGGATGCGGTGGGCCAGGCAGCCGACGGCGACCGCCTTGACGTCAGCGGGTACGACATAGCGCCGAGAGGAGAGGATGGCGTGGGCCTGGGCCGAGCGGATGAGCCATATCACCGCCCGCGGGCTGGCGCCGAGAAGGACGCCCGGCGCGATCCTGCTCGTCCGGCAGATCTCGACGGCGTACTCGGCGACCTCGGGCGCAACGGGTACCAGCTTCGTCGTCTGCTGTGCCTCCAGCCATGTCTCGGGCCGGCAGACCGGCTGCAGCAGGGCCAGCGCGTACTTCCCACCTTCGTGGAGGGCCATCTGGGCCTCGCTTGCCGCGTCGGGATAGCCGATCGACGTCGCGATGGCGAAACGGTCCAGCTGGCTTTCGACCAGCGGGAAGGTGCCCCGTTGTGAGCGAGGGTTCTGGGTGGCGATCACCATGTGCGGGAGCGGGAGGGGCCACGATTCGCCGTCGACACTCACCTGATGCTCTTCCATCGTCTCGAGGAGAGCGGACTGTGTACGCGGTGGGGTGCGATTGAGTTCGTCGAAGAGAACCACATGCGCGAACACCGGTCCCTGACGGAACTCCCAGGTCTCCCTGTCGGACGCGTAGACCGAAACACCGGTGACGTCGGACGGGAGAAGGTCCGGGTGGCCCTGCACGCGCGACAGCTCCGCGCCCAGGGAGATCGCGATGGCCCGTGCCAGCACCGTCTTGCCGACGCCCGGCACGTCCTCAATGAGCAGGTGGCCTCCGGAGAGCGCGGCGACAGCAGCCGCGGTAATGGCGTCGTGCCCCCCGAGGAGGACCCGACTGAGATTTTCCACAACGGCCTGACCTATTGCGATGGCACCGCTGAGGTCAGGGGCCTCGACCGGCCTGACGTCAAGGGCCCGCTCGGCCCGAGTGGGCTTGATGGCAAGATTCAAGATCCCTCGCTTCAGTCATTGGTCGTGGCGTGGCGCGCTGAACCGGTTCGCGACACCACCGGCTCGTGCGCTACAAGCATGCGCAGTGCAGATCATTTGAGGGACTACGCAATCTCAACGCTCGCCCAACTCCCCTCCGGAGGCCCAGGTGGGGGTGGCTAATGGTCATGCTGGGGCCGCGTTCACCTACCGTTGACCATGATGCCGTCGGTCGTCCTCGAGTCGTCACCTCTCGCCGGTGGGAAGCCGGTCACGATCAGCTACCGTCAGGAAGGGCAAGGCCCCAGCCTCGTGTTTCTCCATGGAGGCTGGGGCTATGACATCTATCCGATCGACACCGCGACGCTGAGTTCAGCCCACACCCTGGTCCTTCCCAGTCGCACCGGCTATGGACGGTCCTCGGCTCTCGATGCCTTTCCGTCCGAGTTCCACTACTGCGCCGTCATCGAGACGCTGGCGGTCCTCGACGTGCTGGGAATCGAACGGGCGGTGTGGTGGGGACACAGCGACGGCGCGGTCATTGCCGCCATGGCGGCAATCCATGCGCCGCACCGGGTGGAGGCAGTGATCCTCGAAGCCCTGCACTACTTCGCGGCCAAGCCCCGGTCGCGCTCGTTCTTCCAGCGCATGGCGCTCGAGCCGGAGACCTTCAGCGAAGGGATACGCCGCACCCTGGCGGGCGAGCACGGGGAGCGTCGATGGAGTGACACCGTGCGCCACGACGGCCAGGCGTGGCTGGACCTCGCTCGGGGAGCGGCAAGCCCTCGGACAGACCTCTACGGCGGTCGACTCCACGAGATCAGCAGGCCGGCCCTGGTCGTTCACGGCGGCTGCGACCCGCGCACCGAGCCCGGAGAGTTGGAAACCATTCTGGATGCGCTTCCCGAGGCTCAGCTCTCGTTCCACGCCGATGCCGGCCATTGCCCGCATGCCGAGGCATCGGGAGATGCCGTGACACGCGCCGTGGTCGAATTCCTCGGGTCCCTCGTCGCCAAGGGTGGGTCTACAGAGTCCTGAGCGCGCCGGGGGTGCGGTCGAGGGGATGCCGGTCACGAGGGGCGGGAGCCAGCCGATACGGTTAGGGGCCTTATGGCACCCACGACAACTGCCATCGATGTGATGATCGAAATCCCCACCGGCAGTCGTAACAAGTACGAGTACGACCACGAGAATCACGTCATCCGCCTCGACCGCCGGCTGTTCACCGCCACGGCGTATCCGGCCGACTATGGCTTCGTGCCGGACACCCTGTCGAAGGACGGGGACCCGCTCGACGCGTTGGTGTTGGTGGCGGACCCCACGTTCCCGGGCTGCGTAGTCCGGGCCCGGATCCTCGGCGTCTTCTTCATGCGCGACGAGGCGGGGCTCGACGCCAAGTTGCTGACCGTCTTGGAGCACGACCCGCAGTGGGACAACGCCGAGGACATCGGAGATCTGCCAAAGCATCTCCTGAACGAGATCGAGCACTTCTTCAGCATCTACAAGGACCTCGAGCCCGAGAAACACACAGAGGTCATGGGGTTCGAGGGGCGCGACGCCGCGCTCAGGGAGCTGGAGGCATGCCGGAAGGCCTTCCGCACCCACGCAGGGAAGCACTGAGGCAAGACGAGCGGGAGCGCGTTCTCAGCCCGACGACGACTGCTGCTGCTGCTCTTCCGCCTGGCTCCCGAGCGTCACCTTCGTGGTGCGTTTGATGTGCCCGCGGTAGAACGCGATCTGGACGCTCTGTCCCGACTTGTCCTTTTCGATGATGCTTTGCAGGCTGGCGGCGGAACTGACCGCGGTGCCGTCCACGGCGACGATCACGTCGCCTTGCACGAACCCGGCCTTGCTGGCGGGCGATCCCGAGACCACGTCGAGAACGACCACGCCCGAGGTGGGCGTGAAACCGTACTGCGCGCGCAGTGCGGAGGTCAGCGTGGTGATGTCCACGCCGAGATAGCCACCCTCATTTGAGGCCGGCCCGCCCTTTTCGAGCTGGGGCAGCAGAGCCTCCACCTCGTCGATAGGTATGGCGAAGCCGATGTTCTGCGCGTTGGTACCATCCTCGGAACTCCCGGCTACTGCCGTGTTCATGCCGATGACCTGCCCAGCCGTGTCGATGAGGGGACCACCGGAGTTGCCCGGATTGATGGCGGCATCGGTCTGGATCAGGTTCTGGAGGTTCTCGGTCGCCGTTCCTGTGCCCCCCGCGCTCACCGATCGGCCCAGGGCCGAGACGATGCCCTGGGTGACCGTGGGGGTGCCGGCGGCCAGTCCCAGCGCGTTGCCGATGGCCACCACGGAGTCGCCCACGACCGCCTTGGACGAACTCCCGAAGGTGACGGTGGGCAGGTTGGGCGAGGGGTTGTTGATCTTGAGCAGCGCCACGTCCTGCTGCGCGTTGTAGCCGATGAGTGTGGTGGGCTCGGAGCTCTTCTTTCCGTACTCGGTCACGGTGATGGTGCCGGTCTCACCCCCGTTGGTGTAGAGCTCGATCACGTGGTTGTTGGTCACCACCTCCCCGCTGGAGGTGATGATCATTCCCGTTCCCTCATCCTCGCTGCCGTGCGACTTGACGTCGATGGACACGACGGCCGGAATGACCTTCTTGACCAGTTGGGGAATGGTCACGTTGCCACTGAGGACGGCGGCGCCAGGAGTCGAGTTGCTCTCCTGAATGGTGACGGAGTTCCCTCCGTTCCCATGGTCGGCCAACGCGGTCACACCGGCGCCGACCGCTCCTCCGACGAGGGCCGCCACCACGGCGACGCCCAGCCACTGGCGGCGCCGGAGGGACGCGGGCGGGCCGAGTGGCAGCGGCGGTGGCAACGGAGCCTGAGGCGGAGCCTGAGACGGGGGCGGGAGTGGGATCGGAAGTGCGGCCGGAATCTCCGCCGTGACCTGATCGGGGGCGATCCCTGGGTCCGTGGGGTCGGCGAACTCGCTGGCGTCGGCGGACTCGGCCGGAACTGCAGGACCCGTGTGGCCTGCGGATTCGTCCACGGGGGGCAGCGGCCACCCGGGGGCTGCTGTGGGAGCTGGAGGTGGTGGCGAGTAGGGAGGTTCCTCTGGGCCGGACGATTCTGACGGGAGACCCGTCCCCTCAGTGTCATCTGCCATGTGGATCCTCCTGAGAAGGCAAGGCGTCCGCCGCGCCAGCCTCCCAGGCGGCATTAAAGCGTGCGCTCGTGGACGTGGGGCCATGTTACGGGGCCAGGTAGGGTCTCCGTCCCCGCCCTCACGGGGCCCCTGCACCGGGGAGGGTGCCCGGCGCGGTAGCGTGTCCGCCGCATGTCACGCCGAATAGATATTGAGTTGACGAGCAAGAGCGGCGACGGGTCATGGACGTGGCGCGCCGCTGGTGCGCGTCAGCCCAAAGGCGTCGTCGAGGGGTCGATGGTCCCCGAGGACCAAGAGGTCGGCTCGGTGCTCCGTGCCGAGGTCGAGACGGGATTAGAGGGGATCGAGGTCTTGTCGCTCGCCGCGGTCAAGCCGACCCGCTCGCCCGAAAAGACGACGGGTCGCATCGAGGTCCTGGGGACGCCAAAGCGGGCACCCGACGTGTCGGTAATTTTGGCACCCGGGTCAGGCAAGCGATCCCGTCGACGCGACGAAGACGGCGATGACCGCGATGAGCGCCGGTCGGGTCGTGGTGGGCACCGTGGTGACCGCCCAGGTGGCGGTGGACCCGGTGGTGACCGCTCCGGCCCCGCAGGTGGTTCTCCGGGTTCTCCGGGTGGTCCGGGTGGTCCGGGTGGCGGACGTGGTGGACCCGGCGGGAGCGCCGGCCCGCGCCGGCCCGGGAATCGACGTCCCGGCGAGGGCGAGGGAAGGCCGGCCCGAGGCGAGCGTGCAGTCACGCCGACCTCCACCGAGCACCGCAACGCCATGCTGGCGGCGCTACGGCCCGAGCAGATTCCCGTGGCCGAGCAGCTGTTGCGTGGGGGCCTCCCCGCAGTCCGTCAGGCGATCGACGCGCAGAACTCGGCGGCCAAGGTTTCGGGACGGCCCGCGGCGTCGACGGACGCCCTCCTGGCCATGGCCGATGAGCTTCTGCCGGCAGTCAAGCTGGCGGATTGGAAGGACCGCGCATCGGCCGCGCAGGCCGCGGGGAAGGACTACCGGTTGCGCGAACTTCGCACCGTCGTGGCGGCGTCGCGCACGGTCATTCTCGACGAGGAGGGCCGGGCACTGGCCAAGACCCTCAAGGAGTCGCTGGACCGCCGGGTCACCGCGCTGCGCGACGAGTGGTTGGCCCGCATCACCAACGCCATAAAGGAGGGGCGCGTCCAACAGGCGCTCGAGGCCTCCATTCGGCCGCCTGAGCCGGGCACGCGCTGCCCCGCCGATCTGGCCGTCCAGCTCGCCGCGGCAGCCGGAGAGGCGATGACGGCCGACCTGGCCCCAGAAGAGTGGATGAAGATGCTCGATGCCGTGGTCCTCTCGCCGGTACGCCGCACGGTCAAGCCCGCGGGGATCCCGGCCGACGAGGTGGCTCGCCAGGCGGCGCGTCATGCCGCCGGATCGGTGCCGGCCCTGGCCAAGCTGCTCGGCCTGAAGATCCCTCCCCCACCACCGCGCCGGTTGGTCACCGAGCACCGACTCAGTTCAGCGGGCGGTTGAGAACCAGGAGTCGGGCGGTGAACCCGGCTCCTTCGAAACGCTGCTTCGAAAGCCGGTCTCCGGGAAGGGCGAGGGCATCGACGTCGCGGCACGCCCGTTGGCCGCACCACGCGACCACGGCATCCATCAGCGCGGTGCCCACGCCGACGCCACGCGCCTCCTTTTCGACGTAGCAGCACTCGATCCGCCCGGTGAGCTCGGTGGCGTGCGGCCGGACAGCCACGGTTGCGGCCGCCAGACCCACGACGGCGTGCTGGAACTCCCCGACATAGACGGCCGCGTCGGCGGGTGCCGCATCCATCCAACGCGCCAGGACCCCGGCGGGTGTCATGTCCCCCACCAGGGCCGGTCCTCCGCGCATCGACCGGGCATCGGTCAGGGCCCAGGTCAGCAGCTGAAGACAGGCCGGCATGTCGTCGTCAAGAGCGGGTCGCGCCGTTTCCATGGCGGCTCCCCCGGCGCCCTACCCGACCGGTCGGTCGGGTTCGGCACCCTCGAGGAGCTGTTGGGCCCGATTGAGGATGGTGCGACGATTGCGGTGCGAGGCCTCGTGGCGGCACACGGCACGCAGTTCGTCGTGCCCCAGGCTTTCCAGGCGCCGCACGACCTGGGACGCCGAGAGGGTGTCGTATCCGGCCAGAGCCGCATCGACGGTAACGGCATCCGCGGGGTCGGCGGTGGGCTTCGCTGATCCGCTCACCGGAACGGCGGGGGTCGGCGCAGTGGGAGTGGGCGCAGCGGGCTCGGGCGTCGCGGCAGGCGCGTCACCGTAGAGGAGCCTGCTCACCCGACCGACCACATCGCGCTGACCGTGGGTGACGACGAACTTGCCAACGAGGCGCGCGTTGCGCACGTCGTTCTCGAAGCGCCGGCGTCCCTTCACAATGAGAGCGGGAAGATCCTCTGCCACTGTCAGCGCCACACCGACGGGGGCGAACACGAAGAGGTCCAGCGCGCGGCGCACCGGACTCGGGTCGGGCTCGGGATCCGCGCCCTCAGACACAGTCCCGGCAGAGCAGATTCTTCTTGTCGGCCAGTTGGCTCGGGTGCTTGACGAGGAAGCATGAACGGCAGACGAACTCGTCGGGTTGCTTCGGAAGGACGCGCTCGTTGCCCTCCGTGCGGTCCTCCTGGTCCGTGGCCTCGTCGTCCTCGGGCTCGTCCTCGACGACGAGGCGCTCCTTCAGAATGACGTCGAGGCTGGCTTCGACGTCCTCGTCCTCGGGCTCCTCCTCGTCCTCCTCGTCCTCGGCCTCGCCGGACCGCTCGACCACTGCGGCGGGCGCGGCGGTGAGGATCTCGACCACTTCGACGCCGACCTCATCGTCATCATCGTCGTCTATCTCGACGATGTTGTCATCATCATC
>Ga0182030_10027956_pt1 | contig 10110 bp, 6 predicted proteins | sample 812S3MmetaG_FD_121299 | JGI IMG/M metagenome (GOLD analysis project Ga0182030, IMG submission 121299) | Permafrost microbial communities from Stordalen Mire, Sweden - 812S3M metaG (Illumina Assembly) | ecosystem: Environmental > Terrestrial > Soil > Wetlands > Permafrost | place: Sweden... | reverse complement strand
GCGGCGTTCAGGGTGTCGGTGACGCTGGCCCCGCTGGCCGCGCCGCCTGAGTTGGCCACCTTGAGGGAGTAGGTGATGGTGGCACCGGGATCGGCCTCGCTGGCTCCGGTGGTCTTTGAGATGGTCAAGGTGGGTGCAAAAGGAGCTGATATTTCATCTTTGACCCACGGCGCTTCAGTGGGCAGCAATGGCGACAACGTGCCGCCGATGTCGCTGTCTCCTTGAGCGGCCACCTTGTTCCACGTGTATTCCCCGGTGGCGAGGGCACTGTTGCTCGAGTCGCTCGTCGGCACGTTCATAGACCAGTCATAGGTAAAACACCCTGCGGCCACAGAGCCACAGGTCGGTGTGGATGACGCCTCGGGTTGAAATACCGAGTTGCCATAGGCGAAGCGGATGGCTCGCACAGCCGACCAATCGGTGACCTGCGAAGACGTCACCCAATCGTTGTTGGCCTGGTAGTTGCCGCCGCAATAGACCGCGGCCACCGTGTTCGAAGGATCGGACATTTCGGGGCGGCACGGATCGGGGTTGGTCGAGTACAAGATGGTCACCGGATCACCCGCCGGAGGCGTGATCGGCCCGGTCATGGTTGGAATCCACTGGTTCTTATAGTTGGCATTGGCGTTCGGGTCGTCGTAGCGCACCGAAGTGACACCCGTGTTGGTGCCCGTCGATCCCGTGTTGGGCAAGTTGTCATTAGGTAATAGGTCGTAGGCGACCATGTCGGACTCGGGCTCGTTCCCGTTATCGCCGAGGATTACCTGGTAGGAGACCGTGCCACCCGGAGATGAGGTCCCATGCAGCGATGGATCCTGCTCGGCTGAGCCGATCCAATTCGTGTCCTGGTCTCCTTTTACCTGCTTGGAGACGTCGAGAGCGGCCGACTCTGAGACCTGAAAGTCAGAGGTGGCCGAGGAAAGCCCCTCGGCGGTGTTGCCGTCTTTGTTGATGTTGGAGCTGTCGGCCGCGGTTTCTCCGGCGTCATCAGCAGGATTCATGGGGCTGGCCGCCGAGAACAAATAGGCACCGTTGCCCTCGTACGTCGGACTGATTGGGTAGGTCGAATCTCCGACGACACCCTGAGGAGTCCCTCCGTAGGTCCCTGAGGCAACGCCGGGATTGACGGTGGTCTCAATGCTGTAAAGGCAGTGCGAATTGTTGTCGGGAATCGAGGCGCCTGTTCCACCATCGGCTGCGTCGGCAGTGGACGCGATGACAGCTGTGCGACCGTCAATGTAGTTAGGCTCAACCTTGACCCCGAAGTCACTGGCTGCCGGACATCCGGTGGAGAGTGAACCAGCACTCACGAAGGAAAGTGAGTTGGACACATAGGTCAGCCTCGTCGGCAAGAGGTCAATGATCTGTGGCTCAATGGGAGAAGTGTGCTGCACAAATGGATCGTTTAATACATTAAATTTCCAGGTGAGAATCCCTTCAGGCGGCACCGGCGTCGTCGGCGCCACGGACTTGGACACAGTGGCGACCACCACTGTCTGGATGACGTCTGTATTGACGCACTGTTGGTTGTAGATCACTGGGGTGTTATTGGACAGCGACGCGGTCAGGCAGTTTTGGATGGCGTCGCCGATCACGACGCTCTGAGCAGTCGTCCCTTTGAGTAGAACCTGGGCTTCAACCCCTGCTCCCATATTCGAATCTGTAGCGGTCAGACTGGTTGGCACCACACCAGGAGTTGACGAGGAGACATTTTCCGACAGAGACGAGTTCACAAAGGTTTGCGTTGTTCCGTCGCTATAAGTGACTTGGACGGAGATTGAACTATCTTCCGTTTCGAATTGGAGACTCTGCAGGACGAATGAGTTCGGCAGGTTGTCCGTCATGACTCCGTTGGCGTTGCTGGTGCCCGAATTAGTTACCGAAATCCCGTATTCGAAGGTTTCGCCGGGCATGACGTCACTCGGTCCAGTCTTGTTGGCGTTTGATCCCAATCCCGACGAAACGGTGCCGGGAGCGACCAATGTGGTCCCAACTGAACTTTGCGCGGTAACCGGCGTCGTCGCACCGAGGGGGGTGCCCAACAAAGTGGCGGTGTTTGTGATGGTGGCTCCCACAGAAGCTGTGCCGGGAACCGTTACCGTTACCTGACCCCCGAACATATCGGCAGAACCGCCAAAATCACCTGGAATCGTCCAGGTGACGGTGGGAACTCCATCCACAGCAGCCTCGGTGCACGAGGCGTCAGAACCTGGAGCAGTGGTGCATGAGACGTAGGTCACGCCGGATGGCAGCGGGTCGGACACGGTGGTCGCTGACAGATCCAATCCACCCTGCGCAGGGGTCGGGTTGGTGTACAAGTCGGAAGCTGAAATTGAATACGTAAGATTGTTTCCCGGCACCAGTTGCGCCGGAGCCGACTTCTGAATCTGAGGATTGGCCGTCGCGGTCAGCGTGTCCGTGGCCGTTGGATCCGGCGATTGTGTGGTGGTGCCGTCACTGACGTCAGCGGAGATGGTCTGACTGCCCGGGGTGCTGGTGTAGTCCATGGTGGGCCAATCGAGCTCGATCTGATTGGACTGACCCGCAGGCGGCGAGTCCCACGTGACCACCAGCGTCCCATTGGTGGCGGTGTAGGTGACGCCGGACACCCCGGATGGGATGGCGACAGTTGGAGCCCCCGCCGTGGCAGACCAGCCCGGAGGGGGCGCGATCGTGGCAGTGATGGTGCCGCATCCTCCGCTAGTCAATGGGGTTGAGCACTGGAGCTGATAGTCGTAGCCGAGTGAATCCCCCACAGGAACTGTTCCAACAGCAGTCAATGACGCCGTCCAGCCGCCTCCAGCCGCGCCGACAACGTTGCCCGAAAGGGCGAGCGCCGAGGTGAGGAGGGCGACCACCACTAGGACTATGGACCCGCGCGACAAGGCGCGATTCACCGATCTCGACACTTCGAACGTTCTCCCCGCAACTTGTATTGGTTGTGGTAGAGGGATGGGGAGCGACGTACGTTCTTACGCAAAGTGCGTCGAATTTCTGCTCAAGGTCGGGGCTTGGCGGGGGATTCGGAACCTAGGTGCTGAACCTGAGAGTGGATCGTGCTTCGCACCAACCAAACGTCAAACTGGAATGCCTCGCGGGATCACCGCCAGGAAGATGGTCGCCACCAAACTGGTGCGACGGGCATGAGCCGGGGGTCGACGTCGAGAGAGCTTGACGAAGATGGCGCCCAATACGAGGAGGAGGACGCCGGCGAACAGCAGTCGGCCCACCGCAATGCCGGTCGAGGCCAGTGGGGCGTCGGCGGGCGGGGTCGATGCGGCGACCGGGGTCGAACCAGTGTTGGAAACCGCAGGTGGCAGCGTTGTGGTGGGCGCGGTGTCCGTGTAATCGATCTGGATTTCGCCGTTGGGCCCATCCGGTGCCTCGGCCACGTTCCACGAGGTAAACGCCGGCACAATCCCGTCCGCCCCTTCGGTGAAACTCGATCCGCCGCCTCCGCCGCCTCCGCCAGCCGAAATGATCTGGCAGCTGCGCTGGTAGGCACCGCCGCCGCCGCCTCCGCCGCCGAAATAGCCACCGCCTCCGCCGCCGCTGCCAAAGTTGACGCCCGTGGCGCCGATGGCGCCCTGACCTTGGCTGCCTCGAGGTCCAGCCGAGCTGGTCGGCTCGCACTTCTTGTCCTGGGTGGGCGCATGCCCCGCCGATCCGCCGTTGTTGAAGCCTCCCTCTCCGACGCCTCCGCCGCCGCCCCCGCCCAGTGAGCCAGCTCCCCGACCAAGCGCCAAGCCAGCCCCGGAACTCCCGGTGCTGCCCGCGTTTCCGCCGTTACCTCCCGCGTCTGTATTACCGGGAGAGCCGCCGCCGCCGCCCCCGCCCGCCACCAGGACGCGGTCTGTCAACAGCATCGATCCCACCCGTAGGTCACTGGCCCCGCCGCCGCCGCCGCCCCCATCGGGCCCACCATTCAACCCACCGGCACCACTGTGTGCCGGCGAAGCTGCTCCTGCTGCCGCCCCACCAACGGTGATCTGGATTTCCTTGCCAGCGATACCTGAAATGACGCCCGTGACCCTGTCCCCCTCGCCGCCACGTCCTGGCGTACCGTGCACGCCGCCCGCATCTGATCCGGCAGCGCCCATTGCGCCCCAGAGGGTGACCGTGATGGTGGTGATCCCGGCCGCTGGCGTCCAATCACACGACCCAACGATCGAGAACGTCAACTCAGTGGCCGCGCTGGCGACAGTTGACGTGGGTACACACGGAGTCGTCACTCCGGTGGTCAGAGCTCCGGCGTCGGCGATGGCCGGACCGAGGCCGAAGAGAAGGAACAGGGAAATAATGGCGGAAGCTACGCACTGTGCGGCCAGGCACCTGATCCTCGGCAGTCCCATGCTTCTCCCTCGTGCGGTCGAGGTGGGAGCTGCTCCATTTGCCTGCAGGAAGGCGCTGACCCCGACGCTCCTCGTTCATTGCCCCACATGTGGCGCGGTAGCTCACTCCCAGCCCAATGGCTCTGTTCTGCCAAGAAGATGCGGTTCGGGCGAGGGGACTTACGCGCGCTCAATACATTTCCTATCGACCGTTGCCTAGTCCATCGTCGCTGTTGCCTCATGTGGTGACCGCGTGAATACTCCTTTCATGAGGGGTCACCCGTTGTGCCAGACTTGGAACCCTTGGTGGGTGTAGCTCAGTCGGTTAGAGCGCCAGGTTGTGGTCCTGGAGGCCGGGGGTTCGAGACCCCTCACTCACCCCGAAGAGTGCCGTAGGCAATTCTCGGCAGGTCGTTGAAACGCGCTGCCTCAAATGGGGGTCTGGCCGCATGATGTGTGCATCGCGTGAAGAAATGCTCTTGATGGTTCGGGTGGTTCCGGCCTGATGAGTGCATTGTATGAAAGAACGGTGCTGCTCACCGGTGCTTCATCGGGAATCGGGGCCGCGTTGGCCTTCGAACTCGCAAGCCGAGGCGATCGGTTGGCCCTGGTCGCTCGACGGGAGGACCGGCTGGACGCCGTGTTGCGCGAATGTCGTGCCACCTCCCCAAAATCGGAGCGATGGGTGGCCGACCTGTCGGATCCTGCGGGAGCGGCTGACCTGGCGATCGAGATTTGGGATGCCTTCGATGGGATCGACGTGGTGATCAACAACGCTGGCGCACCAATGCGTCGACACGCCACCCAGCTCACGATGGCCGAAGTCGAGCGCACCATGACGCTCAATTACTTCTCGCCGGTGGCCATTACTTTGGCCCTGCTCCCGCGCATGTTGGCTCGGCGGTCTGGGATGTTCGTGAACGTATCGAGCTTGGGCGGACGACTTGGGATCACGGCTGAGGCGGCGTATTCGGGATCGAAGTTCGCCTTGGCCGGTTGGAGCGAGTCGTTGGCTCTTGACCTGGACAATTCTGGCGTGACGGTGAAACTGGTTCTGCCTGGAGCGGTCGAAACCGAAGTATGGGATCAGCCGGACAACGATGCTCCGCTCTATGACGGGCCCAAGGTGCCGGCCGCTGAAGTTGCAACTGGGATAGCCGATGCTCTCGAGACCGACGCCTTCGAGCACTACTTGCCCGACATGAAAGCCGTTATTGAGATGAAGACCGCCGACATCGACGCCTTCATGATCGGGATGCGAGCCATCTCTGACCAGGGACCTAAGGGAGAAGACACATGAAAGCACTGCTGTTCGGAGCCACACCGGCACCCGAGGAGGTCCGACCCGCCCCGACCGATGAGCTCGAGAAGATGCTCTCGACGCTGCCGTTCGGCCTGCACGAGATGGACGATGCCCGGCTGGTGCGCCCCGACTGGGTGGTGACCAGGCCGATCTTGTCGGGGATTTGCGGATCCGACGCCAAATTGGTGCTGGGCGACTTCAGTTCCGGCGACATGGACAACCCTATGGCCGCGTTCTCCTCCCTGCCGCACGTGCCTGGGCATGAAGTGGTGTCCGAAGTGGTGGCACTGGGTCCGGCCGCCCGTGGACTCGATCTCGGGCAGCGGGTCGTGCTCAACCCTTGGCTCAGTTGTGGGCCTCGGGGGATAGAACCGAAATGTCCACCGTGTGAGGCCGGGGACCTGAATCTGTGTTGGAACTTCACCAACGGTGATCTGGGTCCTGGAGTCCACGTCGGCGTCATCACCGGGGCCCCAGGGGCTTGGGCCGAGCTTCTGGCCGCTCACGACTCCATGCTCATCCCCGTGCCTGACGGGATCTCCGATGAGGCCGCCGTGCTCGCCGACCCCTTCTCCGTGGCCTTTCATGCCATTGTGCGCAATCCCCCGCCGCCCGGCGGCCGGGTGCTCGTCTATGGCTCCGGTGCCCTCGGCCTGAGCAGCGTGGCCATCCTGCACAGCCTTTATCCGGGCGTGGAGATCGGCGTGGTAGCCCGATTCGAGGCCCAAAAGGCCATGGCGAAGCAGTTCGGTGCATCGAAGGTCTTTGCCCACGAGCCTCGATCTGCCCTGGTTGAGGAGTTGGCGGATTGGTCCGGTGCTGTGCTGCACGCACCTTTCGACGGCCTGCCCGTAGCCCATCCGGGCCACATCGACGTTGTCTACGACACCATCGCCAAGGCGGAGACGCTCGAGGTGGGCGTCCGAGTGCTGGCCGAGCGTGGCCGCCTCGTCTACACCGGCGTTGCAACGCCGGAAAGGTGGGAGTGGACGCCCATCTACTTCAAGGAGCTCACCATCGTCGGCTCCAACGCCTTCGCCCAGGAGGATTTCGAGGGGCACCGACAACATGCCATCGCCCACTACTTGGACATGGTGGCCGATAATCGTATCGACATCACCCCGATGTTGACCCACCGTTTCGGACTGCCCGATTGGTGGAATGCTCTTAAGGCCATTGCCCGCCAGGACGTCAGCGGCGCGCTCAAGGTGGCTTTCACTCCGAACCCGGGGTAGGAAGTTCCAGCCGTTTCGTCCTTCCTGTTACCAGTTTGATCTGAGAGTTTCCCACTCTTCAATGAGAGTGGGACAATCCTGTTTCTTCCCACCACCATGTCGTAGACTGGTCTGGTGCCGACTGACGTACCTCCCGGCGGCTATCGCGTCCACCTCGATGCGAAGCGTCGACCAACGCTCCCTGCCGATCTTTTGAAGGCAGCCGGGCTGACTGGCGTCACCAATTTGGTCGCCCGAGTTGACGGTCCCGGGCGAATCGTTCTTGAAGATCCCGGCGCGATGCTGGCCGAGTTACAACACCGGTTGGCTAGTTCCCTGGCCGAGGTCGGCGACGCTCCCGGTTCAGTCGTCGATTCACTGCTGGCCAATCGTGCCGGTCGAGACCGGCAGCGTCCCTAGGTGTCGCGCTACCTCCCCGATGGGCCCCTGCTGGTCGACGCCTCGTTTGTGCTCGGCGTGCTCTTCGGCGAGCCCGAGGCCACACGCTTCGGCCATGTCCTGATACGGGCCAGCATGGTGGATCTGAACCTGGGAGAGGTCTTTGTCCAGGCTGACCAGAAGGTTCCCATTGAGGCCCGGGACATCCAGCGGGTCTTGGGGGCCCAGGGACTGAGCATCGTCTCCCTCGGCACCGACGGGGCCGACCTGTTCCCGGTGCTCAAGACGAGGGACCTCAATCAACGGGTTCACCAATGGGCCCAGGGCGTACCGGACTGGAAGATCGAATCACTCTCATCGGCCGACATGGCCTGCCTGGCCGTGGCCCTGCTCCATGAGCTGCCCGTATTGACCGGGAACGCCTATTGGCGCACCCTGGGCCTGCCCCTGGTAATTGAGGATTTTCGGGACCCAGACTTGCTGGCCACCTCGAGTTACGAACCGGTTCCGAGCTCGTAAAAGTGCTGGTAGCGGGCCTGGGTGGCCGCTGACCACAGCGGGTCGGGCTCAATTGTTCGGCCGACCGACGCCCACCGGTTTGAGTCATTCAGCGACGTCTCGAGGCCAGCCCCCATCCGAGCAAAGAATCCCGCCCCACGGGCGGCCCCTTCTGGCACCGCCACGGCATCGACGGGAAGCCCGGTGGCGTCGGCGACGGCAGCCATCCACGCCGTGACCCGGGATCCTCCGCCGCTGGCCACAATCCGGCGGGGCTGGACACCCGAAGCCCGGATGATGCGCTGCACGACGAACCCGCTGGCCTCGAAGGCGGCCCGCTCGAAAGACGCGGCGTCGGAGCCGATGTCGAGGCCATGGATCTGAGAACGGAGGGTGTGGTCGTTGAAGGGAGTGCGCTCCCCTCGCACATACGGCAACCACACGGGCACACGGGTTGGGTCGCCCAGCCGGGCGTCGAGCTTCTCGCGGTCGGGCCCCGGGCGCGGGACGCCCCGAAGTAGGTTGCGGGCCCAATCCACGAAGAGCGCCCCGGCATTGCTCGGACCCCCGAACAAGAAGCGGTCCGGGGTGGTGTGGGGGTAGCTGATGAAATCAGGCACCTGGAGCCACTCGTCGGTCACCACCCATACAATGAGGGTTGCACCGAAGATGACCAGCACGTCGCCCGGTTCGGTCGCCCCGGAGACAACCTGGTCGCACAATGCGTCAATCGACCCACCGCAGAAGACGGTGTCACTGCCGGGAAGGGTGCCGCCCGCTTCGCACATGGGGACGACGGTGGGCATCTGAGCCACCGACGCTCCGATGGAGGCCAGAGCCTCGGTATTCCACTTCCCCCAACTATGGAGGGCTCCCAGACTGACGGTCACGCCTGAATCGATGGCTGGGACGCCGGCCAGGGCATGGGTGGCCACGGCCTGGCAAGGCCAGTATCCGGCGGCATCCGGTGCCTCTGTTACGGCCCAGCGCAGGAAGCTCTCGGTCTCGAACATGGCATCGTGCGCCAGCGCCGGCTCGCCCTCGGCTACCACGGGTCGGCCCTCCTTATCGCCATAGAGCAAGCCCGGCAGTTGGGGAACGCCCCGCCGGTTCACCGCGGTGAGGGACGGCACCATGGAGGCCACGGCCACACCAGCCACCTCGCCGTTGCCCGAGGCAGTCAGCTGCTCGGTCACCTCGGCATAGGCGCGGCGGGGGCCGGCTCGCCAGGCCCGCTTGGCATCGTGACGGAGCACATCGGGCTCGGGTGACACGATGTGATGGGAGATCCGGCTTCGGGCCACCACCTGGCCGTCGCCATCGACGGCCAACGCCTTGACTGACGTCGTACCGATGTCGACGCCGACTGTGATGGGGCCGCGGGGATTGGTCATGAACCTGACACAGGAGTCATATGTCAGCCATTATGGACGACGTTCCGCACAACGAGAGGGGTCCACACAAATGAGCACCACACGGCCTAAGGCTTTAGTGACGGCCGCGGTCAGAGGGCCGGGGCTCGATCTGCTGCATGAATTGGCTGATCTCACGCTCGATTCGTGGCTGGACCAAGGAACCCTACGCATCTACAACGCCAAGCAGTTGGCTGAGCGGGTGGCTGCCGAAGGTTTCAACATTGTGGTGGTCGAAGGTGATGTGTGCGGCGCCGATCTGTACGAGCAACCCATCATCGCCGTGGCCAGCTGCCGGGGCGACCCCAATAACGTCGACGTGCCAGCGGCTACTGCAGCTGGCGTGCCCGTGTTGCGGGCACCGGGTCGCAATGCCGATGCCGTGGCCGAACTGGCGGTGGCCCTGCTCTTCGCCGCCACGCGCGGTGTGGTGCCAGCCGACCAGGACGTGCGGGCGGGCGAGGTGTACAAAGACGGAACGATCCCCTATCAGCGCTACCGGGCCTGGGAGCTCAACGGACGCACGGTTGGCTTGGTAGGGCTGGGAGCGGTGGGCCGGGCCCTGCGCTGGCGGCTACGCGGTCTGGGCATGGATGTCTTGGCCTATGACCCCTATGCCCCCGACGCCACCTCGTCGCTCGATGAACTGTTCGAGCGCTCGGATGTGATCTCGGTCCACGCCCCGGTGACGGAGGAGACATCGGGAATGATCAACGCCGAGGCGTTCGCCAAAATGCGCGACGGCGTGGTGTACCTCAACACAGCTCGGGCCCGAATTCACGACACGGATGCCCTGGTAGATGCCCTGACGTCCGGCAAAGTCGGCTCGGCCGGCTTGGACCACTTCGAGGGTGAGATCCTGGCCACCGATCATCCGTTGACCACATTCCCCAACGTGGTGCTGACTCCCCACATCGGCGGGGCCACCTACGACACCGAGACCAATCACACTC
>Ga0182030_10027955_pt1 | contig 10110 bp, 7 predicted proteins | sample 812S3MmetaG_FD_121299 | JGI IMG/M metagenome (GOLD analysis project Ga0182030, IMG submission 121299) | Permafrost microbial communities from Stordalen Mire, Sweden - 812S3M metaG (Illumina Assembly) | ecosystem: Environmental > Terrestrial > Soil > Wetlands > Permafrost | place: Sweden... | reverse complement strand
TTACACTCAGCCGGCCGAGGATGCCGTGGATGAGGCGGAGACCGGGCTCAAGAGCGCGCTGGCTGTCAAGATCTTCGGCTCCGATCTCAACCTCCTCGCCGACAAGGCCGCGCAGGTGAAAGACATCCTCGCCAGGACGCCGGGAATCACCGAAATCACGGTGGTCAAGGAAACCGGCCAGCCCAGCCTGACCATCACTCCCGACCGCGCCAAGCTGGCGCGCTATGGGCTGAACGTGAGCGACATCAATACCCTCATCGGAACCGCCATGGGCGGCCAGGCGGCCACGCAGGTGATTCAGGGCGAACGCCAGTTCGACCTGGTGGTGCGCATGCAGGAGCCGTTCCGCAGCGACGAAAACGCCATCCGCAACCTGCTGATCTCGACACCCGACGGCCAGTATCTTCCGCTCAGCCAGTTCTGCGACATCAAGGTGGATAGCGGCGCGTCGTTGATTTATCGCGAATCCAATTCGCGCTACATCGGCGTGCAGTTCAGCGTGGAAGGCCGCGACCTGGCCGGCGCCGTGGGCGATGCGCGCAAACGCGTGGACGCCGCCGTCAAACTGCCCATCGGATACAAATTCGACTGGGGCGGCGAGTACAAGGAATACCTGGCCTCGCAGGCGCAGATGAAAATCATTCTGCCGCTGACGGTGATTTTGATTCTGGGTATCCTGTTCGCGCTCTACGGAAACTTCAAGTTCCCGGTCATCATTTTCCTGAGCGTGCTGGTGACCGAACCGGTCGGCGGCCTGCTGGCGCTGCGCCTCACCCATACTAATTTCAGCGTCTCGTCGATGCTCGGCTTCGTGGCGCTGATGGGCGTGGCCGTGCAGACCAGCGTCATTCTGTATTCGTTCATCAACAAGCTGCGCCTGGAGGGGAGAGACATCGCCACCGCCACCCTGGAAGCTTCTCTGCTGCGGCTGCGGCCCATCATGATGACCGCTCTGGTGGCCTGTTTCGGCCTGTTGCCGGCGGCCATGTCGACGGGAATCGGCAGCGATTCGCAGAAGCCGTTCGCCATCGTGATTGTGGGCGGGCTGGCTTCGCGGCTGCTGCTCTCCATCTTCCTCGCGCCGGTGCTGTACGCCCTGGTGGCGCGCGAGGGAGACACGTTGCAGGTATGAGGCGCGGCGGCTTTTCTTATGGTCCGAAGTTATCGATGCGAGGTATGGTAATGCGGCAATCTATTCGGTGGATACTCCTAGCGGCGGCAGCCATGGCGGGCGCGCACGCCCAGGCGCAGGCGCCTCTGACCTGGCAACAGGTGCGTGCGCAGTTCGGCGCCGCCAATCCGACCCTGCGGGCCGGCCAGATCAACATCGATGAATCCAAAGCCGCCGAGATTACGGCGTACCTGCGTCCCAACCCCGGCTTCTCATTCAGCGTCGACCAACTCCAGCCCTTCAACGGCAACCCCTACCGGCCGCTTACCTATGCTTTCCCCATGATTTCGTTGAACTATTTGCGCGAGCGCGATCACAAACGCGAACTGCGCCGCGACAGCGCCCAGGAAGCTACCGCCATCGACGTCTCGCAGCAGGCCGACCTCATCCGCACGCTGGTCTTCACTTTGCGGAGCGCCTTCGTCTCCACCCTGCAGGCCAAGGCCGTTCTGGCGCTGGCCAAGGACAACCTGGACTACTTCGACCGCGAACTGGCCATCGCCCGCGATCGCCTGGCCGCCGGCGATATCGCCCAGTTGGACCTGAAGCGCCTGCAATTGCAGCGCGTGCAGTACGAATCCGACTACCAGACGGCGCAGGTCAACCTGCGCACCGCCAAGATCCAACTGCTGCAGTTGTTGAACCAGCGCACGCCGGTGGACCAGTTCGACGTCACCGGCCCCTTCGACTTCTCCGACCGGATCATGCCTCTGGACGAGTTTCGCAACCTGGCGATGGATACCCGCCCCGATTTGAAGGCCGCCGCGCAAGCCGTCGACAAGGCCAGGGTCGATCACCAACTGGCCGTCTCCAACGGTTCCACCGATCCCACCTTCACCTTCGACGCCGCGCACAATCCGCCGATCGACCGCTACTTCGGCTTCGGCGTGCAGATACCGCTGCGCATCTTCGACCGCAACCAGGGCGAAAAACTGCGCACGCAACTGGACATCACCCACGCCGAGCGCGTGAAGGATGCGGCCCAGGCACTGGTCTTCAGCGACGTGGATTCGGCCTATGTCACCCTGGTGAGCTCGGTCGAACTGCTCAAACCGTACCGCGATACCTACCTGCAGATGGCCAAAGATGTGCGCGACACCATGGAGTATTCCTACCAGCATGGCCAGGCCGCCCTGGTGGATTATCTGGATGCGCAGAGAGACTACCGTGCTGTCTACGTGGATTATCTGAACCTGGTGGGAGCTTACCTCACCGCCGCCGGACAATTGAATCTGGCCGTGGGCCGCGAGGTCATCCAATAATACAAAGGGCACTCGAAAGGGCCCGCTCTTGCATTTGGATTTTGCCGCCGATCAGACGCGCGCGACGTTCTCGGCCTGCAGCCCCTTGGGCGGCCCCTGCTTCACCTCGAACTCCACCTCCGAGCCTTCATCCAGGGTACGATAGCCGTTGGCCTGGATTGCCGAAAAGTGCACGAACACATCGTCGCCGCTCGACCGTTGGATGAACCCATAGCCCTTGGCGGCGTTAAACCATTTCACAGTTCCTTTTTCCTTCACCTGCCAATTCTCCTGATTGCCGTTTGCCGTGCTGGTTGGATTTCCCGGACAAGGGATAAACGGACTACGAGACTTGCAAAGGACTTCCGAGGCGCACGGCAACAACCATTTCAACTCGTAAGGTATTCTCTCAGATGGTGGTGGTATGGTCAAGGGTACCTAACGCCTCAGAAAGCCTGGCGGAATCAACGCGACCGTTACCGAGCCGCGACCGTAAGGGAGCGGTTACCGCCACAAATCCCGAAGACGCTTACGCACCTTATGATCAAGCCTAAGCAAACGGAACCCAGCGAAGTAGACCTGGTACGGCGCATCGGCCGGTGGGCCGGCCCCCCGCCCGCGTCCCAATTGGTGCTGGGCATTGGCGACGACTGCGCCATTTTTCGCCCCCTCGGCAGCCGCGAGGACCTTCTGTTCACCACCGACCTGCTGATCGAGGACGTTCATTTCCGCCGCACCACCCACCGCGCCGTGGATGTGGGTTGGAAGTGCCTGGCGCGCGGACTGAGCGATATCGCCGCCATGGGCGGGGAACCGCGCTTCTGCCTCGTGTCGCTGGCCCTCGGCGGCTGGGCGAACGCGCGCTGGGTCGAAGGATTCTATCGCGGCTTGCTCGCCCTGGCGAGCCGCGAAGGCACGGTGCTGGCCGGCGGCGATCTGGCGCGCGTCGAAAAAACGGCCTGCGACATCGTGGTGTGCGGCGCTGTCCCGCAAGGCTGCGCGCTGCGCCGCGACGGCGCCCGCGCGGGCGACACCATCTACGTGTCCGGCAGACTGGGCGGTTCGGCGATGGGGCTCGCGAAAGGCTCCGGAGCGGCCTGGAAGCGCCACCTGCGCCCCGAGCCGCGCCTGGCGCTCGGCCGCTTCCTGCGCGAAAACCTGCGCGCCACCGCGGCCATGGACTTGAGCGATGGACTCTCCCTCGATCTCCGCCGCATGTGCCAGGCATCCGGGCTGCGGGCGGAAATCGTCGACCCGCCGGTCTGCCTCGGCGGCACTCTCGATCAGGGTTTGCACGGCGGCGAAGATTACGAGCTGCTTTTCACGGTCCCGCCGAGAATGTTGGTGCCCAGGGCGTTCGAAGGGCTTCGGCTAACGCGGATCGGCACTATGTGCTCCGGAAAGCCGGGAGTCCAATTGTATGGCGCGCCGCTGGAGGCGTTGGGCTGGGACCATTTCGCGAAGCGTTGAGCTGGATTCGAACCGTTTTCAACCGAGGCTCAGTTCTACACTGTTGACCCGTAGCGCCACATAGTCGGCCAGCGCGGGAAAGTCGGCCAGTTGGCCGGCGGCCTTCGGGACCAACTCGACGATCTCCGCCATCTCGGCCTCTGCCATGCCGGGAAACGCCGGAAACTCCATCAGGCCGGCCAGCCGCGAGGCAGCGCTCACCATGCAGACCAGTGCTCGTTCGGGGCCCGGCGTGGCGGTGGGGTTCTCATGCATACCGGCGACGGTCTGCAGTTCCAGCGGGCAACCCCATTGCGACAGGAGCCATTGGCCGGCCTCGGCATGATCCATCCCGTAAAGCGCTCTTTCGGCGGTCAGCAGGTCTGTTTCTTCGTCGACAGCTTGCGCCAGCGCTTCTTCGTAGTCGGGAAACGCTCGCATGAGCGCCAGCCGGCCCAGATCGTGAATCAACCCGGCCACATAGCCTCTTTCCTGGTGGATGTGCAGCGACGGCGCAATGCGCTCGCAAATTGTCGCGGTCGCCAGATTGTGCCTCCAGCAGGTACGCGCCAGTTTGCGGTTCATCGGCCCCGCCAGTCCTCGCATGGCGGTCGTCAGGATCAGCGAGTTCACGCGCTCCACCCCCAGGAACGCCAGGGCGTGCAGCATATTTTTGATTTCGCCGCGGCACCCTAGCAGGGGCGAATTCGCCAGCCGCAGCACCTCGGCTGTCAGGACCACGTCCGTGCGCAGCAGGTTCACTACCCGGCCCAGGGGCTGGGAGATGTCGGAAACCAGATTGAGCAACTGTGCCGCCACAGGACGGAAGGGCGGCACGGCTTTCAACAGCCTGGCCCGCCGGACGGCGAGTGGTATGTTCGAAACCATCATAGTGCGGCCTGTGACCGGACTGCCGTGGTCGTTTGTTCTGTCATACCGGCGATAAGGGCCATGAGTTCTCCCGGGTGAATGGGCTTCGCCATGTATCCGTCCATGCCGGACTCCAGACATCGCTCCCGGTCGCCCGCCATGGCGTGGGCCGTCATGGCCACGATGGGGATGTGCTTCCCGGTTCCCTCTTCCCGCCGGCGAATTTCGGCCGTGACCTGCAGGCCGTCCACTTCGGGCATCTGTATATCCATCAGAATGAGATCGAAAGTCTGTTTGTCGAACAGGTCGAGAGCCACGGAGCCGTTCCCGGCAACGGTTACTTCATGGCCTCGCTCCCGGAGAAGCGTGGTCAGCAGTTTTTGGCTGACCGCGTTGTCCTCGGCCACCAGAATGGACCGGGGCGCGCATTCCCCGGCGGCACATGGCGACGCGGCGCGCGGCCGTAGCGCCGTTTCAGCCAGGCCGAGCGGTGCGGTGAAGTGGAACGTGCTGCCGGCGCCGGCCTCGCTTTCCACCCAGATCCGTCCACCCATGGCGCCCACGAGCCCCGCGGAAATTGCCAGCCCCAAGCCCGACCCGCCGTAACGGCGCGTCATCGACCCATCCGCCTGCCGGAACCGTTCAAAGATGATCTCCTGCTTGTCTAACGGGATGCCCGGCCCCGTATCGCAAACAGTGAAGTGCGCCACCGGCGCATCGTCCGGGGCAGGCGCCGTCTCCACTCTCACTTGCACCCATCCCCGATCGGTGAATTTGATGGCGTTGCCCACCAGGTTCAGCAGCACCTGGCGGATGCGGTTTTCGTCGCCTACCAGAGCGTCCGGCATCTGCGGACTTATCTCCCACGTCAGCCCCAGCCCTTTCTGTTGGGCGCCCGCAAACATGGTCCGCGTCGAGCTCTCCACGCATTCGCGCAGAGAAAATGGCGCCTGGTAGAGTTCCATCTTGCCGGCTTCTATCTTGGCTGCGTCCAGAACATCGTTCAGCAGTTGCATCAGCGATTCGGCGGAGTGTTCCACGGTCTCCAGGTAATCCCGCTGTTCCTCGGTCAAGCCCGTGGTCAGGGACAACTGCGTGAAGCCGATGATGCCATTCATGGGGGTGCGGATTTCGTGGCTCATGTTGGCCAGAAATTGCGATTTGGCTCGGCTCGCAGCCTCCGCGGCGTGCCAGGCGCGCTGCATCTCGGTTTCGGTCTGCTTACGCTCCGAAATGTCGCTCGCCACCCCCACCATGGCCGCCGCTCGCGCGCATTCGCCGCGAATCACGGAGGTCGAAAGGGAAATCGGAAACTCGTTTCCATCCTTGTCGCGGTTCCACAACTCGCCCTGCCATCCGCCGCGCGCCGTTTCCTCCGCGATCAGGCGATCGAGATGCGGCGGATTTTTATCCGAGCGAACCAGGTTGATTCCCGCAGAGGCAAGTTCCCGTCGAGTGTAGCCGTACAATTTGGTGAACGAGTCGTTCACAAACACGACGCGACCCTCGGAATCGGCGATCGAAACCGCCTCCTTTACGGTTCGTAGCGCCTGCGCCAACATTTCCGACTCTTCCGCCGCTTTCCGCCGCGCGGTCATGTCTACCATCACGCCCAGGCAGACGGCGATTTCGGACCCTTCCTTGACCACCGTCACCACATCGTGCACCCAGACCGTTCTGCCGTCGGCCGCCAGCATCCGGTAGTCCTGGCTGTAGTTCCTGCCGGTCGCCTTTTCGGCTGCGGCGTAAGAGATCGCGCGCTCCGCATCGCCGGGATGCAGATGGCGCCTCCAGAAGGCCGGCTCGGCCAGCCACTGCTCCACCGGGTAACCCAGGATGCTCTCGGCGCACTTGCTGACGAAGGCAAAACGATCGGCGTGCCGGTCAGCCTCCCAAACCACGCCGTCGATCGATTCCACCAGCGAGTCCTGCCGCCGGTGCGATGCCTGTAACGCCTTTTCGCCGTTTGCCGTCCGCCGGAACAAATCGGCACTGAGGCCCGCTTGGCCGATCAGGCCGGCCCCGAAGAGCAAGGCTATCGCTGCGACGGCGTCCCCTTCGCGTCCGCCGTTCACCAGTCCCCACCCCATCACCGGCGCCAGCATCAGCGCCAGGCTGGTCATCAGTAAACGCGGATACAGACACAAAGACGCCGTTGCGCCCGCCGCAATCCCCGACGTCACGACGAGGACGATCCACCGCGGCCAGGAATCGCCGCCCGCCGACATCACCGACAGCGCAAATACCGTCCACACTACCGCCGAACCGTATACCCCCGCTTGAAACAGCCGCAGCCAGCGCGTTGGCGACAGGGCATGGATCTGCGCAAAACGCCACGCCAATACCGCCCGTCCCGCTGCCATCAGGATGGCTGCGAAGGCGCAAGCCAGCGTAAGGGCAATCGTCTGGTCGGCCGCCGGAACCAGGGTGGCCACCACCAGAATCAGGACGGGGTGCGCAAAGCACGCACGGCCCGATCTCAGGGCGAGCTCTTGCGCCACTTCCGGGTACAACGCGGGTTGTAATACCTGCCCGATTGGCCAACAAACAGCCGCCGGGGAATCGGGTTGGGAGTAACCCATAGCTCGCGTCTTGGTGCCTAGTCCACTACACGCACTCATCGGCGCGTCGCAGCCCGTTTTCGAGTGAGCTTTATGAATCTGACGGCCCCCGGTTTGGCTCGCGTTCGCTGCAACGTCAGCCACGGGCGCCGGATTTCTCATCGCCTTTCAACCGGCACTGCGCAAGCTGTTCGTGGCGCAGCCTCTTAGGCTTTCATCTTTTCCTATAAGTTTCTACGCTATTTCAACGAGGCGCTGATTTTCGCCCGGTATTCCGCGGCCTTCTGTAGAATCTGTGCCTCATTCAGCGTCAGGATCCGGGCATCCCGCACCACCGGCTTGCCGTTGACCATGACGTCGCTGACGTCTTCGGCTTTGAGAGTGTAGACCATCTGCGAGATGGGGTTGTACAGCGGGACGGCGTTGGGCCGGTCCAGACTCACCACGATCAGGTCGGCGCGTTTACCGGTTTCGAGCGAGCCGATTTCCTTTTCCATGCCCAGCACGCGGGCGCCGCCGATGGTCGCCATATCGAGCGCCGTCGTGGCGGGCAGCACTTCGGGATTGAGCGTGGCCACCTTCTGTAGCTTGGCGGCGAGGTCCATCTCCTCGAACGTGTTGAGGTCGTTATTGCTCGCCGGGCCGTCGGGGCCGAGCCCCACGTGCAAACCCAGCGCCAGCATGCGCGCCACCGGAGCGATCCCGCTGGCCAGCTTCATATTGCTCGAAGGGCAATGCGCGATGCCCACGCCGTGCGCTTTCAGGATGGCCATATCGGCCTCGTTCACCCACACGCAATGGGCCGCCACGGTGCGCCCGGTCAGCACCCCGAGCGTGTCCAGCACCCTGGTGGGCGTCATGTGGCGCTGGGCGAGCGAGTCGTCATTTTCCTTCTTGGTTTCCGAGAGGTGGATGAGCAGCGGGGCGTGGAATCTGTTGGCCAGCGCGCGGGCGGCCACCAGGGTCTCGTCGGTGTTGGTATAGAGCGCATGCGGCGCCACGGCGGCTGTTACCAGCGGGTCGTTGCGGAATCGCGTGAGATATTTTTCGGTGAACCGCAGCGCCTCGGCGGGAGTTTTGGCGTCGGGCACGGGGAACTTGATGATGGTCTCGCCCAGCACGCCGCGCATGCCGGCTTCCTTGGCCACTTCGGCCACCACGTCCTCGAAGTAGTACATGTCGGTGAAGGTGGTGGTGCCGCCGAGCAGCATTTCCAGGCACCCGAGGCGCGTGCCCCAGCGCACGAAATCCGGCGTGACGTTCTTGGCTTCGGCGGGGAAGATGTAGTCGTTCAGCCAGTCCTGCAGGCTCTTGTCGTCGGCGATGCCGCGGAACAGCGACATGGCGGCGTGGGTGTGGGTGTCGATGAGGCCGGGGGCGAGGATGGCGTCGGGGCGGTCCAGGCGATGGGCCGCCTGGAAGCGGGCGTCGATCTCGGCCTTGGTCCCGACCCCCACGATGCGGTCGGCGCGGATGGCCACGGCGCCGTTTTCGATAACGCGGTGTTGCGCGTCTTCGGTAATGACGTAGCGCGCGCTCCAGATCCAGTCCGCCGATTGGGCGGAGAGCGTGGCGAGGAAGAGGAAAAAGCTACAGATACGAAGCATCGAAGGCCTTGGGGAACAATTCTTTCAGTCGATAGGTTTCGGATTTGCCGCGCAGGTTGACGAGCGTGACGGGCACGTCGCCGCAGAACTCCCAGAGGATCTGGCGGCAGGCGCCGCAGGGCGGCGTGAGATTCTCGGTGTCGGCGGCCACCGCCACGCGGCGAAACTTGCGGACGCCCTCGGAAAGGGCCTTGAAAACGGCCACCCGCTCGGCGCACATGGTGAGCCCGTAGGTGGCGTTTTCCACGTTGCAGCCGGTGTGGATGGCGCCGGCATCGTCCTCGATGGCGGCGCCCACCCGAAACCCGGAGTACGGCGCGACCGCGTGCGCGCGGGCGGCAAGGGCGGCGTCGATCAACGGGTCGTTCATGGGACTGACCTACATTTCACCACAGAGACGCCGAGACAAGCACGAGGCTGCCTCGGGGTGGACGCTTAGGCGTTTTCGGGAACGCACTCCGCTCGCTTACGCTCGCGGCTCTGTAAGCCTTGCGAAATCAACGCGACCGTTACCGAGCCACGACCGTTTAGCCACCCCCTCGGGGTGGACGCAGGCCAGGCAGAGGGCGCGGAGGCCGGACTGCCTGCCGTCGGGTAGTGGACCGGTTTGAAATTCCGCAGGGTTGATACCGGCCCACGGCCTGCCATACCGAAAGCATCATGCCTGCGCGCCCCCCAAAAACGCGTCCCGCGCCCTCTGTCTCACCCCCCGCACCCTGCTATCATTGAACTTACATGTCCAATGCCATTCCCACAGTGGTCATTGTGGGCCGGCCCAACGTTGGAAAGTCCACACTCTTCAATCGCATCACCGGACAGCGGCGCGCCATCGTGGGCGACGAGTCCGGCATTACCCGCGACCGTCTCCATGGGCCGGCCGAACACGAGGGCCGCCATTTCGAATTGATCGACACCGGCGGCATCGTCGTCGAAGACCAGGAGTATATTCCGGCCCAGATTCTGCATCAGGCCGAGGTGGCGCTGCGCAAAGCCTCCCACATCATCTTCCTGGTGGACGGGCGCGCGGAAATCACCGGCTCCGACCGCGACCTCGCGCGCATGCTCCTGAAGCTCGGCAAACCGGTTTCGCTGGCGGTCAACAAGGTGGATACGGTGGACCGGGAAGGGCTGGCCAACGAGTTCTATGGGCTCGGCATGGCCGACGTTTTTCCAGTCTCGGCAGAGCACGGCACGGGCGTTTACGCGCTGCT
>Ga0182030_10027954_pt1 | contig 10110 bp, 11 predicted proteins | sample 812S3MmetaG_FD_121299 | JGI IMG/M metagenome (GOLD analysis project Ga0182030, IMG submission 121299) | Permafrost microbial communities from Stordalen Mire, Sweden - 812S3M metaG (Illumina Assembly) | ecosystem: Environmental > Terrestrial > Soil > Wetlands > Permafrost | place: Sweden... | reverse complement strand
TTCAGAATCGAATAGGCCGAAAAATTTTCGGTCGTCTCGCAGAAGCTCGTTTTGAGCGACGCCTTCCGTCCCGCTCCACTGACGCCGCTCTTGGCGTCGCAGATGATCCCACTGCCGCGGTCAATAATGCCCGCGGCCACCAGCGGACGAATCGCCAGATTCGCGGCTGTCGGATAGCAGCCGGGATTCGAGACCAGCCGCGCCTTACTGATGCATTCGCGGTTGTACTCAGGCAGCCCGTACGCCGCGTCTGACAGTAGTGAGGGGGCAGTGTGCTCTTCCTTGTACCACTGCTTGTACCGTTCGGCGGTGCGAAGACGAAAAGCCCCGCTGAGATCGACCACCGCGGCTCCGGCATCGAGAAATTTCGGGGCAAGATCCATCGAGACTTCGGGTGGCGTGGCGAGCAGGACAGCCTTCAGTTTTTCCGCCGTGACAGATTCGGCCGTAGATGCAGCCCGGCGTACCGATGGTTTGTGCAGGAATTTCGCATCCTCGCCTGCGTCGGCGCGATGTTCCAGCAGCACGGGTTCGCAGTTCGGGTGCGAAGCCAGTAAACGCACTGCTTCCGCGCCGCTGTATCCCCTGAACCCGACAATGCCAATTGAGTATTTATTCATCAGACTGAATAATTATACTTTCCGGGGCGCTTCTTTTTCAAGTTTGCGAACCGCCCAAAGTCTTCTCGATCGCACGCACCAGCGCAGTCAGACTCGCCTTCGGTGCGTTATTCCACTTCACGAGAACAAAGTAATGCGCTTGCTGAAACTTCACCGCCTGCGCCTCCGCCCGCGTCCGCTGCAGCGCTTCGAAAGCATTGCCGCTGACCTTGTACCAGCAGATCGCGACCTCGGCGCTGGCACTCGTCGATGCCGCGCTGCCCGTGTATTCCGCCTTCCAGCACGTCGGCTCGCCGGCGGGCCCGACGACTGCCGGTCGAGGCGCGCCGGCCAGCGACGCCAGCTTCCAGCCTGGCGAAATCGACTCCGGAATATCGGGCTTCGCCGGCGCCGATGCCGAGCATCCCGCGAACACCATGGCGGTCAATAGTAAACTGAAGCGTCGTCTCCAAAACACCTCCGTCAGCGTAACAGTTCCTCCTGAATGGGAAAATTCAAAGCTTCCAGGCCCAAGTCGGCAACGCCCGCGCCTCCACAGATGAAGGCCGGGCTTCCATGTATTGTGATTATTGTTATCGTGATCATTCTGGTCATGGTTCTTATGTATCTGGCAATGGCACATGCGTCCTGACGGCCGCGCGGCAGATCAATTGCGGCCGGTCGAAATCGCCACCGGCTATCTGAAAACGGCCGAAGGCTCGGCGCTGATCACCTTCGGCAACACGCAGGTGCTCTGCGCCGCGAGCGTCGAGACGAGCGTGCCGCCGTTTCTGCGCAACTCCGGCAAGGGCTGGGTGACGGCGGAATACGCCATGCTCCCGCGCGCCACATCCTCCAGGACGGCGCGCGAAGTCACGAAGGGCCGGCCCAGCGGACGCACCCACGAGATCCAACGCCTGATCGGCCGCTCGCTGCGCGCGGTCGTCGATCTGGCGGCGCTCGGCGAACGGTCGATCATCCTCGATTGCGATGTCATCCAGGCCGATGGCGGCACGCGCGTTGCATCCATCACGGGTGCTTACGTCGCGCTGGCGATAGCCCTGAATCAAATGGTGAAGTACAGGACGCTGCAGAAATCCCCTCTGACGGGCGCTGTTGCCGCCGTGAGTGTGGGGATTCGCAAGGGCGAGCCGATCCTCGATCTGTGCTACGAAGAAGATTCGACCGCCGAAGTCGACGCCAATATTGTGCTGACCGGTGACGGCCGCTTCATCGAATATCAGGCGACGGCGGAACACAAGAGCTTCGACGACACGCAGATGACCCACATGACCGCACTGGCGAAGAAAGGCATCGCCGAGCTGATCACCATTCAGAGGGCCGCGATCCAGGCTGGATGAAGATCTACTGCGCTACGGGAAATCGAGGCAAGCTGCGCGAGTTTCAGTTGGCCGCGAAGCTCCTGAACATCGACATCGCACCGCTGGACAACCTGAAATCGATCGAGGCCCCGGAAGAGCACGGCGCCACCTTTGAAGAGAACGCGCGCATCAAGGCCGAGTACTACAGCCGATTTGCGCCCGGCCCGTTGTTCGCGGACGATTCGGGCCTCGAAGTCGACGCGCTCGACGGGGCGCCGGGCGTGCGCTCCGCGCGCTTTGCCGGGGAAGACGCCACCGACGCCGCCAACAACCGGCTGCTGCTCGATCGTCTGGCCGATCGCGTGGATCGGACCGCGCGTTTCGTCTGCGTCGTCGCGCTCGCCGGCGCCGGCGAAACGATTCGCACCTTTCGCGGCGAAGTGCCGGGCGAGATCCTGCGTGAGCCGCGCGGACCGGGCGGCTTCGGCTATGATCCGCTGTTTTACTATCCTCCCTTCGAGCGTTCGTTCGGCGAGGTGGATGACACGCGGAAGTTCGCCGTCAGTCACCGCGGCAACGCCCTGCGCAGGATGCTGGACTACCTGGCGTCGACCTTGACGGCGTAGTAGTCGAGCTTCTGACCAGGTTCGAGGATCATCTGATGCGGCGTGCGCGGCGGAATGTGCAGCGCGTCGCCGGGGTGCAGCGCCTGCTTCTCGCCACCCTCAATGGAAGCTCCGCGTACTTCGTGCGCCGTGGTATGGCGCGCGTTCGGAATCGTGCCGCCGATGATGATCGCCGCTTCGCCCGCCCGGATGAACATGATGTCCGACTGCGTCTCATGCAGTTCGGCTTCACCCGAACCTTCGCGACGCACGAGCGACATCGAATGATTGCCCCATCCGCCCAGCGGTTCCGTCGCCACCTTGACCTTGCCCATCTTCGCCGAGAGGCCCCTGGCGCCTTCGTCCATCTGCTCTTTCGTCCAGTGCGCATAGCCCGACGGCAGCGCGGCCAGCGCCGCCGTCGTAAACAGAACCGGCATCAGCTTCATCTGGAAATTCTACTGCGAAACGACGGGTATCGCCGCCGGATAGCTGCTCACACCATTCAGGTAAACGATCACCTGTTCGGACGGGCCGACTGGATCCGCGGCGCTGGTGTTAAATGAAACCTGATACAACGAACCGGCCGCGGTCACCTGATAAACGGGGTGTGAAACCCCGCCGAGACTTACGGTCACCTGGCCCGAATTGATCGTCGTGCCCGGAGGGGCGAAATTACTCAGTGTGACGATCAGCGTCTGGCCCGCCTGCAGAGGATTCGAAGCATCTATATATGTACCGTTGGTGGTCTGGATCGCGCTGATTCCGGCCGGCAGACCGGCCACGGTCACTGTGATCGGGTAAGCATTCAGGACGCCGTTGTTCAGCGTCAGCAGCGCGGGACCGGGCGTGAGCGTGGTGGGCAACTGCATGTTGATCTGCGTGGGCGACGAATAAAGGATCGTCACCGGCTGGCCCTCGATGCTCACGCTCGGCGCGGCGTTCCCCGCCACAAGGTTCGACCCGTAAAGGCTGACGATCGCGCCGGGATAAGCGCCGGTCAGACCCACGATAGCGTTGTAGATGGGCGGCAACGGAACGGGCAGTCCAGCAACCGGCGCCGAGATCTGGAACCCGGCAGTGGCGGTCGCGTACTGAAATCCGGCGATCACACTCACGTCGGGATTCGAAAGTGACGCGTGGGGAGATACGGCGACGTTCACCTGCAGATGGGTCGGCGACAGCACGAAGACCTGTTGCACAAGGATGTCGCTCGTGCCGAAACCGACGGTCGTCTGGCCGGCCGTGAAGTTGAAGCCGCTCCCCGTGATATCGATGCTGGCTTCCGCGCCCGCGGGCAGCGACGACGGCGAGATGGTGTTGATCGTCGCCGTTCCGCCGGCAGGGTAGGTGTAGGTCACCGGCGCCGGCTGCACAAGCTGAGAATTCTGGCCGTCAGAATTGTAAGCGCTGACGATAGCCTGTTCGTTGCTGGTGCCTGGTGGCGGCACAACGACCGCGGTTCCTTTGGCGGGACTGATCGAATCGATGGTCGAGGGCAGCCCGTCGAAGTAAATCCGCGTATCGGCGGCAAACGTGGTGCCGGTAACGGTTACCGTTCCATCGCCGTTTGCGCTGGCCGAGGTGATCGTGGGTGGCGGGTTTGAAGTCAGATTGATTGCGGCGGGCAGCACGTAGGTATAGCTCGGGGTGTTGAAGATCAGGTGTTGCGGTCCCGGCTGCGCGCCGAAAAGAAAACCCAGCTGCACCCCGTAATAAGTGAATCCGTTGGCGGGATAAGGGTAGACCTGATCGATTGCGATACCGCCAAGAGCCTGCGCCGTAAGACCCGGGGCCGCACCGTTGGAACCGGTGACAAGCGATGCTGCCAGAAGGGGCGCCGCCACCGCCATATCCACGTCGGCGGGCGTGTTGCCGGTCAGCGAATTGCCGAAGTAATTGTAGACCTGCCCGTCGTAGATCGGAACATCCGCGTGTGACGTCGTAGCAATATTTATGGAGGGGGTGATCGCGCCCGGCTGCACCTGCACGACATTCGTGGCCACGAGTGTCGGCGTGCCGCCGAAGAACAAAGTGGCGACAGGACCGCTCGCGGCAGCCACACTCCCGTCTGCGTTCCACGGTCCGAAGATATCCGCGTCGGGCGGCATCGTGTGGACGTAGACGTAATACGCGCCGGACGGAACGCCGTCGATCTCGTAAGTCCCGTCGGGATTGGTGACGGCGCTGACGGCATCGTGTCCGTTACGAATCGCCACCACCGAAGCCAGGTGAACCGGATTGCCGCCGTTCGTGATTTGCCCTGAGATGCTGCCGAACTGGCGGAACGCCGCGTTTGGATACAGCGTGGAGATGCCGGCGATATCGTCGTCGCTGAGAGGATGCGCGAGCTTGGTGGCGCGTGTCGTGGCCTGAGACATGGTGCCTGAAGTGAAGGTGTGCTGCAGTCCGAGCGCGTGGCCGATTTCGTGAAGCGTCGTGAGGAAGAACGTTTCGTTGTAGCTCGGGCCCGGCAGGATTGTCATGTTCAGGTTAAGGTGGATTGACGAACGGACGATCGGGATGAACGGCGATCCCTGCGCCGGCGTGACCGGGGCGGCCGTGGGGGGCAGAGTGGTCGGGCCGCCGAAACCTTCGACGCCCGGTGGGAGATCTTCGAAGACTACATCGATGCCCGGCGTGCTCTGCACGGTCGCGGTGTTTTCCAGCCCGCCGAACGACACACGCAGCGCGGAAGACGCCACGCCGTTCCACACTCGCGAAGCCTGGCTGATTTGCGTGAGTACGGAATTGAAGTTATCGTTCGCGGCGTACGTGTTCGGACCGCTTTCCGAAACGAAGATGTTGACGGTGCTCGAGGTAAGCGCGTTGAGATCGAATTTCGAAGGAACTGCGGCGCCGTTCAGGTACGTGACGAAATGGTAATAGGCAGATGCCGGCAGAGCCACAAGGGCAAGCGCGAGGATGACCGGAAGCGAGCCGCGAAACTTCACTGCGCGCCCGCTCCTGTGACCTGCGATTTCATCTGCGCGAGCGGCATCTGGATGGCCTGATCGCGCACGGCCTGCCCCGAAGCGTCGAGCATGGTTTCACCGATGCGCGCGCGTCCGGCCTGAAACGTGCCGTCCGCCTGCTGACTCACGTTGAAGATACCTTGGCTGAATCCGACCACGTGCGTGACGCCCGTCAACGGCGAAGTCCACACGTAGAGAACGTATTCACTTCCCGCCTGAAGCGTGGGGACGCCCGGAAACGATTGACGGTATCCTCCGGCCATGCCTCCGGGCAGCATGACCTCCTTCGGCGCCACGCCCTTCCAGGTTTCCGAGACCTGCAGGGTGTAGTGGGTGTAAATGGTCTTACCGCTGAAGCTGGCGGAGGATCCGGTGACCCGCGCCCGCACGATGGCAGTGGCGCTCTGCGTCATCTGCGCGAGCGAAAGCTGTTGGAGCGTGGCGGCTGAGGCGCCACCGATCGCACCAAGGGCGATGATGAGAGCGGCGAGGCGGACTGGAATTAATCTGTACATCCGTAGTGCAACTTGTGGAAAAGCACCCGAACGGCCCATCCGCCGTATTGATCTCACTCAACTTAGGTTGCGCCGAACATTTTGTCTCGTTTCCGTGTGACACAAGATTGAGACACCTTGTCCCATCAGACGGGCCTGACGCGCGGCTGACTCGGCAAGTCGCTCATTCGCAACTGAACCAGTGGGTGGCGGGTGCGCTGGGGAGATTTCACCTCTCGAGGGAACGCCGGCAGCGGAGAGGAAGTCGGCAACGGAGCCGGTTTCGTGTGTTTCATACTACTGCATATACGAGTGGCCAGCGCCACTGGACTTCTCAGCGTACTTAACGGCCGTCAGCCCCCGGTTGTTGCGCACATGGAATCACGAGTTCCTCTGGCGGCGATGTCTCGACCTGGAGCCGCAGCCCAGGTTGGGACAGCCGCAAGAATAGAGGGGCCCGAGGCTGGGCCAGTAAGATCGGGCGCGCACGACCTTTGGCAGACCCGCAAAACCGGCGGCAACGGCGGCCGCAGTGCCGTGAATATGGAACGGCATCGGGCGAATCGCCCTCCCGTCCGCAGTTCGATTCAGACCCGAGCCCCCGCTTCGGGGGTAACCGCAGAAAAACCGCGGTGTCTGGTTGGGCGCCGGCGCCAGAGGCGGGGGGAGTATTTGTCCCCGCGCCTCAGTGCATAGGGACACGACGCCGACAGAGATGATGAGAAGGTACCGGTTCACCAGGACAGGTACACGCAGCTTCGGCCGGCCATGTTCCCGGCACGATGGCCGCCACCTCTCGCAACACAATAGGAGACGGAACCGTGAATATGAACTATCAGATCGAGCCCGTTGGATTCGTCACCGCTGCTCGAAAAGACGTAACTGACGATTACTGGGGACTGACCGAAGCAACCATCACCCTGGCGGAGGGCTTCGGCCAGGACGCCCTCGCCGGGCTCGACGAGTATTCGCACGTCGAGGTGGTCTTCCTCTTTCATCGCGTCGGCGACGACAGCATCTCCCGCGGCGCGCGCCATCCGCGCGGCAACCCCGCCTGGCCGAAGGTCGGTATCTTCGCCCAGCGTGCCAAAAACCGCCCGAATCGCATCGGCTGCACCATCTGCCCGATCCTGCGCGTCGAGGGGAACAACCTGATCGTCAAAGAACTCGACGCCGTCGACGGCACACCCGTGCTCGACCTGAAACCTGTAGTTGCCGAGTTTCTGCCGCGAAACGAGATCCGACAGCCGGAATGGTCGAAGGAAGTGATGGCGCGCTACTGGCTGCCTGGCAAGTGATCACTCAGGCTTCTCGGGCCATGCGGCGTCCGGTCGCGCCGGCAATGGCTGGTCGCCCGACAGGTTTGCGGCGCTGATCTCCGCATAGATGAAATTCTCCGGCGGCACCGGACTTCCGAACAGCCGCCGCAGAAGCGCGAGTTGTCCCGCGTGCGTCATGGCGTCCGAGAGCGGCCCCTGCAAAAGCGTCTCCGGCGTCAGTTCCCCAAGGTCGTTCCCTGCTTCAATCCGCCGCGCCAGATCAGCCAGCGTGTCATGGAAGTGGGCAATCGCCGCTGCAAACTCCGCAAACTCCGGCGGCTGATAGATGCCTCCAATAACGAACGTGCGCGCATAGCCGAGAACGGAGTCCATGTGGCGGACGATTTCGTGAGGTGTGCGCACCTGACGCGCCGCCCGAAAGGACGCGAATTCCGCCGGGGCATCCCGCAGGGCCTTCTGCGTCCGATAGGCGAGGGCGGCCAGGAAGTGAACCAGAAGCGCTCGTTGAGAATCCATTGCCGTTAGTAAACCAGATGCCCATACTGGAAAGAACCCCGATGAAAAACTTCTGCCTGAGAGCCCTGCTGGAGGCGGGCTTCATCATCTTCCTGTTCTATGCCAACCTGCTGATGGGCGAATTCGAGAGATCCGGCATGGGCAGAAATATGGGCTGGGGCTGGGCCATCCACGACATCTTCACCATGGACAACTTCGCTGTCGCGATGGGCGCCGCAGTTGTGGGGTACGCAGTGGTGGAGCTGCTGCGCAGGAAACTTTAAGGCCGTTCGTGCGCCACGCGTGCCACGTCAAAAGCGCTCAGAGGCAGCGACTGGGCGATCAGTTGCCTGCCCGTAAGCGCCGGCTTCTCGACACCCTCGGCACCGTGCACGGCGGACTTCGTCAGCATGTGCACCAGTTCGTGCGCCACCACGCGGCCCAGCGCGCGCCCGATCAGCAGATCCGCGCGCGGGTAATCAATCCCGCTCATCGCGCTCCGCGCGCTTCCCACCACTCGATCGCAGTTCACCTCGCCGAATGGCAAAATCTGCCCGTTGGTGGAGTGGGTAATCGCAAGCGGCCCCGGTTCGCCGTAATCATACGGGCCGGGCGTGTACTCACAGGAACCACGGAAGGTCATGACGACCAGTTCGGGATACGAGGCGTGCGGATCGTCGCCCAGGACGTGCCATTCCAGAAGCACCCCGGAGGATCGCAGAATAAGGCCCGACTCACGCTTCATCTCTTCGACTGAACTACGCGAGTGCGGGCCTTTGAAATCGAGAATCACCGTGAGAACAGAGGGCGAAACCCGGTCGACGCCGGCCCCAAGCGGCGTGGCGAGGGCGGCAATCAGAACACAAATCGCGAAACAGGGCGTTCTCATCAGGGAGATAAAGCGAGCCGACAAGGGCTACGGGGCCTATTATATGCACGCCGTTCCGGGAACACAATAAAAAAATGATCGGGAGCATACAAAAAATCGATTAGGCCGCGACCGAGCCCTGGTTGCCCACCCGCGTTAAGCTGGAGGCGTAAGCGCAGACCCCAGGTTCGGAGCGCCCTTTTCTCCCTGTCAGCAGAAATCGCAGTCGGTGAGGAGAACGGCGTGCCTACCAACCCACGACCCAAAACAGGTTTTTCGCGGCGCGATTTTTCGCGGATCGCGGCATTCGCAGCCGCCGGTTCGACGCTCCCTTTTTACAACGAAGCGGCCCTGGCGCAGTTGTCGAAGATCGACAATGCCCCGCCTGACGCCGTCATGATCAATTCCAACGAAAATCCGCTGGGCCCCTGCAACGAGGCTCTCGAAGCCGTGCACCGCATCGCTGTCCAGGGGGGCCGGTATCTTTACGGCGAGGCCGACAAAGTGCAGAAGCTGATGGCCGAGCAGGAAGGCGTGAACTCGATTATGTACGCATCTATGCCGGGTCGAGTCCGCCGCTGCATCAGGCCGTCCTCGCCTTCACATCGCGGGACCGGGCCCTGGTCATGGGCGACCCCGGTTACGAAGCAGCGGAACGCGCGGCAAATTTCATTGGCTCACCCGTCGCGAAGGTTCCGCTGTCGAAAGAGTATTCCCATGACGTGCGCGCCATGCTCGCCGCGGCGCCGAAGGCCGGGCTGTTTTACATCTGCAATCCGAACAATCCAACCGGCACGCTGACTCCGAAGGCCGACATCGAATGGCTGGTCGCGAACAAGCCGAAGGGCTCGGTCGTGATGGTGGACGAAGCGTACACGCATATTGCGGGCGCGCCGTTCAACACGGATCTGGTGGCGGCGGATAAGGACGTCGTGGTGCTGCGCACGTTTTCGAAAATCTACGGTATGGCGGGCCTGCGCGCGGGCGCGGCAATCGCGCGGCCCGATCTTCTCGACAAACTTGACGGCTATAGCCACAGCATGCTTCCCATCACCGGCATGGTGGCGGCAAGCGCGAGCTTGCAGCAGACGGACCTCGTGCCCACGCGCCGCAAGATCATTGCCGACGTTCGCAGCGACACTCTGAGTTTCCTCGCGAAGCACAATTTCCGCTACGTGCCGTCCGTATCGAACTGCTTCATGGTGGACGTCGGACGTCCGGGCAACGACGTGATCATGGCGCTGCGGCGCGAAAAAGTTTACATCGGCCGTGTATGGCCAGCCTGGCCAACGTACGTGCGCGTCACGGTCGGAACGCAGGACGAAATGAACAAGTTCAGGACTGCGTTCCTCAAAGTGATGGCCTGAAATCCCGTCCTGGCAGCCTGCTGAAACGGTTCGGAAAAGCAGGTGCTGATTCCGCAGGGGTTACTGAACCGCGCGCGTCAGCAAGCGGCAACGAAAAGAGCGTTT
>Ga0182030_10027952_pt1 | contig 10111 bp, 10 predicted proteins | sample 812S3MmetaG_FD_121299 | JGI IMG/M metagenome (GOLD analysis project Ga0182030, IMG submission 121299) | Permafrost microbial communities from Stordalen Mire, Sweden - 812S3M metaG (Illumina Assembly) | ecosystem: Environmental > Terrestrial > Soil > Wetlands > Permafrost | place: Sweden... | reverse complement strand
CCGCCTGCGCCGCCCGTCGTCGAGCCGCTGCAGGGGCATGCTGTGATCCTGGAATACAAATGGCCCGCCGCAGACGCAACTTCTTCCCCCTCCGCGCCCTCGCCAACCTCCGAACTACCGGCCTTTGCCATTGTCCTCAGGGACGGTTCGACCCTCTCGGCCGTGACCGTCTTCGCCTCTGACGACGGCCTGCACTACGTCGATCCCGATGACAAGCACCTGCGCATTTCCATGAGCGAGATCGACCGTGCCGCGACTCTCAAGCTCAACCGCGCCAGAAACCTGAATCTGTATCTTCCTGCCGGACAGTGAGCCGCTCGCTCTCCTGGCGATTTGTCGACGGTGTTTGCTGACAGCATATTTATGAATTTATTGCCATTTACCTCCTAAGCCGGACCGGAAGTGCGCTCAGGAATCGGCCGTATTCCGTGGAGAGGCGCGGGGTTGAGGTTCGCGCTTTCCCGGGTCTCATGAACAATGCAGGGGGCACATCTTCGTGTTGCTCGATTGCAACGGTTAATATCAGTGCAACTTTCCCGCCGTAGAGGAGGCCGACGTGAGTAACTACCATCAAAGAGACCAGAAGTGGTATTTGTCCATTTGGGAACATCCATTGATGCTCCTGCTGATCGGCAGCACTCTATCGTGCCTGTTGGTTCCCTGGATCAGCGAGAATTCGTCGCATCGGCGTGTCCTGCAGGAACAGCGGGTCAGCGAGGCACGCGACATCCTGAAGCAGTCTCTCGCCGACGACGCGCAGCTCAACGCAATCGTGACCTCTATCGAGATGTTCAACAAGGAAGCTGAGTCCAATCCCAAGGGCTACAAGGCCGCCCAGGCCGAGCATGAGCGATCCTTCGGCAAACAATATCTCGAGTTCGATCAGCATGCGTGGTGGTGGGGTCATGATCTGCCCGTGCAAAGCGGACTTCTTGAGCTGCCGTCCGAAAGCAAAGGCGAGATCGAGAACTTAAATCAGGCCTATGCGAAAAGCCTCTTGGGCTCAGTGCAGCAAATTGAAGTGCTGAGAAAGCAGTTCCTCGGCAAGGATTACGTACCCAGAGCCCCGCACAATGCCGAGGTCCTGCTCGCGGCGCGGAAGGCGCTGAATGATCTGGCGGTCACTCGCGGAAGTATCATCAGTCAACTGGCCGGCAAATTCATGCCGCCCGGGATCAATTGGTAGTGCCCCTCTGAGTTTCCCTTTCCAGGAAGCACCCAACCGTGCCAGGCGGATTGGCAACCTGGATCTCTTACCGCGCGAGCAGGTATTTTGCTGGTTCTCCGCACGGCCTCCTGTACACTGGAGTGTTCAAGGTCATGCAAAAAAAATATCCCATCGGCATCCTCGGCGCGACCGGAATGGTCGGCCAACGCTTCATTCAGCTGGTTGAGAACCACCCGTGGTTCGAGATCGCGTGGCTGGCGGCCAGCGACCGCTCCAGCGGCAAGCTCTACGGCGAGGCCGCGAAGTGGCGGCTGGATACTCCCCTGCCCCCGCGCATCGCCAAGATGACCGTGGCGCCGGCCGATCCCGCAGGCGCGCCGAAGATTATTTTTGCCGCGCTGGACGCCGCTATCGCCCGCGAACTGGAGCCTCGATTTGCCAACGCGGGCTGCGCGGTCATTTCGAACTCCAGCGCTTATCGGATGGCTCCCAACGTGCCGCTGGTGATTCCCGAAATCAACGCCGACCACCTGCACCTGATCGAGGAGCAGCCGTCGCGGCGGGAGTCTGGGGGCTACATGGTGACTAACCCCAACTGCTCCACCATTGGCCTGGTGATGGCGCTGAAGCCGATCGAGGAGCGCTTCGGCATCGAGCAGATTCTTGTGACCACCATGCAGGCCATCAGCGGCGCGGGCTACCCCGGCGTGCCGTCGATGGACATCCTGGGCAACGTGGTGCCCTACATCGGCAGCGAAGAGGAAAAGATGGAGGCCGAGACCCTGAAGCTGCTGGGCCGGCTGGAGGGCCACGCCGTAACGCCGCTGGCGGCGCGCATCAGCGCCCACTGCAATCGTGTAGCGGTGGAGGACGGCCACACGGAAAGCGTGAGCATCAAGCTGGGGAACAAGCTGGGCAGGCCGGCCACGCGCGAAGATATTCTGGCTGCATGGGCGGAATTTCGCCCGCTGACCGGGCAGGGATTGCCCATGGCCCCGGATCAGCCCATCGAGTGGGCTCCAGAAAACGACCGACCGCAACCGCGCCTGGACCGCAACCGCGGCCGCGGCATGGCGGTGACCGTGGGCCGGCTGCGTCCCTGCAACGTGCTGGACTGGAAGTTTACTGCGCTCAGCCACAATACGATTCGCGGAGCAGCAGGCGCGGCGATTCTGAATGCCGAACTATTGGCAAGTCTGGGCAAATTGGAACCTGCTGCAGAGGCCGCCGCGCGCGCCTGAGACACCTGCGCAAGCCGTTTGACCTTACACTGCAACAATGGGAAGACTCGCATGAGCCTGGTGGTGATGAAGTTCGGCGGCACGTCGGTAGAGGACCAGACAGCCATCTCGCGCACCGCGGCCATCGTGGCCGGACGCGTGGCGCAGGGTAAACAACCGGTGGTGGTGGTGAGCGCGCTGGCGAGAGTCACCGACCAGTTGCTACGTGCCGCCTCGGCCGCTGCGCAAGGTGACCGCACAGGCGCCCTGGCCATCAGTTCCCGGCTGCGTTCGCGGCATCGCGACACCGCCTGTGCGCTGATCAAAGACCCCAAGAACTCCGCCGCGCTGGTCAACCTGATCGATCAGAAATTCGACTCGCTGGACGAGATTTTGCGCGGCCTGGCGGCCATTCTGGAGCTGACACCGCGCATCTCGGACCTGATCGTCAGCTACGGCGAGCGTATCTCAAGCCGCATGGTCGCGGCGGCTTTTTGCGAGCATGGCATGGATGCCGCGCATGTGGACGCACGCGAAATCATCCTGACCGACTCGCAGTATCAGAAGGCGACTCCGCTCGAAGCCGTGATCGAAAAGCGCGCGGCTGAAAAATTGCGCCCGCTGCTCAACCAGGGCAAGGTGCCGGTGATGGGCGGCTTTATCGCATCCAACGAGGCCGGCATCACCACCACGCTGGGCCGCGGCGGTTCCGACTTAAGCGGCGCGCTGGTGGGCGGCGCGCTGACTGCGGACGCCATTGAAATCTGGACCGATGTGGACGGCATCATGACCTGCGATCCGCGCGTGTGCCCGGACGCCCTGCGGGTGAGGGTAATCAGCTTTGAGGAAGCGTCGGAGCTGGCTTACTTCGGCGCCAAGGTGCTGCACCCGGCTACGATTCTGCCCGCGGTCAAGAAGAACATCCCGGTGCTGGTGCTCAACAGCCGCAACCCCTCCAACGAGGGCACGCGCATCATCTCGCTGGCGCCGCACTGCAAGAGCCCATTCAAATCGATCGCGGTGAAGAAGAAGCTTTCCATCATCGACGTGGTGGCGAGCCGCATGCTGATGACCCACGGCTACCTGAGCGAAATTTTCGCCATCTTCGACAAGCACAAGTGCCCCGTGGACATGGTTTCGACCAGCGAAGTGTCAGTGTCGCTGACCGTGGACTCCAACGATAAGCTGCCGTTGATCGCCGCCGACCTGAGCAAGCACGCGGACGTGAAATACGAAGGCAAGAAGGCGCTGGTGTGCATGGTGGGCGAAGACATTCGCGGACAGAACGGGATTGCCGCACAGGTGTTCGCTGCCATCCGTCACATCAACGTGCGCATGATCTCGCAAGGGGCCAGCGAAATCAACATGAGTTTCATGATTGAAGAGGAAGACGCAGACGAGGCCGTGCGCTCGCTGCACGCGGCATTCTTTAAAGAACCCGATCCGGAAATCTTCGACGTGGAAGCGCACAAGATGGCCGCCGAACCCACGAGGTAATCATGCTGTTCCTGGTATTGGGCAAGGGAAAAACCGGCAGCCTGGTGGCGGAAGTGGCCCGCGAGCGCGGACACGGCGTGCGCACCCTGGACATCCAAGAGAACCAGCACGCCTCGGCGCTGACCGCGCCCAACCTGGCCGGCGTGGACGTGGTGATCGACTTCACCGCGCCCGAAGCCGCAGTGGAAAACATGCGCGCTGTGCTGGCGCTCGGTGGGCGCATTGTGGTGGGAACGACGGGATGGTACGCGCATGTGGCCAACATGAAAGCCCTGGCGCACAAACGTGGCGGCGCACTGCTCTACGGCAGCAATTTTTCAATTGGGGTGCAAAAGCTGTTCCGGCTGACTGGCGAACTGGCCAGGCTCGAAGGCTACAAGTTTTCGATCAACGAGACACACCACACCTCAAAGCTCGACGCTCCCTCGGGCACCGCGCTGACTCTCAAAGAGATCATCCTGGCGGCGCAGCCGGGCATCGAGATTCCGGTCACGTCGCACCGCGTGGGCGACGCCAAGGGCGAACACATTGTGACCGCCGCCGGACCGGACGATTATCTGGAGCTAAAGCACGACGCCTATTCGCGGCGCGGCTTTGCCCTGGGTGCGATTCGCGGCGCCGAGTGGCTGGCCGGGAAATCCGGCGCCTGGGAGTTCCGCGAGATCTTCGACCAGTTGTAGCGCTCGGAACTCAGCCTTGGCAGGACGCAAATTCCGCATAGCCGCTTCCGCTTGCCTGACGTAAAATCGCGTAGCGTGTCTGAGCGCGCGCGATACGCCAACCTCAACCCTGCGGAGTATCCCATGGGAGAAGAAATCAAAAACCTGGAGCAGGGCGCCAAAAAGGCGTGGCCTGTCGTCATGGGCTGGGTGGGCGGCATCACCGCGCTCATTGGGCTGTTCGCCACACTCGGCGGCGGAGTCACGTGGCTTGTGAACCATCACAAAGCAAAGACGGAACGGCAGGTGAAGTTGGCGCTAGCCGAGACACAGGCAAGTCAGCAGGACTATCAGGCCGCTGTGCAGACCTACGGCGACCTTCTCAAGGCCGACCCCCTGGACCGGCCAGTGCTCGATTTGCAATTGAACACAGCCATGCAATGGGCTGAGAACTTTCACGTGACCGTCCGGGAAGACCAGCACGCAGAAGACCTCGCCGGGCCGGCACTGGACCAGATCTTTGCCATACTCGAAGCCGGGCTGACGCGGACCAAAGGATCGCAGGCCGCGGACGTGCAGGCGCACCTGGGCTGGGCGCATTGGCTCAACCAGCACACTGCGGAACGGGAGTTCGGCCCCGCCGCCGAGCAGAACCTTCGCGCCGCGCTGGCAGCAGACCCCTCCAATGTGTATGCGAACGCGATGCTGGGCAACTGGATGCTGCAGAACGGAGGCAACTTCAGCGAGGCGATACATCATTTCGACGTCGCTGTCTCCACCGGCAAGGCGCGCCCCCTGGTAAGAAAGATGCAGATCGGCGGACTCCTCCATCTCGACGAGCCGGGAGCGAGGGCTGCACAGATCAAGGCCGCCAACGACATGCGCAAAGCGGGCGAGCCGCTTGACGAAGCGTACAAGAGCCGCATCCTGAGCTTCTGCCTTGACCCCCTGGTTACGGATCACAAGGAGCTGACGGAGTCCCTTTCCGCCGTTCCTCCGAATGAAGCCTGGCAAACCTATTTATGGCTTGACGACAACACAAGCGAGGCAGAGGTCCACAACCTGAATCACGACTTCATCCATGCCAACCTGCTGGAGATCAGCGGGAAGCGAGAGGAGTCGCTGGAGAAATATCGCCTGCTTCAACAGGAGCTAAAAAATTCCTCCGGCACAATGAAGGATTCCGTCGATGCCGCGGTGGCAAGACTGTCGCATGGCTAGAGGGCACGGTACGCGGTCATGCGGAGGGTGGGTCGCGCCTGCAATCTCGCAAAGAAACAAGTGCCCCGATCCCGCTTCTGAAACGGTGATTCCTATCAACAGAAATACCGAACATTGACAAAGCCTGTTATTCGGCCCAGCATCATAGACAGGAGATTATTCCCCATGAATGTTTCACTGACCCCCGAGTTGGACAAGTTCGTCTCAGCCAAAGTCGAATCAGGCCGGTACAACTCGGCCAGCGAGGTCGTCCGCGAAGCGCTGCGGCTGCTCGAAGAGCATGACCGGGCACGGGCGGTCCAGCTTGCCGCCTTCAACCAGGAACTTGGGGCCACGCTGGCTTCGCTCGATCGTGGCGAGTTCGCCGAACCGGATGCAGTGCGGAAGCGGCTCGAGCAAAGATCCCGCACGCGGAGAAAGATCAGCGCATGAAGAAGTACGTTCTCGGCATCGGCGCCGAGCAAGACCTGGACGAGATTTGGGAGTACATTGCCGAGGACAACATCGACGCCGCCGACCGCTGGATCGAAAGGCTCTTTGATGCGTTCGACGCTCTTGCCCGAGCCCCTGGGATGGGACACAAGCGGGAAGACCTGACCGCGTACCCAATCCTCTTCTGGCCGGTGGGTACGTACCTGATTCTTTACCGAGTCAAAAGGGAGCGAATCGAGATTGTGGCTGTGACCCAGGGCGCGCGGGATATTCCGGCATTTCTGCGTGAACGAACCTGATAGAGGACGAGGCACGAGAGCGCAGGCTGCGGGATTTGAGGCGGGAAGGCCGCGTGGCCGCCGTTCGTTATACACTCACCTGTGATGGAAACTACGGGTTGCGGTACGGCAATCGTCACGCCATTCAAGGCAGACGGCTCGCTCGACGAAGCGGCGCTCAGGGCGCTGGTGAACTGGCAGATTGACTCGGGCATCGATTTTCTGGTGGCCTGCGGCTCCACGGCGAGGCGGCCACACTGGACGAAGACGAGTGGCTGCATACCATTCACTTGGTGGTGGATGCGGCCGGCGGTCGGGTGCCGGTGTGGGCCGGATGCACGCACAACTCCACGCGCACGCTGCTACGCCAGGCCGCGCTGCTGCGCCAAGTGCGCGGCGTAGATGCGATTCTGTCGGCCAATCCCTACTACAACAAACCTACGCAGGAAGGGCAATTTCAGCACTTTCTGGCCCTGGCCAAGGCGGTGGCGCCCATCCCGGTAACGCTTTATAACGTGCCCGGGCGGACGGCGGCGAATCTGGAGCCGGCGACGGTGGTACGGCTGGCCGAGGCAGCGCCGAATATTGAAGCCATCAAGGAAGCCAGCGGCAAGCTGCCCCAGATTGCCGAGTTGGTGCACTCCCTGCCGAAGGGTTTCAGGATCTTTTCAGGCGACGACAATCTGGCCCTGGCGGCCATTGGCGTGGGCGCCTGCGGCCTGATCAGCGTAGCGTCGAATGAAGCTCCGGCTGAAGTGGGCCGCATGATCCGCGCCGCCGTGCATAACGACTGGGCCACAGCGAGGGACCTGGAACGGCGCTTTGGAAGGTTGTTCGAGGCCAACTTCTGGGAGTCGAATCCCGGCCCTGTGAAGACAGTGTTGAACCTGATGGGCCGCACGACCGACGTGGTGCGGCTGCCGCTGGTTCCCCCCACGGCGGCCACGCGCGCCCGGCTCGAGCGCCTGGCCGGCGAACTCGGCCTGCTGAAGTTTGCTCCTCCGCCCGAGGGCAATATGCGGATGTTCTGAGGGATCAGAGATCAGAGAATAGTAGCCCGAACAAGAGGCGAAGTTTCTACGTGCACCTGGTGTAGGATGCAGGGCTGCGATTGCAAGAGGCGAACAGGATTTTCGGATAGGAGATAGGCTGATGGGCAAGAGACGGCGGAATGCGCGCATTGCAATGGCAATGGCGGCGATTTTTGCGATGCAGACCGGCTACGGGACGCGGGCCCTGGCACAGGCACAGCCGGGGAGCAACAGTGAGCCAAATCGCGCGACGCTGGTGAAAGCCAAGCCTGACATCTCGGGGATACGGAACGGTGCATTCATCGAGCCGGATCCGATGGACTTTGCCAACCACAGCGGCTACACGGCGATTTTTGACGGCAAGACTCTAACCGATTGGGACGGCATGCCAGGTGTGTGGAGCGTGGAAGACGGCGCGATTGTGGGGCAATCGACCAAGCAGAAGAATGCCGGCAACAGCTTTATCGTGTACCACGGGGCCGAGGCCAAGGATTTCGACCTAAAGCTCGAAATTAAAGTGGAGTGGGGCGGAGGCAGCGGCATCCAGTACCGCAGCAGCACCGGCATTCCGCCGGGGCGGGTGGCCGGCAGGGGCGAGGCTCCGCTCGATCCGCGCTGGGTGATGATTGGCCCCCAGGCCGATTTCTGGTACCCGGTAGGCGCGCAAGAAAAGCAGTACAGTGGACAGCTCTACTCGCAAAACACTTCGCGTGGAATCGTGGTGTGGCGGGGCCAGGTGGTGCAAACACTGCCGGGAAAATTGCCGCTGCTGGTGGGCGTGATCGGGGACCGCAACAAGCTGGGTGCGTATGTGAAAGACGGCCAGTGGAACCAGTACACGATCATTGCCCGCGGGGGCGTGATTATGCATATTCTGAACGGCCAGTTGGTGGCGGTGCTGGTGGATGACGATCCGGCCTCGTCAAATAACGTCTCAGGGCTGATCGGCTTGCAGATTGAAGGCATACCCTGCAAAGTGTCGTTCCGCAATTTGTGGCTGAGAAAGATCGACTGAGTTTACGGCGCCGGTGAAGCAGCGGGCGCCGCTGTTCATTCACCAAGTGCAGGCGAGGTTGCCTAAAGTCCATTTCCGAGCCTCTGCCGAGAGAACAGCGAGTTCGCTGCTGAGGCCATTTTGTCGTCTTTTCCCCACGTCCAGTACATGCCAACGTAAGCGTAGTTCTCAGTTTGTCCAGCGACAGAGTGCCCATACGCAAAGAGGAATTGCGTATGGGGATTCTTGAAGTGGTAATACCCGCCTGCGTCAATCATGGTGGACGATTCAGTTTGCGGTGTCGCCGCGCCTTCGCGTCCGTGAGCAAAGACTTCGGCCGCCAACTCGAGTTTCTCGCCGAAGGCACGTTTCAGCAGAAATCCGCCATAAGGGAAGTTGCGGTAATCGGTTTGCGGAACGACCTGATAACCGGCGCCGCCGTCCGCTGTCCAATGGCCCCAATTCTTCTGCGCCCACAGGGGGAGTTTGTACCATACTTTTCCCACCCCGAGGCCCTTGTCGTAGTTTCCGGTAGGCATCTCGAACATGGTGAAGGGGCCGATTTGGGGGACATGTTTGGTTTCCTTAATGAGGGCCAACTTCACGCCCAGTTCCATATCCGTAAGGCCGAATGCACTGGGGCCTGTGCCGGAGGGCAGATAAATGGGATTGTTCGACGGGAAGATGCCTCCCGACGGCAAGATGGCGTGAAGCTGGACCCTGGGAATCGCGCCCCAGTTGAACTCAACGGCCGGTCCGGTTGAATCCATTTCAACCGGTGTGCCATCCGCAGCGCCGAAGATATAGAACTCGAAATGGTGAAGGTCAACCGGAACCGGATCGTCGATCTGAAAGGGCGGCCCCTGCGCCCACAACCGGGGAACAGCGAGCACGACCAAAAAGAAGAGGGCCAACTTGTAGAGACTTGAAGCGACCTTCATCGACGATCCTCGAAGGGAAACAAGCGCCGGAATAAGGCTGATATTTGAATGGCCGCTACGACAGACGCGGTGCACAGCGGACCTGCCCGGGGAAGGTGCGGATCGCGCTCAACAGCTCCGATGTCTTTTTGATGCAAATGGCTGGTGCGTAATAGGTCTTTCGAGAACAAGTATTAGAACTCAGCCGGAGAGTCGTCTACCCATTTCCGGAGAAATTCATTTGGCATTAACCTGCCAACTCCTTCTTTACCAACTCGCTGACGATGCGGCCCTCGGCGCGGAGGCCGGCGGCCTGCAGTTTGACCTGAACCGCTTTAATGATCGGGCCCATATCCCTGGGACCGGGCTTTTGGCCGGAGGCGGCGGCGTGTTCGGCAGCAGCTTCTGCGACGAGGGCATGGAGGGCGGTTTCGTCGAGCGCCTTGGGCAGAAACTCCTCGATAACGACGATTTCGGCGGCCTCTTTGGCGGCCAGTTCGGGACGGTTGCCCTTGGTGAACTGGTCGATGGAGTCGCGGCGCTGCTTGACCATGGTAGCCAGCGCCTGCTGCTCTTCAGCGGGCGTGAGGAATGCGCGCTTTTCGATAGCCTTGTTCTTGAGCGCGTTCTTGATGAGGCGCAGGGTGCCGGTGCGTTCGGCGTCGTGGGCCTTCATTGCGGTGATGATCTG
>Ga0182030_10027951_pt1 | contig 10111 bp, 17 predicted proteins | sample 812S3MmetaG_FD_121299 | JGI IMG/M metagenome (GOLD analysis project Ga0182030, IMG submission 121299) | Permafrost microbial communities from Stordalen Mire, Sweden - 812S3M metaG (Illumina Assembly) | ecosystem: Environmental > Terrestrial > Soil > Wetlands > Permafrost | place: Sweden... | reverse complement strand
GTCTATAATGCCATTTCGAATTAGGTTCGATGCGTCTTCATTTACGGGTACCTCTTCTAGTACCGCTGCTGTCAGAGTAGGTCGGGGAGTGGTCTGATCATCCGTGCTGGAAAATGGATCCTCATACACTTTCAACGGTTTCAAAGGCGTAACGATCTCATCATCATCTGAAGAGTCAATCGTTTGAGGAACATGAGGCTCTCTTAGTCTTGTGAATGTTGGAACTACCATAGTAAGGTCCTCATCAGCCTTCGAAGGGCTTGATGAATGAAGATTCGCGGTAGATTTAGATTTCGCTGGACTAGCACGCGGTGAAGGTGCAACTCTGTTAACTGTACTCTTTGCTGGGCTCGTATGTGATGATTGGCTTGCGTGACTTGAGTGGCTTGTGTTTGGTCTCGTTGGCTGCTTCTTGGGAGGACTGGTACTGCTAGCACTGGGCGTTCTTGCTTTCAAAGCTCTGGAAGCTGAAGGACTTGTCGTATCACTGTTAGTTGGAGCGTGGCCAGGTCTTCTGACAGAATAAGGCCCTGCTGTTGCAGGCCTGGTGATTTCTGGTCGAGGTCGAAACTTCGTTGGTCGCATTGGGGCTACTGAAAGCCCCCCGTGAGCAACCGTGGTCGACTCCGGTCGGGCTGCTCTCACCGGAGCATCTGAAGACGTTGAAGCCGCGGATGCTGTTGAAGATGATGAGACATTTCGCATTGGTGAGAAAGACGACATTGCTGAGCCAGGTCGTGCTGGCAAATTCTTGTTGGCCATGGCAGCCTTTTTTTGAGCCAACATAGTCTCTCTCAGTGATGGTTTCGGGGGTCCTGTGGTACTCTTGGAAAAGCCTAGGCCAGGTCGAGCTGGAACTGCCTCTGCTTTCTTCGGAGAATTTGGGTTATCAGGAGCATTTTCAAGCAACCTCTGCTGGGTCGAGTCTAGTGTTGCCATGATACTGAGATCTGTCAGCTAGAAATTGGGTAGAGACCAAGATAGACTTACGCATCAGCTCTTGCCGGCCATATCAGAGCAAATGCCCAAAATGTTGATCTCATGTTCTCTCGAACACCGGGGTTCGCATCTGCCAACCCTTTCTTGATAGACTTTTCAATTAAGTCAAGGCCCCCAGTATGTTCAACATGGCTCTTGTGATGAGCCTCCTTCTTCAACAAGGTCTTGAGCCATCCAGTCGCATAGGTTCTTGGTTGTACGTTCTTGTCCTGACTTGCTGCCCAGATGTGTTGCATAATGCGAAGGTTGTATGAAACCTTGCTGATGATTATATCAACCGTCACATTGCCTTGCTGTGAGCTAATCTTTTTCGTGCCACCGCAGAGTTTGATCAGATTCTGCAATAGAATCTCTACCATTGGGTCGAGTCCTGGTCCAGCGGTTCTCGCTACTTCTTGAACAAGACTACATCCTTCTTTCGAAAGACTAGTTCTGAGAGAATTTACGGCTTTCAAAATGCCATCCAGGAGACCCTTGATACCAACAAGAAATGCATCATGAAAATCACTTGGAGCATTCCCAGCATTCAATCTGCGCAATTTGGTACAACTCTGCTCTCGCTTCAACCAATTGGCCTCAGATTCCTTGCCCTCAAAGAACGGGTGCATATCTCGAAAGGTATCGTCCAACTCCCGCTGCGTGTTGACATAAGAAGGTTCCACATGTTCTACTTTGGCTTCTACGGTCGGGGTAGATGGCCGAACACTCGACATTGAAGAGACGCTGTTAGCAAGATGAGGTCGAGATATTACTTCTGGAATCTCTGGCTCGGGTTCGGGAGGGCCGCCGGGCCCTAAATGAGTAGTGATGGCGGATACTATGGTGGGACGCACATTGAAATTTTTGAGTTGCTTCTTGAGGTCGGATTTCGCAGCATTAGGTGCATTCCTTCATAATATCAGTAGACGCCAAGGAAATGACATTGATGTCTACGTACTGGAAAAGGGTAATCACTGCGTTTCTAGCAGTATCTCTAACCATACCATCCGCGTCTTCCAAAAGCTCCATTAGAGTGGACACAAAACTCTTGAATGGCATTCCATTCTCTTGGTGCATCTAAATAATGAATGAGTATTCACAGATTCTCCAGAGAAACTAGCCTTACCTGGATAAGCCAATTCATCGAGGCCTCCTTCATCCGGGAATTCTTGCCCACTAGACCAGCATTCTTAACAATCCTCTCAACATCCATTGGCGAATGCTTCCAAAATGTTGTTAGGCATTGTGCTGCAAGCTGCCTGTATTTCTCCTTCTGGTCACCCATCTTCTCCATCACCATCGGTAAGGTGCGAGCCGCCTCCTTCGTAATATGCTTCGGCTCTTGACGGGATAACCTCGTAAGAAGGTGATTGAGGGTAGAGAATCCGGCATTGACCAAAGCAGCATGAGAGGATGTCATCGCCATGCGCGAAATCTCGAAGAGCCCGGGTACGCAGGCATCGGAGACATTGTGTTGTTTGATGCCCGACTTGACATTGTTGATTTGATGTACTTTTGTATCGACGGAAGCATCGGTTCGTAGTATTGCGAGTAAGTTTGCGACTTGCTCGTCTGTGATCTTTTCACTCATCGTGAGGTGGGGAGATCCGACGTTGCCTTGTTGCGTTGTCAATAAATGTTCTACGAGGTTAGATACACAAGGAACGGGATCCTGGTTTTTCAGAAAGAAACGGCGACCCGTTTCACAAAATGCCCAGTGCCGTGAACCAACCTGCGGAAGAAAGAAAATTGACTGACGGGAAGATAATTAAAAAGTTGAGGGGGGTAGAAAGTGGAAAATCGCGCTGTAAACAAATCGGGTTGCGCGCGACTTAGCGTGCGGAGTCTAATGTCAGCTACCCCTGTCAGCAAGGCTCGAGCCAAGCGTCAAGGTTCACCACTTCTGGATAAATTGCACATTCCAGGTGTAATTGGGAACTAGTCGGTTCCTTTCATTATATCAGAGAGTTACTACTGAGAGACTCTGTAGGTTCTATTTGCACATACATTGCTTCTTCCCTAATCGACAAAGCTCTTAAGACTCTCCAGCTACCTCGAGGACAACATCCCTCAACAATGACAGGACTACCTTCCATTACCCCAATCGCGCCATCTGTCTTCATCCTCCCAACCTCAACTCGAACCTCAGCTCCTACCCAAACCCCAGTACCCCCTCCATCCAAAGAATCCTCAACCCAAACCCCAAACCAAGAAGAAACAACCAAACCCTCCAAGCCCATCTTCCCCCTCCCTAAGCTCCGCCTCGAAGTCCGCGACCTCAACCACGATGGCGCCGAGATCTTTCTCTCTTCTGTCATCGCATCTAAAGCCTTTTCCGCCTCCGTTCGGAATGCTCTCACTCTCCTCTACCAATCCCCCACCTCAAAAACTACAACCGTCCCAGGAACACGCTCCGTGACTCTCATACTACGGTCTATGGATGGGGTAGCATACACAACAGGTACCGAACTCGATTCTGATCATAAGGAAATACATTTCTCTTTAGAATACATACAAAATGCCGCAACCGGACGAAAGAAGCATGAAATTATGGGTGTTCTGACACATGAGATGGTACATTGCTACCAATACAACGCATTCGGTACATGTCCCGGGGGACTCATCGAAGGAATCGCAGACTGGGTGCGCTTAAACTCCGATCTAAGCCCTCCGCATTGGAAGAAAGAGTTAGGTCAGAAATGGGATGCGGGGTATCAACATACGGGATATTTTTTGGAGTATTTGGAAAAGAGGTTTGGGGAGGGGTTGATTAGGAGGATGAATGAGAAGTTGAGGATTGAGAGATATGATGAGAAGAGATTTTGGACGGAATTGTGTGGTAGGCCGGTTGAGCTACTTTGGGGGGATTATCAGAAGGTGTTGTTGGCGGAGAAAGAGAAGGCGGATGAGGAGGAGTGTGTGATTGTGGATAAGGAGGATGCTGCTGCGTCAGAAAAGGCGAGTGTCGTGGGTTCTGCAGTTGAAGAAAGTAGTGAGAAAGGAGATAAATAGGCTGATGCGGTTTGAGGGGGAGATGTTTGTCGGATTTTGTACAGCGGCCCTGGCCTAGCGATTTGGCCGTTAAGATACCAGCTCAACTCTATTGAGCAAATTTTGTTCGTAAGTAGGAAATCACGACTCATACCCAAATCAAGTTCTCAATAATCATTTCTTTATTTCACACAACCCATCCATCACACTACTATACAGTACAATCTTTCCTAGCCAAAACTCCATCCTATATTACAAAAATATATTTCTTATCTTAAATTCTCATCACCCCACTCTCAATACCTCAACTTCCCACTTCCCATTAATTCGAGGTCCTCCGGACAGCACTCGGAAGCGATGCGGTAGTGTTCGAGGAAGCAGATGCCTGTTCTCTGTTGACGTATTAGAAGCTGCAAAGACATCAAATTGCAGAAGTAGACCTGCTTACCGAGCGTCCTTATGTTGTAGGACGGCCTTATATCTCACACCGCCAGTTATGATCTCAAATGGGACGCCTCTGCTGGCACGGATGGCTTCGTATATCTGATTGTCTATGCTTTGTCTAGATGGCATGCCGGTGTGGGTGTTTGAGGGGAGACGGCGACGCCCTTGGAGCTTGGAGCTTGGAGCTTGGAGCTTGATGAGTTGGTAGAGGGCAGGCTTGGTGGTTTTCAGAACCTTTGTTCTGAGCGCCGGACACAATGGAGGTTTGGTGTTTTAGAGAGTTTCTTGGAATGCTGCAATTTCACCGATATGGACTTGAGGTCAAAGAAATGCTCTCAAAATCGGAGGAAAATTCCTCGGAAAAAAGATATGTTGACGCAAATAAAGGAGCTCAGAGTGGAGATTGTGTCTTGATGTTGAAACCAGCGTAACAAACCACCCCTATATATGTTCCCTCGACTTCTACCACGCTGACGATACCACACTCATCCTCGCCTCAACAATCGCAATTCCGCTCCGAAGTCCTCGCTGCACATAAAGAGCGAGCGAGCGAGCAAGGTAAGCGTACGAGAGGACGAGTAATCAACATTCCGTCACATCCGACCTTGCTTAGTTCATCACCGAGAGGAGCTCTATTCTAGACTTCCGTCTCTGACCGATGTAAGGAGAGCTTAGAAACGGGTAGAGATGGGATTGAAAGGTGTATAAAAATAGATTGAGGTTTCGGGGTCCGAGATTCGGATCAGAGTTGGGTGGGGACTTTTGGGGGAAGCACGAGATGGTAGGGCTGAGGAATCATTTCTTGAGTCCGAGAGACCGACTTACGTATTATGACGAAATAGGACTTGGATCATTGGATTATCAAAGTATTGTCTGATTTATCAAGTTTAGAAAGACCGAGCTCGGTGATGGTGGTTCTCTCGCTTATTTGAAATACTCCTATTTCTCGGTCACTTTCTTATTGATCGAAAGTGCTTCGGGATCCACTTGAATCAAGACTATCTTTAACCCTTCTAGCTTTTGTGATTTGGTAGAAATGCTGTGCTAAGATTCATCACGATTGGTGTTTCTTGCAAATTCAGGCTCAGACGAAGCTGTTCGACAAAACTTTCACCCAATAGACAATAATATGTGAAACCGGACTTGAAGTATGCACGATGACTACCCCGCAAATCCTTATGATACAGTCTTTTCCATTCCTTCAACCAATGTATATATCCTTGCGCCATCTCAAATCCGCTTATAAAATTTGTCAACGCACCGAAAATCAAGACCTTAATCCTCGTCAAAAACTTCCTCAACCTTCGGGGCCAGGTTTCTCTGTGAAGGGGTCACGGTAGCCATTTGAGGAGCTGCACCAGAAGTTGTGGCGGTCGCGGGAGCAGGTTGACCAGTCATTGAGGAAAAGGTAGATGCAGCACTTGCAGAACCGGACACCTTCTTCTTCTTTCCCTTTTTCTTCTCCTAGATAGTACAATCAGCGGCAGTTCATGAATATTTCAGTAATTAGAGAACTCACCTCTTGCCATCCCCAGACAGGCCTGAAACTATCGAAGAATCCCACATCCTCAAACAAATTCGGATACAACCACAATCCAGGCGGGACTGCGAACATCGTAATCGCAAATAGAATAAGTCTGAAGATCGCCATCACAAAGAACAATCCAATCAGTCCTAGCATCCCCATACTTAGATACCAGACGCCCAATCGTAGTTTCATCGGCCAGAGAGGGAACAAGACAACTGTGAAGACAAGAGCCAGAGCACCAGCAGCATAGAGTTTCTGCTTAATTTGTGGGCCTTTGTACAACCAGACAAAGTGAAGCTCTTCTTTACATTCCTGCTGTTGCTCGATCTTGACAGTCCAGAGACCTTTGACGCGCTTGGTCTTATGGGCACCTGGAGCATGATCATGTCCCTCGTGAGGGTCGATTTTCGACACACGGAGAGCGAGCAGAGACATTGGAAGGAGCTTGAAAGTATTTTCGAGGGAAGCACGATCCGTAATTTTGGGAAGGAGAGTGTTCTTCTTGCGGGCTTTTTCATACGCTGGGGACTCAAGGGCTCGAAGTGCGCGCTTGACTGTGATGCTACATTAGTTGACCGTATGATTTGTGTGCAGATGCTGAAACTGACCCTTGAACATGTCCTTTCTTTCACCACCCAGAATACATGTCCTCATCTTCAAATCCTGACTCTGCAAGAACTTTGCGACGGCGAGAGCCGCGGGGCTTGGAGGACCAGGAGTAATCGGTTGTTGCTGCTGTGGCGATTGAGGCGACTGCGGCGATTGGGGTTGTTGTGCCATGGCTGCTTGCTGGGCTTCTTGTTGGGCTTTGGCTTGTTGCTTGAGTTTCTCGATAAATTGAGGGACGGTCATTCCATTCTTTTCTGCGTCGATAGCCAGCTGTCTTTTCATAGCCTCGATTTGTTCTGGAGTGGGTTGCTTCTGTCCCGGAGGAAGTTGCATCCTAATTTCCGCAGGTGAAGCCATGATTGAGAATTTGTGGAAGTAAGGGTGAATTGTGGAAAGGGTTGCTTCTGTCTTTTTAAATATTGGGACTTCTGGAGAAGTGTCCAATTCACACGCATCTGTGTTCAAGGATTAAAATAAAAGCTTAGCCACAGTTGCAAGGGTTTGCTTCGGCTGTGCTTTTCGTGGGTTAACTGTACGGTGGACGTAATTGGCTGGACCTTGCACAGCATTTTAGATATGTCCGCCGCGGCTCTTTCTTAGATCCAAGAAAGTCTAAACATAGAACAACGACAATGCCTTTTGTTTTCTCATGTCATGGATAAGTGAACGGTTTACAAGAGGTTTTTCTCATACAATCAGGTCATAAAGCGCTGGAAATATTCACAGTTCTCAATGGTGTTGCCCTCAGACCACATTTCTCCAGAGACAGTGATCCGGTTGAGCCGATGGGTGCTCCCATAAGAGGAGTTGAGGTCAGACTCTGGCTGGGTTTTGGAATATGACTGAGAATTATTCTCCAGGGCCTGGAGTGGCTCCAGTACCTCCCTATACAACTGTCTTTCTCGTAAGATATCATATTCATCATCGTTGTGAATAACCCCTTGCTAAATGATCATAGTCTCAAAGAGACGTTGGGTTGCAAGTCCCTATCAATTTTGTCACAACCCCTGGTGTTTCTCTCACAGCTGCTTGTTTTCCCAGTTCAAGATATGAGGATGATAATGGAGGGGATTGCCTCTCAAATCTCTTGGCTGTCGGCTTCCGAAGGTTTGAAATAGACCTATATTGGGATCAGAATAGACAAGTCTGGAGTTTTTGCCCCGCGGCTATACCAACTACCGTCCCAAACACAGTACCTTCTTCAACCTCGACCGGATCTTTCAGTTCAGCTACTCTGAGCCCGTTGACCTCTGCAGCTGCACCAACTTCCTCCTTTTCTGCATCCAAATTCTCCTCCTCTTCCCAAATAACCGCCAGGCAAGCTTCCTCAGGCCTAGGTTCTAGTTCATCTGCAATCTCAGCAGGTTCCTCCAACTCCACGGAAGCAACCTCTCTTGGCCTCGTTCTTCCTAGCATCGCCATTCTTCCTGATACCTCCAACCAACCTCTTGTCACGATCGGGCCATACGTATGTACAACCACCATCAATCTCTCGACCTTTACAACTCAATTGCTAGACTACATCCAGAAGACCGAGAATACATTAGGGGCTCATCTTCTCTATGTAATTATCAACATCCATGCTGCTGCATCTGCCGAGTCCCCTGAGTCACCTGCTCCGCAACCAACGATTTTGCCGCAAGTACCGAACTTGCTAGGGAGTTCTTTTTCTGGCACTGGAAATCTCTCTCAGTTTACCTATACTCCGGCAAATCTCAAATCAGACCGCGAGAATATCAATGGGTCATGGTATAGGGTTGCCGAGAGGTATCGTCCGGTATGCATCTTCTAAGCATGATGTCTACTAAACAGATTCTGACCATTTCTAGATCGAAGATTTCTATACAACTACTGCAAGTCCATGTGAGCGGAACGTTCATTGCATTAAAGTCAGAGTGCTAACACTCTTTAGACGGCGTCTACTCAACCGAAGATGGCTGGCCTTCGGAAAGTTACGTTGAGTTCTCCCAAAGTAAACGACTCCTCCTCAGCTTTGGTACTATAGATCCTCAGATGGCAAACTACAACTTTTCTGGTGATAGCAATACCATATTTCCGTCTGGGTATATTCAATCTAACCAATCCGATATACTTGCAAGCAGCTCAGAGCTGACCCGTGGCTGCTTTCTCCGTAATAATACCAACGATATAGAAGCAGCTAATTCTTCATGGGCTACTGACTCGACGCTTAACGGATTTGAATATCCCACCACGCCTACTTCTGACATCGTTCCTCTTTTAAACTTAACTTCTAATACCACTAATTGCGGCATATCTCCTATTCTTAACGTAACACGTAAGCAGAATCTCCTTCCATTGAGGTGGCCATGTATTCGGTTCGAGAAATACTCTCCTCGGTCTTCCAACATATGAAGCAAGCTAACTCCAAATCCAGTCCTCAACTCCACCGCACACGACGACTACCGCCCCTACCAAAACTACACCTACTCGACAATCTGGTCCTGGGCTCCAGGTGAACCCAAAAACTACACTTCCTCCTCCGAAGCCTCCTCCACCACCCTATTCCGTTGCGCAACCGCGAACATCGATCTCCAGGGCCATTGGATTGTAGCTGACTGCTCGCAACACTTCTACGCCGCATGCCGCGCGCAAAACCAACCCTACAACTGGACTATCACTTCCTACCCAATCTCCTATTCCTACGCCAACGCCGCGTGTCCCGACTCCTATTCGTTCGGCGTACCAAGAACAGCATTGGAAAATGCATATCTAATGCAAGCCATGACGACGAATAGGAGGGACTTCGATGGGCACGGAGCATGGGTTGATTTCAACAGTCTGGATACCGAAGGGTGTTGGACGAGTGGTGGGCCAAATGCTACATGTCCTTATACCGAGGCTGTGGGGACAAAAGATGATCTGCAGAAGAAATATGTGCTGGTTCCTACGGTTGCGGCGATTATTGTGTTAATTATTACGGCGATGACGATGTTTGTTAAGGTGGCGGGGAGTAGGAGTACGAGGAAGAGGACGAAGAGGAGGGCGGATAATGGGTTTGTGTATGAGGGTGTGCCGTCTTAACGGAAAGGGGAACAAAAACTAAAGAGCAACTCAGCAATGATGACGATGGGATGAGGCGATGCATGCATACATAGATATTGAGTGTAAGATAAGATCAGAAAGCATCTAAAGGCCGTAATAACAGTATTATTAATCATAATTCTCAAGATGTTTACTGGAAACCAGATCCTAATGTTCATCAAACGATAGCCAGCACACATCTCATTCATTCACCTCATTTCACTTCCAAGAAAAATTACCACACAACCGGCGCCCTCCATACTCCCCATGCACCATGAAATCCAAATTCCTTAAATGAAACCCCGAAAAAGGAATAAAAGCCCAAACTCTAGGACCATCCTCAGATCATCCCTTAGTGGGGAAAAAAAGCACACAGGTGCATTTTTGAAGATTATGTCTCGCTAGTCCACCCCTTGTGCCTCCTTTTTCTATTTTTATAAATTTTACATGTTACTTTGAATTATATTGCCGAAGCAGAGATGAGTCTGATTGTACCATGAAGGGCGAGGGAACATTGCT
>Ga0182030_10027950_pt1 | contig 10112 bp, 9 predicted proteins | sample 812S3MmetaG_FD_121299 | JGI IMG/M metagenome (GOLD analysis project Ga0182030, IMG submission 121299) | Permafrost microbial communities from Stordalen Mire, Sweden - 812S3M metaG (Illumina Assembly) | ecosystem: Environmental > Terrestrial > Soil > Wetlands > Permafrost | place: Sweden... | reverse complement strand
GAGAACCACACGATCACCAGCCAGGTGGCAGCCTTGAGGGATTATGCCCAAGCCCACGAGTACAAAGTTCCAGCCGAGTGGTGCTTCCAAGATGAAGGTTACAGCGGCGCCACGCTGCTGCGGCCCGGGTTGGAAGCTTTGCGCGACTTGGCCGCCGCCGGCCATATCGAAGCGGCGCTCATTTACTCGCCGGACCGCCTGAGTCGTAAGGACGCCTATCAGGTGCTGCTGGCCGAGGAGTTGAACCGCGGTGGGGTGGAGTTGGTCTTCTTGAACTCTCCCTCCGGCGCCACGCCGGAAGATCAACTCCTCCTCCAATTCCAGGGTATGATCGCCGAATATGAACGGGCGCAGATTGCCGAACGCTCGCGCCGGGGCAAGCGCCACCGCGCCCGACAGGGGTCGATCAACGTGCTCTCCGGCGCCCCTTACGGTTACCGTTATGTTCGCAAGAGCGACACCTCGGCGGCTTATTACGAGGTGATCGAGTCGGAGGCGGCGGTGGTGCGCCGTGTGTACCAGGCATACACGCAGCAGGGGCTCAGCATCAATGCCATCGCGCACAGGCTCCACGAGGAGCAGGTTCCGACGCGGACGGGGACCACCCGCTGGGAACGATCCACCGTGTGGGGCTTGCTGCGCAATCCCGCCTACCGAGGCCGCGCCTGCTATGGCAAAACCGAACTTCGTCCGCGCCAACGCATCACCCGACCCTTGCGGAAACGCCAGGGACTGGCGAGCCGCGATAGTGCCAACCACGAGCGGCCCCGAACGGATTGGATTGAGATCGCGGTTCCGGCATTGGTCAGTGAAGCAACCTTCGACTTGGCGCAGGAACAACTGGAGAAGAACAAACGGCATTCTCCCCGCCGCACCATCGAACCTACTTTGTTGCAAGGGATGCTGGTTTGTGAGCGTTGCGGTTACGCGCTCTACCGCACCTCCACGCAAACCTCGGCGCGCAAGCTTTATTACTACCGTTGCCTGGGTTCCGATGCTTATCGTCATCTGCGGGGAGCGGTTTGCGACAACCCGCCGGTTCGCCAGGACCACCTCGATGCGGTGGTCTGGAAGGAACTGGTGCGCCTGCTGGAGGATCCGAGCGTGCTTCAAGAGGAGCTGAACCGTCGGCTGGAAGCAGCCCGGAAGGCCGATCCGCGGAAGCAGCGCGAAGAGTTGCTACAACGGGAACAGGCGCGGCTGGACAAGAGCATGGACCGCCTCCTGAACGCTTATCAGGAAGGTCTGGCGAGCCTGGAACAACTTCGTGCTCGCATGCCGGAACTCCGCCAGCAACAGCAAGCACTGCAAGCCGAACGGCAGTCGCTGGAAGCCACCAGCGCCGACCAAGCGCACTGCCTGCGGCTAGCGGAAACGCTCACCGGCTTCTGTGCCCAATTGCGGTTGAGGGCGAATACCTTGGACGTCAGCGAGCAGCAGAAAATCCTGCGCCTGTTGGTCAAAGAGATCTTGGTGGGAAAGGATACTCTGGTCATCCGCCATTCGATTCCGATACCCAGTGCCGGGCCCGATCCGATCACCATGCCGCGGCCACCTCACGCACCTCCCCAGCCGCCAATGCCCCTACCTGGCCCACATTATCTTTTGCGTTCAGGCCGTCATTTCGCCCCTCCGGGGCTCGCGCAATTTAAACGAACTCATCACCCATAGCTCACGCTATGGGCTACGACCCTTCGCCCGCTATGCGGGCTTTGATGTTGAGCGCGCGGCCACATGATCCTTTATCCTCTAGCACAGCAATTCCCACATCAGGCATTTGATCCTCAATGATCTTTCTTTCCTGCTCTGTAATGCCATACAACGCGTACACTCATTCGTCGATTGCGGCATCGGTCGAGGCGATTTCGCGGTCGATGCGTTCAACTTGCGAGGGCGCGAGCTTGCCGGATCGCTTTTGCCGGTTCAATTCCGGCATCGTGCTCCACCGGTGGGGCGCAAGGCGGTGGGTAAGGAACGAAATGCCTCTGCGGTTACACCAAGGCGCCGTCAAAGTCTAATGGGGTTGAAAGGGACCCCTCACCTTCCCTCCTCCGTCGGGCACCCTCTCCCCTAGGAGAGGGCTGTGATTTTGATTTCTCTCCCTCTCCCGTGGGGAGAGGGGGAACCGCAAGGCGGGGGGTGAGGGGTTTCTTGGCGGGTGATGCATTCATGGCTATGGAATTATCTGGCGCCCGCGACTTTGACGGAACTCTGGCGGTTACACTCGGTGATATTTACCTTTGGAACCAAGGGTGCGACACCTTCTTGTTCTGCCCATGGGTTGAGCTTTTTCGCGCACGCAAGATAGGGACAATCTGTCCCACAAAGCTTTTAGCTTTGACTTAGTTCGCTGGGCCGAATAGAATTTTTGATTTGAGTCAATTCTGTCGAAATACACTGGAGGTAGCAATTATGGCTGTTAAGGTTGGAATTAATGGTTTCGGGCGCATTGGACGAAACCTTTTTCGCGCATCCCTGAACGATCCCGGGGTCGAAATCGTCGCTGTAAACGACATTACCGATCCCAAGACTCTGGCCCATCTGCTGAAATACGACTCGATTTTCGGCATCTTCGACGCCAAAGTGGGCTTCCAAGAGGACGCCATCACCGTCAACGGCAAACCGATTCGCGTGTTTAAAGTGAAGGACCCGGCTGAAATCGACTGGTCCTCGCTTGGCATTCAGGTGGTCGTTGAGTCCACGGGTCTGTTCACCAAAGCGGACGATGCCAGGAAGCACCTGAAAGGCACGGTGAAGAAGGTCATCATTTCCGCCCCGGCGAAGGGGGAAGACCTCACCGTCGTGTTGGGCGTCAACGAGAATGTGTACGACCCGGCCAAACACCACATCCTTTCCAACGCATCCTGCACCACGAACTGTCTGGCCCCCGTGGCGAAGGTCATCAACGATAATTTCAAGATCCTCCGGGGATCGATGACCACGATTCACGCTTACACCAACGACCAGAAGATTCTCGACCTGCCGCACAAAGATTTGCGGCGGGCGCGGGCTGCGGCTCTTAGCATGATTCCCACCACCACCGGCGCCGCCAAGGCGGTCGGTCTGGTGCTGCCCGAACTTAAGGGCAAGCTGGATGGATACGCCATGCGCGTCCCCACACCCGACGTTTCCGTGGTCGACCTGGTGGCGCAAGTCGAAAAAACCACCACCGCCGAGGAAGTGAACGCCGCCCTTAAGAAGGCGGCGGAAGGCCCCATGAAGGGTATCCTTCAGTTCGTGGAGGAAGAACTGGTCTCCGTGGACTTTACCGGCAATCCGCATTCGTCCATGGTTGATGCCGGCTTCACCAAAGTTATTGATGGCACGCTGGTGAAAATCGTCTCCTGGTACGACAACGAGTGGGGATACTCCTGCCGTGTCCGCGACTTGATCAACTTTGTGGCGGCGAAGGGATTGTAGAAGGGCAGTAGGCAGAGAACAGAAGGCAGAAGGCGGAAAGCGGAAGGCGGCAAATAGCCCACGGTGGCCCGAGGGTGTGGCGTTCCTCTGCGTCGTCGTTGACCTAAAGTAGCACCGTGGGTCCGCTTTCCGTAATGACCGCCTTAAGAAGGTGCAATGCTCCGTGGCTTCCGCGATCTGCGGGTTTACAACCTTGCTTTTAAGCTCGCTATGGACATCTTCGAATTAACCAAGCCATTTCCGCCGGAGGAGCGCTATTCCCTTACAAGTCAGATTCGACGGTCTTCTCGAAGTGTGGCCGCCAACATCGCTGAAGGATTCCGAAAGCGCCAGTACCCAAACATGTTCGTAAGCAAGCTCGCAGATTCCGACGCCGAGGCCACCGAGACGCAAGTGTGGCTGGAGTTTGCCTCAAGGTGCGGATATCTGTCAGATGACACCCGCAGCCATTTGATTGTCAAATACGAAGAACTGGGAAGGATGATCGGCAAGATGATGGAAAGTCCGGAACATTTCCTGCCTACATAGGCTGGTTGCAGCCTTCTGCCTTCCGCTTTCCGCCTTCCTTATCATCGATGGATCACATTCTTTCGGAGTTAATACCATGCCTAAATTATCCGTTCGCGACATCGATCCCAAAGGCAAGCGCATTTTCATGCGCGTGGATTTCAATGTGCCCTTAAACGACGCGGGCGAAATCACGGATGACACGCGCATCCAAGCCTCGCTGCCCACCATTCAGTACATTGTGGAGCGCGGCGGCCGGCTGATTCTGGCTTCGCACCTGGGCCGGCCCAAGGGCAAACCCAATCCCAAGATGAGTCTCAAACCCGCCGCCGCGCGCCTGGCGCAAGCGCTGGGCAAGCCCGTGGCCTTCGCGGCCGATTGCATCGGACCGGAAGCGGAAGCCGCGGCGAGCGCGCTCCAAGACGGCGACGTGCTCCTGCTTGAAAACCTGCGCTTCCATCCGGAGGAAGAAAAGAACGCGCCGGAGTTTGCGCAGAAGCTTGCCGCGCTCGCCGAGGTTTACGTGGACGACGCGTTCGGTTCCGCGCATCGTGCCCACGCCTCCACGGAGGGCGTCACTCACTACCTTTCCCCTTGCGCGGCGGGTTTATTGATGGAGAAAGAACTCGAATATCTGGGCAAAGCGTTGGGACATCCCGCGCGGCCCTACGTTGCCATCGTGGGTGGCGCCAAGGTGTCGGACAAGATCGAACTGCTGCAAAACCTGATGAAGTTCGCGGACAGCGTACTGGTGGGCGGCGCCATGGCCTACACCTTCCTGAAGGCGCAGGGTGTGGAAGTGGGGCTGTCCAGGGTTGAGGCCGACAAGCTCGACTTGGCTCGCGACCTGCTGCAATTCGCCGAACGCCGGAGCATCGACCTCCGTCTGCCCCTGGACCACATCGTGGCGGAAAAACTCGACGCCAGCGCGGTGGCAGAAGTGGCGCCCACGCGCAGTATTCCCGCCAACCGGTTGGGGGTGGATATCGGCCCGGCAACGCGCGCTGACTATGCCGCCCAAATCGCCAAGGCCAAGACCATCGTCTGGAACGGCCCTATGGGGGTCTTTGAAATCCCTCAGTTCGCGGAAGGCACCGTGGCCATCGCCCGCGCCGTCGCCGACTCATCCGCGATTTCGGTGGTGGGCGGTGGGGATTCCGTCGCCGCGGTGAAGAAGGCCGGCGTCGAGGCGAAAATTTCCCATATCTCGACCGGCGGCGGAGCTTCGCTCGAATTTCTTTCTGGAATCACCCTCCCCGGCGTCGCGGCGCTGACGGAAAAGTAGGCAGTCGGCGGTCGGCAGTAGGCTGTAGGCAGTAGGCAATTATGGGTTCGATTCCAGGCAGGCAATTTGGTAGGATAAGTGAAGTCGAGGAGGATCAGCATGCGCGCCGCAGACGAAAGCCGGCTGCGAAACTGGGATCGCATTGTACGTGACCCGCAAATCTGTGGCGGGCAGCCGGTATTTAAGGGCACGCGAGTCATTCTGCGAACCGTGCTCGCCAGCCTCGCGGATGGCGACTCGATCGATGAAATCCTCGAGGCATTTCCCACCCTCAAGGCGGAGGACGTGCGCGCCGCGATTGCTTTTGCGGCGGCTTCAGCCGAGGAGGACCTTCCTGTCCCTGCCGCGCCGCAGATTTAATGAAGATCAAACTCGATGAAAACCTGCCCTCGTTCTTGGCGCCAAGGCTGGCTGCAATGAGCCACGACGTCCATACCGTTGTGGAGGAGGGAATCGCAGGCAAATCAGATCCAGTCGTCTGGCAGGCTGCGCAGCGCGAAGCACGTTTCTTGATAACCCAGGATATGGACTTTTCCAATGCGCGACGCCTCGCTCCTGGGACGCACCATGGCATCCTGCTGATTCGTATGCACAACCCCGGTTGGCGGGCGATGGTCAAACGGGTTGCGGATTTGTTCACACGTGAAGACGTAACCCAATGGGCGAAGTGCTTTGTCGTGGCAACAGAAAGCAAAGTGCGGGTGCGACGACCGGCGAAGCTGACTTGACGCTTCAATAGGGAGCAAACGGAGAAGCCGAAGATGAATCTCAGCCACCTTGGAGACGCCTTAGATCATTGGAAGGGCTCAGTCATCGAGATGATCCGTGATGGAAAGTTGCAAGTGGTTCCCATGCTTACGGATCCAGCCCGGTGGACCGAAGAAGACATCAAAACCTATGCGCGACTACTACGTGTCAAACCCGATGATGTTCTCAAGAAGGCAAAGGACGACCTTTTTTCAGATGGGACACGCGGCAGCTACTTTTGCGATTTCGGAGAACATGACTTATTCCTAGACCCGGACACTGGCATCGCCCCTCAGAAAGCCGGAAAGGAGCACATCAGTTGTTCAGAGATTGCTGCCCTAATTTCGGAGTCGAAATCACGGATGCTCCTAATCTATCAACATGCCTCTCATGAAAAGGACGGACCTAAGAAGAAGTTGGACCTGCTTCGAAAGGAGTGCCTCAGAGATTCTGGTATGTTCGCATACGACTCCGGCGCGGTCAGCATGGTAGTGATATCTCGGAATCGCAATCGGACAGATAAAGCATTGGAACAGCTGAAATCCTGGTTCAGTCCCGTCGCCTCCATGCGAATTGTCACTTAGACGAAACTTGCACTATGGGATTCGGATCATGGACGTTCACCGCCTTCTGCCTACCTCTAACTAAAGGAAGGGACTCATGCGTAAACCCGTAATTGCTGGAAACTGGAAGATGTACAAGACCATCGCGGAAGCGGTGGATTTCATTGAGAAGATCAAACCGGTGGCGGCGAAAGCCGAACACTGCGAAGTGGTGGTGGCGCCTCCGTTCACGGCCTTGGCCGCGGCGGCGCAGGCAGCCAAGGGATCGAAGGTTGCCGTATCCGCGCAGGATTTGCACTGGGACAAGGAAGGCGCGCACACGGGCGACGTTTCGCCGACGATGCTGGTGGATGCCGGCTGCACGCACGTTATCATCGGCCACTCCGAGCGCCGCCACGATCACGGCGAAACCGACGAACAGGTGAACCGCAAGCTTAAGGCGGCATTGGCCGCGGGTCTCGTCCCCATCGTGTGCGTCGGCGAAACCCTGGCGGAGCGCGAATCCGGCCGCGAGGGAGACGTATTGAAAACCCAATTCGACGACGGATTAGCCGGATTGACCCCCTCCGATTTTTCCCGTATTATAATTGCTTACGAACCGGTCTGGGCGATTGGCACAGGTCGCACTGCGACACCGGAAATGGCAGCGGAAAGCCATCGGCTTCTGCGTGAGCTGGCCCGGCAGAAGTTCGGAGACAAAGAAGCGAGCGCCGTGCGCATTCTTTACGGCGGCAGCGTGAAGCCCGACAACGTGGGCAAACTGATGGCCCAGGAAGAGATTGACGGTGCACTGGTGGGCGGAGCAAGTCTGAAAGTGGATTCGTTTACCGCTCTGGTGAATTATAAATAGCTGACAGCCAACAGCTCACAGCCGACAGTCAAGAGGTGTTGGCTGTGGGGAAGATATCCAGGGGTAAGATTCTCGTACGGGCATTGCGGACTGCGAGGAACTGTTAGCTGTCGGCGGTTAGCTGTAAGCTGAGGTCTTAACGAATGATCACTCTTGTCGGAATCTTACACGTCTTTGTTTGCCTGCTGCTGATTGGAGCAGTGCTCCTCCAGGGTGGGGAAAACGTGGACATCACTGCGGCCTTCGGGGGGACCAGTCAGGCGGCCTTCGGTCCGCGGGGCTCCGTCACCCTTTTGGCCAAAATCACTTGGGTGCTGGGATTGCTTTTCATGATTACCTCGATCACACTCGCCGTCCATGCTTCGCGCGTGGGCGGAGGCTCGGTGTTGGAGACCGCGCCGGCGAAATCCGCCCCAGCGGTCCCTGCGCCCTTAAAGAAGTAAGAAGAACAGTTGTCCGTAGTCAGTTTTCAGTCGTCAGAAAGAACCCGTTTTGGCGCCATTTCGGGCCGCGCGGCTGATCGATGAAAACTGAGAGCTGAAAACTGATGACTGACGAATGTTAACTGCCTTTTGTGCGGAAGTGGCGGAACTGGCAGACGCACCAGCTTGAGGGGCTGACGCTCGCAAGAGCGTGGGGGTTCGAATCCCCCCTTCCGCACCAAAACCTTTATTTTCAATTGTTTATGGATTATTTCGGAATAAAATATTCCGAACCATTAACAGATTAGTTATTTTTGTTCATATGCTTAGGCCGGCTATTGGTGTCCTTCGTTCAGAGCATGCAGACACCAAGCTTTGAACAATCTCTGTCGCTACCTCTCGCCACTACCCCATGGGCTTAAAGGCCATCGATTACTCCGCCGGTTCCCTCCGCACTCCGCCTCATGTTCGAGACGCCACAGACACTGGGAATTTTGATTCGTGCAGGGTGAGAATGAGCCGGCTGTTCGCATTAGTGGTGCTACTGTCATCATCTCTGGCATACGGCCAATCGATGCCCGGCGCCCTTCATGGGTTTACACGGACTGACCATGGATTGCCGCTGCCGGGAGTGCAGGTTGTCGTGCACCGTGTGGACGAGAACACCGACCGCAGCGTCGTCAGCAATGAACATGGAGCTTTCCTGGTTGAGAATCTCCAACCGGGGCGCTATCAACTGACGGCAAGCAAAGCGGGTTTCGGAAGCTCAGGCGTCATCACCGTCGAACTGGCAGCACAACAGAGTTTTCCCGTTGACATGACTCTGGCAGCTCCGAGCGGTCCCAAGGAATCGACTGATCCGGCCCGCACCGTTGACACGCACGGACAACTCCCCACCGTGAATCCGGACAAGGAACCACTTGCCGAGCAGATAAGGCAACTGCGCGATCAGCTTAACCAACTGGGGCAACGCTTGGCCACCCTAGAAGCCGAGGAAGCTAAGGGGTCCCCTCCGGCTCCCATCCCGGCACAGCCCATGCCTGTAACTTCCCAGCCCAAGACCAGCGCTACAACAATGGCGGCAACCCAGCCCGCACTGGTGGCAGCTTCCGCTCAGGGCACCGTTTCCAATCCGGCTAATCCCCTCAATCCGTCACTGGGTGGGTCTGCTGGCGTGACCCCGACACAAGCGGCAAAAGAAGAGGCGATGAACTTTCCCCTGACGCCCAATCCCGGGACGCCGTCGGCCGCTAAACCCGCAGGGGCGATCGTCGCGGCTGCGACCCCAGCCGCACCAGAGCAAGAGGCAGCCCCTGCCCCCGACAAAAAGAAGAAGATCGATCCGTTCTCAGACGCAGACTGGACCTGGCTCAATGGCAACCCCCGTACCAAGGAAATCTTTTGGGACTCGAAATTCTTTACGCCAGAGATCCGGGCTGACGTTACCTACACCTACGACTTCAACCATCCCAAGGATCACTCAATGGGGGGGTCGAGCGAACTCTTCCGGTCACAAGAAGTCCAGGTGGAGCAACTCGGCGTCGGCGGTGACTTCCACTATGACAACGTTCGCGCCCGGTTGATGACCCAGTTCGGAATGTATTCCACGACGCCACGAAATGACGCCAGCCCGGGGAACGGCCAATGGGATCTGTTCACTGCGTACCGCTACGTATCGGAAGCGTACGGAGGGTACCATTTTAACGCCCTGCACGGGATCAACGTCGATGCGGGAATCTTCACGTCCTACATCGGCCTGTTCAGCTACTACAACTTCGATAACTGGGCCTACCAGCCCTCCTACCTTTCTTCCAACACCCCATGGTTTTTCAATGGAGTGCGCATCCAAATCTTCCCCACCGCACACTTGAAGATTGAGCCGTGGTTCATCAATGGATGGCAGTCCCTCGGCTCGGCCAACAACCGGCCCGGTCTGGGAGGGCAGCTTAAGTGGACTCCAGTTTCGTGGATGAACATCATTTCCAACAACTATGGTCTGGGCCGCGATGACCTGTTCACACCCAACCGCGACCGTATCCACACCGACAACAGCGTCGAGGTGAAATATTATGACCAACCTTTGAAGTCCCTCGACAAGCTGGCGGCCACCTTCACCGGCGATTTGGGTTGTGAATATGGTGGCGGCGTGAGCTGCACCGGCAACCACGCGGGCGGTCCCAAACAGAGTTTCGTCGGCTTTATGGTCTACAACCGTTTCTGGTTCCACAAGGACCTGTACGCAGTAACGGTCGGCGGCGGCCAGATCAACAACCCGGGATGCTATTTGGCGCTCCTCCCACCCATCAATGGAGAAGACG
>Ga0182030_10027949_pt1 | contig 10112 bp, 8 predicted proteins | sample 812S3MmetaG_FD_121299 | JGI IMG/M metagenome (GOLD analysis project Ga0182030, IMG submission 121299) | Permafrost microbial communities from Stordalen Mire, Sweden - 812S3M metaG (Illumina Assembly) | ecosystem: Environmental > Terrestrial > Soil > Wetlands > Permafrost | place: Sweden... | reverse complement strand
TTTCTTCCGATTCAAATGTCAAACAGCAGGGTCGCATAATCTAAAGCATCAGCGCCGAAACGCAACACCCAAATTTAGCGACAGCGAAACCACCCCGGCTTTTCAGCCAGCAGAACCCTCAAGGCTCAAATGGAGACGCGTCAGCAATCGCCGCTCAGTCCGCGGCGACGCCGTCGATGGACGCTGTATAAGACCGCACGCCCGAATTGGTCAAGCAGTAAAATTCAAAACGTCACAATTTTTTTCGAAATGAAGCGCTTGGCCGCCGTGCGAGCCGCGCGCGAACGCCGGAAACCGCCCCATTTGGGCCATTTTTCCCCTGTCTACCAGCTGCGCCGCCTGAAGCCTGGCCGGACCCAAAGACCGGCGCCAGAGACAAGGCTTCTATAAAGCGCTATCTGTAACAATCCCACTCAGGAGACCGATACCAAGGTGCGTTCCGTCCAGCTCGGCCCCGTCCGATCTTCCTCCCCCGCCAATCGGCTGACGCTCTTCGCCCCCATCGGCGCCGAGCCGCCGATCGACGCGAAGGGCGACCGCATGGGACCGGAAGCGCACCGTCGCGTTTCCCTGCGCTGGCTGGCGGGAACCGGCCTGACCGGATTGATCGGGGCGGGCCTGCTTGGCGGCGCGATCTACGCGGCCTTCGACCGGGAGGCCAATTTCGCAGAGGCGCCGACCCGCGCCCTGCTGGCCCGCAAGGAGCCGAGCGAAGCCTCCGGCGTGAACCCGCTGAAGGGCGACCGGATCGTCAAACCCGTCGACATCGTCGCGGCCAAGCAGGTGTTCAAGCTCCCGACCGCTGTCAAGCTTGGCGACAAGGAAGTGATCCGCAACCATGCGTTCACGCGGGTGTCGACAACGCTTGCGCTCGCAGACACCGGGCTCGGCGCGGATGTTCCAGAATTCAATCCGCTCAAACTGCTGGCCGATTCCCGCAACCCGATCCCGGACAATGCGGAGACCGCCCCCGTGCAGGACGACGCCGAAGTCAGCTTCACCTCCGCCGACATGGCGACGGTCACTCTCAATGCGCAGAGCGGCTCTCTCTCGCTCGACGAGGTCCGCGCCCAGGTGGCGGAGACCGTGAAGAACGCCCAGGCCAGCGGTCCCCGCTCGCCGTTGCCGCTCCCCCCGCAGCTCCTGCTGATGCGCACCAGCCGCGCAGGGCTGGAGCTCGGCGCTTCGGGCCTGGCCTATGCCACGCCGGGGGTCAGCAGTTCGAATTCGCCGTTTTCCAGCATCGAAGTGCGCATGGTGCCCGAAAATGTTACGCTTGCGCCGCGCTCGTCGCCGCCGCCCGGCGACGCCTCCCGGCCGTCGCCGGCAACCGACAGGCTCGTTGTCGTCAAGCATGGCGAGGGGCTCGACGACGTGCTGGCTGAGGCCAATATCGGGAAAGATGTCGGCTCCGCGATCAAATCGGCCTTCCGCGGACGCGGAAGCCCGGATCCGGCGAGTGAGGGACGACGCATCAAGCTTTCCTTCGCCGACGCGCTCAGTGGCGACGGTGTGCAATTGGCCCGGCTCTCAGTCTATGACGGCGACAAGCTGCAGTCCGCGGTGGCGCTCGCCGATGACGGCCGCTATGTCATGCTCGAAAATGCGCCGGCGGCCGACAGCAAGCCGAAAAAAGCGCCGGGGGACGAGGAGTCCGACGACGCCGAGGACGACGCCAGCGCCATGCGCCTTTACAATTCTCTCTATGAAACCGCATTGAAACAGGACATTCCCCGCGGGATCATCGACCAGATGGTGCGCACCTTCGGCAATGACGTGGATTTCCAGCGGGCGGTTTCGCCGGGCGATTCCATCGACGCCTTCTTCGATTCAGGCGACGAGGCCGACCCGGGCCACTCCGAACTTCTCTACGCATCGATCACCGCGCGCGGCGAAACCTACCGCTATTACCGGTTTCAATCGCCCGACGACCAGGGCGTCGATTATTTCGATCCCGCGGGGCGCTCGACTCGAAAATTCCTGCTGCGCAAACCGATCGCCTCCGGCGAGCTGCGCTCCGGCTTCGGCATGCGCTTTCACCCGATCCTGCATTATACGCGTCCGCATAATGGCGTGGACTGGGCGGCGCCGATCGGCACGCCGATCTTCGCCGCCGGCAATGGCGAGGTCATCAAGGCGGGCTGGACTTCGGGTTACGGCCGCCGCGTCGAGATCGAGCACGCGAACGGCTATGTCACCACCTATAATCACATGTCGGGGTTTGGGCGCGGCATCAAGGAAGGCATTCACATCAACCAGGGCCAGATCGTCGGCTTTCTCGGCGCGAGCGGCCTGGCGACCGGGCCCCATCTCCATTATGAAGTCATCGTCAACGGCCATTACGTCGATCCCATGCGCGTAAAACTTGCGCGGACCCGGCAATTTGACGGGAAAATGCTCGGCGATTTCAAGCGGGAACGCGATCGGATCGACGGCATCATGGCCAAGGCGCCCAATGCGACGAGAATCGCCGGGCAGTAAGCCCGGGGATTGCCGGCCAGTAAGCGGTCTTTTGTCAGAACTCGATCAGGTCGCTCGGCATCGCGCTTGTCCGGCCGGATCCGAAGGGGCGCGGCGCCAGCGCAGGCGTCAAGGCCGGCGCCAGTTCCGGCAGGCCGCGCCGGGCCCGGCGCACGCCGACCAGCCGATAGAGCTGCTTGGTCGCCTCCACGACGATGACGCCGGCGCCAGGAAGCGACAGTTTGCCGCTGATCCTCTCGATCGCCGGCGCGAGACGCAGCAGCATGGCGCGTTCGAGCGGCGGCGTGTAGAGCGCCTCGCTCCAGTAGATCGGCGAAAACAACGTCTCCCGCATCAGATCGAGCAGTTGACCACGCGAATAGGGCCGGCCATGCCCGAAAGGCGTGGTGTCCAGGCGCGCCCACAGCCCGGACCGATTGGGCGCGACGACGATCAGCCGGCCGCCCGGCGTCAGCACGCGCCAGATTTCGGACAGAAGGTCGCGGGGATGTTCCGCCGTCTCCAGCGCATGGGCGAGCAGCACCCGGTCGACGCAGGAATCCGGCAAGGGCAGCATGGCGTCGTCGATCAGCGCGGAGGCCGAGGCGCCTGAAGCCGGCCAGTTCACAACCCCCTGCTCCGCCGGCATCATCGCCAGAAGGCGCAAAGGCTGGTCCTTGAAAAAATCGAGATAGGGCGTCGCGTATCCAAGTCCGACGATGGAAAGGCCCGCGACGGACCCCCAGCGGCTGGTCACCAGGCCGCCCACGAGACGGCGCGCCGTCTCGCCGAGGGGCGAGGCGTAGAAGCTTCGCAAATCCGTGACATCAAGCGCCATGGGTCAGGATCGCCACAAAACGCGGCCAAGAGCAAGGGGCGAGCCGCAGGCCGCGCGGAAAATCAGGTTCCCACGCCGCCGCCGCCGGGCTAGTGTCGCCGTCCTGTGCTTAGGAATGCCCGGGAGTTTGGAATGGCCGTCGCGTTTCATCAATTTCTTTGCCTGTCGGACAATTTTGGCCTGCTCGCCCACGACACGGACACCGGGGCCACCGCAACGCTCGACGCCCCGGAAGCCGAGCCGATCCTCGCCGCCCTGGCGGAGAAGGGCTGGAGCCTGACCGATATATGGCTGACCCATCACCATCCCGACCATATCGGCGCCGTCGCCGAACTCAAGCGCGCCTTTCCCGCCGCACGGGTGGTTGGCGCGCGCAAGGACTCGGATCGCCTGCCGCCGCTCGACGTCGCGGTCGTCGAGGGCGACGACATCCAACTCGGCCATGGCGGCGCGAAGGTCTTCGAAACCCCCGGCCATACGCTTGGCCACCTCGCTTATTATTTCGAGGCGGACGACGTGGTCGTCGTTGGCGACACGTTGTTTTCGCTCGGTTGCGGTCGGGTGATGGAGGGCACCATGACGATGATGCACGAGACGCTGATGCGTCTTGCCGATCTGCCCGGTGAAACTGCAGTCTATTGCGGCCATGAATATACCCAGGCCAACGCCCGCTTCGCCCTGACCGTCGACCCCGACAATTCGCTTCTCCTGGAGCGTTCGCAGGAAGTCGACGATTTGCGTAAGGTGGGCGCCTTCACCCTTCCGACGACCATGGCCATCGAGATCGAAACCAATCCTTTCCTGCGCGCGGCCAATCCTCTCCTGCAAAAAAGCCTGGGGATGGAGCTGGCCGATCCCGTGGAGGTTTTCACCGAATTGCGGGAGCGCAAGAACCGTTTCTAAAAAAAGCGGCGCGCGCTGTCCTAAACGCGGAATTAACCCTCCATGCGCATTGTCTTGAAATGAACTGACCCTGTGGGACCGCGCTCGTGCAACTTCGTTATTTCGCTTCCCGTCCGCAGAAAGTCGCGCCCACGACGCGAAGCGATTTCGCGCCGGAGGAAAAGACGGATTCGCACCCCGCCGAGCGCCGCGTCGCACCGGAAAGCGGCCTGGCCACGCAGCCATTGCTCGATGCGCCGCCCGTCCCCCTTCCTTCCCCCTCCCTTCGGTCGCATTCCCCGGCTTTTTCCCTGGGTCTGAAGCGCCCGCCTCCCGAAGCGGTCCAAAAAGTTGAAATGGCGGCTCCGGTCGAAATGGCGGCTCCGGTCGAGACCGCCGCGCCCTTGAAAATCATTGCGCGCGTCGAAAACTCCGCCGCGCCGTCCGATCCAGCGGCCCAGGCGGCGCCAGACCCGCGGAAAATCCTCGATTCGATCGGCGAGGCCGTCTACGACTGGAACCTGCATTCCGACACGATTTCCTGGGGACCGAACGCCGCCAACGTGCTCGGCTTCCCCAATATCGACGCCATCGCCGCAGGCCGCGGCTTCGCCGAATGTCTGTCGCACGACAGCGAAAGCTCGCGCTACGAGGCGATCGCCCGCGCGACGGGCGTCGACGACGGCAAGGGCGTTCCCTTCCAGATCTGTTATGGCCTCGTTCACCCGGACCTGCCGCGCGAAGCGACGATCTGGGTCGAAGACACCGGCCGCTGGTTCGCCGGCCCGGACGGACGGCCGGCGCAGGCGCACGGCATCGTGCGGGTCATCACCGACCGCTACAAGCAGGAACGCCAGCTCGCCTTCAAATCCCGCTTCGACGCGCTCACCGGCGCCTTGAACCGCGCCAGCCTGCTCGAGCAGACGGCGAATTTCTTTGTGCAGGCGACCAAGCGCAAGCAGAGCTTCGCGGCGCTGCTGATCGGCGTCGACAGCCTTTTCGCGCTCAACCGCACCTATGGCTATGACGTCGCCGACCAGGTCATCACCGGCCTTGCGAAAAGGCTGCGTGAAAATTGTCGGGAACGCGATCTTGTGGCGCGCTACGCCGGCAACAAATTCGCCGTCGTGCTGGAAAATTGCGACACGTCGGAAATGACGGCCGCCGCGGAGCGTTTCATCGAGGTCATCGCGGGCTCGCCCTTTGAAACCAGCGCAGGCCCCGTGCCGGTGTCGCTGCGCATTGGCGGCGTCGTGGCGCCGCGCAACGGCCGCGCGGTGCATCTGCTGTTCCAGCACGCGGAAGAGGCGCTCGACCTGGCGCGGCAACCGAATTCCCCGCGTTTCATCGGTTATGAGCCCTCGCTGGCGCGCGAGGACACGCGAATGCGCGCGCTGAAAATCTCCGACGAAATCGTCTCCGCGCTCAACGAAGGCCGCATCATGATCGCCCTGCAGCCGCTCGTCCATGCGGCCACCGGCGTTCCCGCGTTCTATGAGGCGCTGATGCGGCTGCGCCGGCCCGACGGCGCGCTCGTCCTGCCCGGCGCCATATTGCCGACGGCGGAAAAGGCGGGGCTGATCCAGATGATCGACCAGCGCGTGATGGAGCTCGCGCTGAAAAAGCTCGCCGAAGACCCGGTCCTGCGCATCGCCGTGAACGTGTCGGGCAAAACCTTGCACGAGCCCGATTTTTTCGCCCGCCTGCGCGTCGCCCTGGGGTCGAACCCCGAGCTCGCCCAGCGGCTGACGATCGAATTCACCGAGACCTGCGCCATCGAAGACGTCGAGGCGACAACCCGCGCCGTGGCGATGATCAAGCAATTCGGGGCGAAGGTGGCGATGGACGATTTCGGGGCGGGTCACACGTCCTTCAAAAATCTCCGGCGTTTCGACTTCGACCTGGTGAAAATCGACGGCGCCTTCGTGCAAAATCTCGCCCGTTCGGTCGACGACCGCTTCTTTGTCCGCACCCTCATCGATCTCGCCCGCCACGTCGGCCTGCCTGTGGTCGCCGAATGGGTGGAGGATGAGGAAACCGCGAAAATTCTGCGCGAATGGGGCGTGGAATATCTGCAAGGCGATTTTTTTGGCGCGGCGGCGGTTACGTTGGAGGACAGGCGCCTCGCCGGCATGAGCGCGGTGGCTTAGGGGTTTTCAAAGGCCGAAGCGCAGGACATCGGGGACCTGATCGAATTGCGCGCGGCCCCCTTTAGGGAGTTACGGTGGGGAGTTACCGTGACGCCTTACTAAATCCCTTTCTAGGCCCTCATTTGCCGGGCGCGCATCCCGGCGCGCGAGACTCTTTGGTGGTTCTAAATTGCGCCAACCGTCCCGGATTTCGGAGGACATGAACGCATTGCGCTCCAACATTTCTCATCAAATTCCAAACCGCCATGCGCGCAATGCGATCAGGTCCCCGAATTCCTTTCGCTCGCGCTTCGGCCGTTAAAACTCGACCAGGCTTCCGTCTTCGCGGATGACTTGGCCGGGGTCGGGATAACTCATGGTCGGCTCGATCGTGCAGGAAACCAGACTGTCGTTCTTCCAGGGCGAGGCCACGTCCTTCGGCGCCGCCGATGCAAATCCACTCTTGACGCTCGCCAGTTCGCGCGCCTCCTCGGGCGTTGGCGCGCAGGTCCAGACCGTGTTCTTCTCCGTCGAATAGCGCCAGGATTCATCTCCCGGATCGATCGGGTCCAGCCTGTAAACGTTCATTCCCGGTCAATCCTTTTTCACCAGGCCGTCGATGCGCTTCTGCATTTCGGCGAGCTGGTTGCGCATTTCGGTCAATTCGTCGCCCGATGACGCGGGCTTGACAGCCACGGGGGGGTGGACCGTGAAGGGCGCGAACATGTCGAGGGCCTCGCGGAACATCGTCATGTTCTTGCGCGCCTGCTCCTCCATGGTCTGGAACATCTGCCGAGTCGGATTGGCGATCGGCGCCGCGAGCGGATTGGCGCTGATCGCGGCGTCGAACTGTTCGCGAAACTTCTGGCTGTCGGTGGTCAGGCGCTCGATCGAAAATTCGAGATAGCTCGGCACCAGCATCTGCATGCTGTCGCCGTAGAATCGGATCAATTGTCGCAGGAAGCGGATCGGCAACAGGCTCTGACCCGTCTTGCCCTCCTGTTCGAAAATGATCTGCGCAAGCACGGAGCGGGTGATGTCGTCGCCCGACTTTGCGTCAAAAACGACGAAGTCTTCGCCGATCTTCACCATTTCCGCGAGGTCTTCCAGCGTCACATAGGCGCTGGCGCCCGTATTGTAGAGACGCCGGTTCGCATATTTCTTGATCGTGACAGGCTGTTTCTCGTTGGTCATTGCCATTCCCATACCCGACGCCTCCTCAGACGACGATAACTCCCCGTTTGCGCAAAGGCAAAGGACGTTTCTCGTTCCATCCATATCAGGCAAAGGCCCTACAACCAAAAGAGAATGGATTCGGGCCACAGCAGTCTTGACCTTGCCGGCGCCGAAATGGTCAAACTAGGCGCGAAGTGGCCAGCCATTCGATGAGCATTTTCAAGCGAAGTGGTCGCCGGTTCGCGTGAAGACATGCGATAACAAATAACTAGAACTTCCCATCCGATTGACCGGACAGGAATTTCAAACGCCCTCCGCCCATTCGGGCGGCCAATCGGAGGAATTTTACATGTCGACCGATGTCGTGATCGTCGCCGCCGCGCGCACCGCCGTCGGCTCCTTCAACGGAGCTTTCGCCAATGTCCTGGCCCATGACCTGGGCGCCGCCGTCATCAAGGGCGTTGTCGAGCGCGCGGGCATAGAGCCGGGCGACGTGGACGAGGTGATCCTTGGCCAGATCCTTGCGGCCGGACACGGCCAGAATCCCGCCCGCCAAGCGGCGATCAAGGCCGGCATTCCCCAGGACAAGACCGCCTGGGGCCTCAACCAGCTCTGCGGCTCCGGCCTGCGCGCCGCCGCCCTCGGGCTGCAGCAGATCGCCAATGGCGATGCGAAAATCATCGTGGCCGGCGGCATCGAAAGCATGTCGCAGTCGCAGCACGCGGCCTATCTGCGCTCCGGCGTCAAGATGGGCGAGTTGAAGCTGCTCGACACCATGCTGAGGGACGGCCTGACCGACGCTTTCCACGGCTATCACATGGGCGTGACGGCGGAGAACGTCGCCACCAAGTTCCAGATCACCCGCGAAGAGCAGGACCATTTCGCCACGGCGTCGCAAAACAAGGCGGAAGCGGCGCAGAAGGCCGGCAAGTTCAAGGACGAGATCCTGCCTTACGTGATCACCACCAAGAAGGGCGACACCATCGTCGACGCCGACGAATTCATCCGCCATGGCGTGACCTATGAAGCCCTGGCCAAGCTGCGCCCGGCCTTCAGCAAGGATGGCACGGTCACCGCCGGCAACGCCTCCGGCATCAACGACGGCGCCGCCGCCGTGGTGCTGATGACCGCCGCCGAGGCGGCCAAGCGCGGCCTGACCCCGCTCGGCCGCATCGCTTCCTGGGCCACGGCCGGCGTCGATCCGGCGATCATGGGCACCGGGCCCATCCCGGCCTCGCGCAAGGCGCTGGAAAAGGCCGGCTGGAAGGTTGGCGACCTCGACCTCGTCGAAGCCAACGAGGCCTTCGCCGCCCAGGCCATTTCGGTCAACAAGGATCTCGGCTGGGATCCGGCGATCGTCAACGTCAATGGCGGCGCCATCGCCATCGGCCATCCGATCGGCGCCTCCGGCGCGCGCGTGCTGGTGACGCTGCTGCACGAAATGCAGAAGCGCGACGCCAAGAAGGGTCTCGCCACCTTGTGCATCGGCGGCGGCATGGGCATCGCCCTCACCATCGAGCGCTGAGTTTAAAGAAGTTTTCGCGCCGGCCGCACCCGCGTCCGGCGCGTTTTCGTCTCTATAGCCTTCCTAAACAAGCCGCGCGAAAAATGTCGCGGCCCAACCTAACTGGGGGAAACAACATGAGCAGAGTCGCAGTCGTCACCGGGGGCACGCGCGGCATTGGCGCCGCCATCTCCAAGGCGCTCAAGGGCGCGGGATACAAGGTCGCCGCCAGCTACGCCGGCAATGACGAGGCCGCGAAGGCCTTCAACGCCGAGACCGGCATCCACGTCTACAAGTGGGACGTTTCCGACTATGACGCCTGCGTCGCCGGCCTCGCCAAGGTCGAGGCCGATCTCGGCCCCGTCGAAATCCTGGTCAACAACGCCGGCATCACCAAGGACGGCATGTTCCACAAGATGACCAAGGAGCAATGGTACGCGGTCATCAACACCAACCTGAACTCGCTGTTCAACATGAGCCGCCCGCTCTGGGAAGGCATGCGCGCCCGCAAATTCGGCCGCATCGTTTGCATTTCCTCGATCAACGGCCAGAAGGGCCAGATGGGCCAGGTCAATTATTCCGCCGCCAAGGCCGGCGACATCGGCTTCGTCAAGGCGCTGGCGCAGGAAGGCGCGCGCGCCGGCATCACCGTCAACGCCATCTGCCCCGGCTATATCGCCACTGAAATGGTCAAGGCGATCGACCCCGCGGTGATCGAGAAGTCGATCCTGCCGCATATCCCCGTCGGCCGCCTCGGCGAGCCCGAGGAAATCGCCCGCGCGGTGGTCTTCCTTGTTTCCGACGACGCCGGCTTCATCACGGGATCGACGATTTCCGCCAATGGCGGCCAGCTGATGACCTGACGCAGGGTTTTCGCCTTCGCTAGCGCGCGTTCGAACGCGCGCTAGATTATTGTTTTGACGCATTTTCTTCACGCGAACCGGTATCCACTTCGCTCGAAAATGCTCTAGGCGGCATTCCGCTTGGGAAGGCGTAAATCTTCATGGCCTGATAAGAGGTCTTATTTAAAGGCTCAATTCGCGTTAGCTATGCAGTCGCCTGTGTGCTTGAACAGAGCATGAACACTGGAGGCGCGCATGGACCATCATTACTATCTGGCGTG
>Ga0182030_10027947_pt1 | contig 10112 bp, 7 predicted proteins | sample 812S3MmetaG_FD_121299 | JGI IMG/M metagenome (GOLD analysis project Ga0182030, IMG submission 121299) | Permafrost microbial communities from Stordalen Mire, Sweden - 812S3M metaG (Illumina Assembly) | ecosystem: Environmental > Terrestrial > Soil > Wetlands > Permafrost | place: Sweden... | reverse complement strand
GTCCGGGTCGTCGGGGTCCGGGTCGTCGCGGTCCGGGTCGTCTGAGCTGAAGGACGCCGCCCGCCAGACCGTCGACGACAGCCTGGCCGAATTGGTAGCGCTGAGCCACGCCATCCACGACCATCCCGAGACCTCCTTCGAGGAGGACCAGGCCTGTGCCTGGACGTCGGAGGCCCTGTCGGCGGCGGGCTTCCACCTGACCTCGGGGGTGGCCGGCATGCCCACCGCCTTCAGCGCCGAGTACGGCTCGGGCCCGCTGGTGGTGGCGGTGTGTGCGGAGTATGACGCTCTGCCCGGAGTGGGCCACGCCTGCGGCCACAACATCATCGCCGCATCGGCCGTGGGTGCCGGCCTGGGGCTGGCATCCCTGGCCGACCAGCTGGGCATCACCGTCCGGGTCCTCGGCACACCGGCCGAGGAGGGCGGCGGCGGCAAGGTCACCATGCTGGACGCCGGGGTGTTCGACGACGTGCACGCGGCCATGATGATCCACCCCTGGCCGCAGGACCGGCTGGCCGGCACCTGTCTGGCCGTATCCCACTTCGACGTGACCTTCACCGGCAAGAGCGCCCACGCCTCGGCCGCTCCGTGGGAAGGCATCAACGCCGGCGATGCCATGACCCTGTCCCAGGTGGCCCTGGGCCTGTTGCGCCAGCAGTTCCGTCCCGGCGACCAGGTGCATGGGATCGTGACTGACGGAGGGGAGGCCGCCAACATCATCCCCTCCTCGGTCCGGGGCCGGTTCATGTGCCGCTCGACCACCCTGGCCGGCCTGGAGCTGCTCGAGCCCCGGGTCATGGCCTGCTTCGAGGCCGGGGCTCTGGCCACGGGAGCCACCTTCTCGGTGCAGTCGTTGGCCCCGGTGTACTCCCACATGGAGAGCGACCTGGGGCTGCTGGCCGAGTACCGGGTGAACGCCGAGGCCCTGGGCCGGACCTTCGAGCTGGACGATGCCGACGCCCCCCGACCCACCTTCTCCACCGACATGGCCAACGTGTCGCTGCAGGTCCCGACCATCCACCCCCTGGTGGGCATCGATGCCGCCGGCTCGGTCAACCACCAGCCCGAGTTCGCCGCGGCCTGCATCACCCCGTCGGCGGACACCGCGGTCCGTGACGGTGCGGTATCGATGGCCTGGACGGTGATCGACGCCGCCCAGCCCGGCCCTCTGCGGGAGCGGCTGCTGGCCGGCGTGGGGGATCGGGTGGGGGATCGCTCGCCGGCCGGTCCCACCGGCTGAGGCGGGAGTTGGCCGCCAAGGGCCGCGGCCTGGCGCCGCGCTATCCCATCCGGACCGATCGGCTGTCGATCCGGACGTGGCGACCCGACGAAGCGGGTCGCTACCACGAGGTGCGGGGCACGGCCGAAGTCACCCGGTACCTGTACGACCTGCCTCTCACCCGCCGGCAGGCCGCAGCCAAACTGCGGGGGCTCCGCACCGAGATCAAGCGCCCGGGCGAGTGGATCAACCTGGCGGTGGAGGTGACCGAGACGGGCTCCGTGGTCGGCGATGTCGGACTGGGCTGGACCAGCCAGACCCACCGGCAGGCGGAGATCGGCTATTCGTTCCACCTCGACCACCGGGGTCAGGGCTACGCCACCGAAGCCGCCGCCGCCCTGGTCGGACTGGCCTTCACCGAGCTCGGGGTCCACCGGGTGGCCGGCCGCCTGGACGCCCGCAACACGGCCTCGGCCCGGTTGCTCGAGCGCCTGGGCATGCGCCGCGAGGGCCTCCTGGTGCAGAACGAATTGATCAAAGGGGAGTGGACCGACGAGATGATCTACGCCGTCCTGGCTTCTGAGTGGGTGGCTCGCTGACCCCGCGCCTCGGCCGAACTCGTTGGGCGGATCAGCCCCCCGGGTGGAACTCCCCGAAGACGCCCCGCAGTACATCCGACACCTCGCCCAGGGTGGCCATCCGGGACAGAGCCACCTTCATTGGCACCAGCAGGTTCTGGGTCCCCCGGGCCGCCGCCTCCACGTCGGCCAGGGCCGCGTCGACCCCGCTCTGATCGCGCTCGGCCCGCACCCGCTTGACCCGGGCCACCTGGGACCGCTGGAGCTCGGGGTCGATGGGGAAGACCTCGGTGGGCTCCAACTCCTCGTCCACGAACTTGTTGACCCCGATGATGACCTTCTGGCCCGAGTCGATGTCTTTGGCGTAGGCGTAGGCCGCCTGCTCGATCTCGCTCTGCATGTACTGGGCCTCGATGGCGTCCACCGCGCCACCCATGGCGTCGATGCGTTCGAGGTACTCCCAGGCGGCCGCCTCCACCTCGTCGGTCAGCGACTCTACGAACCACGATCCGGCCAGAGGGTCGACCGTGTCGGCCATGCCCGATTCGTAGCCCACGATCTGCTGGGTGCGGAGGGCCACTTTGGCCGCCCGCTGGGTGGGCAACCCGAGAGCCTCGTCGAAGCCATTGGTGTGCAGGCTCTGGGTCCCGCCCAGGGCCGCGGCCATGGCCTGCAGGGTGACCCGGACGATGTTGTTCTCGGGCTGCTGGGCGGTGAGGGTCGATCCGCCGGTCTGGGTATGAAAACGCAACAGAGTGGACTTCTTGTCCTTGGCCCCGAAGCGCTCGGTCATGATCTTGGCCCACATGCGGCGGGCGGCCCGGTACTTGGCCACCTCCTCGAACAGGTTGTTGTGGGCGTTCCAGAAGAAACTCAACCTGGGGGCGAAGGCGTCAACCTCGAGGCCGGCCGCCAGGGCCGCTTCAACGTAGGCGATGCCGTTGGCGATGGTGAAGGCGATCTCCTGCACCGCCGTCGAGCCCGCCTCCCGGATGTGATAGCCGGAGATGGAGATGGTGTTCCAGGCCGGGAGGTGCTCGGCACAGTACGAGAAGGTGTCGGTGACCAATCGCATCGACGGACGGGGTGGGTAGATGTAGGTGCCCCGGGCCACATACTCCTTCAGGATGTCGTTCTGGATGGTGCCACCCAGGAGGACGGGGTCCACCCCGTTCTCCTCGGCCACCAGTTGGTAGAAGAGGAGCAGGATGGCCGCGGTGGCGTTGATGGTCATCGAGGTGGTGACCTGGTCGAGCGGGAGCCCGGCCAGCAGCAGGCGCATGTCGGCCATGGAGTCAATGGCCACCCCGACCTTGCCCACTTCCCCCTCGGACCGGGGATGGTCGGAGTCGTACCCCATCTGGGTCGGGAGGTCGAAGGCGCAGGACAACCCGGTCTGGCCCGCGCCCAACAGGAATTTGAACCGCTCGTTGGTGGACTCGGCGGTGCCGAAGCCGGCGTACTGGCGCATGGTCCAGAGACGTCCGCGGTACATGTCTGGCCGGATACCCCGGGTGTACGGGTACTGCCCCGGCGCCCCCAGCTGCTGGTCGGGATCCCACCCGTCGAGGTCGGCGGGTCCGTAGACCGGTCGGATCTCGATGCCCGAGTCAGTGAACCGCTGGTCTTCAGGCCTGGGCGACGCGCTCTCCGGTGACATGGCGACAGGTTACGGCGTAGTCAGCAACCACAGCGAAACGCAGCTCTGACTGATCCACCCGGTGTTTCATGCCGCGAGACGCCCGGCTGGCCTAGCGTGCCGATTCCTCCGACGCAACCGGCTCAGCCGACCGGAGCCTCCACAGCATGGGGCATGCACAGGTCGTCGTACTCGGCGATCACGATGGGGGCGGCATGCTCGCCACAGGCGGGGCACTCCGGGTCGCGGTGCACCTTGAAGGTCCGGAAGCTCTGCTCGAGGGCGTCGTAGGCCAACAGCCGACCCTCCAGCGTCTCCCCGATCCCGAGCAGGATCTTGATGGCCTCGACGGCCTGGATCGACCCCACGATGCCGGGCAGCACACCCAGGACGCCGGCCTCGGAGCAACTCGGAGCCAACTCGGCCGGCGGCGGCTCGGGGATCATGCACCGGTAGCAGGGTCCCGAATAGGGGTGGAACACAGTGGCCTGGCCCTCGAACCGGAAGATCGAGCCGTGCACCACTGGGATTCGCTTCAGCAATGAGGCATCGTTGACCAGGTACCGGGTCGGGAAGTTGTCTGTACCGTCGACGATCACGTCGTAGCCGTCGATGATGTCCAAGATGTTGTCGGCCCCGAGCCGGACGTCGTAGGTCACCACGTTCACGTCCGGGTTGATCAGGGTCAGGGTCTTCTTGGCTGAATCCACCTTGCGCTCCCCGATCCGGTCGGTGTTGTGGAGGATCTGCCTTTGGAGGTTGGAGGCGTCGACCACATCCATGTCGATGATCCCGATGGTGCCCACCCCGGCGGCCGCCAGGTACAGGGCGGCGGGCGAGCCGAGGCCTCCCGCTCCGAGCAGCAGGACCTTGGAGTCGAGCAGCTTGATCTGTCCGGTCTCGCCGACCTCAGGCAGCAACAAGTGCCGCTGGTAGCGGTTGCGCTGATCGGGAGTGAGCGCCCGAGGTGCCGACCAGTCCCGGCCCTCGTCCTTCCACCGGTTGAACCCGCCGATCACCGAGGCCACATCGGTATAGCCCAGCTCCTGCATGGTCTGGGCGGCGAAGGCCGACCGGGTTCCGCCGGCGCAGTACACCACCACGTGGCTGGATTTATCGGGGATCCGTCCCTCGACCGAGGTCTCCAGGGTCCCCCGGGGGATGTGCACAGCCCCAGGAAGCGCGCCCTGCTCGTACTCGTCCGGCTCGCGCACGTCGAGCACGACGGCCCCTCCGGCGGCGATCTCCTGTTCGGCCTCTGCCGGCTCGACCTCACGTACAGCCGCCTTGGCTTGGGCCAACATTTCTCTGAAGGTAGGCACAGCGATCCCATTCCTTGCTTCGGCGCCGCCACCGGAGCATCCGGCCGACGCAACATCCAACAGTTATTCAAACACTACCAGTTGGGTCAACATTCCCACCGGGGGGCCACGGCGTCCACTCGGTGGCTGGTTCGGGCCTGTTGCTGGCCTGTTGGCCTGTCCCGGGCCGCTGCCGCTCGGCCAAGGCGGGGCACGCCGGGCCGGCTGGGGCCGGACCATGCCGGGCAAGCCGGGCCGGGCCGGGCTGGGGCCGGACCATGCGGGGGCAGAGGCGAGGCAGACCAGGCGGACCTGGCGACCAGTAGCGTTCCCGGCGTGGAGCCGTCATGGAGCTGTCGTGGAACTGACTGAAGCAGTGCGGCAAAGGCGTATGACCAGGAACTTCAGTGGTCGACCCCTGGGACCGGGCGTTGTCGACGATCTGGTGGGGGCAGCATTGCGGGCCCCATCGGCCGGCAACACCCAGGGTCGGGATTTCGTGGTCCTCGAGGGCGACCAGACCTCCCGCTACTGGGATGCCACCACCGACGAGGCCTGGCGCTCGAGCTCGCGCCGCTACGCCGGATTGTCGCGTGCGCCGGTGGTGGTGCTCCCCTTCGCTGACCCGGAGGCCTACGCCCTCCGCTATGGCGAACCGGACAAGGTGCGCCCCGACGGTCAGGACGTCGAGTGGGTGGTCCCCTTCTGGTTCGTCGATGCAGCGTTTTCGGCCATGACCCTTCTCTTGGGAGCGACGGATGCCGGAATCGGGGCGGCCTTCATCGGAAACTTCCGTGGTGAGGAGGCACTGCGGACCTCCCTCGGAGTGCCGGAACGGTACCGGTGGCTCGGGGCGGTGTTACTAGGGGAGGCCACCGAACCTGACCCACCCTCGACGTCGGTCGCACGGCCTGCCAGGAGCATCGCCGACAGTGTGCATCGCGGTGGCTGGTAGCCGGGGGCTGGCGTTCCAAACCCCTGGCACCGATCAGTGCGGATGATCAAGTCATGCGGTCGGGTCCGGCAGTCAAGCTGCGGCGATCAGGTCGAGATGGTGAAGGTGGCCTTTGCGGTGTTATGGGTTCCGTGCTTCGTCGGTTCCTGAGCCTGGCCCGATATCTTTAGGCCCCCGATGGTCCCGTTGAACAAAATGGGGGTCGAGGAGTTGACCGCCTCGGGGTTCGAGAGGTCAGAGGCCGGTGGCGTGAGACTGGCTTGCACCTTTTCGTTCCCGTAGGTACCCGCCACGTCGATCTTCGGAAATGTGCTTTCGGTCTCGCTCAGCGAGAACCCGTGCGGGTATTGGACAACGACTCCGAGGGCGAAGGCTTTCCCGTCGAACATCCCCTTGATCTCGAACAAATGGATCTTGAGCGGCGATTTGGCGGAAGCACCACGAACAAGACCTTCGAGGCCCGACAGATCAGTCGTGTTGACTCCGGACACGGAAACTCCATTGATGGTGCCCCCGAACGGCTGAGGTGGTGAATCATCGCTTCCACTTGCTGCAGCCGATGTCCAGGTGATCGTGGCGTTCCCGGCGCCGGGAGAGAAGGGGCCCGAACTACCGGTCGTGGCCAGAACGATCACGACCGCTGCCGCCACAACGAGCAGCGCAGCTCCGACACCTACGTACAACCAACGAGAACGTCCGCCTCCGTTGCTCACAGGCCCAACAACGACAGGCACACCAATGGCGGTCGCATAGGAAGCAGGTACTTCTATGTCTGGCACACCTGCAGGTGGCACTGCTAGTGGATCGGAGTCCGGCTCTTGGGGGTTCACTGGATTCTCCGATGCCTCGATTGTGGAACGTCAGCGTAACCCGCACGTGAGCGAAAACAGTGTTTTGACGGGGCGTCGGAACGATCGGGTTCGCGCCGCCAGGTCAGATCGAGACTCAGGTGGTCAGGTCGGTGGTCAGGTCGCGACCAGAACATCAATCGTCGAGACCCAGACCGATCTCATTCGATCTCGCGGTCCAGTCCGTGCAGACGGTTCCACTCTGCTCTGGCTGCAGGGGTGTCGAGTCCGAGCCCGGGTTCCTGCCCGAAGGGAGGTGGCGGCTCGAAGCACCAGATCGGCGAACCGTTGCGATCAGTGCCATTCCGGGAGAGGACCCAGCCCTCGTAGGTCTTCATCTGATGATGGTGGTGACACAACAGTGCGAGATTGTCCAGTTCCGTTGGTCCTCCCAGAGCCCAGGGCACCACGTGGTCGATCTCGAGCCCGGTGGAGACCGAGCACCCCGGGACCACGCATGTGGTGTCCCGGTAGACCAGAGCCGTACGCAGACGTCGGTTGATGGTGCGGTTGAAGTGGGAGATGGCCTCGATCCGACCAGCCCGGTGGAACACCAGGCGAAGGTAGGCGTCGTTGGAGAGAACCTGGGCCAGGGCTACCGGGATGGGGCCCTGATTGTCGATCTCACAGAGCTCGCCTTCCTCGGCGTACCCTCGCTGTAGGGCATCCAAGTCCACCCGGATCATCACGGTGCAAGTGGCGGGACCGTCGATGATGGACAGCGAGTCCTCCGAGGGTTGGGCCCGGCCCGCGGGGCCTTGTGGAGAGCCACGTTCGCCTCCGGCCACGGAACCGGCGTCAGCTCTTGCGATCACGCTGTCGGTCTCGTCGGTGTCGTCATGGAGGTCGAGGTCGTAACCGGGGTCGGAGTCGTAGTCGGGATCAATGTCGCGGTCGTGCTCGATCCCTGTTGCTTCCCCAGCATCGAGGTCCGGATCGGTGAACCTGGGCCGCGGGCCCGGTGGGGCTCCCCGCTTTCGGACCAGAGACACCCCGGTGTCGGGGTGATGTCTCGTGACCAAGGCAAAGAAGGCATCGGCCCGCACGGCAGCCTCGGGTTCGGCGTCGCGCCCCTCTTCTGTCCGTCGCAGCTCGGACTGTCGAGATTCGGATTGCGGAGATTCTGTTCGTCGGGACTTCCGGAGACGCGTCGCCGTCTGAGCCAGGGAGGCCAGGATCCTCGCTCCGCGCTCAGCGGTGTCGCGTCCCCGGTAGCAGAAAGCCCCCTCCTCATCGGTCCACGATGAGAAGTGTCGGGCAGCCCGGATCTTCCGGGTAGTGGCCATGAGATCAGCACCGGCCGCCGTGGCCCGGGAACGTCGGCAACGCTGGCGGATGACCCCCAACGAATCCTCGGTGGCCCCCGCCAAAAGTTCGGACTCCCGTTCAGGAGAGAGGATCCCCGCCCCGGTCAGCTCGGTGACTTTGGGGGCTGAAAGCTCTCCAGCCCTCAGGGCAGCCTCGGTACCCGGCAGCTGCCCAAGACGCTCTCCGTTAACCAGGGTATTCCGGGCTGCACCGGTCGAGACGCCTTCTAGCAGACCAAGCATTTCAGCGGCATTGCGGTGCCCCTCATCCCGCCAGACCCCCGAGGCGTCGATCCGCGGTGCCAACAGGGTCTTGCCTGCGGTGGCCAAGCGCTCCATCCCTACGAAGGATCCGTAGAGCACGGTGGCGCCCCGCCCGTCCAGACAGTCCGGGTCGAGCTCGGCCACGAGCGTAGACACGAGCCCGAGCGCCGCATTCAGCCGCTCGGAGAGACCGGCATCGGGGGACAGGGACAAGCCCGACCAACCACCAATCGGCCGGGTGCCGGCGTTGTGGGTGCCGGCGTTGTGGGTTGTCGGGGAGACCGATTTCTTGTCGTTGGCCATGGCCACTGAGGACATGAGCACATGCTCGCACGAGGGTGTATCACCGGTCCGGGACGAGAGGTGCTCCCCGGAACAGAGCCATGGGCCAGCGGGCCCATATCTCCAAACGATCCAGATCCGGAAATGGACCGGTCCCAAATAGATCCAGACCGACCCGAAAGAACCGTGCAGGCCCGAAACAATGGGCGGACCCGAACAGAGGCTGGGGAGCAGCGATCCGGGGCAGGTCGGCTGCAAGGTGTGGGACAGGTGGAACGGCGACGCTGCCAAGACCGATCCGTCGTCGGAGGTCCGCACAAGACCTCGACGTCCCCGTCTTGTCCCTCCTGGAGGTCACGTGCCCATTCCCACTGTCGTTCCGGCGGCCATCGTCCCGCCGGCCATCGTCCCGCCGACTGTCGCCCCGCCCACCATCGTTTCATCGGCTGTCGTTCCACCGGCTGTCGTTCCAGTCAGAGCCCGGCCCGTCGGTCGGCCCCGACCGGCACCGCTACCGGTGCTCGGTTCTCCCGGATCCCCCGGGCAGCTCCGGATCGTTCCGTGGGTCGACCCGGTGGCCGACCCCCACGGCGTGCATCCCTGCTCGCGCTACGTGGAGCTGTACTGGCTGGGGGTGATCGGCCCATCGACCACGTGGCTTCTGCGCCGGCTCTCCTACGGGCTCGAGGTGAACCCGGACGGCTTCGATCTCGACCTCACGGAAACGGCCCGTTCACTGGGACTCGGTGACCGCATGGGCAAGAACTCCCCCTTCCGGCGGGCGCTCCAGCGACTGGCCACCTTCGAGCTGGCCCGCTCCCACGGTCCGACGGGGATGGCCGTCCGCACGCACATCCCGCCGCTGCCACTGCGGCACTTGAGTCGGCTTCCTGAATCACTCCAGATCAGCCACCGACGGTGGATGGTGGAACAGCGGTTGCCCGAGCCTGAGCAGATGCGGCGCCGGGCCCAGCGCCTCGCCGCGGGCCTGGCTGCCGCCGGACGGGACCGGGTCGAGATCGAGCGCCAGCTGGCCTCATGGCAGTTCCATCCGTCCGTGTGCTTCCACGCCGCCGAGGTCGCGGTCCGACGTCACACCTCCTAGGACCGCCACGGACCGACCCGGCTCTGATCGCTGGTTCGGGCGGGGACCTGTTCCTCCGGAGCCGGCCTCGGGTCGGACCGGGTTCAGCCGAGAGGGGTGTCGACTTGCGCCGGCTTCAACCCGCCACCGGGTTCATCCGTGTTCAGCCGGGGTCGGCCTCGTGGCCGGCCGGCGTCAAACCCCAGTAGGCGCCGGACGGCTCGATCTCACCCTTGACCACCTTGTCGATCATGGTGCAGATGGGAAGGTCGAGCTGGTGACGGTCGGCCAGCTCCAGGGCCACCGTCGCCGTTCGCACCCCTTCAGCCACCATGTGCATGTCGGCCAGGATGTCGTCCAGCTGGCGGCCCCTACCCAGCTGTTCGCCCACGGCCCGGTTCCGGCTGTACTGGCTCATGCAGGTGGCGATGAGGTCGCCCATCCCGGCCAGCCCGGCAAAGGTGGCCGGCTTGGCCCCCATGGCCACCCCCAACCGGGTCAGCTCGGCCAGGCCCCGGGACATGACCGCAGCCCGGGTGTTGTCACCAACCCCGAGGCCTTCCCCGATGCCGGCGGCGATGGCGATGACGTTCTTGAGCGCCCCGCCGATCTCGCAACCGACCACGTCGTCGTTG
>Ga0182030_10027945_pt1 | contig 10113 bp, 9 predicted proteins | sample 812S3MmetaG_FD_121299 | JGI IMG/M metagenome (GOLD analysis project Ga0182030, IMG submission 121299) | Permafrost microbial communities from Stordalen Mire, Sweden - 812S3M metaG (Illumina Assembly) | ecosystem: Environmental > Terrestrial > Soil > Wetlands > Permafrost | place: Sweden... | reverse complement strand
GTCCGGAGATCGCGTAGGTTTGTGGCGAAGACGGGGCTGGCGAGGCCGAATTCAGAATCGAGAAGGGGAGCCCGGAGATCGCGTAGGTTTGCGGCGATGACGGGGCTGGTGAAACCTGGTTCTCCATCGAGAACGCCGGGCTCGCCAGATAGCCGCCCGACGGCGGGATGACGGGGATGCTTGCCGGGTTCAGCGGGTCCGAGCCGTACAGGACTTCGAGACCGTCCAGGTAACGATCGCCGTCGGTATCGGGGTTAAGGGGATCGGTGCCAAGCGCGAGTTCCTGGGCATTGGTGAGGCCGTCGGTGTCGGGGTCGGCAGTCGGACTGCTTCCGGGAATGCTGATCGTATGGAACGCCGTTACGGTCGGCAGGAAACCTACTTTCGGAATCGCGCTCGACGGCCCCCAGGCGCCCGTCGCAATCAGCGTGTAATACCCCTTCGCGGATGCGGGCGGCGACACCACGAGCGTGGCTGAGGCTCCGCCCAGGTTTATCGCCGCCGACGCGATCGCCAGCGGCGGCGAGAACGCGAAGGTTGCCCCGGTGAGATTCGCCCCCGTGACCGTCAGCGTGAATGAGGTCCCAGCGAGCGTCGCTTTCGGCGCAAGCGTCAGGATCGCCGGCAGGGAATCGGCTGCGCAGCCCAAGCCGAGAGCGGCGTTAATTGCGATCTGGACATCCACAACGTCGACTAAGTCGTCGCCATTCAGATCGTTGAGCGCTGGCGCTACGCCCAGCGCCTGGTTAATGACGGCCTGCACGCCGGCGACGTTTGCGCTCCCCTCCTGGAAGATGTCGCACTTGCTGAATGAGGCCGGTTCCCGGGCCAGCATCGCGATTGCAGCGCCGAACAGTAAGAAAAGATCTCTGGGTATCGCAGTCACCGGCGGAGTAACCTCGTCGATCTCGACAAGCCTGCCAAGTCACGCGTCGCGGCAAACGCGTGGAACCCGCCTTGAAGACCGGAGGTCCCAGTTCGGGCCGGTCGATTCCACACTTAGAATACACCTGACTGTCAAGTTTTGACCTTCGGAATTGCAGACTTGCGAAACCGAAATGAATTATCGGGCAACTTCGTGTCTCCAGTGCCATTGCGCCAGGAAATCGTCCGAGCCTTGCAGCCCTCGCTTCATGGCCATGCGGTCGACGCGCTCCATAAAGCGGGCGGGCATTTGGAGATTGACTTCGTCCTGGTCGTCTTCGGCTCGAACTTGAGACGGAACTTCTTGCCAGTATAGGATTTTGTAGGTCGCCATGGTAGTCCTGGCCGGCGGCTTCGATATTTGGTTTCATGATACAACAATTCCGCCCGCCGGCCGGCCCAAGGTGCAGGGATCCGGCTAACCCGCTCTCTCCAAGATTGGGAAGGATACAGGGCTTCTTCCTGAAGATCTTCGATGCTGCCAATAACAGCCCACACCGCCAAGAACCGGCGCCTGAGCCCCATCTGGCAATCCGGCGAGTGCTTGGAATGCCAGCCCTGAAGTGAACCGCATTAAGCCTGCACCCCTTCTTGCCGCAGCACTCCGGCGGTATCGTCTTTGGCCGGACGATCCATGAGGCACGCCTACCCGTGCGCCGGAACCCCACCCTCCGCGCGACTTCCGCTGCAACCCAGCCAGCGGGCCTCAGTGGCGCGCAGTGCGCAAATTGCACGCGATCTGCGCCAGCACCGCGCTCGTCCAGGATTTCTGCGCCAGGCGGCCGACGATGGACTTTTTCGTCTCGCCCGTCACCCGCGTGCCGCGCTGGCCGCCCTGCTGCGCGCTGCTGAAATGCAAAATCAGCCTTTCTCCGCCCGCGCCGACCACGGCGCTGAGGTGGCGCCGCTTGCTGGCTTCCATTTGGTGGCCGGAATCGCTGTGGATGGTGAAGTCGAGATTGTCGAACGCCAGGGCCGCGGCGTTGCGGACCGCTTCCTCGGACGCCGGGAAGAAGCGCTCCTGCACTCCCTTGGGTCCGCCGGCGCGGGACTCGGCGTCTTGGCAGCCGGCCATGGGCGCCGGTTCCGGTTCGTCGGGTTCCGCGGCGCGGGACGGAGGGGCCGCTTGCGCTTGCGGCGGCGGCGCGGGAATCTGCGGTGCGGAAACCGGCGGCGCTGCTGGAATTTGCGGCGCGGAGGGTGCTTTAGGCGCAACGGCTGAGCGCGGCGCCGGCGAATACGGTGGCGGCGTCTGGGCGGCCGGCGGTTGCGCCGGCGCTGGCGCGGCCGGCGGGGCAGCGGCGGTTTCCGGCGGCGGGGGCTCGGGTGGAGTCGCCGGCGGCGCCGCTGGCGATGCCGCCGGCGCTGCGGGCGCCGCGGGCGGTGGCCCCATCAGCGCCTGCTTCTTGGCGTCATACTCCTCTTTGGTGAAAACTCCCGACTTATAGGCGTTGTCGAGCGCCTTGAGCTGTGCCTCTTTGTTGTCCTTGTGGCAGGCTGCCGCGATGGTCAGCAGCACTACCGCCAGCGCGATTGGCATCTTGTTGTTCATATTTTGGCTATTTCTTCACGTGCTGGAGCTGCGTCCAATTCTGCGTTTTGCCGGGGACCGCGTTGGGATCGAAGCCGGCCTGATCGCTCAACATGTATTCGCCGCGATTGTTCACCCATGCGTGGCCGTAATTGTTGTCGAGGTCGACGGTCTCGCCGGTGGACGGGTTCTGGTAAGTCTCCACGCCGCGCATGTATTGGCTGTACTGCGTGCTGACGTGCAGAGGAAATTCCCAGGACAGCATCTGAACTATCATACGACGCCAACCCGCCGGGGGCGGAATCAAGTCAGCGACGTACAGCGAACCAGTTCCAGCGGGCCCAGGCTGGGGAATCGCCCGGGTGCGCATTCGATGCCGCCGCGGATGGCCTCGAAGTCGGCGGCGTTGTGGTGCACCAGCGGCATCCTCGCCACCAGGGCGGTTGCCGCGATCAACCCGTCGAAGCGCCACCGCGCCAATCGCTCCTGGCGGGACTCGGCCAGAAGATGGGAGCGGCGCGGCGGGGTAGGCGGATCGGGGAGCAAAGCCATAATCTCGCCGGCCACTACCGCTATGCTGGAATCGACCGGCCACACGCGGCCCGCGGTACTCAGATATGCGACGCGGGCGGCCTCAATACGGTCCCGCGCATCCGGGCGGGCGTTACGCCACAAAAGGCTGTAGCCGCGGACTCTTTCCAGAATCGTGACGGCGGAAATCTGCACCCGATAGTGAGAAAGGTACCGGCGCAGCCACTCGGTCGCTGGCGGATTGCCGGCTCGCGCAAACCAACTCTCGGCGCTGGTATCGAACAGGAAGGGACCGGAGACCATCGGCTACCGCGCCGGCTCCGGTTCCAGGATAATTCCGTCCAGGATGGCCATCTCCTCGTCCGAGAAGCCGTGAAACGCCTGTTTGTACGCGTTGAGTACTTCCTCGCTGCGCGCTGCCGCGGCATGCTGCAGCAATCCTTCCGACAGGGCCTCGGAGATCACGGTGCTTAGATTCACCTTCCTGGCAAGGGCGATTTGCTCGGCTTGGGCCAGCGCCTCTGCCGGCAACGTCAGGGTGGTGCGTCGCTTGAGCGGTGTTCCGGAATGGCGAGGTCTACGCGTCATAGATACAGGTTAGCATCAAACACAGCATCAAAATGCATCACGGGCGCATGGGGCTTAAGTGTTTTCGGGAACGCACTCCGCTCGCTTACTTTACGCTCGCGGCTCGGTAAGCCTTGCGAAATCAACGCGATCGTTACCGAAGCCGCGACCGTCAGGGAGCGTCAGGGAGCGGTTTCCGCCACAAATCCCGACAACATTTACGCACCCGTGCCGGACAGCCTTACCGTCCCACTTCCTTGGGATCGTCCATCTTGGGCGAGGGCTTCCCGTTGGTGGAGATCCGGGCTTTGGCGGGGTCGAAAATGCGGCGGTCCACATCGCGCAGTTGGTAGGGCGCCGGGTCCGGCTGCGCGGCGAAGCAATCGTTCAATCCGGCGGCCGACGCGTCGAACAGGTTGAGCGGCGGCAGCTTCAGCAGACCGAAGATGGTCTTCAGCAGGCCGGGGAAACTGGTGTTTACGCGTGACACGTAATGCTTCTTGATCCACGGACCGGCGCAGAGCAGCACCGTGCGGTGGGAATCGATGTGGTCCACGCCGCCCTGCGGATCGTCCTCGGTGATGAATACCGCGGTATCTTTCCACCATTTCGTGCCGGAGAGGTACTGCAGGATGCGGCCGAGCGCGTAATCGTTGTCCACCACGAACGACTCTTCATAAGGGTAGCCGTCCTCGGGGCGGGCCGCGGCCATGTGATCGTTGGGCAGATGGATGAAGATGAATTGCGGCAGATCGGCGCCGGTTTTTACGAACTTCTCGTCGATTTCGTGAATAAACTGGGTGGCGCGATACTGATCGGGAATGTTCATGTTGAACCCGGGGTACTCGCGCGAGGTGTGGCTGAAGAGCGGCTCGGGCATGGGAATGTTGGTGAGGAAGCGCGCGCCGGTCGGCTCCAGATCTTTCTCTTCGTCCACGCCCGCCAGTTCGAATCCCTCCCCGAAGTTGAGGAAACTGATGCCATGGCTGGCGAAATGGTGCCAGATAGTGCCGCCTTCCATTTGATCTTCGGGCTGCACCGAAGAATCCGACCCGGCAAATTCCAGCCGCCCGGCAGCGGTACCCACTCGAAAGTCCTTCTTCTGCTCGCTGTACGCCGCCATCAGCGAGGTCTCTGTCCAGACCCCCGGGTATGCCCCAACCAGCCAGTGGTGGCCGTCCACGCTGACGTCCGAATCGGCGTAGAAATTGTCGCTGAAGGTCCACGTTTCGGCGATGGCGTGATGGTTGGGGGTGACTTCGACATCCCGCAAGCTGAGGCGCTGCCTGTGGCCGTCCACATAGCCGCGGCTGCCAAACCGCGCCAGCAGCGGCGCTCCCATGGGCGGCCCGACGGGCGATTGCGTCTCATCGCCCAGCACTTCGTCATAGGTCCGGTTCTCTTTCACGATTAGAATCACGTGGCGGATGCCCGCCGGCAGCGGCGGCGGCGGCGGACGCGGCACAAAGCCGTTGGCCTCCATCACGAATGCCGTGTTGCGGGCAAGTTCGGCGGCGGGCGGAAGCGGAAAAATGGACAGCGAGCCCTGCCGCGCCCGGCTCATATAAACCGTGCCCGCCGAGCCGGCGAAACCGTTGGGCCCGGTGCCGTTGCCCTTGGCGTTTGCCACGAATACGGTATCGCCATCGACCGCCACGCGCGCCGGAAACCAGCCGCACGGCAAGTGCCCGAGCACCCGCCCCTGGCGCGGATCGATCACCGCCAGCGCGTTGATGCCCGCTTCGGCCACCAGCAGCCAGCCCGTCTTTTGGTGGTACGCCATGCCGATGGGCAGCACGCCGCGCAGCGTTTCGAGGCCCGGAATGCGGATGGGGATCTCGCGGATCGCCGCGTTCGTCTTGGGGTCGATCACGGTAACACTGTCGTCGCCCGAATTGGAAACAAATACCCGGTCGGCGGTGGCCACCACCCCCGAGGGACTGCTGCCGCCATAGCTGTTGCCGCCGAAAGGAATGCCGGTGCGAATGAAGGTCACCACCTTGGCCGCCGCGGGGTTGGAGACGTCCACCACGCATAGCGAGTTGGATTCCGGCGCGTTGGGATCGCCCAGACCGGGCACTTGCACCGCGCCTTTTTCGGTTTGCCGCACGGCGCCCGCAAGCGCGTCGCGGCTGGGAAAGCCGAAGGCCGGGAAAGGCAGGCCGGTGGCGCGCGGCTGGGCCGGGTCGGCGCCGGGAATCAGGCGATATTCGAACATCCCCACGTTGGTCACGTAGAGGGTGTTGCGGTCGGGCGAGAGCGCCAGCGCGAAGGGCAGGCGTCCCACCCGCACGGAAGCCACCACCTGGCGGGTTCTCAGGTCGACCACCGCCACGCGGAAGTTCGCCTGGTCCACCACGTAAAGCACGTTGCGCTCCGCGTCCAGGGCCAGGTCGCCGGTGTAGCTATCCTTGAAGTCGCCCTGGTTCAAATCGATGGAGCGTCGCCGGGCGGCCGACCAATCGAACAGACTCACACGCCCGGAATTGCCTTCCGAGGCCCATACCGAATGGTCGTTCACGTATGCCAGCCCCATCGCCAGGCCGCGCCAGTCGGAACCGAAGGCCTCCTGCCCTTCGGCGGAATGCGCCACCAGTTGCTGCACGCTCCAATGGCCGCTGCGGTCGTGGTCCAACACGGTAAGGGAATTCGGGCCCGGTCCGCCGTTGGAAGTCACCACGATACGGGCCGATGGGCCGGCCAGTAGCCCAAATGGGCCAGCTCCAGTACCATATTGATCGCCCAGGGGAGCGATGACCCGGCCGCCCGGCAAAATGGAGCTGGCGGGTTTGCGCAGCGCCGGGCGAATACCGGCGGGCGCGGTGAAAGACTGGGCTGCGAGAGTGAGGCTGCAGGTCAGCAGCGCCAGAAACTGGCGCTTGGCGGGCGGCACCTCTCCATGATAACCAAGGTTTGTGGGTAAACTTTGCCCGAAGGTGGTACATAATAGGACCAAGAGGTAATATGGGGTTGCGTGTCATGAATTGTGGGAATTCGTCCGCCGGGCAGTGTATCTCGCTTAACGGGTTCATGTTGAGGAACTTTCACCCGGCCAAGGCGAACAACCGTGCGATTTGGCATCCCACATGCTGCGGAGAGGGTTGAAACCATGACTCGAAGGGCATCATTTGCAGTACTCGCGGCTTTCGCAGGCTTGAACCTGTGCTATGCCCGATCAAACCCAGCGATGGACCGTTCCCAGCAACCGGCGCCCAAAACGGCCCCTAAGGAGAAATCCGCAACCAAGGGGCAAACGGCATCGCTGACCGGGTGTGTGGACGAACAAGAGGGACAGTGGGTGCTTGTCAACGACCAGACAATGGCAGTCATCGCAAATCTGGCGGCGGATGGCTTTCCAACGGAAGCCTTCGCCAAACACATGGGGCATAAGGTCACGGTCCGGGGGACTGGCAGCTCGGGCGGATCGCATCCCATTTTCAAGGTTCGTAGTATCGAAACGATCAGCGACACCTGTGCACCCCAGTAAGACCTGCCGGGGTGCTTAGCGTCTTTGGAGGAGACAATGGCGTCTAGTCCTACGGCGTACGCGCCGCACAAATCGCTCGAAGACCCTTTAGCGCACTTGCCGTGCTCGAACATCTTGGAGTACCGCAAGGGCCAAACCATTTACAACCAGGATCAGCCCTCTATCAGCCTGTACCTGGTGATCGAAGGCAAGGTGAAAGTGGCCCGCCTGGCGGACGACGGGCACCAGGTAGTGATAGACATCTACCAACCGGACGAATTTTTCGGGGAATCGGCGTTTCTCAGCCTGCCCCACCATTGCGAACAGGCCACGGCGCTGGAAGATGCCAAACTGATGGCCTGGGGCACGCAGGAGATCGAAGATATCGTTACGAAACGGCCCCGCCTGGCGGTGGCGCTGCTGCAGATCCAGGTGCAGCGAACGCTCGATCTGACGTGCCGGATCGAGAGCTTTTCGGCCGACAACATTGCCCGCCGGCTGGCGCGCTCGCTCATCCGTTTTTCCGAACGGCTCGGCACCGTGGAGACCGATGGATCGGTGCGCATGTCCGCATTCACTCACGAACTGCTTTCGCAATATGTGGGGACGTCGCGCGAGATTGTCACCCATTACATGAACCAGTTCCGCCGCATGGGTTATCTGCAATACTCGCGCCGCGGCATCGTGATGTATCGCGATGCGTTCCAGGAGTGGTTGCGGCAAAGCGCGTAAGCGCCGTATTCCATTATCGCGCCTGACTCTCAGGCGGGCGGAGGTCCACCGGCACGGTGGCTTCCGCCTGATTTGCGAATGTGCGCCGGGCTCGCCGCGCACTCTAAGGGACCACGCAAAAATAACTTCTCAGTCACCGATGTGGCGCAGACTCTTCAGTCTGACTCTCAGTCTGCCGCGTCCCGACTCTCCAGAAACCCTCTCTTGGCCCCGATTCACCTGGCCTGTGGGATAGTAACCTCCGGCGTCTGGTTTCTCACCCACTTCTCCGTACTTCCAAAATGGAGGATTCGGCCGGGTTCCGATTCGTAGATCAAAGACTCTCCAACCGGGTCGGGTTCGCACCGTTACCGGCAGCAAACCGCCGCCAATGCCGGGGATCGGATGAAAACCGGGGCCACGCTCCTCGACGGGCAAACAGCATCAGTGTTGGGACGGCATGCCAGACGTGTCAAGTCGCAGCCGTTTCTGCCGCCAGAGACGCTCCCGCAGGGACCGTCTTTCGCTCCTCCTCGGGATGCAGCAGGCACGAGTGCTTTGCGCTCGCCGAATTTGGCCGGGTCGCCGAGCGAAGGCGGAGTATCCATCGTGCGTGTATTGCACGCCTTGCAGGATTGGTGGCGCCTGCTTGGAACCCTGTGAGTCCGGCGCGGCTTGAAGCGCTGGCACTCACCCACCGTAGATCACGCGCAGCACCGAGCGCACGTACTGCTCGTCCGTGAGGTTTTCCACAGCATCGTCGGGGAACTCGACCAGCGAGCGAAAATGCGCCGCCAGTTCGCGAAAGAGCACGATGCGCGCGCGCGGGTCGTAACCGTCGCGCAGGGTGACGGCGCGGACGGCCAACGCGGCGGCTTCCGGCGTCACCAGGCTGCGCAGGCGGGCCGCCAGGTGCGGCTGCGCCAGCAGCGAATTATACTTCGCGGGGGCGATCCGCTCCAGGTCGGGCGTCTCCGAAGGGCGCTCGCGCGTCACCACGGTATTGGCGGCCATGTCGCCCAGGCGCTGCGCATTGCGGCTGAAAACCGCGGCCAGCCCGCCCACCAGGTAGAACAGCGGGAGCATATCCACCAGGCGCAGCAGATTGCGCAGCGCGATTTGCGGGAGCTGGAGGCGCAATCCGTGGATGTCGATGACGCGCAATCCGAAGAGGCGCTTGCCGATGGTCTGGCCGCGCCAGCGCCACTCCAGCAAAATGGCATACGCCACTGAGATGATGAAATAGCTGACCACCGAGACGGCGCCGGCGACGTCGCTATTCACGCGCGTCAGCAGCTTGGCGGCCTGCCCGATGAGGATGCCTGCGAGCGCAATGGCGACGGCGTCCACGGCCCACGCCAGGGCGCGCGCCACCGGCGTCGCGAGCTCGAAGGAAAAGACCACGCCTTCGGGAGTCTCGACGCTCAAGCGGGATTGGCGCGGGGACTTCATTCGCGGCCCGCCCATCCCAGAAACGCCGTGAGCGCCGCCAGTTCGCACGCGCCGAAGGCGATTTTGAGGCCGTAGGGGAGCACCGGCTGGTGGTATTGCGAGATGAACGCCTCCACCAATCCGGCCCACACCAGCATGGCGGCGGCGCCGCCGACGATAGCGAACAGGTCGGGCGCCACGGCGCGCAGGCGGGCGGAACGCGCGGTGCGTTCGCCCCATCCGATGAGGGCGCCGGCGAGGATAAAGCCGCCCTGTCCTCCCAGCAGAATCGCGGGAATCTCGATGGAGCCATGCGGCAGCAGCCAGCCGCTGAGGAACGTCCCGAAGCCGGCGGCGACGTAGTCGGCCGCCACGGCGCCGAGAATCACACCGTTGTAGAAGAGTAGAACGACGGTGCCCACCCCCCAGGTCATCCCCAGGGCGAGCGTGAAGACGGTCACCTGGATGTTGTGGGTCATCAGTTCGGCCGAGAAGCTGGCCTTGGCGCCGCTCAGACGGTCGGTCTTGGCGGTTTCCTCCTCGTGGACGCGCTCCGCGGGCGAATTGAGCAGGCCCTGGAAGGGCATCAGCACGGCCTTGGAATGCGGGTCCATGCGGATGGCGAACCAGCCGAAAGCGCAGCCCAGCAGGGTGATGCCCAGCGACAGGGAGAAAGCCCCCAGATGCCGCCGGAATGCCCGCGGAAAGGCCGTCAACAGGGCCTTCCAGCGGATCTTCGCGGGCTCGCGCGTTTCGTGAATCTCGCTGTACGCGCGCGAAACCAGCGATTCCAGCAAACCGCGCAGCGCCGCGCCGGTGGAGAAGGTATCGAGGCGCGCCAAGCCGGCCGAGCAGCGTTCGTAGAGATAATGCAGGCGCTGGATTTCGGCCAACGTCAGGCGGTGCTCCGGCTCGGCGTCCATGTGCTCGAGCAGCGCCTGCAGTTCGTCCC
>Ga0182030_10027944_pt1 | contig 10113 bp, 8 predicted proteins | sample 812S3MmetaG_FD_121299 | JGI IMG/M metagenome (GOLD analysis project Ga0182030, IMG submission 121299) | Permafrost microbial communities from Stordalen Mire, Sweden - 812S3M metaG (Illumina Assembly) | ecosystem: Environmental > Terrestrial > Soil > Wetlands > Permafrost | place: Sweden... | reverse complement strand
TGGTTGCGGGGGGTGGATTTGAACCACCGACCTTTGGGTTATGAGCCCAACGAGCTACCAGACTGCTCCACCCCGCAGGAAAATCATAACAGTGTGGGGAAGCGGGGTCAAACGTGATCACGCGCTGGGTGAGTCCGGGGAGGGGACAAACGTAGCGAGAAAAGAATCCGCGGGTCCCTTCGCAACCTCCTATGGCGGGTCGCTACCCTGCGCTTTCTGTCGACCTCGGCAAAACAGCGTGGGTTATGTCGATTCCGGCGAGAACTTTCCTCTGGGCAGATCCGGTAGCCTCGTAAAACATTAGGGTGTGGGAGCCCGTCCAAACCGATCGGTGAGGGAGAGGCTGGCATAGGAGGGAATGCGAACGCCGACGACTTCTTGTATCACGGTCTGTGGATAGAAACTTTCCGCGGTCTGGCCGGTGTAGCCGCTGGCGATAAGAAAATTCACGCCAGCAGTGAGGCGCGCATTCATGAACGGCCGAATCACGGCCCCACGAAATTCCTTCACAGGAATTCCGGTGCACTCCGCATTCGGGTTGGGCTCGCATCCGGTGCCTAGCGGTTTTGTGCCGACGTTGACGCACCCGGCAGAGCATTCCCCGAGGATCGCTGAAGCGCCCTTTCAGAACAATTTCCTGAGCCAGCAGCGGCAGCGGCGGCAGCAGGAACAGGAGAACAAGCGAAACGAATCGCGAAATGTAGGTTCGGTTCACTTGTGCTCTTCCAGTGTATCCGGCAAACTGCAAATCCCTTCCCTTCGGCTGCGCTCAAAACCAGGGATGACAATTCAGGGTTTTGAGCGGATCATAAGTCTGCGGATCATAAGTCTATCGATTTAATTCAGTTTGTCCCAGACTGGCGAGGTGGCCGTGCTCCGATCCGGTACTTATATGCCTCTGACTCGGTTGGCTACATTTTTCGCTGCAATGCGCATCGATAGGGATTCTTTGCCAAAACGGATTGGATTGACGATACTCGCTGGAGTCTGGCTTCTCGGCGGATTTTCAGTCTTTGGTCAAGCGAAAGGAGGGGCTATGCCTTTCCAGATTTCGAGCATGGCTTTTTCGAACGGCGAAACGATTCCGAAGAAGTTCACATGCGACGGACCTGACGTTTCCCCGCAGCTGAACTGGAAGGAAGCACCCGGGGCGACACAGAGCTTTGCGCTCATCATGGACGACCCGGATGCGCCCGCAGGCACGTGGGTGCACTGGGTGCTATACAACCTCCCGGCAAAGACGAGAGAACTGCCAGAGGGAATGGAAAAACAGGAACAGCTTGCCAGCGGAGCGCTGCAAGGACGCAACGACTTCCGCAAGATTGGCTATGGAGGTCCATGCCCTCCGCCGGGCAAGCCGCACCGCTATTATTTCAAGCTGTATGCGCTCGACACCAAGCTCAACTTGAAAGCCGGAGCCACCAAAGCGGACGTCGAACGCGCCATGAAGGGCCATATCCTGGGCGAAACGGAACTCATGGGGCGTTATGGCCGTTGAACCGCTAGGTGGGGTCAGCCTCCTTGCCAATTGCCAGGCTCTCCTTCCCTGATGCTTGTTGGTTCTAAGCCGTGGCTGTCTTTGCCTTCCGTTGAGTCACCTCCGACTCCGCTTGCAGCCAATCGTCCAGTTCATGCCCGTCTTGCCTGCCGCGCTGCTCGTACAGTTCGTGGGCACGACGACGGATTTGCTCTTGAAGCTCACGGGTAGATTCGGTTGTTTGGTTGGCTGCTTTTAACAGAACGGGCATATGTTTCATGGTGATGTCACTCCTTTGTAAACATGGCTGACGGCCGGTCGTGACGCATCCTCGCGCTCCGCGCTCTCGCCTTAAGTCAGGCGGGCGAGTATTGGCTACGATCCTTGGCGACTGCCAGTTTCGCAGGGAAGGTGCTCTGTTTCAGTGCGAGTGCTCACACCAAAAATGTGATGAAACTCTTCATTGGCGTTAGCGGGGAAGTTTTGCCGGAGTACCTGATTTTCAATCGTGAGCTATGGGAACCGTGGTCCTTGCCCATTCGTCACAGTCCGACGTGAGCTCTGCACTATCGCAATGTCCATGAGTTGGGCATAGTGGATACGAACGGAGTATGGCTCACAAGCTCACCACGTGCACGTTCTGTGGAGTTGGTTGCGGGCTCTATCTGGAAACCTCCGGCAACCAGATTGTGGGGGCGTATCCGAGTGTCTCCCATCCCAGCAATCAAGGACGAATCTGCGTCCGCGGCTGGTACGTTCACGAGGTCGCCAGTTCGCCCGATCGTCTGAAGCATCCTTTACTGCGCAAGAACGGCCAGTTGCAGGAAGTGAGCTGGGACGAGGCGCTGGGCTTTGTCGCCGGCAAAATGAAGGCGATCCGGGACGAACACGGCCCGGATGCGCTGGGCTTCCTGAACTCACCGCGCTGCTCCAACGAAGAATCGTATCTGCTGCAGAAGTTTGCCCGCGCGGTGATCGGCACGAACAATGTGCATCATGGGACGGGCGTTTACTCCAACAATGCCATCAACGTGTTGCTGGATATGATCGGCGTCCCGGCGAGCACGAACTCGATTGCAGAACTGGCCCAGAGCAAGGTGATTGTGGTCGACGGTGTGGATCTTGCGAAGCGCATGCCGACGATCGGCGGCGCCGTCATCCGCGCCAAGCTTAACGGCGCGCGCCTGATTGTGGTCGGGACGCGGCGTCACCGGGTCGCCGAGAGTGCTGACCTCTTCCTGCAAATCAAGCCGGGAACGGAAACGCTGCTCTACGGCGCGATGGCCAAGATCATTGTGGATCGCGGGCTCATGGATCTGGGATTCATCAAAGCACGGTGCCGCGACTACGCAGCTTTTCTGGCCAGCATTTATGAATACGATCTGCTCCGCGTGGCCGAGAGCTGCGGGGTAGCACCGAGCCTGATCGAGGCGGCTGCGCTGGCTTACGGGGGCGCAAGTTCGGCGACGCTGATGTTTTCCGCCAGCATGGAAGAGCGCAGCCGCGACAGTATCCGCGCCGTCGTGAATCTGGCGCTGTTGTCGGGCAATCTGGGCAAGCCCGGAGCCGGGCTGTTCGCACTCACCGAGCAAAACAACCTGCAGGGAGTGTGCGACATGGGAATGTTGCCTGATCGTCTGCCCGGCTACAGGCCGGTGACCGATGACCAGGCGCGCGGCGCACTCGATGCCCTCTGGAAGACCAGAATCCCACCCAAGCCGGGGCTTGGATCTCGCGCTTTGCTGACCCACCGCGGACAAGGCAAGCTCAAGGCGCTGTGGCTGGCGCGCTACGATCCCACCAATGCCGCGATGCTCGGCGACGTAGCCGGCCAACTGCGGCAACTCGACTTGCTGGTCGTCCACCACCTCTTCATGACGGAGTGCAGCAACTATGCCCATGTGGTGCTGCCGACGACCGCATTTGGCGAAGAAGAAGTTACGTTCACGAGCACCGACCGCCGTATTCAGTTGGCGGAACGCGTGGTCGAGCCGCCCTCGGGGCTGACCCCCGCGTGGGAACAGATTGTGCAGCTCGCCCGGCTGATGGGTGCGGATTGGAAATACACCTCTGCGCGCGACGTGATGGACGAGATCGGACAGGTTGTCCCCTTCTACAGCGGCGCAGACTATGAGAACCTGGCTCGCGACTACGGACGCCAGTGGCCTTGCACCAAGGACCGGCCGCTGGGCACAAGGTTCCTGTTCGGTGAGAACCGTTTCGCTGAGACTCATTTCTCGCAGAATCATGAGGACCGGCCATTCAAATTCGTGGCGGTTCCCAAGCCGCCTGCGCCGAAGGCAAATCCCAAAGAGTTTCCGCTCACGCTGGTGTTCGGAAACTCACTCTACTACTGGAACCAGAATGTGCTGGTGCGGCACAGCGAGACGCTGAAGCGCGAGTATCGGCAGTTGATGATCGACTATCCCGACGGCTTCGTCGAGATTAATCCGGAAGATGCCAAACAGTTCGGTATTCGCGATGGCAAGCGGATGCGGCTTTGCGCCGCGGCCGCGTCGGCGGCGGCAACGGCTCGAATCACTTCCGAGGTCAGGACCGGAACCATCTTTGTCCCGCACTTCATGCGCGAGGTTGAACGGCAGATTCTCGGAACCTCGGGCGACAGTCTCCGGCTGGTTCCGGTTCGGGTGGAAAAGGGGACGGCATGAAGGCTCGCATCCTTTACCGCAATGACGTGCTGAAGATCGTGGACCTGCTGCGGCAGCGGGGCTACGAGGTGATCGCTCCATTCCGCGAGCGTGGGCGGGACACCTTCTTCGATCCCGTTACCGACCAGAACCGCGACCGGATTCAGATCCATCTACCCAATCCTTATTATCCGCCCAAGCGTTATGTATTTCCGCCGATCGAGCGCTTGCTGAAGATCGAGCGTTCGAATGGCGATCTGCGGATTGAACCCACGTATGACGTTCAGAAGCGTGCGATCTTCGGAATTCGCTCCTGCGACGTGGCTGGTATCTACCATCTTGACCGCTTCTACCTGGGCCGCGACTTTCCCGACATCTACTATCAGAAACATCGCAACAACCTGTTCCTGGTGAACGTGGCCTGCACCGACCCTGAACTCGATATCGGCGAAGAGTGTTTCTGCATGTGCACCGATACCGGGCCGGCGGCGCGCGACCATTTCGACTTGCAGCTTATGGACCTCGCGGATGAGTTCATGGCGGTAGCCGGCACAGCCGCCGGCGAGGCTCTGTTTGCCAGTCCGATTTTCCGAAAAGTTTCTGCCGAGCATGTGGCGCGGCGGCGCGCCATCCTGGAAGACGTTCGAAAACGTTTCAAGCCGAGCACCACGAGCTGGTTTTCCGCCGCTATTCAGGCCGTATCGCGGGGAGAGATTCCGGAAGAAACCTGGGACGCGATCGGGAATCGCTGTCTGGAGTGCGGCGGCTGTACCTACGTTTGTCCAGCCTGCACTTGCTTCACGGTGACGGATCGCCCCGCGGACCCCAATGGGGTCGAACGGCTGCGTATCTGGGACTCTTGCGCCTTGAGCGGTTTCACGCGCATGGCCGGCGGGTTTAACCCGCGGCGCGCGGTGCACGATCGCCGCAACCGGCGTTTCTTTCGCAAGCTTGCGCACTACTTTATCGAGCGGGAACTCTCGATGGCGTGCGTCGGCTGCGGCCGCTGCGCGGCAGTTTGTCATGGCGACATCGGCATGCCGAGCGTGGTGGAGATAATCCGCCATTCGGTTGAACGGAGTAAAGAAGCATGAATCTGTCCGCGATAGAACACGTAGTCCCGGCCACCGGCATTCCAGAAATTGTCGACAACGTGTATCTGCCTAAGGTCGCCGTGCTCGATCGCGTGGTGAGCGAGATCCATGAAGTCAAGACGTTCTTCTGGCACTTTGAAGACAGCGTGGAGCAGCGCGCGTTCAAGCGCTTCCGGCCCGGCCAGTTCGCCCAGGTTTCGCTGTTCGGAGTGGGCGAGTTCCCGACCTCACTCCCGCCCAGCCCGACCGAGGACGAGACGTTCTTTACCGTTCGGCAGGTGGGTAGTTGCACTTCCGCGCTGCACCAGTTGCAGCCTGGTGACAAGTTCGCGGTGCGCGGGCCCTATGGCAACGGCTTTCCGATGGAAGACTACCGCGGCAAGAACCTGGTGTTCGTTGCCGGAGGCATCGGGCTGATTCCTTTGCGCTCCGCCATCGTGTACGCGCTTGCCAACCGCGACCACTTCGAACGCATCCAGATTTTCCACGGCGCGAAGACGCCGAATGAGTTGATGTACGCGCCCAAGCTTCTGGAGTGGGAGCGGATGCCGGGCGTAGAATGCCACGTCACCGTTGATCGTCCAAACAACGATCGTGCCGCCGGGGAATGGACAGGGAACGTGGGAGTCGTCGGCAGCCTCTTCAAGAAAGAGGGTGTGAAGGTTCCGGTCGAGAACAGCATCGCGTTCGTCTGCGGTCCGCCGATCATGTTCCGGTTCGTCATTCAGGATCTGCTGGGCATGGGGTTCCAGGAACACAACATCGTATCCACGCTCGAGCGCTACATGAAGTGCGGGGTTGGAAAATGTGGACACTGCTGCATCGGAGTCGCGTACGTTTGCGTGGACGGCCCGGTGTTCACGTATGAGCAGATCAAGAAACTTGGTGAGGATATCTGATGGCAGGCGACCAGAAGAGCGATCTTCGTGAGCAGCTCGAGCAGACGTTGCAGGGGCGGGTCTGCCTGATGGGCGTGGGGAACCCTGAGTATGGCGACGACGCCTTCGGGGTTCGTCTGGCAGAAGAACTGCTCAATGCCGGCGTGCCGGACGTGATCGTTGCCGGAAGCTCGCCCGACCGCTGGGTAGGATTCGCTGCAGATATGGAGTTCGATCACCTGGTTTTTCTGGATGCGGTGGAATTTGGTGCAGCGCCGGGATCGGTCGTGTTCGTGGATTCCCATGAGATAACGGCCCGCTATCCGCAGATCTCGACTCACAAGATTTCGTTGGGCGTGCTGGCGAACTTCGTCGAGTCGAGCGGGGTCACGAAAGCCTGGCTACTGGGCGTGCAACCGGAGTCGATAAAGGAAGGACAGGACCTTACTCCTACCGTTCGCAGAACGCTGGGGGTGGTCCGTGAGTTGCTGTTTCACCTGAGAACGCAAGAAGTGAACCTATGCTGACGCCGGAACAAGCCGTCCTCGTCTCGCTTCTTACCTGTATTGCCGGTGCGGTGCTGACGCTGCTCGTGGCGCGCAGTAAGCTGCTGGCGGGGTGGCTGGCGTTTGCGATCACTACGGGAACGGCGATCCTGATTCTCTCGGCGGTATTTAAAGTCCTGTGGATTGGACCCTCGGCCCATCCCGCTGCCTTCTGGGCAATGCCGAAATTCGGATTCGCCCTGCGCATCTACGTGGATGGCCTGACCGCCGTCTTCCTGTTGCTGGCCGCACTGATTGCCGTTCCAGCCTCGTTCTACTCCATCCTTTATATGCGGCATTACCGGGACTATAGCGTGGCCCGGTACTACCCGTACTTCCTGCTCTTTCTCGCGGCCATGTACGGCCTGCTCTCGACCACCGACATGATGTGGTTCTTCTTCATATTCTGGCAGCTCATGACCTTGCCGGGCTACGCGCTGATTCGCTTCGAGTATCGGAAGCGGCAGAACGTGTGGGCGGCAAACAAGTTCCTCATCATGATGCAGATTGCCTGTGCGGCCACGATGATTGGAGCCGAACTGCTGGCGATTGGCGGCAAGGCGGTCAGCGGCAGCGCCAATTTGAAGTATGACTTTGACACGGTGAGCGCGAACCTGCCGCTGCTGCTCGCCACACGGCCCGGCATCACCGCTTTGGCCTTCGGGTTGTTCCTGACCGGATTCGGAATCAAGATGGGTATGTGGCCATTCGGCCAGGTCTGGCTGCCCGATGCGCACCCTGCCGCGCCGTCCCCGGTGAGCGCGATGCTTTCGGGCGTGATGCTCAAGACCGGCGTTTATGGCTTGATGCGCTATTTCCTGTGGCTGGTTCCGGTGAGAGCGCAGGCGGATTACCCGCTGGCGCGCTGGGGAATGCTAGTCGCGGTACTGGGCACGATCACGCTATTCACGGGCACCATGCAGGCTCTGAAGCAGGAGCAGTCCAAGCGACTGTTGGCCTTCCACAGCATTGGGCAAATCGGCTACATCCTGCTGGGCATGGGTACGTGCATGGCGTTACTGCCGGTGAACACTCCGGCAACGGCCGCGCTCGCGACCATCGGCTTTTTTGGCGCGCTGTTCCACGTGTTGAACCACGGGCTGTTTAAGGGACTGCTGTTTTTGAACGCGGGGTCCATGTTGTATTCGACCGGCACGCAGGATCTCAACCAGATGGGCGGCATGATGAAGTTCATGCCGCTGACCGCGATCACCGCGCTGATTGCCTCGTTCTCCATCTCGGGTGTTCCGTTATTCAACGGGTACGTCAGCAAGTGGACCATCTCCGTGGCTGCGATCCAGGGCAGCGGGTCGGCGCACTACCTCGTCGTCTGTGCGGTGGTTGCGATTCTGACCAGTGCGCTCACGCTGGCATCGTTCATGAAGTTCTTCGGCGTGAGTTTTCTGTCGCGCACGAGCGCTCTGGTGCGTACTCGGGCTAACGAGCGAGCGACCCAGAGTGGCCGGCTCGAAGTTCCTTGGATGATGCAGCTACCGCAACTGGCGCTCGCGTTCCTCTGCGTTCTGTTGGGAGTTGTGCCGGCGATCGGTTTTCGGCTGATGCAACACGCTCTCGAGGCGAGCCGCGGCGGACTCGGAACCACGCTGGCGAACGCCTTTCCGCTGCGGAGCAGACCGCTGGCGGGAATAACGGAAGTCGATTCAGCAGCGGTGTTCGCGCCCGCCGCTCTCGCGGTCGTGTTGGGGCTGATCCTCCTGCTGGTGTATGGCATTTCGAAACTGGGTGGGGCGTCGCGCCGGGCCGCCGTTCCGTGGCTCTGCGGTTACGCGCGGGAAGCGGAGTGCAACCGCTACGTCGCGCACAACTTCTACGGCGAAATCAAACGCTACTTCCGCTGGCTGGGTGGGATGCCGCGCGCGCCGAAACCGGCCGCCCTGAAGGAGCAGCCCTAGGCAACCATGACCGCTCGCGAAATGTTCGAGGAGTTCAAGGCTCGGTTTGGTCCGCTGATCGACCGCGCCGATCTGCCCAGCGACCGCCGCCTCTTCGTCTTTGTGGACCGCACGGTGGTGAAATTCGTCTGCCAACACATTTTCCGGGAGCTTGATGCCCGCTACGTGGCCAGCATCGGCACGGATGACCGGCCGTTTTCCGGCAAGTTTCTGGTCGCTCACAATTTTGCATTCGACAAAGACCACGTGCTCTGCAGCGTGCTCACCCAGTTGCCGGAGGATGACCTCAAGATCGACAGCATCACGAAGATGGTGCCGGCCGCCAGTTGGGCCGAGCGCGAAATGCGCGATCTGCTGGGAATCGAGCCGGTGGGACACGAGTATCTGAAGCGGCTGGTACTGCCCGACGGCTGGCCCGAAGGCCATCACCCGCTGCGAAAGGATGTACCGTGGAACGAGGTTCCCGAAAGCTATAACGATACTGAAGACAGCGAATTCAAGTTCAACGACGCGCCGGAAGGCTGCACCGTCGTCCCGTTCGGCCCCTTCCATCCCACGCTCGACGAGCCCGCCCATTTCCGCCTCTACGTGGAAGGCGAGATGGTGCGCGGCTGCGAGTATCGCGGCTTCATGGTGCATCGGGGGATCGAGAAGCTCGCGGAATCGGTGATGAGCTACAACGATATCCCGATGCTGGCCGAGCGCATCTGCGGCATTTGCGGATGCGTGCACAGCGTGGCGTACGTCCAGGCTGTAGAAGAGGCTGCCGCCCTGAAGCCGCCGCTTCGGGCCGAGTACATTCGCACCATCATGCTGGAGCTCGAGCGCCTGCACAGTCACTTGCTGTGGGTGGGGCTCGCCTGCCACATCGTCGGCTTCGACACGCTCTTCATGCAGAGCTTCCGCATCCGCGAGCCCATCATGTGGATTGCCGAGAAGATCAGCGGCAACCGCAAGACCTACGCTATCTGCCTCATCGGCGGGGTGCGGCGCGATATTACGCACGAAATCAAAGCCGAGCTGCGGGTTGTACTCGACAAACTCGAATCGGAATGGCGTCCGGTTGTCGCCGCCGTGAGCAAAGACCGGAACATCCAGAAGCGCACCTGTGGCATTGGCGTGGCCGACAAGCTCCTGGTGAAGAACGCTGGACTGCTTGGCCCGGTAGCGCGCGCCGCGGGAGTGGAGATCGATTGCCGCCGCGATCAGCCCTATGCGGCCTACGACCGGGTTGAGTTCGACGTCATCACCGCGCAGAGCGCGGACGTCTGGGGACGCGTAGTCGTGCGGATGAATGAAGTGTTCGAGTCCATCAGGATCATTCGTCAGTGCCTGGACAAAATGGAAGACGGCCCACTGCAACTGGAAATCAAAGACGAGTTGCCGGTCGGACGGATGGGCTTATCATCGGTCGAGGCGCCGCGCGGCGAGAGCCATCACTTCGTGATTACCGGAGAGAACAATCGCCCGCGACGCTGGCGAGTGCGTGCACCCACCTATCAGAATCTGCAAGGTATACCGGCGATGATCAAAGATCAGCAGATCGCCGACATGACCA
>Ga0182030_10027943_pt1 | contig 10113 bp, 9 predicted proteins | sample 812S3MmetaG_FD_121299 | JGI IMG/M metagenome (GOLD analysis project Ga0182030, IMG submission 121299) | Permafrost microbial communities from Stordalen Mire, Sweden - 812S3M metaG (Illumina Assembly) | ecosystem: Environmental > Terrestrial > Soil > Wetlands > Permafrost | place: Sweden... | reverse complement strand
GCAAATCGTCCTGACCAGCGATTCGCCGCCGACGGAAATCGCCAATCTCGAAAAGCGGCTCACCTCGCGGTTCGAGATGGGCCTCACCGCCGAGCTGCAATTGCCGGACACCGAGACGCGCCTGGCCATTCTGCGGCACAAGATGGAGGCCATGCCGGAGAAACTCAGCGATGCCGTGCTCAGCTTCATCGCCGAGCGGGTCAAGACCAACATCCGCCGCCTCGAGGGCGCGCTCAACCGGGTGGCCGCCTTCGCGTCGCTCCACGGCAAGGCCATCACCGTGCCGCAAACCGAGGTGCTCCTGCGCGACCTGCTGCAGCAGGAGGGCCAGCAGACGGTCAGCATCGACCTCATCCAGCGCCGCGTCGCCGAGACCTACGATTTGCGTCTGGCGGACATGACCAGCAAGCGCCGCCCCGCCAACATCGCCCTGCCGCGCATGGTGGCGATGTACCTGAGCCGCCGCCTCACCACCTCCTCGCTCAACGAGATCGGGGAGGCTTTTGGCGGACGGGACCACGGCACGGTTCTCCACGCCAACCGCACCATCGAGGACAAGATGAAGGACGATGAAAAGCTCCGGCGCATCGTCAACTATCTCGCCGAAAAGCTCGTCGCGAGCCAGGGACAATAGGGTAGCCGCCGCAGGCCCTTGCGGCGGACCGTCGCGCGGCGCGCGACGGCTACCTTCTGAACTGATCCTGCCGCACGTGTGTGCGGCAAGCTCAGGATGACATTAGAATAAAATATGACTCGCAGCATTGTCGTCACCGGTCTGGGCGCGGTCACGCCGCTCGGCGAAGACCTCGCCGCCTCGTGGAACGCGCTCATCGCGGGACGCGACGCCGCGACTCCGCTCGCCCTGTTCGACACCACGGGTTGCCGCTGCCATCACGCCGCCAGCGCCGGTCTTCCCCCCCTTCCCGATCTTTCAGCCAAAGCGATCCGCCGTTTGGCGCGCGCCTCGCGCCTGGCCATTCCCGCCGCCCGCGAAGCGCTCGCCTGCGCCGGACTGCTCGATGCGGAGGGCCGCAGCACGCTCCATGAACTGCCTTTCTCCGTTTCCACCACGGCGGGCGGCATGGCCTTCGGCGAAGACTTTCTCCGGCGCGTGCTGGCCCGGAATCGCACGAGCAGTCGCTCCCATCTTTTCAGCCAGGTCTCCCGCTATTTGTCGCAACAGCAGGTCCTCGACGTGCAACAGGCCCTCGGCTTTGCGGGACACTCGGTCATCATCGCCAACGCCTGCGCCAGCGGAGCCAACGCCATCGGTCACGCCGCCGACCTGATCTCCGTCGGCGCCGCCGACTGCGTCCTCGCGGGAGGCTTCGAAGCGTTGACCGAACTGGTCTTCGTCGGTTTCGATTGCCTCCAAGCCACGACCGTCGACCGCTGCCGCCCCTTCGACCTCAACCGCTCCGGCCTGCTCCTCGGCGAGGCCGCCGCGTTTCTCGTTCTCGAATCGGGCGGGCATGCGCAACGGCGCGGCGCCACGCCGCTTTGTCATTTGACCGGTTACGGCCACACCACCGATTTCTTTCATCTCACGCAGCCGCAGCCGGACGGGGCGGCGCTGGTCGAGGTGATGCGCGCCGCCGCAACCCAGGCCCGGGTCGCCCCCGCGCAAATCCGCTACATCAACGCCCACGGAACCGCGACCCCGGTCAACGACGGCGTTGAGGCCAAGGCCTATCTCGCGCTATCCGGCGACGCCCTTCCATTGACCCGCATCAGCTCGACCAAAGCCGCCATCGGCCACACGCTCGGGGCCGCCGGAGCCGTCGAGGCGCTCTTCGCGATCCAGGCGCTGCGGACCGGGCGCCTTCCGCCGCAGCTCAATCTTCAGACACCGATCCCGGAAATCGCTCCGGCCCTGGTTGGCGAAAAGGAATCGTCGAGCGACATGGAGCACGTCATGAGCGTCAACCTTGGCTTCGGCGGATCGAACGCGGCGCTCATCTTTTCTAGAACTCACTGCCAAAGTAGCCATGGATTGCGTTGAATTTTTCAGAAGTGTCTGGCAAGACGCGAGAGAGGGAGTGACGCCGCAGCGCATCTCGACCGAAGGAGCAACGCCGCCAGACGCTTCTGAAAAAGCAACCCGAAGGGCCGGGGTTCTTTTGCCTTGCAGCTTTGTCGCTCGCTCGTCACGTAGCTTCGGCTATGCTCCTCACTCGACTCCTCGCCGCAAGGCAAAATCCCTCCCGGCGCAACCCGTGTCTACTTTGGCAGTGAGTTCCTGGAGTCCGTCGCCATGAAAATCGATCTGGCGGTCATCGGGCAAGGCGCGGTCAGCCCGGCGGGCACGGGTGTGGAGGCGCTTCTTCACCGCGAACCGGTCCCTACTTCCGTGGCTGCGCTCGGCCGGCCGGACCAGCCGTGGCCGGTCCTGCGCGTCGACCTGAAAGATTTGGCCTTCGCCCGCTGGCAACGCGAACCCCGCCTGCGCCGCGCCAGTTCCATCACGTTCTTCCTCGTCGAAGCGGCGGAACAGGCGCTGGCCGGAGTCACTCCCGCCGACCGCGCGGAGACCGGGCTCATCATCGCCTTTTCCGCCGGCTGCGTCACCTATAGCCGCCGCTTTTTCGAGGGCATCGTGACGCAGGGCATGGCCAGCCCCGCGCTCTTTCCCGAAACGGTTTTCAATTCCCCGGTAAGCCACGTCGCGTCCGTCCTCGGTCTTAACGGCGCCGCCTACGCCCTCGCCGGAGACGAAACCGCCTGGGTCGCCGCGCTCAAGACGGCCTCGGTTTGGCTGCAACAGGAGCGCGTCAGGCAAGTCCTCGTCCTGGGCGCGGAAGAGTTCGACCCCATCGTGCTCGACGCCTATCGCAGCGCGCGCTGGCTTCGCCGCCAAAACTCCGCCCAGGGGTTTCTCACCTCCGAAGGCGCGGCCGGAATTCTGGTGCGCCGCGCCGGGCCGGAAGATGCGCGGATAATCACGACCGCGCGCGACGGATGGATTTATCGCACGCAAAAGGAAGCCGCCGCCGCCGCGGAACGACTCCTGGGCGAAAGCGATCCCGCGCTGCCCTGCTACCGAAGCGCGCGGCGCAATTGGCTCGGCTCCCTGGAAAAAAAAGTGACCGAGAAACGGCCCTTCGTCCCCATCGACGACCCGCCCTACCTCGGCGAAGCCTTCACCGCCTCCGCCGCCTGGCACACGTTGCGCGCCTTGACTTGCCTCAATGATCACCTTCCCCGCATCCTCCTTCCGGTCTGGGGGTTGAACCATCAATTAGGTTTATTGGAATTAGAAACGCAAAATAGTTAGAGTTCCCCTCGACAAGAGCGGGATGACGGGCTTTTTTAATCTATGACTGAGATCACCCTCGACGATGTCCGAACGCTTCTAGTCGACAATTGCATGCTCCGGGTACGCCCCGAGGAAATCGAAGGGCAGACGCTGCTCTTCGGCCCCGGCAGCCTCGGGCTCGACTCGATCGACGCGCTGCAACTCACCGTGGGCATCGAGAAATCCTACGGCATCGCGATCCGAGATCCCGCCGTCGCCCGCGAGGCTTTTCAAAGCGTGAAAACCTTGCAGGAGTGGCTCAGCCGCCAGTCGGATCAAAATCCCCCTTCCGCGTGATCGCGGTTCTCCCGTGGCTTCTTCCCACCCCACCGCCCCTCATTCGGCGGGACTTTATCGCGTAGCGATGTTCGACGCCGGCGCGTGGCTGGCCCGATGCTTTCCGCTCGGCGTCATCCGCGCCCTGGCGGGATGGGCCGGATGGCTTTACGCGTTCACCCATCCGAAGCGCGTCGCGGTCGTGCGGCGCAATCTCCAGTTGCTCGATGCGTCGCTGGAGGGAAAATCGGCGCGGCGGGTCTATCGCGAATTCGGAAAAACGCTCGCCGATTATTTTTACATCGGCACCCGTCCGCCGGCGCAGGCCGTGCGGATCATCACGAAAAACGAGGGCCTGGAACATTTCCGCAAGGCCCATGAACTGGGCAGGGGCGCGCTGGTGGTGACGGCCCATTTCGGTCTTTTTGACTTGGGCGGGCTGATGCTGGCGCAAATGGGAATCCCCTGCGCCGTCCTGACCTATCCCGAACCGAGCCGCGCGCTGACCGAGTGGCGCACCCGGTTCCGTCGCGGTTGGGACGCCGATACCATCGAGATCGGCGCGGACAGTTTCGCCTTCCTGCAAATCGCCGAGCGCCTGCGCCGGGGACATTTTGTGGCGACCCTGATCGACCGGCCTCATCCGAGCGACAACACGCCGGTGACGTTGCCCAACGGGACGGCAAATTTCTCGGCGGGCATTCTTCTGCTGGCCGCGCATGGCGGCGTCCCGGTCATTCCCGCCACGATGTCCCGCCAGACCGATGGCGCCTATCATTCCCGGATTTTCCCTCCCCTCTTCATCCAGGATCGCGGTTCGCGCGCGGAAACTCTCCGGTTTTACAGCCAGCGGATTGCGGATACGCTGCTCCCCGTCCTATGCGCCCACCCCGAGCAATGGTACCAGTTCGTGCCGCTCTCGCCCTAAGTGAGGTAGCCGGCGCAGGCCCTGCGCCGGACCGTCGCGCGGCGCGCGACGGCTACCTTAACCAGGCTTGAGTTGTGGCATTAGAACCCGCAAAAATCATCCAATGACCCTCACACCGCACGGCCCCGGCTTTTCGTTTCTCGACGCGTTTGAAGTCACCGCCGCGGGCCGCGAAGGACGCGGGCGCAAATGGCTCGATCCGCATCTGCCGTTTTTCGCCGATCACTTTCCGGGCCAACCGCTCATGCCGGGCGTGCTGCTGATCGAATGCGCGGCGCAGGCGGCGGGAGCCTTGTGGGCCTCGACGCTGGCCGCAAATGCCCCGGCCCATTTCATTCTCGCGCAGGTGGCGCAGTTCAAAATCGAGCAGCCGGTGCCGCCGGGCGAAACGTTGGAAACCGACGTCGCGCTCGAAAAGACCTTCGGCCCTCTCGCGCAATTCGGCGTGACTCTGCGCGTGAATCAGATCGAGGTCGCGCGGGGACGGCTGGTGCTCAGTCAACCGCTGAAGGGTCAGCCTCCGGCCTGACCCCAATCTCCCGCCGCAACGCCGGAAGATCGAGCTTGCCGCGCGAGGTGCGGGGAAGTTCGCGGGCGATGAACCAGGCTTTCGGCAATTTCCAGGCGGGCAGGCGCGCCGTCAGCGCCCGTTCCAGTTCCGCGCGTGAATGCGCCGTTTCCACTCCGGCGGCGAGAACATCGCGGCCTTCCCCTTGCCGCAACCAGACGGCGGCGTCGGTGACTCCGGGCAGCGCGCGCAGCACGCGCTCCACTTCGAGCGGATGCACTTTTTTTCCGCCGATATTGGCTCCCTGCCCGGCGCGTCCGAGCAGCACCAATTCGCCGCGTCCATTCCACTCGCCGAAGTCGCCCAGCCGCCAGCGTCCTCCGCGCGTGGCCACCGCCGGGCTCTCCACCGTGACGCGTCCCGCGTTCACCGCGACGGAAACGCCCGCGAGCGGTTTGCCCACGGAACGTCCGGTCAGCGACGCGCCGCCGGTGCGGTCATAACAAATGCCGCCGGTTTCGGATGAGCCGTAAAAATTGTGGATGGCCAAGCCGTACCTCGCGAAAAAAGCCTGCGCGACGGCGGGAGTCAGCACCGCCCCGGCGGAGATCACGGTACGCAGCGATGGGAGTTTGGCGGCAGTCGCCGCCGTTGGCGGTGAACCGTCGCGAGGGCCCGCGACGGCTACCTCTTGGGGAAGCGCGGCCAGGACGCGAAGAAGCGCGGGCACGGCGGGAAAGACCGTGACGCGGTAACGCTCGATCCACTCGACCAACTGGCGCGGCACATAATCCGCGGCGCAGACCATCGCCGTCCCCTGCAAAATCAGCGGCAGGACGAGATTGCCCAGGCCGTAGGAGTGGCCCAACGGAATCGCCGCGAGATTGAGGTCGCCCGCCCGGATTCCCATGGTTCGGATGACGTTCCGCCCATCCGCCAGCAAATGCTCCGCGCGGCATTCGACGGCCTTCGGAAGCGCGCCGCTGCCAGAGGTGATCTTGACGCAGCAGCATTTTATATTTCGCGCCGGGGTCGCCGACACTTTTCCCAACGAGTGAAATTCGCCGTCGAGATAAAGCGCGCGCGCGCCCAGGCGGCGGGCGGTTTCCACGCAACCCTCCGCCGGCATCCCGCCATCGAGCGGCACCGCCGCAAGGCCCGCCCGTTGCAAAGCCAGGAACAGCGCGAACCACTCCGGGCCGTTGGGGATGCGAAAAGCAATCCGTTCCCCGGCGTCATAACGGAGCAGGCGGTCCGAAAAAGGGAGGGCGGCTTCGGTGAGCGCGTGCGCCGTCCACGAGGCATCCTTGACGGCATCGATCAGCAAGGTCTTCCCGCGCTGACGCCGCAGTCGGTCCATCCAATGGCTCCAGAGCAATCCTTCGGGCCGGTCTTTCTTTCTCATGCCGTTTATTTTTTACTGCAAAATCCCGCGATAAATCGCGCGGGCGTCGACCGTGCCGCCTTTGAAATAAAAGGTGGCTTGATAGGAAAAGGTCCGGGTGGCCGCGTCGTAGTCGAGCTTCTTTGGTGCGCCGGCATAATTGGGATCGTAGACCTGGTAATGGAACCGGTCGTGTTCCCGTTCCCCGGCGAAGACGACGACGACGTGGTTGATGTTGAGGCTCGGGAAATTGTAGAGCCAGACAAGGGTGGGATAGTTCAGTTGGAGATCGTGGAAAATTTCGTCGTTGAGGCGCGCTTCGGTTTCGCGATAAACCGGCGCGACAATCGGCATGTTGCCGGCGCGAAAATAAACGGGCCAGCCGAGCCCGATGTTCGCCTGGAAAACGCCCGGACCGGCGGCGCTGATTTCGCGGAGATTGGCGTAACCGGGAAAGACGATCCGCTTCTCGCGCGAAAGCGCCGGGAGCCAGACGGAGCGCTCCGTCACCTCGCGGATGCGCGCGGCCAATCGGTCGTGCGGAAGCGGCGCGGCCTTGGGATCGAAGCGGGCGAATTTCCAAAACTGCACGGCGGCGCGGGTCACCACGAAGCAGCGGCGCGTGTAGTCGCGCTTGCGGGCCTGCGGGCGGGACGATTCGGATTGGACGGAGCCGTTGGCGTAATTCCAGACCGTTTCGTTGGCGAAGGAGAAGGTATCGGTGTCGTACCGGAACGGGCGCGGCGCGGGCGCGGCGGGCGGTTCGTAAGCCGGAAGCGCGGGGAGCGGCAGCAGCGAAATCAGGAGCGCGCCAATAAGGACTTTAATTGGATGAGGCATAGCGTGTCGGGGCAGGAACGGGTGCGGGGATGAAAAAGAAATTCGTGAAAGCCGTCGGGAAGGGTGGCGAGGGCGGCCTGGACTTCGTCGGCTCTCATGCTGAAAATCCGGTCGAGGCCCCACAGGGTATCGGTCGCGCGCCAAGCTGACAATCTCCGTCGCCTTTCGAGGTAGGCCCATTCGAGCGCGGACCAGAGCAGCGACGGCGCGGGGGACCGAAAGGCGCGGGGCTTGCCCAGGCGGATCCAGCCTTGGAATCGCGGTCCCACGGTGTCGAGCAGCGCGCGATAGACGAACGGATGCGCGTGCAGATGATGATGGGAATTGATGAAACGGCATTCGAGGCCGGTGGCCTGGAAAAGCTCCCATTGTTGCGCGACTTCGCGGCGCATCCGTTCGCGGGCCTTGGGTGAAAGGCCGATGCTGAGGCCCGCCCGCGCCGGGGACGGACCCCAGGGCCAGCGGTCCGTGGTGGCGGGAATGGAATCGTTGAGATGGAGATGCCAGCCGATTTGCAGGGTGGGATGGGCGCGGGCTTTCGCCACGGCGTCGCCGGTCGCGGGTTGGGCCATCATGAGGGCCGCGCCGGTTAAATGACCTGAAAGATGAGCATGAAGGATGGCGTCGTTGATTTCACCATTCATTCCGAAGTCATCGGCGACAAAAATAACCCCTTCGACTTCGCTCAGGGCGCGGCTTGCCGCCGCGGCTGGGGAAGGGATGACAGATTTTTTTAAAGGAGCCTTTTTCAGCAAGCTCCTATAGAGTGGCGCATTTCCATGTCCTCGCAAATCCTCATTACCGGCGCCACGGGATTTATCGGCCGACAGTTGACCCGCGATCTGGTGGCGCGCGGAGACCGCGTGCGGATCCTGGCGCGAAGCCGGCGCAAGGCCCGGGATCTCTTCGGCGATCATGTGGAGATCAGCGTCGGCGACGTGGGCGATCCGGCCTCGCTGGAGAAGGCCTGCCGGGGCATCGGGACGATCTATCACATTGCCGGAACCTACCGGTTCGGCCTGCGCCATCGCCGCGAACTTTGGAACACCAATGTGGAAGGCACGGAAAATCTCCTGCGCGGCGCGGCGGCGGCGGGCGCGGGCAAAGTGGTTCATCTCAGCTCGGGCGGCGTGCTCAAAAAAAGCGGCATCGCTGGCGCGGTCGACCCGGTCCCGCCTCTGCTCGACGAAAATGATTTTCCCGCGGAAGCGCCCCGTTTTTGTTCCTACAAGTCTTCCAAGTGGCACGCCGAGCAGCGGGTCCTTTCCTGGGCGCGGCGGGGATTGCCGGTCGTCATCGCCAGCACGACCTGCCCGATTGGCCGGGGAGACGAGACGCCCACGCCCACGGGGCGGATCATCCGGGATTTTCTCCAGCGGCGCTTTCCGTTTTATTGCCGGACCGGACTCAATTTTATCGGCGTCGGCGATCTGAGCCGGGGCCTGCGACTTGCGGCCGAATCGGGGCGGGCAGGCGAGCGGTATCTTTTGAGCGGCGAGAATCTCTGGCTCAAGGAATTCCTCGATCTCCTGGCCCGCGAGACGGGATTGCCCGCGCCCCGGAGAGGTCTGCCCAACGCGATGATTTGTCTGATCGGCTGCGCGGGCGAGGCGCTCGATTTTTTCAATCCCCGCAGCACGAGCGCGCGCGTCTGCCTGGAGACGGCCCTGCAGGCGGGGCATGTGCAATTCTTCAATAATGCCAGGGCGCGGGACGAACTGGGATGGAAGCCGGCCAACTCGATTCAGGAAGCTATTGGCGAAGCGGTGGCCTGGTTTCGCAACGAGACGGAAGTCGAGCCGGTCCCGGCCGCTTCGTCGTCGGTGGAATCGCATGTTCAGTAAGATTATCTTGGCTATTTGGACTGGCGCGGGACTGGCCTGGTGGATGCTCGCATGGCGTCTGGCGGCGGCGGATCAGCGGAAGAGAGGCGCGGTCCCGGAATCGGGTTCGCGGCGAACGCTTTCCGTGTTCAAGCCGCTTCCTCCTCTTGGCGCGAAAGGGCTCAAGGTGGTGGCCGCCGGACTGGAATCCTTCGCGGCCCAGCTCGATCCCGAGAGCGAATTGCTCCTGGGCATTCACGAAGCCGACCGCGACTTTACCGCGCCCTTCCTGGATCGGCTGCGGGCGGAGTATCCCCATGCGAAGCTAAAGGTCGTCTTCCGCTCCGAACCGGATGACGTGGCCAATCCTAAAATCGCGTGGCAGAAAATTCTCGCCCGCCAGGCCGGGGGCGAGCTGTGGCTGTGGAGCGACGCCGATATCGTCGCTCCGGCGGGCTTTTTGCAATCCGCGCGGCTCGAATATACGCGCAGCGGCGCGGGGATGATGACCTTCCCTTATGTGGTCCGCGAAATTCCGTCGCCGCCCGCGCTGCTCGAAGCGCTTTTCGTGAACGTGGAGTTTTATCCCGGCGTGCTCCTGCTCCGCAAACTCGGGCCGGTCGATTTCGGGCTGGGCGCGGCGATGCTTTTTCGGCGGGACGATTTTTTGCGGCAGGTGGATTGGAACGAAATCGGGGCGTGGCTGGCGGATGATTTTTTCCTCGGGCAAAAGCTGCGTCCCGTGAGCGTCGGCACGACCCCGCTGGCGACCGTCCCCGGCGCCTCCACGTGGGAGGACGCGTTGCTGCATGACTTCCGGTGGACGAAGACGATCCGGTGGAATCGTCCGACGGGTTCCTTCGCCCGGATCTTGATTATGCCGGTGCTGGGCTGGTTGGTCGCGGTCACGCTTGCCCCCTCCCATTTTTTCGCCTGGCTCGGGCTTCTGGGCATGATTCAAGCTGATGTTCTTTTTGCGGCGGCGATTTGTCGCAGGGCGGGTTGCCGTCTGAAGTTGGGGCATATGCCCGGCATGGAAGTCTGGAGTCTTTGGCGGAT
>Ga0182030_10027942_pt1 | contig 10113 bp, 9 predicted proteins | sample 812S3MmetaG_FD_121299 | JGI IMG/M metagenome (GOLD analysis project Ga0182030, IMG submission 121299) | Permafrost microbial communities from Stordalen Mire, Sweden - 812S3M metaG (Illumina Assembly) | ecosystem: Environmental > Terrestrial > Soil > Wetlands > Permafrost | place: Sweden... | reverse complement strand
GATGGCGTCGTCGACCAGAATGCCGATCGAGAAAATCAGGGCGAACAGGCTGACGCGATTGATGGTGTAGCCCATCAGATTGGCGGCAAACAGCGTCAGCAAAATCGTCGTCGGGATCACCACGAGAGTGACCAGCGCCTCGCGCCAGCCGATCGCAACCGCAATCAGAACGACGATCGAGATCGTCGCGAGACCGAGGTGAAACAGCAGTTCGTTGGCTTTCTCGTTGGCTGTCTCGCCATAGTCGCGGGTCACCGTGACCTGGACGTCATCCGGGATCAGGCGGGAGTTTAGTCCGTCGAGCCGATGCGCAATGTCCTCCGAGACGACCACCGCGTTGGCGCCTGCCCGCTTGGCCAGCGCCAAGGTGACCGCGGGACCTCGCTTCCAGTTGCCCTTGCCGTCCGGCACATCGTTCCAGACACGGTGCTCCGCCGCGCTCGGTCCGATGACCACCGCGGCTACGTCCTTGACATAGACCGGCCGTCCGTCCCGCGTCGAAATCAGCAGCAGGCCAATATCGGGAATGCCCGTCAGGGTCTGGCCGGCCGAGACGCTGCGAACGATGCCAGCGTCGCGGACCTCTCCCGCCAGGAACGAACGATTGGCGTCCTTCACCTTGGCGACGAGTTGCTGGAGCGTGACCCCAAACAGCGACAGCTTCTCTGGATCGGGCTCGACCCTGATCTGCTGGGCACCGCCGCCGGAGATGTAGGTCAGGCCGATACTGTCGACCTTTGTCAATTCGGCGCGCAATTTGTCGGCCAGTTCGTAAAGGTCCTTGTCGGTCCAGCGATTGGCCGCTGCGGGCTTCGGCGAGAGCGTGAGTGTGGTCACGGCGACGTCGTTGATGCCCCGGCCAACGATCAAGGGCTCCGGAATGCCAACCGGGATCCGGTCCAGATTGGCCCGGATCTTCTCATGAACCCGCAGGATCGCATCATCGGACTTCGTTCCGACCAGGAAGCGCGCGGTGACCATGACGCGATCGTCTTCGGTCTGGCTGTAGACGTGCTCCACGCCATCGATCCCCTTGACGATCGCCTCAAGAGGCTTGGTGACGAGCTCAACTGCATCGGGCCCGCGCAATCCGTCCGCGTTGACGCGGATGTCGACCATGGGGACGCTGATCTGGGGCTCTTCCTCGCGCGGGATGACGACGACGGCGATCAGGCCGACGACGAGCGACGCGAGCAGAAACAGCGGCGTCAGCGGCGAATTGATGGTCGCCCGGGTAAGCCGTCCCGACAAACCGAGATTCACGGTTGCACCAGTTGGTCACCAACGCGAAGGCCTGACAGGATTTCAAGGCCGCTGGGAAGGTCAGGAGAAGGCAGATCGCGACCGCGCTGCACCGGCACGTCGATGGTGCGCTCGGCCTGACGGATATGGACGTAGTCGATCCCGAAGCGGGTCGTCACATAGCTCGTCGGAATCACGAAGGCCGTCCGCGTCCCGCCTGAAATCCAGACCCTGAGGCGATCGCCGACGAAATACTCCCCTAGCCCTGCAACCGTGGCATCGGCTACGACGCGGCCATCCTCGATCTGCGGATAGACCAGATCGATCACACCCGACTTGGAGGCCTGGTCGCCGAACTCGGCGCCGTCGACGCGGATCTTGTCGCCGGCTTTCAGAAAGCGGGCATGGCGTTCCGGCACCCGCAAACGCAGTTTGAAATCCTGTTGCGCGATCATCGCGATGGGGTCGCCGGGCAGCACGACGGAACCCATCGCCACCAGCTTCTTCAACACGCGTCCGCCGGCGGGCGCAAGCACCTGGCCTTCGGTGAACTGCTGCTGGACCACCGCTCGCTCGGCGGTCTTCGCTCGCAGCCCGTTTTCCGCGACATTGAGCGCGGTCCGGGTCTCGTCCAATTTGACGCGGGGAAGTATGCCGCGGTCCACCAGCCCTTCGGTTCGCGTAAAATCGATTTGCGCCTGATCCGATTGGGCCTGCAACGCACCGATCTGTGCATCTAGCGACTTCATCTGCAGGGCGAGCTTCTCGTCGCCGATTGCTGCGATCGCCTGGCCGCTCGTGACATAATCGCCCTCCCTGACGTTGAGCTGGACGATGGTGCCGCCGATTCGTCCGCGCGCCGGCACGACGCTGACGCTCTCGACGGTTGCAAACACCGCCTTCTCGTCGGCCACCGACCGCGAGGCGACGGTGAAGACTTCCGCGTCCGCGGAAACCGCGCCCAATGCCGCAACCGCGACCAGGCTCCATAGAATCAATCTGCGCATCGGTATGCTCATTCCACGCCGCGCCCGCGGCGTTTGTTGCGACATTTCATTGAGATTCATTACGAGGACATTGACCTCCCTCATGGCGCTGTCGCGCACGTCCTCATGATTTTCGCTTGGCCTTCGGGACTTTCGGGGGCTTGCAATAGACTTGATAGAGCGTCTTTAGAAGTTCGCGCGCGGGATCGCTTGCGATCGAGTAGTAAATCGTCTGGGCATCGCGTCGCGCGGACACCAAGCCATCCTTGCGAAGGAGAGCAAGATGCTGGGACACCGTGGAATCTCGAAGCTTCAGGAACCCGGCGAGATCGCCGACCGATCGCTCGCCGTCGATCAGCTGGCAGATAATCAGCAACCGGTGACGGTTGGAGAGCGACTTCAATAGTTCGCTCGCCTGATCGGCTGCAGATTCCATCGCTGCGCTATCTATTTTCATACTTGCGTATATACGATAATTCGAATATATAGTCAACACACACGGTAGAACAAGCCAAGCTCAAATTGGCGCAACCGCACCCCAGGAACGCAGGAAACGGAGGCTATCATGGCGGAAGTTGTTGTTATCGGAGCCGGCCTGAGCGGAACGCTGATGGCATATGAATTGCTGCCGCAATTGAGAAAGGACGACCGCCTGACCGTGCTATCTCAAGGGCCGGTCTATCACTTCGTACCCTCCAATCCCTGGGTAGCGATCGGGTGGCGCCAGCGCGGCGATATTGAAGTCGACCTGGTCGATATCATGAAGCGCAAGGGCATTCGCCTGCTGACACAAGGTGCGCAACGCGTGCATCCGGCGGAAAACCGCGTCGAGCTCGCCGACGGCGCGTCGATCGATTACGATTATCTAGTCGTCGCTACCGGTCCGGAGCTTGCCTTCGACGAGATTCCGGGGCTCGGGCCGGACGCCCATACGCAATCGATCTGTCACGTCGATCACGCCACGCACGCCAAGGAAGCCTTCGAGAAGCTGGCAGCCAATCCGGGACCGGTCGTGATCGGCGCGGTCCAGGGAGCATCGTGCTTCGGTCCGGCCTACGAATTCCTCTTCATCCTGGAAACCGAGTTGCGGCGGCGCAAGCTGCGCGACCGCGTGCCGATGACCTTCGTTACTTCCGAACCCTATATCGGACATCTCGGGCTTGACGGCGTCGGCGACACCAAGGGCCTGCTCGAAAGCGAGATGCGCGAGAAGCATGTCAAATGGATTACCAACGCCCGCGTCAAGAATGTCGAGCCGGGAAAGATGTTCGTCGAAGAACTCGCGGATGACGGATCGATCCGGAAGACCCACGAGCTGCCATTCGCCTATTCGATGATGCTGCCGGCGTTTCGCGGCGTCGGTGCCGTCAGGGGCATCGAAAAACTCACCAATCCCCGCGGCTTCGTCATTGTCGACAAGCATCAGCGCAATCCGGCGTTTCCGAACGTCTTTGCGATCGGTGTATGCGTGGCGATCGCGCCGGTCGGCGCGACCCCGGTTCCGGTCGGCGTGCCGAAGACCGGTTTCATGATCGAATCGATGGTCACGGCGACGGCGATGAATATCGGTGCATTGCTGCGAGGCGGGACGCCGTCGGCACAGCCGACCTGGAACGCGATCTGCCTCGCCGATTTTGGCGATTCCGGCGTCGCCTTCCTGGCGCAGCCGCAGATCCCGCCCCGCAACGTCAATTGGTCTTCCAAGGGCGAATGGGTTCATCTCGCCAAGGTCGCCTTCGAGAAATACTTCCTGCGCAAAATCCGCCGTGGCGAAAGCGAGCCGTTCTACGAGCGTTTTCTGCTCGACAAGCTCAACATCGCAAAGATCAAGGAGGTCAAGACGGGCACATGAGTGCAAGGCAACAGGTGGTCTGTGGACATTGCGGGCGGATCAACCGGCTGCCCGCCGAACGGACTCCGACCGCCGCGCGGTGCGGATCCTGCCACCAGCCTGTTTTCGGCGGCCATCCGATCGAGGTCGACGAAGCGGGTTTCGACCGCCACGTGGTGCACAGCGACATCCCGGTTCTCGTCGATGTCTGGGCGCCGTGGTGCGGTCCCTGCCGCGCGATGGCGCCGATGTTCGAACGCGCCGCCCGGGAGCTTGAACCCAGGGTTCGCTTGCTGAAGCTGAACGCCGATACCGCGCCCTCGGTCTCGTCGCGGCTGGGAATCGGCGGCATCCCGACGCTTCTATTGATGCAGGGCGGCCGCGAGCTTGCGCGAACGACGGGAGCGATGGACGCCAAGAGCATCGTCGCATGGACAATGACCGGGCTCGCCCGGGCCCAATGATTTTGAACCAAAGCAAAGGAACACGTCATGAATATCGACAAAGCCGTTCTTACCTTCGCCGGATGCGTGGTGCTGCTCGGCCTCGCGCTCGGCTGGCTGGTCAGCCCCTATTGGTATCTGCTGACGGCCTTTGCCGGGCTGAACATGATCCAGTCCGCGTTCACCGGATTTTGCCCGGCGGCGATCGTATTCAGGAAGCTCGGTTTGCGAGGCGGCAACGCGTTTTCATGATCGGCAGTGCGCCGTCCGTTGAGCTATCGCAAAGCGAGAGACCTGCACAAGCGTTAATGAAGATCGCCCCGAGCCCCGCACCGTTTGCGTGAAGATCTGGATTGCCGCCACCATGAACGAAACCATCATAGAAGGTCCCCTCTATGCGGCCCGTAAAAAAGTGTATCCGCAGTCCGTCCGGGGCAGGTTTCGTCGCATCAAATGGGCGATCCTTGGAGTCACGCTGGCGATCTATTACCTGCTGCCGTTCGTCCGCTGGAACCGCGGACCTGACCTGCCCAGCCAGGCCGTGCTTGTCGATTTTCCGCATCGGCGGTTCTACTTCTTCTTCATCGAGCTGTGGCCGCAGGAGGTCTATTATTTCACTGGCCTGCTGATCATCGCCGCGATGACCTTGTTTCTGATGAACGCCGTGGCCGGCCGGGTGTGGTGCGGCTACATGTGCCCGCAGACGATCTGGACGGATCTGTTTTATGCAGTGGAGCGCTTTGTCGAAGGCGACCGCCGCGAACGGATCATGAGCGACAAGCGAGGATGGACGTTCACGCATATTCGCCAAACTGTAACCAAACATGCTCTTTGGCTGATGATCGCGTGGTGGACCGGAGGAGCCTGGGTTCTTTACTTTGCGGATGCGCCGACGCTGGTCAAGGATCTGGCGACGTTTCAGGCGCCGTTTGTCGCCTATCTGTGGATCGCCATTCTGACCGCCACCACCTACACTTTCGCAGGGCACGCGCGCGAGCAGGTCTGCATTTACATGTGTCCGTGGCCAAGGATTCAGGCGGCGCTGACCGACGAGTGGGCGCTCAATGTCACCTATCGCCGCGACCGCGGCGAACCGCGGATGTCTCTCAAGAAGGCCCAGCAGCTGCACGACCACGGCCAGCCCACCGGCGACTGCGTTGACTGTCATCAGTGCATCAATGTCTGTCCGACCGGGGTGGATATTCGCGATGGAATCCAGCTCGGCTGCATCCAGTGCGGCCTCTGCATCGATGCCTGCGACACCGTGATGGCGCAGATCGGCCGGCCGTCGGGCCTGATCGCCTACGATACCGACATCAACAGCCAGCGTCGGCGGGCCGGTAAACCGCCGATCTATCGCGCCATCCGGGCGCGGACGATTCTCTATGCCAGCATGATCGCGCTGGTCGGCGGCATCATGCTGTATGCGCTGGCGACCAGAAGCTCCATGAGCGTCAACGCGCTGCACGACCGCAATCCACTTTTTGTGCAGCTGTCGGATGGTGGCGTTCGCAACGATTACACCGTGCGCATCTTGAACAAGGGCCCCGAGCGCACCTTCGCGCTGGATGTGTCCGGCCTTCCGGGCGCGGACCTACACATCCCCGGCATCGCGCGCGGTGCGGATGGTAAGCTCGCCGTCCAAGTCGGACAGGACCAGACACGCGAAATCCGCCTATCTGTGCAGGTGAAAAGCACGATGGTGCCTCAGAACCCGGTCAACATCGAGATCAAGGCGACCAACGTCGCTACCGGACAAACCGCGAGTGTCGCCGACCATTTCGTGCTGCCCAATCACTGATTGGAACTCCTTACCGTAAAAGCTGGATCAACATTACCGCTTCTCGTTCAACGTGCATCAGGAGTTTGGTGTGCGGAGGCGAACCCAACGCCTTCGCTTCGAGAGCGGAACGTAGAGCTAATGAGATTGAGACCGTTCGGCCACATCATGTCTGGGTTCTGTCCTGAATAGACCGGCTCCCGACCGCCGGTGAATTTTATTATATCAGACCGCCCTGTCGCGATCCATTTGCCGTCGGCATCTTTTTTGAAAGCGGAGCAGTCGGGACTAATGTTCTCCGTCGCTACCACGCTCGCAGCTTCAATAGGCTTTGAACGAAGCAATGCCATAGGAATATCAGAACGAACTATTTCGTAGACGGGCTCAGGGTCCTCTTTTCGTGGACTTTTAAGGATCACTTCGAACAATCTCACCAATCGCAGTAATTCAATTTGGATACTCTGCGAGCAAGCCTGGGCTTGGCTTCTATTCCAATCCAATAACCATACGGTGGCCGCTCCAACCTGTCCGTCGTGACAGTCAATCATCTCGTAGGATTAATCCTACGAACTACCATTCTTGGCAACCTCCGATGACCGCAACTGCTCCTCCCCAGCGCAATCCATGCAGCGAAATTTGCGTCCGCCCGTTTTGACAAGCAGAAATCGCATTGGCTTGAGACACTTCGGACAGGTTGGCGGCGGTATATTCTTTGGCATGGCTACTCACTTTGGATGGGACGGGAGCGCTGCCTAACTCACCGGTGTTCGCCTTGGAACTGGAGGTAAAAAGGAACCTTATCCGCGTGCGCACGGAAGTCGACTAAATTCAAATTAAAGAACTGGACGCTTCAGCGCAGCACTGACCTCACCATGTCTCCGAATCTCTGAGTATATTCCGAGCCTGTCGTTATCCCCTTCCGCTCGTTAAGCTCTCGCATACGATAAAATCATCCATGGAGCCAACGACGATGACAAATAACAGGAAGACTTTCGTGATGGCGTTCGCTGCCGCCACAATCTTGACAGCCGGTATGGAGGGGGCCGCAGCCCAGCAGACTCCAGCACAACAAAAGCCGATGCCTCAGACTTCGGCCAATAAGGACTTCAGCAAACTCTCCGCCGATGGATCCAAGGCCTTCCAAGATCTTACGCTAACTCGCCTCGCGATCTTCGACGGTCGAATCGAGGACGCAAAGAAATACGTCAAGCAGGCCGAAACGGCGTTCGACAAAGCCAAGATAGATGAAACGGTCTTTACCAAGGCGGAAGCCGATCTTAAGCCCCCTGCCGGCAAGAACGCGCCCGCCAACCAGACCGTTGGCGCAGCGGCGCCGGCCGGAAAACCGGCGGACAGCAAGTCAGCCGATCAGATGAAAAAGCCGATTGCGTGGCTGCCAGTCGATGGAGCATTCTCAATCAACGAGGACTATACCATTAATCCCGCGAAGAAAGCGGCGGTCGCCGAGGCGAACAAAAGTCTCAAAAGCGGCGATCGCAACGAAGCATTGGAAACGCTGAGGCTCGCTGATATGGACATCGATGTCACATTGGCCGTCGTTCCTCTGGAACAGACGACCGATAACGTACATCAGGCAGCCAGCCTGATCAATGACGGCAAATACTATGAGGCCAGTCAGCTGTTGCGCCAGGTTCAGGATAGCGAACGCTTTGACGTCACCAACATCACAGCCAAGCCATCGCGCAAATAGACCGCAAACCGCGCCCGTATCGCGTCAAGCGGTACAGGCGCGGCGCCCAAATGCATCAGCCAGCATGTGCATTGCGGCCGATCGATCTGGCCATACATCGATCAGAGTACCTTTGCGTGCCAACGGAAAGTCCAATTCTGAAGCGCGGGCGTCCGAGGCCGACGTCTTCGATTATATTGAGCGCTTCTACAATCCGAAACGCCGGACTCAACCATCGGATATTTGAGCCCTATGGAGTTCGAGAGACAGGCTGGATTAGCTTAAGAGGGTGTCTTCGGAACCGGGTGCAGCTCATTCTGCATGTCTTGGTCATGATGAGAAACGAGCAACTACTTTAGCGTTTGGTTGGACTGTCTTGCTGCTGCTTCGCAAGGGTGGTCCCAATGTTGAATGGATCATTCGCCTCTACCTTCGCAACACAAGGCGTGAAGAGGCTCATTACCGATCGGGCGGACCAATTGCGGCATTTGTCCCTGCCGCCGTAGGAATTTGACGAGACGACAATCAATATTGCTGCGGCAACGAAACAACAACCCACAACGGCGTACCTTAGATACATGATCTCCACTCCATCCGAGTCTATCGGGTAACGCCACAAACTGACGCGGGTTCCTCGTTAACAGTGGCTGTTCCAACTCCTTCCCAATCTTGCTCACGATCCATCTTCCGACTCGAACCAACCTTACGATCAGTAGAAGCAATAAGGATCTATGGCGGCATCGACGAACTGCGACGCTCTAATCCGTCGTCGCAGGTTCGTTCCACAGCGAGGTTCCGCCCGAGACGTTACGCGAGCGCCGTATCCGAATGGGGCCGAATGCAAGTGAATCGTTCCCAGACGGGTCGATCTGAGATGTATCCGACAGAATACGGGGGACCAGGCTGCGGGGGCAGATCGGCAGATCGCGGAGACGGGGCGAGCACGGGCTGCGTGATCGTCGTCGCGGCTTTTGAAGCGCCGGCAATCGTCGCCGGTCTCGACGATGTCGCAATGCTGGGTCAGGCGGTCGAGCGCGCGGCTGTCGCAGCGTGGCCGTGCGCATAGACGACGCAGAGAGACGACCCGACGTGATAGCCCCGGTCGCATTCGTCAGCTTTGGATAAATCAGCTCACAAAATGATAGATTTCGTTGAGACCAACCGCGCCAGCGACGATCAGGTAAATTGCGACGATATAGTTCAACAGAGCTGGAGCGATTAGGATCAAGATGCCAGCCAACATTGAGATGAGCGGCGTGATATGGGCGACGGTGAGAGACACATCAAATCTCCTCTAATTGCAGGTGAATACAGGTCCGCTGTATCAGGGATTGCGATGGGACACGACTGGACAGGTCGGAGACCGCCTGATTCCGGACGATCATTGAGGGCCAAGCCCGCAATTGAATCCGGATGGCCAATATTGCTCAGACTCGTGACGACAAGTGTCGCACGAACGTTCTGATCGAGGCGCTCCATGAGACTCTCTACGCATTTTCCTTCAACTCGACGGAAGACTAAAGGACCTCACCGAAGTTTATCTCTCGACTCCTCGTCGGGTTAGGCGGCAAAGGGCCAATTGCTTCATGGTCGGCACAATTAATCTTTTACTTCGTGAGCCGCTTGCGGATCGACTGCAATTCCCGGCGGCGCTTTGCGCTCGTCTTGGGGTAAGCCATTTTGAGTCCCTGGAACGTGTCGAGGACAATCCGGGACACGATCAGCCGGGCATTCTCCTTGTCATCGGCGGGAACGACATACCAGGGCGAATCGTCCGTGCTTGTTGCAGCGAGGCATTGCTCGTAGGCCGTCATGTAATGCTTCCAGAATTTCCGCTCCTCTATATCCGCATCGCTGAACTTCCAGTTCTTCTCCGGCTCGTCGATGCGCGCCAGAAAGCGCTTCCGCTGCTCGTCTTCCGAGAGGTGAAGGAAGAACTTGATGATGCGAGTGCCGTTGGTGTGGAGGTGTCTCTCAAGATTCACAATCGAACGGTATCGGCCGTGCCAGACTGCCTTGTCGTCGTGCGGAGTGTCCGGGATGCCCTCGCCGAGCAGAATTTCGGGATGCACGCGGGCAATCAGAACCTCCTCGTAATAGGATCGGTTGAAAATGCCGATCCGCCCGCGTTCCGGAAGGTC
>Ga0182030_10027941_pt1 | contig 10113 bp, 6 predicted proteins | sample 812S3MmetaG_FD_121299 | JGI IMG/M metagenome (GOLD analysis project Ga0182030, IMG submission 121299) | Permafrost microbial communities from Stordalen Mire, Sweden - 812S3M metaG (Illumina Assembly) | ecosystem: Environmental > Terrestrial > Soil > Wetlands > Permafrost | place: Sweden... | reverse complement strand
GTACGAATCACGACGTCGCACGGTATCCTCGTCATCATCATCATCGACACATGATGACAAGTCCCTCGCAGCAGCAGCATCGGTGCCGGACCAGGCGAACGAAAAGTCTCAGTTTAAAACCTCGTCGACCAACGCCTTTTGGTTTATCTTGTTGTTCAAATCGAATATTCAATCGGCGATTGTCCCTTGTTTGAATCTGTTTTTCGTGTATCGCCAGTTTTACGGGTGGAGTTTCTCGATTTTGGACACGTTTGCCCACGCCTATGTTCAAGTCTTCGGCGACCACCCTCCATCCCCGGAACATCCAGGGCATTATCATCATCATCATCATCAATTTCTGGAACAAGCCACCATTTCAAATCTGGATGACGATAGTATATTGAAAATGTTGACGCCCGTGGTAAATCGGGCTGTATTTTGGATGGATTTGCTATTTGGAATGCATCGGTTTTGGTGGACCATCTTCCTTGTTCTAACCTGCATCTTGTCTTATGCTATCGTCGTGATTTGGACGGCCTACTTTTACCATTGGTACGCCTGCAAATGGTCGCATTGGCATGGTCCCAGGAGGCACGAGAGGGCGGTCACCGACATTTCCAAGCAACCTAACGCCAAAAACGACTTGACGAGACAATTGCAAAATTCTTATGATTGGAAGAACTTGAATTCAATAACGCACATGTTTGACACGTCGTCGTCCGAAAAAGGGCCGAATCCGCCGGTTTCGGAGAGTCTGCTCACTAAATTCATTCCTCTTGGGGCCCTCAAATATACGGAAACGCCTGAGGAATATCATCGTATCGTGCAACAATCCAGGGATCACTTTGAAAGAATCTCGGGTCAACCGTTCGACTCGATTCAAAATAGCTCCCTTGTGGCGAATCTCAAGGAGGCGGATTTTAAATCTTTGGGGCCCAAACTCTGGCCGAATCCGGAAACGAGGCCGCGTTGGACGATGCGCAAGTACCGATTGTATGCCAAGGCTTGTATTGCTGAAGATTGCAAGTTGCCGAGCCTGGCCAATCAAAATTTGCCACTCCGTTGGGTTGTAACTTGGATGCAACATGCGATTGAGATTTTTACCTGGTTTTTCATCACCAGTACATCCGTACGCTATTGGCTGTGGAGCCGAATTGGCCAGGTACCCAAGGATGGTCATTTTGTTTGTCTGCTACTGATACAATACCTCGAGTTTGCCCTGCCCAATCTAGATTCCTTGTTCATTCAGAACTGGATTCCGCGACGGTTTGCACATCTCGTCGACATTCAACAGTTCCAAAGGGAGTTTGGAAATTGGATCTCTTTCGAAGCGAAGGAAGGGGTGGATTTTTCGAGTAAGGCGCACCGGGACCATGATGATGCCTTTTGGTGCGGTTTGGACGATGTTATGATACAATACCTGTGGAATCCGGGCTTGTTCTGGCGCGGCGCGGATCAAAAGGTAGTTTGCCAAGTGTTGATCGAGACCTTGTTCAGCGTTGCGGATGCTGCGGATGGCGCCATGCGTTCCAATCGTGCCAAACCACCCAAGAGTTCAAAAATCGAAATTCCTGCTAGCAATAGCATTCCCTTTCACTCGATCGTTTTTGAAAGCAGTTTTCTGTGGCGCGCCATTGAAGAACCACAGGCGTAAATGTTTGAAATATAAGAGCGATTTATTTTTATGACATTTAGGAAAGAGATCAAGGTTCGGCCTTGGCAAACTTGCCGTTTTCACGTGGTCTGTTTTGGGCCGCCGCAACCCTCGCCGGGCTCTTGTGATGTGCAGGGCCAGGGCTGTTTCTGGATTTCAAGGTGCCCCCGTGATGGGAGTGGTGGCTTGCAGGACTCTTGCCGGATTTCGTCCCAGACTTGGTGAACTTGCCGTGTTCGTCGCGTAATTCCATTCCGGCGGCCTCAGACCGGGTCTTAAGTCCTCCAGGACTCTTGGACTTGGAATGGTGGCTTCCAGGACTCTTGGACTTGGAATGGTGGCTTCCAGGACTCTTGGACTTGGAATGGTGGCTTCCACGACTCAGGGTTGCCTTCGAAGCACTGAGGTGATGGTTTGCAGGGCTCTCGTGTGCGCGCTTTGGTTTGTGCATGACAATGTCAAATGCGATTTGGTCGAGCGACTCCTTGGTTCCCAATTCGTATTCTTGAATGTGAGTCCAGGTCAATTTTCCATTATTCGGATTGGCCTTGGCCTTGTTCTTGCTAATGGCAATCTTGTAGATTTGGACCTTTTTGCCATTCTCATATGCAACGAGGTGGTGCGCCTTTCCATCGCCCAATGTCTTGTGGTGCCTGGCGCTAAAGTCCAAAAGAGATTGCTCCAAAGACTGGGAGTATTCATTGTGGTCCATAATCGCCTGGCCTTTATCGTCGAGAAGTGCCACGTGCCATTTTTCAGGAGATGAGTGTTTGGACTTGGACATATTCGAAAATGGATTCGCTCACTGGTTCCAACTATTATTCGAATCGAGTTTTTGAACTCTGCCAAAAAACAGTTACAATTTTTCGGAGCCTGCGGTCATTGTTTTTTAGGGGGTCGGGACCAGTCCGACATCCGAACACAAAATGTCAACTTTGGTCATCGACCCAGGATGGATGCCGTGCGCGCACTGCAAAACAATGTGCCAATGCGGACGACACAATTTTTCGACTGAACTATAGTCCGACATTTGGGTCTAATTATTTTTAGGCCAAACGAATTTCCGGTCCACTTTCGATCTGGCAAGTATTATTCGATTTTGCCAACAAAAATAACATGTCCGAAACTATCTGCGCGTCCGCATCGTCGGCTCTTGCCGTGGAACATCAGGGGACCCCATTGCCTTTTAAGGGCACCCCAAAAAACCCAATCAAGAGAATCGGTGTTGTTCGTGATGCAGTTGCTGCTGCCAAACGTGTCATTCCGACACCCGCCAGGACTAAAGTACAAGGCCCCACCTTTCGCGATGCACGCATCGTCTACAACAGCAGTACCGACAGCGGGCCGTCTGCGCGTCTGGCACACAACGGTAAAGCCGGAAAGAGCAACTGGACCGGTCCTCAATCTCAACAGGCCAACTCCAATTGCTGCGGCCCCGATGATGCACCGAGCCAAAGTCGCAGTTACAAGGTGCGAATCAACGACGGCTTTTGCGAAGCCCAAAACAAGGTATATCCATGGACGAGTTGCGTCTCCGGCTACATTCAGAACGCCACCGACAACAGCTATCTTTCCCGCACGTTTTTGATAGGCGACGAAGAAAACGGCACCTCTTTCGACAATGGAACTGGCATCATCAGCATTGGCCAAAACAGCGCATTGGTCGGCAGCGCCACTTGGATGACCGATGCCAATCTCGAGGATTTGTGCGTGGGAGACTTGTACGCCATGGGTCAATTGGGTATTTTCACTGCCTTGGTCGCCAGCGTCCCCACTGCGATTGATGAGAGCGTTTACAACACCTTGTACTATGTTCAGTCGGTGCCCGACGGAAACTCGGACTACTTTGTTTTGGTTCCCATCAGCTTGCAAAACTATTTGATTTGGCTGCCACCCTTCAATTGTTCCACTACGCAATTTCCCATCATCCAAATCCAATGCGGTTCGTCCTACGGACTCTACAAGATCACCAACGTCTACACTGCTACCTGCACTTGGGATTTGGTTTTCACAGGAATCTACGGCTATGGATTCTATCAGCCGGTGCACACTGTTGCATGCGTCGAAGTCTGTGCCACCTGCTGAGCGAGCGCCAAAGGAAAGCACTCCTCCACCGCCCAGCCAACATCCTTCGCCATACGAACGTGACAATAAAACTCATTTTCCAAAATGACCCAAAAAACGATTTGCTCTTTTGCAAGGGGAAGATTCGGGCTCATTAGTGTATCACTCGGTCGTGTCTAGTTTTTTTGCGCACAAACGCGTGCCATGTCGAATGCCTCGGGTGGGTTACCCGGTAACGTCGTTCGAACGTACGACGACGACGAGGAAACGAACGACAACTCAGAGACGGCTGCGATGCTTTACGAATTGTTTGGCCTGAAACCATACGAGGATGGTGAGGAGGATGAAGAGCAAGTGGCGGAAGAGGAAGTGTCGTCGTGGGCTGACGGACGTCGTAGCACGTACTCGATTGGGGAGTCTCGTGAAAAGATTCGAGATTCACGCGGGAAACTTCGGACTGCCAAGCTCAAGAGAGTCAGCGAGGTTTTGCAATCACAATCCTCTCCCAATACCGAATTGGATTTATTCTACTGGAGCGTCAAATTGATAACCAACGGTTCCAAAAAGACCAGCGGCTACGAATTCGCGTCGGACAGTCGACAATTGTTCGTCACGGGCCTTTTGCATGATTGGCAGCATGAGCATTTAAAAAATGCCAATTCCAGAGAATTCGAACGAATACTCGAACGAATGGGCAAATCAATGGCAGAGGAGTACGAAAAAACGCTCAGCAAGAACAAACCACGCAGCCGCGCCTACCCTTCCTCCATTGACGCCATTGTGATTTATGCGCATCGCAAAAATGATGGTAACCGACCCGGATCTACCTCCACGGATGTCGGGACAAGTCGTTCTCCCTCGACGGCGTATCTCTACTTGCGCATTCCCGACAGCAAAAACAAGACATCAGCGCCCAAGTGGCGCAAAATTGCGTCCTTACGCTTCGACAACGTCAACAAAGCCAAGACGACCAGATGGCACCTGGAAATTAGCAGGGACACACGGAAGGATCTCGTAGAATCCTTGGACCGACTGGCCCAATCGGCAAGTGCACCATTTGAGGAGCACCGAAAGAAGGTTTTTATAACGAACGTCATTTCTCCGAACGGAACAGAGAGTGAAGACGACGACGACGACGATGGCGACTCTGAGAGCAGTGGTGAAAGTTCTTCTGAAGAATCATCGTCGTCCGATGAAGAGTCTTTGTGAAACCGTCGTTGCACGACCACGGACGACACTCGCAATCCACATCGCATTCGTTCCGTCTCGTGCGGTTGTTGGTGTCGTCGTTGTTGACACGTTCCAAATCAAAACGCCAAAACCTCTGTTGCAAAATAAATCTGTACTAAAATCTTGGAGGAATTGTCGGTTTTTTTTGGAATTTTCAAAACACTGAGTTGTGCCGAGAGAGATCGACGAACATTCGCAAACGAGACGCATGGAGCTCGAACAACTGGATGCCTCGTTTTGGGCAACAATCCACCAGGCCATTGACCATGGGATTGCTGCGAATACTTGGTGTCAAACCGGTCAGTTGATTACGCCTCGGCCAGGCGTTTTGGACGCATTGTCGGAGAGTTTGGCAAAAAAATGGAACTCGCTACCGGGCATGACGCCGGATAAACTCATTACCGAACTGGCCTCGTGTCAAACCACTGGACTGGCCTTTATTCTACTCGTTTTGGATTCGCACCTCGAAGACACGGATATGTATTTGTATTTGGACAGGCAACATGACGTCAATGGCAAGAATTACGCCCACGAACCCAGATATCCGGTCGGCGTCGTGCCCTTGTCCTCACTACTGGGCATATGTGATCAGCCCAATCCGATAACGTCCACAAGCGAACACTTGGGCATTAAAACGCAATTGGCATGGCTTCAGGAACCAAAGACACGGGTGGTCGTCGGATTTCAGAATTTGACCCCGAGTGGCGACGCGCACCGTTTCTTTAAAAGGCTGATCAAAAAATTGGAAACGATTTTCAAGAACAACCAAGTCCAATCGGCCAAGGCATATGTCTACCAACTGAATGCGCTGAGTGTCTTGTTCAATCACGCGTCGTCCACTTTGAATACGAGCTCGAGTCCCCGCGTATTCCGGCTCGTAGATTCCAAGTCGGCCGGTGATTGTTCGTCGTCGCCGCCGTCCATGTTCCGTGTGAAACGCCCCAAGTTGACCGAGACGATGATGGCATTGGCGGCGCCATCATCGGGGGCGATGAAGACCGAACAAGCAACATTGTTCGATATTTCTTGGGTTCAATTCTGTCAAATGTATCCCGCTTTCAAACCTTGTGGAATCAAATCGGCCTGTTTTAAAGCTCCTTCGCTGTCCAACAAGATTTCGCTTCAAATACGCCGCAAACACCTGGTTCCCTTTCTAATTGACGATTGGAAGGATTTGGATTATGAAGCCCATGTAATGCCCTACTTGTCCGAGTTTGACACAAATCTGCACCCACTCGATCAGACCATCCTCGAGTTGCATCGACTTTTTGGACGATTTTGGCGAAAAATATGCGACCTGCCTGCCGTTCCTGTTGTCTTTCCCAATCTGAGGGATGCTTCGATTCAAGGAGAGATTCGGTGGTGTGCTGCAAACAACGAATCCCCGTCGGATTTTGCGCTTTACATCATCCGTTCCACACTGACATCGGTCATGGATCTTGGCCTTCAATTGGCGAGGCAGATTGTCAGTTGCGAAGAGTGGCTGATGCGCAGTCGCCTCGTGGAATTTCCCATCTGGATTGGAGCGGCACGTCAACTATGTCATCCCAAGTCGCTGCAGTTGTACGCACAAGTGGCCGAGGTTGTCGATGTGCTCAACGTGGATCAGACTTACGCCGATTGGAATTTATTTTTGGAACGCAACGTCCCGGAGCACATTCTCGCTGCCAATGAAATATTTCAATCTTGGAAACCCAGTCATTATTTGGCTAGGGCTACGAAGGACTCGTCCGAATTCGTTCCTGGACTCCTGCAAAGCCGCGGTTTGGAAGACTTGCTCAATTTTATCGATGCCTCCGTGTCCCATGGTAGGCATTTGTTGATTCACTGTTACGCCGGAAGACATCGATCCGTTTCAATTCTGATGATGTGGCTTTTGATCAGACAAAGATGGAGTGTCGAAAGGATTTTCAAAAGTGTGATTCGTCTAGAACGATGCGTCTCGTTGCAGCCCAAGACGCTCCTATGGATGAATGATTATGCACTTAAAAACCAAATTCAACCCTGGTCCATGGTTCATTTGGCTCGGTCGACGTCGATGAGCGACGATGATAGTGGGTTACAGCAGGTCTTTGATTCGGTGCGAGCAATGGAGGCTGCCCAAAAGCAATTTTTGGCGCCATCCGAGCGAGTGTGATTGAAAATAAAAACAAACGTAATAATAGCAAAGCCTTCGGACGAGGTCGTGAAATGTCGAATGATTCACATCACCAAGGTATTATCCCTTCCAAAACCGGTTCATCTTTCTCCAGTGCTTCCACGCGTTCGTCCAGTAGACTTGTCCCCCCTCAGCCCCAGTTTAATGATTTCGGCGCCGGCGGCACCCCGTCGAGAAATGCTCCTCCGATTAGGCAAGCCAATGTGTTGCGCGGAGTCAATTCCCCAGCGGCGACCATGTATCGCCATGATGCGACGTACGAGGGTAGTAATGGGGGAGGCCTGATGTATCGTGGTAGCAGCGACGACGGTGACCACGGAGGCCACTCCGCCAATCTCCTTGATTCCCAGGTGACTACCGCAATGCTGGAATACGAGCGGCGCGAGGCCGGCGGTGGCGACAATGGCCGCCACACGACCCACATCTTCGCAACAAGACCATTGACACGTCGTCCTTTTGGGGATTCGGAATCCGGAAAAGATACACTGCTTCCAAAATCCATCACTGCGTTACGCAAAGACATTCCGAGCGATCTTGGCCAAAAATGCCCGACGCTCGATGTGGGAGATGTTTTTCAAGTGCAGATACTGCAATTGAGGATTGTCAGGCAGGTAGGTCAGGGAGCCTATGCCAATGTGTACGAATGTTCGGTTTTGAACGCAGATGGGCACTTTCAAAATGTCGCGCTCAAAGTGGCCAAGGTTTCCTGGATGCGCGCCGAACACGTCGCAAAACTTCAAAACGAGCGCTACGAAAGGGAAGTTAATTTTCTGAAACGAGCCTGTAGCACAAAACATGTGATTACCCTGTTGGACCACGTGCCCGTAAGCACAATCGATCGAGACTATCCGTTTTTACAATATCCGCATGATATATTGGAAGAAGAGAGGATTGTCGAGAACGCCAGATGTCGTTATTACCCGATTGTTACCGAACTCGGTCATGGCAACCTCCAAAACATTCTCGATGCATACTTGGCACAACGAAAATCGGGGCTCGGAATATTCAGTGGCGGCACGGTGCCGCCGGCGTCGCTCTGGGATTCGGATCCGGACATGACGCTGAGCTGGATACACCAGACCATGACCGCAGTCGCCGAACTTCATTCCCTATCCATCATCCACACTGATTTAAAACCAGATAACTTTGTGATGGTCGACGGTGATGTGATTAAAATCATCGATCTCGGAGTGGCGGTAGAATCTGCCCATTGGTTCATTCCACAAACATCGACTTGGCAAGACCTGGCATCCGTGGATCGTGCCTACGGCGCACGTTATTACCAGGCGCCTGAGCTCGCGCCCCGGGGTCGAAATCCACCACCCGGCATCATCTGTACTCCACAACTAGATATTTGGAGTCTGGGTGTTATTTTTTGCGAATGGATTTACGGCTGTGGTTGGTTTGGGAGCGTTCGAGCTCCTTTTGTCGCCTGGAGCCAAAACGCAACGGATGACGCGTCGCGACAGGGACTGTTTTCCACGTTTATAGCCAAGGAATATGAGATGGGTCAAAATACTCCTGAAGGATTGCAAAAGCTTATGGACGCGTGCCTGTTTGTCGATCCATCCAAGCGGCCAACTGCTAAATATCTGGTCGGCTGGTTTGAAGCCGTTGCGAGACAAGGGGAGCGAGCTGCTGAATCATAACCGACATTGTCCAGCACGCCCCGCCGTCAATCCGGCAGAAGCGAATCTCTTTAAAAAATATATAATTTGTTCGACATTGGAACAATTTTCTCACTCGATCGTCCATTGGTCTCATTGGTGACTTGGCGACGATGACGACCCATGATGCGTCACCAATCGCAGCGTTAGAATCTCCCACGGTAACATTGCCCGAAAAGTCGAACGAACCACTACAGGGCTCGACACACTTGCAAGTGGGGGGAGTGCGAGCCATAGACAACAAACCACCGCGAAACTACGGCTTGAGTCGGCAACTCTATCGCCAATTGAGGTTCGAATAACGTGCATTGCTTTTCAAAAGAGACCTTGCTTCGTTTTTGAAACAATAGAAAGAATGACCGACGATCAAACCTGTTCAATACTATGCACAAAAGACCAAGATTGGAAATTGCATGGCAAGACGATGATTTGGAGAACAGGATTGACTTTCTAGTTCATTTGCAGCGCTTGTTTTGGCAAATCTGGGACTCGGAACAACGCCTCACCTATTTTCCATCATACGCGGGCGTGAGCGCGCGCAGACTCAAAGTGCTCCAACACCAGTTTTGCAACGCCATTCTTGGCCAAGGCAGTCGTGATCACACTTTATTCTTGGATACCGGCACGTGTGGCGAGGATTATTCCGTGATGGGCCAATTCCGACTGGTAGTCAAGGTTGGATTGTTGCGAAAAGAACCCCAGACTGGCGAATGGCAAGTCCTATTGTGTTCTCTACGGTTTAAAAGGAAAAAGCACAATCAGGAGTGGACGACGCTTCCGGGTGGTAAATACCGTCACACCGACGACAGTTTGTGGCACAATTTGACTCGCCGACTCAAGGAGGAGATCAACTTGGACCTCCATCGTGCGGACCGTGCTCGCTGCGTCACATTACGGATCAGGGATCGTGTGATTATCGCATGGTTGTGTGTCGATTATTGCGATCCTCGCCTGTCCAGACTGTGCAATGGCGCACCCTACAAGAATGGCAGCGTGGATTGGCATCCCCTGCGTGACATGTTTGCATCTGCCGAGGACTCCATTTCTCATCCATTATCATCGGTATCATCAACGACATTATCATCATTAACGGTATCGTCATCATTAACGGTATCGTCATCAGTATCATCATCATCAGTATCATCATCATCATCATCATCATCATCAGTATCATCATCATCATCATCATCATCATCATCATCATCATCATCCTCATCGTCATCATCATCATCATCATCATCATCATCGTCATCGCCGGCGCCATCTTCAGTGCCGCCATTGGTTGCCGAAGAAAAAAAGGCGGCACAGGCCGACACAAAAGTCGAATCGCCGACACAATGGCGTCCACCAGGTACAGCAAG
>Ga0182030_10027940_pt1 | contig 10113 bp, 8 predicted proteins | sample 812S3MmetaG_FD_121299 | JGI IMG/M metagenome (GOLD analysis project Ga0182030, IMG submission 121299) | Permafrost microbial communities from Stordalen Mire, Sweden - 812S3M metaG (Illumina Assembly) | ecosystem: Environmental > Terrestrial > Soil > Wetlands > Permafrost | place: Sweden... | reverse complement strand
CTCGTGAACCCGGCGTTACCGTCGGCCCATGGCAAATGACGCAAGGAATTGATCTTGCCAGTCGTTAACAATATGGCAGCGTGTGTTCAATTTTCCGGCCGAGACAAATGAGAGTGCTTCGAATCTTTGCAACGGGCCTGCCCCTGTGCGTGTGCGCGCTGGCTCATGCCGTCTATGCGCCTATCCCGGATCTCGAGAAGGGGAAAGACATCACCCTGTCGCTCGAGGGGGGGATCACCTATAACACCAACATCTTCGGTGCGGCGTCCGGGGCGATAGGCAGCATGGACTATTCATTGGCGCCCAAGATCGCGTTCAACTCCTCCCTCACCGACCAAACCTTCTTCACCGCGGACTACCAGCCGACGCTGGACTACTTCGACAACCGTCCAGGCTCGAAAGCGGTCTACAGCCAGGCGGTCGACGCCCGCCTGGCACATGCCTTCTCAAAGACCTCGGCGCTCACCCTGGCCGACACCTACGCCTACGATCAGAACCCTGAGGCCCTCCTAAATGGGGTTCCCATCAACACAGACCAGACGCTGCAGAGCAACGAGTTAGACGGCCGTTATACCTTCGCCCCCACTGAGCAGCTCGGCTTGGTCCTGAAGGCCAGGAGCGTCTACTACGATTACATCAACCCAACGCTGGGCGATGAGCTCAACCGTTTTGAGAACCTCTACGGGCTGGAATTCGACTACTCGCTGCTGCCTGAGCTAAAGGCGGCGGGCGAGTATCGTCATCAGGACATCGACTATTCCACATCGCCGTCGACCGACAATAAACACACGGACTTCCTTATGGCGGGCTTCGACTATTCCGTCGGCCCGCAGCTCTCGGCGATTGCGCGCGTAGGCGCGGAATACCGCCACCGCGAGGGCCTTTCGGACGAGACAACCCCCTATGTGGAGCTTTCTGGCAAATACGACTACGCCAAGGGTTCCTTCGTCAGCGTGGGTTACACCTACAGTCTGGAGGAGACATCCGACCCTCTTGTATTCACTGACGAGAAGGTGAACCGGCTCTTCGCCAACATCCAGCACTCGTTCACTCCCCTCATTATCGGCTCCGCCTCGGTGGACTATGAGCCCTCGAAGCTCAACGGCCGGCCCGGGCAGATCGACATCGAGGAGGATTCGACGCACGCAGGCATCGCCGCCACCTACCTGCCTGCGAAGAACTGGTCGGTGACCGCGTCCTATGACTACGATTTTGTCGATTCAGCCATCCAAAGCCGCGGCCTTGAAAGGCAGAGGATCGGCCTGAGCGCTAGGGTGCAGTTCTGACCGCGCCAAGCGCGGGCGTTTCCAAAAGACACCGATGGCATCTTCGTCCGCCCCGAAGGATACCGCGTCCCTGGCGGACTTCGTAGCCGTCCTGCGCCTGCGGCGCGCCCTGATCGCCCTGATCGCAGGGGCCGTGCTCGTCACGACGGTCGTCGTGACCGCGTTCCTGCCGAAGTGGTACCCGGCAACGACGAAGATACGGGTGGAGAAACCCGAAAGCGACGTGAAGCTTTTCCAAGCTGCGGGAAGCAGCGCCTACGACCCCTATTTTCTTCAGGACCAGAACAAGATCATCCAGTCGGAGAAGATCCTTTATCCGGTCATTGAGCGGCTCGACCTGAACTCCCGCCTCGCCGCCCCGTACGGGGCCCCTGGCGCCACCCTGACGAACGACGTCACCTACCGCTACTTGACTTTGAAGATGCTGCGGGTCGAGGCGCAGAGGAGTTCCTCCCTGATCGAGATTACCGTCCTGTCCCAGGACTCGGCTCTGGCCGCGGCCATCGCCAACGAGATCGCCCATGTGTACTCGGAAGACCGGATTTTGCTCGCGACCTCGCAGCAGAGTGAGGGGCTGGCGCAGCTGAAGAAGGAGATGGCCGACCAGGAGGAGGTGGTTACGCGCCAGCGCGACACGGTCGAGAGGCTGCGCAAGGACCTGAACATCTCCGGCGTGGACCTGAACGTTAAGTACTCGGACATGGAGATCGAGACGCTCAGGCAGATGCAGAACTCGCTCATCGCCCTGCGCGTGGATGCGATTGGCAGGAAGACGCGATGGGAGCGTTTCAGGAGCATTCCTCTCGACGACCGCATCGGCCTCGTGAACTCGGAGCTCATTCCGGACCAGAACATCCAGAATCTGCTGCAGGCCTACCTTGTGGCGGATCAGAAGGTGACTCAGCTCAAGGCGCGGCTGGGGGAGGCGCATCCTGACTTGGTCGCGTCGATCGAAAACCGCGCCAAGATCAAGGAGCAGCTAGAGGCGCTGCTTCGCGGCTACGAGAGTGGACTTGAGTCCACCTACAAGGAGGCCGAGGCGCGGGTCGACGAGCTCGAAGCACAGCTCGCAAAGGCCAAGGTAGAGCAGATCCTCTCTGCGCGGGACCGGATGCGCCCCTTCGAAGAGGCCGCGCAGCGCCTCGAGGACGAGACACGACTGTACACCACGCTCAGGCTCACCTTGCGCCAGCGGGAAATCGATTTTCAGGTTCCCAAACGAACGATCGAGATCCTGAACACCGCTGAGCCCGCTCGAATCCCCAGCCGCCCCAACTGGCTCCTCAATATCGCCAGCGCCCTCGTTTTCGGCATCGTCCTCGGCGTCGGGTCCGCCCTTACCCTGGAGTACTTCGACACAAGCCTGCGGGACGTTGCCGACATCGAGGCGCGGCTGAAGATCCCCGTCCTCGGAGTCATCCCCCACAACGCGGACCCCATGGGCCCGGGTCGGGAGTCGCCCGAGGAGTCCGAGCCCTATCGCGTGCTCCACACCAACATCAACCTCACCCTCAAAAGCCCGAAGAATGCAATCATTGCCATTTTCTCGGCGGGCCCGGCCGAAGGGAAAAGCACGACGATCTGCAGACTGGGCCACCTCATGGGCGCCTATGGCGAGCGCGTCCTCCTTGTCGACGGTGACCTTCGCAGGCCTGCGCAGCACCACCTTGCGGGTTGCCCACGGGCACCGGGGCTGAGCGATGTTCTTTCGGGGCGGTGCGAGATCGACGCGGCCATACGCAAGGAGGTGGCGCCGGGGCTTGACCTGCTCACCAGCGGCGGCGTGCACGGATTCACGTTGAGTCTCCTTTACGCGGGCCGGCTCCGCGAACTGCTGGCGTCGCTGCGTGGCCGCTATGACAGGATCCTTTTGGACTCCCCGCCCATCATCGGCGTCAGCGATGCGAGCCTGCTGGCTGGAATGGCGGATGGGGTCATCCTGCTGATTCAACACAGACGCAATCCTGCGAGCATGGTCATGCGTGCCCAGCAGACGATGGAGAACCTGAAGACGCCCATCCTGGGCGCGGTGCTCACCCAGGTGCCGAAGGGCTCAGGGGAGGACTACGGCTATTACACCCAGGCCTACTCCTACTATTCCGGCCGCCACAAGGACGGTTCAGATGGAGGCAAGGACAGGGAGACTAACCGCTCCTCGGACTCTCCCGAAAGCATCGACCTGAAATGATGTTGACGGCGGCCGGGGCCGGGAATCTGATCCACCCCCTGATTTGCGGGCGTAGCTCAGTTGGTAGAGCACCACCTTGCCAAGGTGGACGTCGAGAGTTCGAGTCTCTTCGCCCGCTCCATTTTCACCAAACGCCTAGGACTGACACTAGGCGTCTTCTTGTGCCTAAGTGTGCCATATGCAGAACCTTGCAAGTATGGCCCCACCTGCCTCGACGTGACAGCGTGTGCCTCAGTATGCCCCGAAATGTCCACGGCGAGTGAGTCGTGGAGTGCGTTCCGTGACGGCAACTTTAACGACGGCAACCGATCCAGAGCCGCCTGCAAAGGAAGATGCGAGGCATCCGTATAGACCTTCTCAGTCAATCTGCTTTCGCTATGCCGCATTAGCTCCATGCACGTGCGAAGCGCGGCACCGCTAACGGCCAACATGGTTCCGAATGTCTTACGCAAGGCGTGAATATCCATCCGCCGCCCATGTTCGTCTTCAAAGGGAATGCCAGCTGCAGCCAAGTCCTTCTTAAAGGTAGGGATACGCGGAACCAGTCCACGGAAAACGTAATCGTTTGGGCCCGCCGCCTCCGGGCGGAATTGCCCCAGGGCAGCTGCAAGGTTCGCGTGTAACCCGTGGATGGTTGCCTTCCGGTTTTTCGAAATTGAAGAAGGCACCCGAACACATGGCTGGTCCGCTTCAAGATCGAAGTTCTCCCACTTCAACCCCTTCATTTCCGACGACCGCAAACCAGTGTACAAAATTGTCAGGTAGACAATTGCTCGATGACTTGGAGCCGCGTTGAGAAGCTTCTGCGCGTCACCTGGTGACAACGCACGGCGAAACTCACGAGGCGAGCGATCCTGCACGCACCCTACGTGCTTCAACGGATTCTCAAGGATTAGACGTTGATCTACCATCCAATTGAAAAACCTCGACGCATTGGAAAGCGCATCGTTGAGCGTCTTCGGCTTCAAGGCGCTTTGAACCCGCCACTGCGTGAACGATTGAGCAGAGGCATCCTTCACAAATACCCAGCCGCATCGTTTACATTGTAACTTAATGCCATTTCGATATTTAGAGAGTGTATTGCTAGCACTCCCTTTTGCATCGAGATCAGCCAGAAAAGCCTTCAAATGGACCGCAATTGGCGATTGCGCGGAGTCACGTAGTAGTCTCGGCACGGCGATGCCTGCAGCCTCTTGCTCCAGATTTCTTAGAAGCTTTTCCGCTTCTTGTCCTGCCACGCGTTTGTCGGTTACGTGCAAGGGAAACGTGCGAGCCTTCAGCCAATCCTTCAGCCGAAACCGGCAACACCAATATGCCGATTTTCTCCCCTTCCTAGATGGCTGGAAAAGGTATGGCGTCATGATTTTGCCTTACTGCCTGCGAGCCACCTAACGTATGCCTCAAGGGCGGATACAGGCACGCGACTCAATCGGCGAATCTTCACCGGGCGTGGGAAGTGTCCCGCCGCAATTTCCCGGTATATGGTCCGGATGCTCATGCTAAGGCGAGTTGCGCACTCTTCGAGCGTGAGCAGTAACTCATTGTCGTTTGAACCATTCGAATTCATGGCGACTTCTTATCCAAAAAAACGACCCTCTGCTTTCGCTCGCGATATTGGCCCAAGACCTTCGATTGCTTCGAGCTTGGCAGCTTCAATAGCCTCGAAAGTCCAATTCGAGCCGTTTTCTACGACAGCTAAAATGTCATAAGCTGTAGCCATTGCATCCCCGATGTTCCCTAGAAGGTCCTCGCGTGTTTTGCACTCCTGCACCGACACACCTTCGTCCTCGCGCCCAGTCACCAAATTTAGAGCCAAGAATTCCGATTTTAGCTCCTCAATGATGGGTGCAAGCTCATCGGCAAAGATAGCGGCAGCTTTGCTAGAGGATGGAATACTCACCGGGCGATCCGCAGCCTCGCTTACCATCTCTTCAAAGAGACCGCCCCTTTTGATCAGCTCCGCCCGCATTTCGTCCCAATCCACACCTCTCATTTTCGCCAATAACGATTTTCTTGAAGTGAAAAACCCACCAACTGCGTCGGCATGCGTGTTCCCATCCACGAATTCCACGGCCAGATGCACGCCACTCGCTTCAAAAGCGCACGTAAAGGCAAAATCATTCGGAATGATTTCGCGAATACGCCCTAGAAACTCTCCGACCTCCAATCTCAATTTCTCTTCAAGCTTAGACGTAGAATCGCGGTAGCCCTCGTCCGTTAACAGCACTACACCGTCCCTCACAAGTGAGGTCTTTAGGAGCTTTAGAGCCAGATGGGTTATTTTGTTATTTGCCATCGCCTATTTCTCCGAAAGCAGCGAAGCGAACAGCTTTTGTTTTTCGCCGATCTGCTCTTGGCATTCCTCTAGGAAATCAGCCAAAGCTGTTCGTTTAACCCCACCACGATTGGGCGACTGCACCGCCACCAAGAAACGCGTCACTATCTCGGTCAAAATTGCCGAACGGCGAAGATTGATGCAGTGGCTCAGAGCGTCGATGGTCGCTTTCTCCTGTTCCGTTACCATGAAGCAAACCGTATAATTTCGCGGCTCATCTGGGTTGCGCCCAGGGCGATGGCCGGTGCGAGGGTATTCCTCCTGCTGGTCTTTGCTGATTGCGGTCATAGTCACGTGATAAGCGCTACATATAGGTAGTCGCAAGCGTTACCTATAGGTAGCAATGGAACTCTTTGCTGCTCTTCAAGTTGATTAGCAAAAATTCTGCCTGGGCAGTTACTACCGAAGCCCAAGCCCTACCGACGTCCTAGTGATCCGCGGCGACGGATGGCGCGCCTCCTGCACCAGCAGGAGGCGTGACAGACGGGGACGTCGGATCCGATAGATGGTTCGACCTTCTCATTGTGTGAGCGACATACGAAGGAATGCCAGTGCAAATCCCTGATTCATCTCCGCTGCAATCGCGGTGTCTGATGCTCCCCATAATATCTTAACTCCTGGGCCCCCCTCGATAGACGAAGCGGTGACAGTATGGTGCGACGAATCTCGCAATGCGCATTTCAGCCAGAATGTCTCACTTTGTATCCCTCCTTCAGTACATCCGATCTGCATATACGTAGTCATGCTATCAAGGTGCCAGCCTTCACCGGTTCGATTCTCGGCAAGCTTGTCGAATCCAACACAAATCGCTGGCACATCCAGCCGAACGAAACCTATAGGCTTTCCATTCGGTGGTCCATACTTTGGTTGATAGATCTCGCCAGCAACCTCCGACGACGGAACTATAATCTTTCCAAACGATCCCTTCACTCGCGCCTGCTCGTCTGGTTCCAACCTCGCGAGGGCTGCCGCCCAATCTTCAGGTTTCGGCGCAATTACCAAGGGATGAGAGTCGCTTATCGACGAGCAGCCCATAGCGGCAATCAAGAATATGAGAGCCAAGAGGCCGCAATTGAAATGCCGGACGGAGCGAAACATGCGGCGAGCTTCGGTCGAACTATGAATATACCGCTCTGCTTATAAGCACCAGTTGCATATATAGCTGAGGGTAATTGTTTTGAGAATTCTAAGGTACGAATTATTTATGTGTCACAATGGCACTAAATAAAGCCCGTTTTAGAATATCTTTAAAAGATAACCTCACTGGGCGAGCGCTCAAGATCGAACTGATCCAGTGCCCTCTAACCGCCCGCTATAAGGTGCGGCAAAATGGAAAGCCTGCGCGGAATGTCGTAGAAGCGAATCTCTCCACCGTATTCGCACGACTACGACGATGGGTTGTGCATGAGAAGAAACGCTCTCTCGGGCACCGATGAAAGGAATTCGTTCCACTTAACGTCGTCGGAAAGCGTGATTGCCTCCCTGAAATGGTAAGCCCACCTGGAGCCCAAACGCCGCGTTATCCCTTCGATCTCTAACACCCCTAGCGCCTCAGCTATATCGCCAACACGTTTCCGCCATTGTTTAGCGCCGGGCGAGTTCCACGAGAACACCCGAGAACAGCACAGCCAAAGATCCTTTGCCCGCCTATCGAATTCAATTCGACGGCACCCTTTCCACGAGTGCCGCCTAATGTTCAGCCCACCTTCGAGGTATTTCCCGATGTATTCTGAGATTGCTTCTTCGCCCTTTCGCAGGGGAAGTAACTCGGCCCGCCCAAGACCATAGCGGGGCAATACTTTCCGCTGTAGTGACCAGAGGGCTGCCAGTTCAGGAGCAGCCGAGTTCTTGTAACGAGCCCGCAGCTCGCGAAAGCGCGATGTGTAGCCGTTCAGGTTACGCTCAAATTGGCACGCATCAAAGGCCTCCCAGTCGAATATGTCTGGGCGGGTGTCCCAATCCACGGCCACAAGCAAGTGATAGTGGGGACGACCTTTTGCCTGCGGCTCTAGCACCCGGATGAAACTGCGAATCCACTTGCCGTTTCCAGCCAAATAGCTGTTCCAACGCCGAGCAAATTGCGAAGGGTGCAAACCCTCCTGGTCGGTTATCGTGAAGAATAGACAATGATTCCGCCCAAAGTGATTTATGAATGAAGCGACATTGCGACGCAGATGGAACGCGGCCTTTGCCTCTGCGGCGCTTGGCATCCCAAGACGCACAAGCACATCGCCATCCACTTTCTTCCAAACAGCCCTGTCGTTGTCCTTTGTTTTGAAAAAGACCTTCGATCCGTGGACAGGTTGGAGCCGGTACCTTTTGGGTTCTTTGTTGGAATTGTTTCTATTTTGACAAGGAAGGGCGGGGTGGGCCGCCGCGCCGCCCTGCGGGCGGCTTCGGCGGTCCACTCCCGCCCCTTCGGCACCCGAAACGTTTTCTCCTTCCGGAGCACCTTGGCCTTCTTGTAACAGGCCGCCCGCTGCGCGGGGGGGTATCGGCCTGAGAGTGTCGAATTCCGCGCCGTTGTCGCGGCAAGAGGGCTCATTGCCGCCCTCTTGGCTCTTGCTAGGGGAAATAAGAGCTGCAGGCCAATCGGGAATTCTTCCATTAGGCCCACGACGCGCATCACGGGCCTCATTCGTGCTCCCTGCGTTCTTCGGCCGCGCAGCATTCACGCTGCCCCTCCTTCGTTACCGCCGAATGAGTCTATTGATGAGTCGGCGCCTGTCCTATTTAGCCAACTTACTTGTTCTGCAACCGCTTGGAGAAGTACGCGAAGGAGTTCGAGTCTCTTCGCCCGCTCCATTTAAACAAAAGCCCATCTGAGTGAAAAACTTAGATGGGTTTTGTTTTTGGGGAACCGTTTAGTGGTAACAGAAACGGGCAGTAGTGGTGACAGGACGCCGCCGACCGCTGAAGCTTTAGACGCTCTAATATAGTCGGTCCTGAAAAACGCCTTTTAGGCTGATGAAGCGATGGGATCGCTGGCGAGCGCACGGTGAAGCTGATCCATGAGGCGCAGCAAAAAGCGCCAGGAGAAGCCCTGGAGCTTCTGGAAGTTCATAGCGGCGGCGCTCAGGATGGCGTTGATGGCATCGCCAACCGTGCCTTTGAGCCGGTTTCGCTCGAGGCGATGTTCGCTTTTCATGTGTCCAATGGTGGGCTCGACTGCTGCTCGCCGTTTCATCCAACGCCATAGGCTCTTTGGGGTCCTGCCCCTCCGGCGTTTGTCGACATGCACGGTCTCCGCGCCGCAGTGGTTGTGGCCGCGGTAGCCCATGTCGACGTGGACGTCTTGCATACGGCGCCCGAGCAGCCGACGCACCTGGGTGAGTTGTTGATCGAGAGTGTGTCCGTCGTAGGGATTGCCCGGCAAACTCATCGCTCCGAGCATCCAGCCGCCCCGGCTGGTGGTCGCGACACTCGCCTTGTTTCCAAATTCATATTTCTTGCCCGCGTTGCCCTTCGCGATGCAGCAGACCTCGGGCTCATGCACGCTGTAGACTTTGTTTTTGTCGGTGGGCTGCTGCGCATGGATCCGCTGGGCCGTGCCTAAGAGCTTCTTGAGGACGCCGACCGGCCCGACTTGCGAGCGCTCGACCTGGCGGATTACCCGGCCGAGCTGGGTGCGCAGTTTGCGGGTGCAGGCCCGGGCCCGGTTCATCTGGCGCGCGTGGGCATAGCGGCTCTGCTGCATCACGAGCCGCGGGCCCACTCGCTCGTAGCTCTGCTTGATCAGGATGCCGCGCTCCCACGCCACTTTCACCAGGCGCTCCCTTACCCGGTTGTAGAGCCGGGCATCGGTCGGGTAGCGAACCGCTTTGGTCTGAACGGTCGTGTCGACGTTCACCCGCTTGATCTGTGTCGGCGTGATCACCTTCATCCGCACCGCCGCCTCGATCGTCTCCTTCAGCATTGCCTCCGCTCCGGCCTCACCCAGGCGCTGACGCCACCGAGTCATGCTCGAGGGATTGATCGGAACCTCGTGCTGAAAAAACTGCTCCCCGCTGAAGTGCTGCCAGTAGGGATTTTCAACCCAGTGCGCCACCACACTCTCGTCGCTCAGGTCGTGCTGATACTTCAGGTAGTGCAGCGCCACCATAAGCCGCGTGCTCACCCCGGGCGCTCCGCCCGTCACCGCGTACGTCTGCCCCAGTCGCTCCTCGAAGATCGTCCAATTGATCTGCCGGCCCAGCTTCACGAGCGGGTGTCCCTCATCCACCAGCCTCTCCAGTTCGATTCGAAAAAGTTCACGCTGCGCTTGGCGGACCGGCGTCTTTGGCTTCATCGCATTTTCCCAGTTT
>Ga0182030_10027934_pt1 | contig 10115 bp, 9 predicted proteins | sample 812S3MmetaG_FD_121299 | JGI IMG/M metagenome (GOLD analysis project Ga0182030, IMG submission 121299) | Permafrost microbial communities from Stordalen Mire, Sweden - 812S3M metaG (Illumina Assembly) | ecosystem: Environmental > Terrestrial > Soil > Wetlands > Permafrost | place: Sweden... | reverse complement strand
TATGTAGTCGAGGCCCCAGGCGGCGTAGCGCTTGAGCATGGAGTCGTAGTAGGCCTGGCCGGCGCGCGTGTCGCTTACGCCGTAATTGGCGTCGTCCCAGGGGCATGTGGCGGCGGTATCGGCTGCGTCGACGGCGTGAAAGGCGGAGTCGGCGATGGGCAGGTTCTCCTTGACGACCTGCTTGGGAATGCCGCGGATGATGTGGATGCCGAACTTGAGGCCCTGGGCGTGAACCCAGTCAGCCAGGGGCTTGAATCCGACCGCGTTGGCGGCCGAGGGAAAGCGGCTAACCACGGGCAGAAGCAGGCCGTTGGCGTCGTAGAGATACTTGCGTGCGGCCACGGTGTCGGCGAAGGGATCCTGCATATACCAGCCTTCGTCGATGACGGAGTATTTCCAGCCAAACTGGCGCATGCCCGCGAGGACTTGAGTGTTGGCGCGGTAATTGGCCTCATCGATGGTGAGTCCATAGGCGTCCCAGCTATTCCAGCCCATAGGGGGCGTGGACGCGAGGGTCTGACTCGAAGTCGAAAGGGATGAGACGGCTACTACGATTGCGACGAGAAACAGGCGCATTTTGGACATGCGGAATCGTATACCGCGCGGTTCGAATGATCAAAGGCTTCCCAAGGCGGTTTGCCTCCGAAGCGACGCCCCATCAGTCTACGAGACGAAAGTCTTTCCAAGCCGAAAGAGCAGGGGAATTATCAGCAGTAAGAGAACTGGCACCACGAAGGAAAACAGCAGCGCATCGTGGCTTGAAACGTACCCTTGTTTCAGCGCCAACACAATGAGAAACGGAAGAATGGGCAGATTCAATACGACGGCGGAGATCACGCCGGGCATCAGAGTGCGCTTGGCAACCGAAACGGCAATGTGGGGTACAAGAGAGTTGACGAGCAATACCATCATGGAACCGAAGGTGAGATTGGCCCATAAGGACATGCTGCCCGACACTGCGCTGAGCCCGGTTATGACAATAGCGAAGACCGTTAGTACCACTATGGCAAATCGAAATACGGCGGGCTGAACACCCCCGAACCATGGAAAGGATTGGCGTCGCGCCCATCTGGGCATACCGATCGCCTCTTCCGCGTTGTGTAGTGCGACGAGAACCGGAAACAGCAACTGCAGATAACGAAAATCCATGTCGAGTTTAAAACGAAGTGAGTTTAGGACGCGAATCTCCTCCGGCGCAAGTTAATTCAGAGACGTGACTGCGGATTCGACGACGGCGGGAACGACTTCGCTAACGACATAAGGAACGACAAGCCAGGCGACATAGGCACTCAAGACGACGACCGGGGCGCAGAAGAGCGCCAGCGCGCACCTACGAGGATGTCGCCTTCCGCTTTCTTTCCGGCGACCAGCATCCGGATCACGCCACCATTGCCGAGTTTCGCAAGCGCCATCTGAAAGCGCTGGCCAGCCTGTTCATGCAGGCTTTACTGCTGTGCGAGAAGGCCGGGCTGGTAAAGCTGGTCCATGTGTCCATCGATGGAACCAAGATCAAGGCCAACGCCAGCAAGCACAAGGCGATGAGCTATAAGCGCATGAACGAAAACCGAGTCGCGCCTGAAGCAGGAGATCGAAGCTCTGCTCGAGCGTGCCGAAGAAACTGACTCCGCCGAAGATGCGCAGTACGGTAAGGATAAACAGGGCGACGAGTTGCCCGATGAGTTATCGCGACGCGAGAGCCGGTTAGAGAAGATTCGCGAGGCCAAGCAAGCACTTGAGCAAGAGGCCCGCGAAAAGGCTGAACAGGAACGCGCCGAGACGGAGCAGAAGCTGGCCGAGGGCGAACAACAAGAGCGCCGCACTGGCAAGAGGAAGCGCGGACGCAAGCCTGAGCCGCCTGCTCCGGACAAGGCCATGCCGGCCGACAAGGCGCAGCGCCAGGGTCCCCACGGACAGGTCTTCGTCCGTGGGGTGGAGCGGAACTTCACCGATCCGGAGAGCCGCATCATGCCGGACGGTTCCAACAAGGGCAGCTTTGTGCAGGGCTACAACGCGCAGATTGTGACCAACCTTGAGCAGAAGCCAGAGAAGATCAGTGCCGATGCGGGCTACTTCAGCGAAACCAATCTCAACGACGAAGCGGTGGCAGGGATCGATCTGCACATCGCCACGGGGCGCGACAAACATAGTGATCCAGTTGAATCAACAACGGCTGAAGCATCTCCAGGCACCACGGCGCGCCAGGCCATGAGCCGCAAGTTGAAGACCGAGGCAGGCCACGCGGTGTACAAGATGCGCAAGGCGATTGTCGAACCGATCTTCGGACAGATCAAGGAACGACGAAGTTTTCGCCGCTTCAGTCTGCGCGGCAAGCAGAATGTCGGCCACGAGTGGAGGCTGGTGTGTGCGGTCAGCAACCTGTTGAAGCTCTACAGGACTGGCTGCGCGATACAAATGGCATAAATCGGCAGCATAGAGGTCACGCCAGCCGAAGACAGCTCTTCCAGAGCCGGAATGAAACCAGATCGCCTGATTCCAACAAACGGACCAAGTTCGCCTTTGCTCCGAGGTTCGCGGATCATGCCAGAAAAATCGCTATGACCGACACGCTCCTAGACAATGGAATAGCTGGACAATGGTAGAAGTCGACCGCATTCCCGATCGCGAGCCAAAGTGATAGAGCCCAATTGAACTCGCATTCTTCGTTTTGCATGCGGTCCCTTGGCTTTAGATCGAGGTAAGCCGTGAAGCGAGTCATCATCATTCCGACGACCGAGGCGAGCCGCTTTCCGTGCCCGGTTACGTCAACCATTCAAGTCGACAGGGATCGCCTTCAGAAAGGAATGCTGTATGTACATACGGCGTTCTTTTCTGACGACATGGTGTTAAGAAGTTTGGTTCGGGTCTTTCCTGCTTTTGCCGGGATTTCCCGTCATTTCCCGTGCTATCCTCTCGGCAGAGGCGAAGGAAATGGAAAACCCGACCCTGTCCCTTTTCCCGGAATTGGATCTGCCGGCGACAATTGAGGAACGACAGACTGCGGTCCTGCGCGGCGTAGATGAACTCGATGCCTACGCGGGTCTGCGCCCATCGCATATGTTCACAATGCGCCTTCAGTTTCCCCTCTACATCGAATTTTAAAGGCAAGTGCAGCGATGGCAGCGGGAGGCTGAGGCACAGAATCCGGCGCACAAGGTCCGGTACACCATGACCGCGTTCGTCACGGCATCCGTTCAGAACGTTGTCCTGCCGCTGCTCAAGACGAGAAATCCTCTCGATCTGCTGACACCCACCGAATAATTGCGATCCATCTAAAGCTGTCACATTCATCGGCCCACCGTCGTGTGTGGCAAACACCCACCCCTACAAGCGATTTCCAATGAGTGGACACAAAAAATCTCGCTACTTGGCATCGGTTCGACGGTCGCGGCCTTGATTGATGGGATTTCTTGTTCGACCGGCGGTTCCGGATTGTGAAGAGGGAAGGGACGTGGAGGCCCGGTGATGTTCGTCGGGCATAAGGTCGGGAGCGAGGTTCGCTACTACTTCACCAGCCCCAGACCCGATCCCGCAATGCTGGACTCAGTGATCCGTCAGCATTGGCGCATCGAAAACAAACTGCAGTGATATCCGCCGTGAGCTTTGGCGAAGACAGCTCCGTTCACACCGCGCAAAACTTCCCCACTCTCAGTCGCGCCGCTTTCATCCTGCTCAAACAGGACAAATCTTCAACTCGCGGTATCAAGGGAAAAGACTCAAAGCCGCTTGGAATCTCCCCTACCTGCTCAAATTGCCGGGAATCTGATCGGTATCTGTTCTGCAGAATGTGCCGAGATCCGCACATTCCAGCAGGGCCGAACGGATCCCCTGACCCTGAATCCGTAGGATGATCGATTCATGACACTCAGGATTGGGCAATGGACGATCTACCAGGTTCGGCGAGGCACGCGCAATGGTCGACGTCCGGATCCTGACGGGAGATAAGTTTGAAGCGGAGTTTCGCGTCAAGGTTGAGGTTGTCGATCGGCTTTTGCGGCGCGCTATGCGACATGCGCTGGAGTGGAGCATCAGGATGCTGAAAGAGATGAGGGGAGTTTGCTTGCTCTTTAGTGAAAGCGGGACCGAGGGTGGCTGGTGGGCAATGCAACAAGACAGGTTCATCACGGAGGACGGTCACTGGAGTTATCAGTGTCTACATTACCTTCTAAAAGGCGACGACTTCACTGTGTATGCGGAGGACGGCGCCGTCCTATTCCATGGAGTCATTCACCCGGACGGCAAAACTGGGGCGGTACCGCGTCAGGTAATGCGCATTGGCAAACTCGTAAACCACCGGACGCCTAAACAACAAGTTGTCGGCGTATTTTGGGTGCATTGGATACAGAAGGGTATCGGCCTTTGATCGTTCAAACATTCTTATCGCGACAGAACCTGTTGAAGTGGATGCAGACATACAATTTGATCTTGCTGCCAACATAAATGGCGGCTCCTTAGACCGCTCTTTGGAGACTGCGCCCGACCATAGGCCATAGGGAGAATCGAAACCATCTTTCGGTCTCATTTAAATTTAAAATCAATATGTTGCCCAATACGTGTAAAAATAAATTTAGGAGGCAATATATTGGCCGTTTATCTTAAGACGGTGCGAGAAGTACAGACAGGAATTGCCGGGCGGTTCAGGGACCGGCGTCTCGCCATGAACCTAACGCAGAGAGAACTTTCGGCGCGTTCTGGCGTTACCTGGAGTTCGCTGAAGCGATTTGAACGCGAAGGATTGATCGCGTTGGATTCGCTTCTCGATCTAGCCCTGGTGCTGGATTGCCTTGACGATTTCGACAAATTGGCCGTAGAGAGCCAGCCAATCTCCGCCGCCCGATCGCTCGACGCCCTGCTGGCCACGCCGACCTTGCGGCGAAGAGCGACCGGTAGAAAGGGACGGAGCCATGGCATATAGCCCGACAGAGTTGCTGACCGTCTATCTGGATGCGCGAAACCAACACCGCAAGGTGGGGCGCCTCGCGTTCAACAATAGGCAGGTCCTTTTCGAATATGATGCCTCATTTATCGCTTCAGGAATCGAGATCTCGCCAATCAAACTTCCTCTTCGGCCTGGCGTAGCCGTTGCCGACACCATGATCTTCGACGGCCTGTTCGGCGTATTCAACGACAGCCTGCCTGACGGATGGGGCCGCCTTCTACTTGACCGTACGGTGGAAAGGCATGGTATTCATCGCGGCCAACTGAATCCGCTCGATAGGCTGGCCTACGTGGGACGGCAAGGCATGGGCGCTCTCAGTTACGAGCCGGAACTTGGGCACAACAACACCGACGATGCTCTGCTGGCGCTCGATAAACTCGCCCAGAAATCTGCGGCTGTGCTGGCTGGCGCAAACGAAGAGGTGTTCGAAGAGCTGCTGCGGCTCAACGGATCTTCTTCGGGCGCTCGGCCCAAAATCGTGGTGCAGGTGAGCAACGACAAGAAGGAAATTATTCATGGCAAGCAGGAGTTACAACCTGGCTTTGCTCACTGGATGATAAAATTCCCCTCTTCCCAGGACGCGCGGGACGTAGGGGCCATCGAATACGCCTACAGTTTGATGGCAAAGGATTCAGGCGTCGAGATGTCTGAGACTCATCTCTTCTGCACGAAAAGGAACAAATACTTTGGTACGAAACGTTTCGACCGGCAAGGCAATGCCCGCGTCCATATGCATAGTCTTAGCGGCCTGATACATGCCGATCATCGGACGCCCAGCCTCGATTACGATATGGTCCTGCGTGTGACCCTGGCGATGACCAAGAATATCAAGGACGCGGAAAAGGCCTATGCGCTGGCCTGCTTTAACGTCCTTGCTCATAATCGTGACGATCACGTGAAGAACTTCTCGTTCCTTCTCAACGACAGAAACGAGTGGATTCTCTCGCCCGCTTATGACCTAGTCTTTTCTTATGGCCCAGGTGGCGAACAGAGCATGCTGGTCATGGGCGAGGGAAAGAATCCCGGCTCGACCCAACTTCTGGAATTAGGAAAACGCCATGGGCTAAAAAACGCGCCAGGGATTCTAGAGGAGGTTAAGAGGACAGTGGCCCAGTGGCCCCGCTACGCCAAACAGGCAGACGTATCGCGAAAATCCATCAAAGAGATTGCCAGCAAGATAAGGTTGCAGTGATCGTTCCACATACAAATTATTGACGAATCTGCTCATCAGTAGTCGGAGTCAGCTCCCTTATGCATAGAGCAATAAAGCGCAGCGTTGAAAACAAACAGTCCAACCGTTGTAAATCAAGCGGACGAATTACTGGCGATAAAGGACCTTATCGGGGCCGATCGCGGCCGCATTCAGAGCCGGAGGTTGACGCATCCAGAACCGAAGCGAGGAGTCTAGCTGGTCGATGCCGGAATCGCGCTACGGGCTGATGGCGTCAACGGCGTTTTCTCTGTAGGCACCTTAACGCTTGACGCCCCACCCCAGCGTCCCCATTTCAAATGGGGATGAAAAGACTAAACTGTGTCGTTGCTTTCACGGAAAAATCAGGGCAGATCAAAACTATGGTATTTTGAAAGTGTGATCAACTCGAACAAATTCAACTCGGACCGCTTGAGCTGCCCCTGCACGCTCGCGGGCTGTTGTTGTCGTTAGCCTGATCACTCAGTCGAAGCATTACCACGCTACAAACTAACCTTACCAATCGATTCCGGAGATCCTTAGTTGACTACTCTCTCGGCCAGCCTTGTACCTGCCTCCTGGTGGCGCGCCTGTCACCGCGCGGGTTGTTGTCGCTGATCTCTGGCCCGTCGTCGTTCCCCACTGATCCAACTTCACTCAGTCCGACCTACTCATCCAGGAGATTATCAATGCCGGGTTTGCGAATCGTTGCTCGCTTTTCGACGTTCCTATTCGTTTTGTCTTTGCTGAGCGATCACCGGCTTGAGGCGCAACAGGTGGGTGGGACCATTGCCGGAGAGGTGGTGGATGGGTCGGGCGCAATGGTTGACGGCGCCAAGGTTGTGATTCACAATTCCGAAACCGGAACGGAGCGCCAGTTAAGCACAGGAGCCGATGGCAGGTTTGCTGCACCGTCATCACCGGTTGGCGTCTACACCGTCGTCATTAGATATGAGGGATTTGCCGAGCAGGCGCGCACCGGAGTTGGGGTGACAGTTGGGCAGAGCGTTCAGCTCCGATTTGTGCTCACGGTCGGTGAGGTGGAACAGGCGGTGACGGTGGAAGACACGCCAGCGGAGGTGGATACCTCGACCTTGCAAACACAGGGGCTGGTGGATGAGCGGCAGGTAAAAGAACTCCCGCTCAACGGCCGCAGCTTTGACCAGTTGCTGTCGCTGAACGCAGCAACAGTGAACTACACGACCCAGCGATCGGGCGGTGTAGGCAGTTCGAATTCGTCAGTGGGAAATATGTTCTCGGTGTCCGGGCGCAGGCCGCAAGACAATCTGTTTCTGCTCAATGGAATTGAGTACACAGGCGCTTCGCTGATCAACGTTACGCCGGGCGGCACGAGCGGCCAATTGCTGGGTGTTGAGGCGGTGCGGGAGTTCAATGTAGTGAGCGATACGTACGGCGCCAACTATGGCAAGCGAACGGGGGCACAGGTCTCGATCGTTACGGCATCTGGCAGCAACCAGCTGCACGGGTCGGTCTACGAGTTTTTGAGGAACAGCGCGCTGGATGCGCGGAATTACTTTGACCAGGCACACATCCCGCCCTTTCAACGGAACGATTTTGGAATGGCCGCCGGCGGACCGCTGAGGAGGGACAGGCTGTTCGTGTTCGGAAACTACGAGGGGTATCGGGAGCACCTGGGATTGAGTGACGTGACGTTTGTACCGGATGCGTCGGCTCGGGCAGCAGCAGTTGCGAGTGTTCAACCGCTGCTGGCGTTGTGGCCGGTGGGGACGGTGGAGTTGGGGCAAGAAATTGCGGAGGCGTTTTCAAATCCGCCGCAGCACGTGAGGGAGGATTTCGGTACGACGCGCGTCGATGCGAATCTTTCTTTGAACGATTTGCTGTTCGGTGTATTCACGATTGATGACAGCGATGCGACAACGCCTACCGCTGATCCGTACTCGACTATCTTTGAGCGCCTGAGGGAGCAGGTAGCGAGCGTGCAGGAGCAGCATGTGTTTTCTCCGCGGCTGCTGAATACGGCTCGATTTGGTTATTCGCGCGGGGATTTTTACTTCAACAGCATTGTTAACGGTGGTGTTCCGGGATGGGTCGGCAATGCGCCGATTGGGGCGATTGTGATTTCAGGCAGTACGGCGTCGAATGGAGCTTCGCAAATTACGCAAGCAGGAGCGAACACGGGAAGCAACAATGCGACTGCACGCAACTTATTCACAGTGGACGATCACGTCTACTTCACGCGCGGGAATCATCAGCTTGAGGCGGGGGGGTGGCTACAGCGGCTGCAGTCGAATGACCTTCTGGCGCAGAATCAGTTTGGACAGGCGTCCTTCTCGACGCTGGCTGCGTTTGAGGCGGGCCAGGTGTCAAAGTACACAATCGTGCCCGCGGCTACTGCACTGGGTTGGCGTAGCCTTTTCGCGGCTGGATTTGTGGAGGATACATGGAAGGCTACGCCGCGTTTGGAGGTGCGGGCTGGGCTGCGCGTGGAATCTACCAATGGATGGAATGAAGCGCACGGACGAGCGGCGAACTATTTACTAACAGATGGCGTGATCAACTCGACGCCGACCGTCGGAGGTTCCGCTCTGACGGATAATCGCGCGAAGTTTTTGCCGGAGCCGCGCGTGGGACTGGCGTGGGATGTAGCAGGAAATGGGAAGACAGCGGTGAGGGCAAGCTTTGGAGTGCATCGCGCGCTGCTAGACACGCTGGATTACCGGCTGGATCAAACCGCGCCGTTTAACACGACGCTTTCTTACAGCAATACGACCGTGGCGAAGCTGCCGGAGTTATCGTTGGCGAGCGCAACGGGAGGGCTAGTGTCGCCGAGCAGCGTGCAGGCAGATCTGGAAACACCGACGGTTCTCTCGTGGACGCTGAAGATTGAGCGCGACGTGGCGCCATATACCACGCTTTCAGTAGGCTATGCAGGTTCGCACAGTTATCACCAGATTCTTTCGGAGGACTTGAACACGCCCAACTGGGTGGAATGCCCAGCTGCTGCATGCCCAGCAACACTCCCCGCAGGCACGATCTATTACACATCGACCAAGCTCGCCAATCCCAACCTTGCCAATACAACCTCATGGGTATCAGAGGGTATCAGCAACTACAACGCGCTCGAAGTGGACGTGAGGCGTCGCGTCGCGAACGGACTACAGTTGCGTGGAGTTTATACGTGGTCGCGGAATCTGGATGACGGTTCGGCATGGAATACGAGTGTTTCGTCGAATACGCCTGCGTTCGTGTCGTTTCCGGGAAATCCGAAGACAGACTACGGCCTGGCCGCGACAAACATCAGCCATGCAGCGGCAATTAACGGCACGTGGGATTTGCCCTTCGGCGACGGGCACGCGCTGTTGGGTTCGGCTCCGGCGGTTGCGCAAAAGCTTGCTACGGGATGGAGCCTGAGCGGGATCGGGACGTTGCAGAGCGGGTTTCCTTTTTCGCCGCAGTTAGGCTATAACCCGACAGGAAATGGCGACTCGCGAAATCCAGCGCGTCCACAATTGAATCGGTCGTTCCGCGGAGCGCTCTATCCGCGAACGCCGGGCGAGTGGTTCAATCCGGCGGCGTTTGAAGTGCCTTATCCGGGAGCGTTTGGAAATGCTTCACGCGATGCCCTGATTGGGCCCGGACTCGCGGACGTGGATCTGTCGCTGCGGAAGACGACGGCGATTGGCGAGCGCATTCATGCACAGTTCCGCGCCGAATACTTCAATGTGCTGAACCGCGCTAACTTCAGCACGCCGAATGCAGTGGTGTTCAGTAACGGGCCAACGCCTGGGAAACCGTCGACTGCGGCTGCGATTTCACCTACGGCCGGCGTGCTGACAGCGACGGCGACGACTTCAAGACAGCTTCAGTTTGCATTGAAGTTACTGTTTTAGTAAGTCGGAGGACCCGGAAGAAGATTGTGCGACTTCCTGCCTTTTGTTACTATTGAACTCACAGATGATCCGCGCCGCCCAAAGCCGCTTCTGTTGTTGCCTGTCGACCAACTTCGAC
>Ga0182030_10027932_pt1 | contig 10115 bp, 8 predicted proteins | sample 812S3MmetaG_FD_121299 | JGI IMG/M metagenome (GOLD analysis project Ga0182030, IMG submission 121299) | Permafrost microbial communities from Stordalen Mire, Sweden - 812S3M metaG (Illumina Assembly) | ecosystem: Environmental > Terrestrial > Soil > Wetlands > Permafrost | place: Sweden... | reverse complement strand
TGATTCCCCCCGGGGCATCGAAGCCCATCATCAAGCCGCGCTCGATTGACGACGTTCCCATTCTGGCGCTGACCTTCTGGAGCAATCGCTACGACAGCTACACGCTGCGCCGGGTGGCCAGCGAAGTGGATCACGAGATCAAGAGCATTGATGATGTCTCGGAAACAAAGGTGATTGGCGGCGAGCGGCGGCAGATCCGCGTGCTGCTCAATCCCACGCGGATGGCGGGATTTGGCGTTGCGCCCGCCTCCCTGATCGATACGATCGGCAGAGCCAACCAGCGCCTTCAGGTGGGAGAATTTGCGGCGGCAAACGAGGAGTACGATGTTGAAGCCGGCGATTTTCTGCGCAACGCGGACGATGTGGGAAGCGTGGTGGTGGGCGTATCTTCCGGCCATCCCGTCTATTTGCGCGACGTGGCGGAAATCCGCGACGGCCCTGAGGATCCCGCCAATTACGTGCTCTACGGCACGGGCGCGGGCGCCCGGCGCGCAGGCGTGGCCGACATAGGGCCGGGCTTGAGCCCGGAACCTAAATCGCCGGGCGTAAGCCCGGCAAGGTCCGCCCTAAAGGGCGGCCCTACGAACCCCATGGGCGAGTCGCCGGCCGTTACGCTCACCGTCGCCAAGCGCAAGGGCGTGAACGCTGTGGTGGTGGCCGGCCTGGTTCTGGACAGGGTGCAGAGCTTGAAGGGCACCTTGATACCCGCTGGTGTTGAGGTAACGGTCACGCGGAATTATGGCGCGACGGCGCAGGAGAAATCGAACGAGTTATTGAAGCATCTCCTGCTGGCAACACTCTCCGTAACCCTGCTCATCGCACTTGCACTCGGATGGCGGTCGTCGATGGTGGTGCTGGCTGCCGTGCCCGTCACCCTGGCGCTGACCTTGTTCATCTATTTTATCTATGGCTACACGCTGAACCGCGTCACCTTGTTTGCCCTGATCTTCTCCATCGGCATCCTGGTGGACGATGCCATTGTGGTGGTGGAGAACATCACCCGGCACTTCCACCTTCCGGAAAACAAGGGCCGCTCGCTGGCGGATGTGGCGGTGGAGGCGGTGGATGAAGTGGGCAATCCCACCACGCTTGCTACATGGACCGTGATTGCTGCGATTCTGCCCATGGCGTTTGTAGGGGGCTTGATGGGACCGTACATGCGCCCCATCCCCATCGGCGCGTCGCTCGCCATGTTGTTCTCGCTCTTCATTGCCTTCGTGATTTCACCCTGGGCGGCATTGCGCATGCTCAGGGGCGCCAAAGCCGGGCACGGTGAAAGCGGGGAAGAGCAGGAGGGCTGGACCACCCGTTTCTACCGGCGGCTGATGATGCCCCTGCTGATCGATCCCCGCAAGCGGACCTTCTTCTTAGTTGGCGTGGTGCTGCTGCTGCTTTCCGTGTTCACCCTCCCGCTTCTTAAGATCGTCCGCGTCAAGATGCTTCCCTTCGATAACAAGAGCGAATTTCAGGTGATCGTCGACATGCCGGAGGGGACGACGCTGGAGGAGACCACGCGCGTCGCTCGCGAGGTCGCGCAGCGCGTGGCCCAGGAGCCGGAGGTGGTGAACTATCAGATTTATGCCGGCACAGCCAGCCCCTACAACTTCAACGGGCTGGTGCGCCACTACTTTCTGCGGCAAGCGGCGAACGAGGCCGATATTCAGGTGAACCTGCTGCCCAAAGAGGAGCGTTCCGCCCAGAGCCATGAGATCTCCAAGCGCGTGCGCGACGCCATTGTTCCCATCGGGGATAAGTATGGGGCCAAGTTGAAGGTGGGGGAGATTCCCCCCGGCCCGCCCGTGTATCAGACGCTGGTGGCGGAAGTTTATGGCCCCGATTACGGCCAGCAGATTGACATTGCGCGCCAGATTCGGGACGAGTTCAAAAAGACTCCCGGCGTGGTGGATGTGGATTGGACCGTCGAGGCTGCCCAGCCGCAGTACCACTTTGTGGTGGATAAGGAGAAGGCGGCCCTGGCAGGCGTCTCTGCCGACCAGATTGCGCAGACGCTTCGCCTGGCGGTGAGCGGAGCGGTGGTGGGCCTGGCGCATCAACCCAAGGAAAAGGAAGACGTCGATATTGTGCTGCAGCTTCCCCTCGCCGACCGCAGCAGCATAGCGGGGCTGGATGGAATCCGCGTGGTCTCCACCACGGGCGCACTGGTGCCGATCAGCGAGTTGACGCATGTTGAAACCGGCGCCATTGAAACCTCCATCTACCACAAGAATCTGAAGCGCGTGGTCTACGTCACGGGCGATGTGGCGGGGAAGGAAGAGAGCCCGGGGTACGCAATCCTGAGCCTCTCGAAATCGCTCGACAGCTTGCGCGGGCCGGGCGGATACAAGATTGAGCGCTATGCCACGCACCTGCCATTCCTTACTGACCAGGTGAGCATGAAGTGGGATGGCGAGTGGCAAATCACCTATGAAGTTTTTCGCGATCTGGGTTTCGCCTTCGCCGTCGTGCTGGTGCTGATCTACGTCATTGTGGTGGCGTGGTTCCAATCCTTCCGAATCCCACTGGTGATCATGGCGCCGATCCCGCTTACACTTATCGGAATCATTCCTGCGCACGCGATGATGGGCGCGTTTCTGACGGCGACCACCATCATCGGCTTTATTGCCGGGGCAGGAATCATCGTGCGTAATTCCATCATCCTGGTGGACTTCATCGAACTACGCCGCAAGCAAGGGATGGCGCTGGCGGAAGCGGTGGTGGACGCCGGCGCCATCCGCTTCCGTCCCATGCTGTTAACGGCGGCAGCAGTGGTGGCCGGGGCCTTCGTCATTCTCTTTGACCCGATCTTTCAGGGCCTGGCAATTTCATTGATGGCGGGCGAGGTGGCGTCAACGTTCCTCTCCCGCATGGCCGTGCCCGTGTTGTATTACCTGAACGCGAAGAGTGAGAAGAGCAGGGGCTAGGGACTGGGGGCTAAAGGCTTGTGAGCAGTGGTTGGTGGATCATGGCGAAGGTAAGGAGCAGGCCCCTTCTCCCTAATCCCAAACCCCTAATCACTAACCCCTACACTTCAAATCGCAAATTCAAGGAGGTCAGATAATGGACGTGAATCGATTTCTACGGATGATTGCCGGAGCCATTGTGGTGGCTTCGGTAACCCTGGGTTACTGGGTAAGCCCCAAGTGGTATCTCTTCACCGCGTTCGTGGGGCTGAACCTGTTCCAGTCGGCGTTTACCAACTGGTGCCCGATGATGTCCATCCTGCGCAAGGTGGGCGTGAAGCCGTAGGACAGTGACAAGTGACGAGTAACAAGCAGAAAGGATTGCCCGTCCCTCGCCACTGCGCCTTCGATTGCTCGTCACTGGTCACTACTCTAGTCACTGCTCATAGGGAGAGGCCTATGCCCATATTTGAATACGCATGTTCCCACTGCGGACATGTCTTCGAAAAACTCGTGTTGACCCGCAACCAGGACCTGCCTGAGTGCCCCAAATGCAAATGGTAGCGGGTCGAACAGAAGTTCTCGGCATTTGCCACCGGCGGCGCCACAAGCAAGTCTGGTAGCGGCACCTGTGCCCCTTCCGGTGGCGGTTGAAGGCTCTGACCAGGGAGCAGGCTGCTTCCTCTGGGAGCCGATCAGATTGAGATGATCCCGAAGCGGATGAGGGTAAGAGAAGCGATCGCCACAATCGCCCAAAGCAAAATCCCCTGTACGAGGGGGCGTACGCCGACTTCCTTTAATGTTGATTTTGAAATCCCTGTGCCAATCAGATAAAGCGTAACCGTCAATCCCGTTTTTCCAAGCGCGCTAAGCCGGGGGTACAGCGGGCCGAACCAAGGCAGATAGGTGCTGGCAACCGCGGCAAGACAGAAAAGCAGGATAAACCAGGGCCACCTGATGCGGGTCTTGCTCTTTCTCAAGATTGCCACTACAAACGCCAAAGGAACAATCCACAGCGCTCTGGCCAGCTTGATTGTAGTCCCGATCATCAACGCCTGGGCCCCGTATTTTGCGGTTGCGCCCACCACGGAACTGGTGTCGTGGATGGCGAGCGCGGACCACAATCCGAATTGTGATTGGGTGAGATGAAGAGCGTACCCAATGACGGGAAAGAGAAACAGTGCAACCGAATTCAGCACAAACACGGTTCCGAGCGATACCGCCATCTCCTCTTCCCCCGCGTTCAAGACGGGTCCCACGGCGGCAATCGCGCTGCCGCCACAGATGGCGGTGCCCGCACAGATCAGGAACGACGACGTGCGGTGAACCTTGAACAAATATCCGATGCCGAGACCGAGGAGCATGGCAAAGCTGATGCTGAGTGCGGTGTACATGAATCCGCTCCGGCCCGCCCGCACCACCTCATGCAGATTCATTCCAAAGCCCAACGCCACGACGGAGGCTTGCAATAGAAACGCGGAGAGCCTTTTGGCATCGAGATGATAGGGGTGTGCGAACGACAGGCCGTAGATCAGTCCGGCCAGCAGCGCCCAGGGAGTTGAGATCAGGCCGCTGGCAGCTAGCACCAGGCCGACGAAGAAAATGTTTTTGGTATTCATACTGGACAGTCTGGCGTCTCGGATGCCTGCCTGTCCAAGCAGTAATTCTTATTGCCCATGCGCCCGGCTTATCGCCTGCAACAGCTTATTGCTCGGGTCACGGGGGAAGGGCTGAAGGTCAGTAGGCAGTAAGAAGCCAGTAAGCAGAAAGCATGATGAAGAATCTCGACTAACCCGCTGACGGTGGCCCAAGGGGACGGGTCTTTGACCGGGTTGGACTGAACATCGGGTGGCGGGATCGCAGGTAGTTGAAGAATGCCAGGGCAATCCCCTGGGGTTCCTGGCCAAGGGGGTACGCCACACTGAGGGGCCGTTTGATCTGAACTCCGCGGATCGGCACCACTCGCAGCGAACCGACTTGCAGCTCTTTGCTGATGGACCAGAGCGAGGCAAAGCCAATCCCCAGGCCCGCTTCCACTGCGGTGGTAATGCCTTCGGTGGAGTCGAACTCTATTCCCAAATGCAGGTGCTTCACCTTGACGCCGCGCTTTTGCAGGGCCATTTCCACTACGCGGCGCGTACCCGAACCGCGCTCCCGCATCAGCAGCCGCTCCTGCATAAGTTCCTCGGGGTCAATAAAGCCCCGTTCGCTCCATTCGTGGGCCGGGGGCACCATCAATACAATTTCATCTTCCAGAAAAACTTCGGTCCGCACATCCCGGCGCATAGAGGGGCCTTCAATGAACCCCACCGACACCTGGTGCGCCACCAACGCTTCCAGCACTTGCTCCGTATTGCATGTGGTGACGCAGAGCCGGACCTGAGGGTGCTGCTGCTGAAACGCTCCTAAGAGGTGAGGCAAGATGTACTGCGCAATCGTCAACGACGCGCCGATCCGCAGGTCGCCGCGTTGCCCGTCGGCAAAGTGCGATAATGCTGCCACCGCCGCGGTTTCCAACTTCTCAATTTTGCCAGCATATTTCAGCAGAATGGTTCCGGCAGGGGTGAGTGCGATGTGAGCACCACTGCGATCGAATAGCTGCACCCCCAGGTGCTGTTCCAAGGCTTTGATCTGCAGGGTGACAGCAGGCTGTGTCAAGCAGAGTTCCTCCGCTGCCCTGCGGAAGTTCAAGTATTTGGCCACGGCACGAAAGACCTTAAGCCGGAAATTCTCCATGCCGGTAATCTTACCTGGGTTGCAGGGCATTGCCTACAGTGTTTGCGAAGCACGCGGCCTTCTGAGTTCCATGTGGTTTAAAATCCCCAGTAAACCGGGAAGGACTCCGGCTCCAAGTATATAGCTAAAACCGTCGGGCACGTGTTGGACGTTGTGGGGCTATATGCCACTTGCTCTTGGAATGCTCCTATTTACACTCAGGCTGGTAGCAAGAGGGTCTGGACGACAGTTATCACATCGCTCGCATCGTGGTCGGCTGGCCAACCTCCTGCCCCGGCCTATTTCCGCGATACATTCGTCTCTAACTGGATTTTCGTTTATGTTCCCACTGCTGGCATTCAACCGTCCGCAGTCGTCCGGCTGTCCGTAGTGAATCTCGCCAGCGGGACGATGGTTATTCGTTTCCTCAAGCAGGGCATCAATGCCGGCATGTTCGACCTTTCGCCCATCACCTGTCCTTCACTTCGCAATTTTGATGTTTCAGCAGCGTCTCCAGTTCTTTTCGTCCGGCCAGTGCACGGCCCCTGAAGAAACAACCGGGCTGCACGTTCTCCCAGCCCCCGCCGACGCGCCCCTGGTATCGGTCCTACGGCCGCCGCGATGAACCCATGAAAATACCCACCATAAAAAGAAATCTCTAGCGTCCCCCAATGGCACTTGTCAGTACTTAGTCGCGTAGTCGACTAGCATACAGAAGAGCGACACCGCTAACGAGCGCTATGCCGCCCAGAATTGGGGGTACCAGTTGGGGCTTATGCGGCAAGAAGGCCCCAAGCATGATTCGTTCGGGTGATACCTCGTAAGCAAGTAAAAGGATACCCAGGATTACCAAAATGATCCCAACAATTGATGCGGCTTGCGTGAAATATCCTTGTTGCATCGGAAAACCCCTTGGCGCGAGTTTGGCTGGCGGATTTTCACTCTTCGCGCGATTTTGATCCCGTGGCTTTGCGATTTCAATGTCGACGGTTTGTTTTCAGAGACAGCTCCGGAGCTACGTTAGATTCGGCGCCCGTCGACCTCGCGTCTCCTGACGCTAATGGCGCCGTACAACTGGTCCCGCCGGAAGGGACAGTCCGGATATGCGCGGGAGCACTGCCACACAACCGTATCGTCAGGTGGCTCTTCATCGCGTTCACACCCGCATAAATGTTGATGATGGTGACGATGCGAAGATTCAGAAATATGATTCAAATTCGAAATGTGGGTCTAAATTGCCTCTGGATGAATGACTGCCGCTTTCTCAAACATAATGCGTGCTTTCGCCCGCTGACTTTTTCAGTTGTTCGACACAGCAGGGAATGTGGCAACAAGCCTCGTCTGATCCTCGTTGAAGATTTGGACAAGGGGCCGATCTGCTCCAGTATCCAGGGGTCGAAATGCATACGTGCCGGGCAATAGCACTGTTCCGGAAATTTTCATCGGCTCGCTAATCGTGACGAACATTCTGTCGGGGAACTGGCCTGGCCACGGACGCGGAGGGTTTGGGGTCGTGGTCCGGCGCCGCCAAAGATTGGTCAAACGTCGTTTCAAAAGACTCATTTTCTTTTCCTCCTCTCAAATATCTCCTTGCGAACCTTGAGGTTTAAGCTGTTCCAAGGTGAGTCCGGATAGACCTCGCCACAAGATCCGCTATTTGTGAAGGAAGCAGGGGCTTCTCGATGTAGTCAAGGGCGCCGGATTGGATCGCCTCTAGGTAGCAGGGCATATCGACGGACCTCGTAAAAACAAGTACGGGAGTGCGGCGATCTTTTTCGATCGCTCGCGCCAGCACGCGACGTCCCTCGAAGTTGGGGCCTCCCTGGCTTACAATAATGAGATCGAAATCCTCCCTTTCGAGACACGTCGCGCCATCCGAATATGAGGGAATTGACCGAACCTCATAGCCATGATGCTGAAGAACTGCGGAATAGTAGAGTAGGTCGTCCAAGTCTTCATCGACTACAAGCAACCTCCGCTTAAGTAAACCCGACAGTTGTATCGCCTTTCTATCATCAACGTCTTGTCGCTGCACAAGTACCTCCAGACTTTCCTGACGATAATTTGTCATGCCCTGAAGAGCCTCCGGGCCTACCAGGCAGGGAAAGGCGAATACGAGGGCATCGTTCGACCGTGCTTGATTAGCCGCATGTCCCAGCTAAACTCGAATCGTGGGAACGCCTGCTCCTGCGACCTGCTCCTTCGGGGAAGTGTCGCGGTCGGCCGATAACCCCTCTTCTCAGTTGGTTGGATTCTCCCGCACGGAGCAGTTCCCGAAGCCAAACTCGAGCCTTGAAGAGTTGCGACTTGGACGTACCTACTGATAAGCCGAGGATTCGAGCAATCTCGTGGTGCTCGTACCCTTCAACATAATGCATGAGGAACACTTGCTTGTACCCTGCGGGCATCTGTGAAAAAGCACGCTCCAAATTCAGCCGGTCGATCGCTGTAGTCAGCACCCTGTCTGGAGCGCCCAAGGCCTGGTGCAGGCTGACGATTCCCTCCTTCAACTCTGTGACCTCTTCAAGCGAGCTTGTGATGAGCGATTTCCTCCGAAGGCGCACCAGCACGATGTTGACGGCTACCCGGTACAACCATGTGGTAAACGCAGATTCACCACGGAAAGAATCCATCTTGCGAAACACTTGGAGAAATACGTCTTGTGGGAGGTCTTCCGCCTCTGCCTCGTTTCCGACCATGTTGAGACACTTGGCATATACGCGCCTGCTGTACATTTGGTAGGCGCGCTCAAAGTCAATGACCGAACCCAACTGGCTTGGTTTTGGGAAAGGGCCCACTTGTGGAAATGCCTCCCTTGCCGGCCGCGAAGAACCCTTCATCTCAGTCACGTCCGTTCCCCTGTCTGAATGGCTATCTTTATGTAATCAAGGGTTATCTCGATTCATTTACACCGGTGTCCGCCGCGGCTTGTCTACTTGTGCTCTGGCGGATATTGTTTGAACATTTTCTTGACAGATTGGAGCACTTGTTTTTCATCTCCTTTCTGCTTGTCTGAGATGCTATCGACTGTTGCCTGCCCCCGCCAGACGAGTTCTTTCTTCTTCACATCCCCCATGTCCACCGCGAGTATGCCCATCATGCGAGGGTCCGCCTCGGTTTGCTCCATATCCTCGACCTCTCAACAGCTCTTATCGATCTCTGCATGAGGCGAAAACCCAAACTGCCGGAATTGGCGGCGGGGTGACCGGGTTTGCCCGGCGCTTGCCCGTCGGGGCGTGTTCAGCTGCCACCTGACATACACCCCGCCATTCCGTTTCATAGCTGTGCCTCTGACTTAATCGCTCCCCCGTTCGTGGAAGCCCTCGGAATCGCCGGCCGCCGCAACCGGTAGTTGTGTTCACGCGGGCTGTCAGCAAGTTGTTCTCCATGGGTACTCACGCTGTACCCCGGCCGCAGACCCGCGTTTGTTGTCGCGTCGGTACCTTGGGCGTTCTCCTCGGCTTGTTGGCACTCAACGCACAGAGCCGCCCAGGGCAACGCCGCCAGACGCTTAGGGGAGATCGGCCCCTGACAAATCAGGCACTCGCCGTAGTTCCCTTCGGCGATTCGTTCCAGCGCTTCGGTCACCTGGCGAAGGAGGAATATCTTGCGGTCAAGTGCATGCACGGCCATGCTCTGCTCAACCTCCAGGCTGAGCCCATCCATCGAATCCGGGACTCGCTCAATCGCGATGCTCTCAGTATCGTGGTGACTTGACAGGAGTTGCGCCCGCTTTACTTCGAGCATCCGCTTGCACTTTTTAATGTTCGTTTTATTCATAGGGGTATCCAACAACCTCACTCATGGCTCCCATCTTCGGTTCCTCCTTTAGTGCCCATTGTTCGGCCTGCCGGCTGAACGTGACGTGGTTTCGGGCCAACAAGAACGAACCCCCACTGCGACCTTAATGCAACGGAAAGGCTGAAACCATACCAACTGATTGCTAATTTCAACTGAGAACCCTAGTAGCTCGGGTCCAGCCTGGCTGGTAGTGGGACATCCTGGGACCCGCCCATCCTACGCAACCTCTCCAGAAGCCCGTGGAGCTTGGCCCGACCGTGGGGCGCTGATATGGGGGTGCTACCGACAACATTGAGATCATCGTCGGAGTAGCTACCGGCTTTTTGCCCTCGCAATACCGTCGGTCGGGTATTCCTTTCGATGGGATTCGGCTGGTACGCTGAGGAAGGTCGGCGTAGGGAAGATCGTTTTGAGGATACGCTCGACAAGACAATTCTGTGGGAGGAGCGCCTTCAAGTGCTTACGAACCAGCCACCGTGCATTCCGTCGAACAAAAGAGCCATTCCAGAGGGATCTGTCACGCACTCAACCGCAAGTGGCCCTCCTAAGGTAGTCATTCGGCAAGGAATCAACTCCCTCTTCGCCAGGGTCGCTGACTTTCTCCGCAGGAAGAGCGGCATTACCACCTGGGCGGCGGCGTCGCCCGCAAGCCGTTCATCGATGGGCCCCCTTGCCATTATTGGACTTGTGGCTAGCGAT
>Ga0182030_10027930_pt1 | contig 10116 bp, 6 predicted proteins | sample 812S3MmetaG_FD_121299 | JGI IMG/M metagenome (GOLD analysis project Ga0182030, IMG submission 121299) | Permafrost microbial communities from Stordalen Mire, Sweden - 812S3M metaG (Illumina Assembly) | ecosystem: Environmental > Terrestrial > Soil > Wetlands > Permafrost | place: Sweden... | reverse complement strand
AATCGGAATGTACTTACTCGCTTCCAGCGTCCGGGCGTTGGCAATGAACGTAATGCCGTCCATGATGGGCATGTTGAGGTCGGTCACGATCAGATCGACGGTATGGCTGGCGAGTTTGTTCAACGCATCCTGCCCGTGTTCCGCGTCCACTACATCGTAGCCTGCCTCCTTGAGAGTGAAGGAGACCATCTGCCTCACCATGGAGGAATCGTCGACGATGAGAATTTTCTTGGCCATGTTTTCCCTCAATGCCCCATGTTGCGAACGGTTCGACCTGCGTATTCAGGTTGGCAAAGACGCACAACTTCGCCGGCGATTTGATCGAGCGGCATGATGCGATCAACCGCGGATAGTTTCACGGCCTCGGCCGGCATTCCGTAAACGACGCAGGAGGCTTCATCCTGCGCAATGTTGTACGCCCCAGCCTGCTTCATTTCAAGCATGCCCCTGGCGCCGTCATCACCCATGCCCGTCATGATGACACCGACCGCATTGGCCCCCGCGTAGCGAGCTGCAGAGCGAAACAGGACGTCGACGGACGGCCGGTGACGGCTTACCAGCGGTCCGTCTCTGAGTTCGACGAAGTAGCGGGCGCCGCTACGGTTGAGCAGTAGATGGCGGTTGCCAGGGGCAATGAGAGCTTGTCCACGAAGGACCGTTTCGCCGTCGGTGGCCTCGGTTACGGCAACCCGGCAGATGGAATCGAGCCGGGCGGCGAATCTCGCAGTGAAAAGCTCCGGCATGTGCTGCACAATCAGAATGCCCGGCGCATCGAGCGGCAACGCCTGCAGGAAATGAGAAAGCGCTTCGGTGCCGCCGGTGGATGCGCCTACGACCACCACTTTCTCTGTCGTCTGAATCATGGCGTGCGACGAGGGCCTGGCGAGGATGGCGTCCGCAGTCAATTTCGGCGGAACCTTAGGAGGAGCGAATGCTCTGCGGTTCTTGACTTGCGCGTGGGCCGCAGACTTGATTGCCTCGCAGATTCGGACTCGTGACTCATCGAAAAACTCTTTAGCTCCCAGCATGGGTTTGGTGATGATGTCAACGGCTCCTCTCTGCAATGCCGCCATGGCAACGTCGGAGCCGGCATTCGTCAACGTGGAGCAGATCACCACCGGAATCGGTCGTTGGCTCATGATCTTGTCTAGAAATGTCAGGCCGTCCATCCTGGGCATTTCTACATCCAGAGTTATGACGTCAGGAACCTCGTGACGAATCCGCTCGACCGCGAGAAATGGGTCCGATGCGACTCCCATCACTTCAATTTGCGGGTCGGTCTCAAGGATTTCTTTGAGAGCTTGGCGCACGAACGCGGAGTCGTCTACGATCAGAACGCGAATTTTCTTCTCGATATTCATGAGTACGCGCTAGCGCGTTCCTCCCACAGATGGCATACGAAATATCGCGGTGTGTACCTGCTTGGCGGGGATATCCATGCCCGCAAGGGATTCGGAGTGTCCAACGAACAAGTAGCCGCCCGGCTTGATATAACGGCATATCTTTGAGATGACTGCTTCTTGCGTGTCACGTTCAAAATAGATCAACACGTTGCGGCAGAATGCAATATCGAACATGTCTTTGAGACGGTAGTCTTCGTCCATAAAATTGAGTTGGTGAAATGTGACTTTCTCGCGGAGCGCAGGGACAACGCGCACCATTGCCTCAGAGCGGTTCTTGCTGCTCAGCAGATACTTGCGCCGAAGCTCGATTGGAATTGGGTCCAACAGAACTTCCGCATAAACCGCCTTACGAGCATGCTCCAGAACCTTCGTTGAAATGTCGGTTCCCAAGATTGCAAAGTCGGGTCCGCCTTGGTTGGCGCGATATTCGTTCAAAACCATCGCCAGTGTGTAGGGCTCCTGCCCGGAAGAGCAGGCGGCGGACCACAGATTCAAACGCGACATGCGCGGGTCGATTCCCCTGCATAAGTGCGGTATCGCGTGCTTGACGAGATAGTCGAAGTGTTCCTGCTCGCGGAAGAAGTCCGTCTTGTTGGTAGTGATGGCGTTGATGAAGTGTTCCCGTTCCTCCACATTCGATGTCGCAAAAAAATGCTCGGCGTATTCGTCGATGGACTCAAGCTGCAACTGCCGGGCACGTTGAATCAACCGGCATTGGACCATGGTTATCTTGGACGGCGGCATCTTGATGCCCAACTCGGATGTTATGTACAGAGCAAAGCGGCCGAAGCTCTTGTTCGACAGGTTCATTGCGCCGCTGTAAGCCAGGTGCTCTTCGATTTGGGGCAAATCCACTGTCACCGAGCGTCTCCTTTCATGGGCCGGTTTGGCCAAGCCGCCGTCACGGCTGGCATGCTCAAGACCGTGTTAGAGTGGGCCGGCAATCGGCATGGGAAACATACTTGGCAGCGAAAGAATCGACGCCGCTCAAACTGGATTCATGCCGCGCAGTTCAGCGGTCGGCGGGCAGTTATTTGTACGTGGTGAATTCGTGGTCCAGCCTGTCCGCGGCAACGGAGTGAGACCCTAGTTCTATTTCTACGCCGTGTGCCGCAAACCCCCTGGCACTCTCTTGGCGTGGCGCCGGCCTTCCCTGATTGGCGCCTCGCTGACTCGTGGAACCGGGGCGCGTTTTCCTTGATGCTCGCAGCCTTGGAGTAGCGTCCTCCATGTCGCTATTCACCTTGAAGAATGAAATTGCGGCTTGCAGAATCTCTGCTTGTCCTGCCAATTCAGCGGAGCCGGTAGACATCTCTTCGGCCGCTGACGCATTCTGCTGAATGACCTGATCCAACTGCTGGATGGCCTTGCTGATCTGCGAACTTCCTGTGCTCTGTTCGGCGCTTGCCGCAGCTATCTCCCGCACCAGTTCGGCGGTCTTTTGGATATCGGGAACGAGTCTGCCGAGAAGCGTTCCAGCCCCATCCGCCAGTTGCACTCCGTCGGAGATCAGGCGGCCGATTTCAGCGGCTGCGGTCTGACTGCGTTCGGCTAGTTTCCGTACTTCAGAGGCCACCACCGCAAAGCCCTTTCCGTGCTCCCCCGCACGCGCCGCCTCGACTGCTGCATTCAAAGCCAGCAAGTCCGTCTTGCGCGAAATCTCATCGATGATAGTGACTTTCTCGGCGATTTCCTTCATCGCTTTCACTGTCTTGCCGACCGCTTCGCCGCCGGCTCTGGCGTCTTCTGACGCCTTGGAGGCGATCTTGTCGGTTTGCCTTGCATTGTCGGAATTCTGTTGAATGCTCGCCGACATTTCTTCGATAGACGCAGACGTCTCCTCCGCCGAGGCAGCCTGCTCCGATGCGCCTTGAGAGAGCGATTGCGAGGTCGAACTCATCTCCTGGCTTCCGCTTGCGACGCTGGTGGCCGAGCGAGTGATTTCGAGCACCGTCCTGCTGACGTTCTCCACCATCTTTCTCATCGCCACCAGCATCTGACCCACTTCGTCGGTGGAACTAATATCCACGGTTCCGGTCAGATCTCCATCGGCCACGTTTTCCAATACTTCGAGAGCCTTGGCAAGCGGCTGGGTGATGCTCCGCACCACGAACAATGAAATGCTGACGGCGATCAACACCGCAACGCCAAGGCAAATGAATATCCCTGCCCGTGTGGACGCCACCTGCGCTTGGGATTCAGCGGCAGCCTTGTCGGCTAAATCCTTGTCGTGGGCGATCAATGTATTCTGGGCCTCGACTGACTTGTCGAGCAGAGGCTTGCCCTTCGTCTCCACCATGGCCACGGCTTGCTTGCGGGCCTCGGGTGTTCCTTCCCGGCTTACATCGAGGATCTCCGTCCGATAGGCATTGAACGCGGCGCGCGCGGCCTTTGCCTCCTCAAACAACTCGCGGCCTTTGTCTGTCAAGATCAGCTTCTCATAATCGGAGAGCAGCGCAGTGTTCTCCGCCGAGGTGGAGCGGAGCTCCTGCTCGATGGTTGCTTTTGTTTCCTTGTCATCGGACTCAATGTGCCGAAGCAAGAGTGTCATTGCCGCTAACTGGTGGCTCTGTACCTGTCCCACGAGGTAGACTCTCGGCAGCGCGTTCAGCGCGACAATGTCCGCACTCTTCTGGATCGCTCCAACTTTGGCAATCGCGAACAGTCCAACAGCGATCGCAATGAGAATGATTAATCCAAAACCAGCGCCGATTCTTGTTCCTATCTTCCAGTTCTTCATAAACTCCGGCTCCATTCCAATCGATTGAGCTGCTTCCTATTGCCACAGCGCGTCCCTGTAGCTACTCGGTAGTGCAATGCATTGCTAAGCAACCGCTGCTTCTGCAAGCGCGATCGACGTGGTTGGCTCGGTGGCTCCGATCGCGATCAGCTCCTCAGAGGAAAACACCGCATTGACGTTCAGGACGATGATGAACTCTTCACCGCGCCTGGCCATGCCGAGGATGAAATCGCTGCGCCACCGCATGGCGATGCGCGGGGGAGGCGCGATGTTTGCAGGGTCCATTTCGATGACCTCGTGCACGCTGTCGGCCAGGCCTCCGATCACCGCCATATCTCCATCGATGTCCAACTCCATCACGCAGATGCGCGTGGTCAAGGTGTCCGGAATGCTGGGCAGTCCGAAGCGCAGTCGAAGATCCACTACGGGGATTGCCTGGCCCCGCACGTTGACTACGCCGCGCATGTACGCCGGCGCTGTCGGGACTTTGGTGATCTGCGAGACTTCAAGAACCTCGCGCACCTGGAAGACGTTGACCGCAAACAGCTCGTCTCCCAGTTTGAAGGTGATGCATTGTGTAGCAGCGTCATTCATCGTTGTGCTCCTGCGAGTCCGCTTGGGTGTTCATAGCTCTTGAAGTCGTTGTCACGGGAATCGGACCCATTGGACTCAGTCCCTAATGCTAGATCGAAGCCGCCCGTGTAGCCTTGCTTGCCCTTGATTGCCGGCTTGGTACGCGCGACTGCCGACTTTGGGCCAACCGTGTTCTTACGCCCCGTCATAGATGGACGGCGAGCTTCATGCGCCCCGTCAACTTTGAAGAAGGCGATGCTGTTTTGCATTGTCTCGGCCTGGCCGGAGAGGACATCCGTGGCGCCGGACATCTCTTCGGCTGCGGACGCATTTTGCTGGATCACCTGGTCGAGTTGCAGCATTCCCTTGCTGACCTGGTTTGCGGCGGTATTCTGTTCGGCGCTGGCTGCGGCGATCTCGCGCACCAGTTCGGCCGTCTTGCGAATGTCGGGAACAAGCTGCGCAAGCAGTTGACCTGCACCATCGGCTCGCCGTACTCCGTCTGAGGTGAGCCGGCTGATTTCCGCTGCGGCTGTCTGGCTTCTCTCCGCGAGCTTTCGTACTTCGGATGCCACCACCGCAAAGCCTTTGCCGTGCTCTCCTGCGCGCGCTGCCTCGACGGCCGCATTGAGCGCTAACAGATCGGTCTTGCGAGAGATCTCATCGATGATGGATATCTTCTCGGCAATCTCCTTCATCGCACTCAGCGTCTGTGTAACCGCTTCGCCGCTGGCCAGGGCGTTCTCTGCAGCCTTGGTGGCGAGCAAATTCGTCTGTTTGGCGTTGTCGGCATTCTGCTGAACGCTGGCTCCCATCTGCTCCATGGAGGCAGTGCATTCCTCGGCGGAGGCTGCCTGTTCTGAGGCGCCCTGGGCAAGCTGCTGCGCGGTTGAACTCATCTCAGAACTGCCGCTGGCTACGCTCGCTGCGGCTTCTGTGACTTCAAGCACCGTACGCCGCAGGTTGGCCAGCATTTGGTGCTGCGCCTGCCCCAATACGTCACGCTCGGAGAGGGCCGTCGCCTGCACCGTCAAGTCGCCTTCGGAGATGCTGACGGCAACTCCGGCAGCCTGCTTCAAGTTCCGCGTCATGTCGTTGAGCGCCGTAAGCATTTGGCCCAGCTCGTCGCCGGAAGTAACCGCGAGGGCATCGGGGAGCTCTCCCTGCGACACCTGGTGCACCAGGCTGACCGCGATGGCGAGAGGACGAGTGATGCCGCGAACGACAAACATGGCAATCCCGATTGCGATGAGGACCGCGAGGCCGAGAGCGAGGTAGATACCGCGTCGAGCGGACATTGCGACCTCTTGCGCCTCGACTGCCGTAGTGTCTGCCATCTGCTTCTCGTGAATCATCATTTGGTTCTGACTCTCCATGGCTTTCTGATAGAGTTCTTTGCCCTTCGTCGAGTACATCTCGGTAGCTTGTTTCTGCGCGGCAGGAGTTCCAATGTCGCTCACTTTGAGTACTTCTGCGCGGTAAGAACTGTTTGCAGACCGATCCGACTTGGCTATGGCAAAGAGTTCGTGGCCCTTGTCGGAACGAATCAATTTCTCGTACTCGGAAGTCAATGCAGTGTTCTGATCCGAAAGGGAAGCGAGAGTGCGCTCGATGGCCTCCCGTTCCTGCGAGTCCCTGGTGCCGAAGTGCTGGTAGACGAGAGCTGCTGTGGTCGCAAAGTTTCGTTCGATCTGGCCGACAAAGTACACCTTAGGCAGTGTCTCCAGGGCCACTTTGTCCGCGCTTTGTTGAATGGCCGCAATCCTGTTGATGGCGAATAACCCGAGCGCCAGTGCGATGAGAATTACGATTCCGAATCCGACTGCGATCCTGGTTCCAATCTTCCAGTTATTCATGCGGACCTTCCCTTTTCGCCGGCATCAGGCAGTTCGCAATGCCAGGCCTGTTGAGCCCTGTTGAATTTGTTGAGTGTGCTGAGTCTGCTGATGAGCGAATTGAATGGTGGAGGCGATATCCAGGATCAGCGCAACTCCTCCATCGCCCATGATGGTGGCCCCGGAGGCTACGTTGACGTTGCGCAGAAAGCGTCCAAGCGGCTGCAGCACCGTCTGGTGCGTACCCAAAACGCGATCGACGACAAAGCCAACGCGCTGCTCTTCATGTTCCACAATCACGATCTTTTCAATTTCCGGGGCTGTCCCGCCCAGTTGAAAGAGTAGTCGCAAGTCGATATAGGGAATCAGATCGCCGCGCACCGAGATGACGTTGCGGCAGTTCTTCAGTTTCCGTTCATACGCTTGAAGCTCAACGTTTTCAGTTACCACCGACATGGGGACAATCAACCGGCTATCGGAAACCTGCACCAGCAAGCCTTCGATGATGGCCAATGTCAAGGGAAGCGTGAGCGCGACAGTGGTGCCGCGGCCCTCTTCGCTTGAGATTTGTACATTGCCGCGCAACAGGTCAATCTGCTGCTTGACCACGTCCATGCCCACGCCGCGGCCGGAGATGTTGGTCACTGCCGCGGCAGTCGAGAATCCGGGCAACATGAGAAGGTTCAACACCTCTTTGTCGCTCAGATTCGCGTCGCTTGAAATCAGACTTTTCTCAATCGCTTTGGCGCGAACGCGGGCGCGGTTGATCCCGCCGCCGTCGTCCTCAATGCGTACCACAACTGTCGATCCGTTGTGCACAGCATTCAGGCGGATGGTGCCGCGAGCTGGCTTTCCTTTCAACGTGCGTTCCGCAGGTAATTCGATGCCGTGGTCGATGCAGTTGCGCAGCAGATGGACGAGGGGTTCACCGAGTTGATCGAGGATGCTCTTGTCTAGCTCCGTATCCTCGCCGGCAGTAACCAGAATTACATCCTTGCCTAATTCACGGGAGAGATCGTGCACCAGCCTGCGAAATCGACTGAACAAGGTGCCGATGGGAAGCATGCGAATTCCCAGCACATCGTCGCGTAACTCCGCCACCAGGCGCTCGATCTCCTGAACCGGATTGACGATCTCCGGAATGCCCAACTGCGTGCTCATTTGCGTAAGCCGGGATTGGTTCATGACCAACTCGCCGACCAGGTTGACCAGCCGGTCCAGACGACTTGACGGCACGCGCACTGTCGACTCTTTGGCCAGCGCCTTCTCGACAGATGCTTCCGGATTGGCGGCGCCCCCGGCCGAGGGCAGGGTGCTCGAAACTACGTCGGCGACGTTCCCGGATGGGGATAACTCAAGGCTCACGATCTGCGCGCGAGCCTTGATTTCGAGTACAGCGTCGTCCTCGACGAACATAAAGACTTCGTGGATCGCGTCTTCGCCTGCGGTCGTGTGCAGGACCGCGCTCCACCATAGATAGCAGCAACCGGAATCGATTTCTTCGATTGGGGGCACGTTTTCGGAGTGGGCCGTGAGTTCGCAACGACCGAGCAACGCGAGGTCACGCATGAGCAGAATCGGGTTGCTCCCCCGACTGAGCAGATCCTTATCGGGATGGAAGCTGATCTCCCATATATCCTCTACCGGCTCTTTGGGCTCGTATGGAGCTACGGGGGAAACACCGCCTTGATTGTGTACAGAGTCCGTACCGATGCCGCCAGACTCCTTGGCAAAGGCGTTGAGACGCGCGATCAGCGCTTCACTTGAGCCGGGCGCAACCTGGGCTCCACCCCGCTCAGCGGTGATGAGCGCCCGCACCTGATCGCGCCCCGCAAGGACGATGTCCGCCAGTTTCGGCGTGGCGGCGATGGCGCCGCCACGCACCTGATCGAGAAGGGTCTCAATGTGGTGGGTAAACTCGGCGACCTTGTGCAGTCCGCACATGCCGCCCGATCCCTTGATGGTGTGAAATGCGCGAAAGATCCGGTTGATGGTCTCGGCGTTCCCTGTGTGGCCCAGTTCCAGCGCAGCCTCGTCGATTTCGGCCAATAAATCTTCTGCCTCTACAAGAAAAGTCTCAATCCAACTATCCTGTATCCCGATTTCGGTTTTCGACATGGCGGGGCCCTTCTCTCGGTTTTCGCCGGCTCGTTGGCGAGCGGCGGGATTAGATCGTTGTCAGGCTTTCGAGAGAGATTCCAAGCGACGTACTTGCTTCACTCACTGCGGCGGACGGCGCCTCGATTCGAAAACTCTTGCCATCGCGTGCGGCGCTTTTCTGGAGAGAGAACAATAATTGCAAACTTGCCGTATCGCAGCGTTCGACTTCAGACAAGCGAAGAACAAGCGTTGAGGACGACGCTGCCAATTCTGCGGCGAGCGCCAGTCGAATCTCTTCGCCATCGCTGATATGCATTTCTCCTCGAAGTTGCACCAGCTCGCCATCGATCCGAGAAACATCCATAAATCGGTCTTCGGCGACATCTCCGAAATCTTTAGTGCCCAAGCAAGCAATCGTAACTTTGACCCTTAGCCGCTTATGTCTGATTTGTATCTGACTTGCCTACAGCGTTCCGGATCGGGAATCGCGAAAAATAAGGAAGAAATTCTTCCCCGCGCCCTGCCGGCAAGGGTGAGTCTAGAGTAAGAAGCGACCGCCGTGGAGACGCGGGTAACATCAAAAGTAAGTCCTTAGTTTCGTGAAACTGAGTTTCGTCGCATACCACACAGTCGACCGTGCGTCAGCTCTGCCCTTGCTCCGGCATTTGTCGATCTGTATTGTCTCCCAATCGGTGGGTTCACCATGGCAGCTGACTCTTTAGAGAGCGCTTCGAAACTCTCGATGCTACCCGCGCGCTGGGATTTAGCCAGATGCGCGATGTTCCTGGTCTTGCTGTCCTTCGGCGGCACGGCGCTGAACATGGGAAGCGTGAGCTTCAACGGACTTACCGTACTGTGGCCCACAAATGCCTTCCTGGTGGGAGTACTGCTATGCAGACCCAAACGTCAGGCCTGGGCATTCCTGCTTCTTGGCTTCGCAGTCGACTTGGCTCTCAATTCCTATCTGCGCCTCCCATGGCTGAGTGCGGTATTGCTGGGCGGCTGCAACACATGCGAGATCCTGCTCGCGGCTGTCCCCTTGTATTCCATCATTGCTCCCAACCCCGACCTGACTCAACGGCGGCAGTTGATTGGCTTCACTTGCTATGCCATTCTTCTTGCACCCGGGGTTTCGGCGTTCCTGGCGGCGACCGTAGTTTCCCGTCCCTTCGCCCTTCCCAGTTTCCATCAGTATTACCACTGGTTTACGGGCGATGCACTGGGCATGGCCACGATCACGCCACTCTACCTCGCCTTGCGTAGAGAAAGGCCCTTCGGCGACCGCTCGTGGCTGCAAAGTGTGGGACTGCTCTCGTTGTTGGCGGCGGGCATCTTTGCCGTCTTCTGGCAGACCCAATATCACTTGCTGTTTTTCGTGCTCTTCCTGCTGCTGTTGGCCGGGGTCCGACTGCATTTGGCGGGTGCGTCGTCTGGCCTGCTTCTGGTCTCTGTCATCGGCGGGTTT
>Ga0182030_10027929_pt1 | contig 10116 bp, 10 predicted proteins | sample 812S3MmetaG_FD_121299 | JGI IMG/M metagenome (GOLD analysis project Ga0182030, IMG submission 121299) | Permafrost microbial communities from Stordalen Mire, Sweden - 812S3M metaG (Illumina Assembly) | ecosystem: Environmental > Terrestrial > Soil > Wetlands > Permafrost | place: Sweden... | reverse complement strand
CGCGCCGAGCGCGCACTACCGCCCCTGAACGCAGCCACCGCGATTCCTTTCCTCTCCAGAATCAGTACCGACGTACGCCAAGGACAAATTCAGATACCAATAAAGGGATTTTGCAAGAGGCTCACAGGTCTCGATTTTGAGACCTGAGAAAGCACGAACTCAATGAAACTTCTTCATCCGGTCACAGACCTAGGCCACCCGCGGCGCGGCCAGCTTGCGCAGGGAGTCCGAGGTAAGTTCGTCGATGTGGCTGAGGCTGGGAAAGAGCGTGGCCCACAATCCGGCGACTGCCAGAGCGCCAATTCCGCCCAAGATGGTGGCGCGGATGGCGCCCCACCATTGCGCGGTGAGGCCGCTCTCGAACGATCCCAGTTCGTTGGATGCGCCGATAAAAAGCGCGTTGACGGCGCTGACCCGGCCGCGCATCTCGGGCGGAGTGGCCAGTTGCAAGAGTGAGCCGCGAATAATGACGCTGTTCATATCCGCCGCGCCGGAGATGGCCAGGGCGGCCAGCGAGAGCCACAGATTGTGCGAGAGGCCGAAGACCACCGTGGCCACGCCAAAGAGAGCTACGGCGGTGAAGAGCCGCCGGCCGGCATGGCGCTTGAGAGGATAACGCGTGAGCGCGAGAGACATAACCACGGCGCCCACGGCCGGAGCGCCTCTCAGCATTCCCAGGCCGAGCGGCCCGGAGTGAAGTATCTCGTGGGCAAAGATGGGCATCAGAGCCACGGCTCCGCCCAGCAGCATCACAAACAGGTCGAGCGAAATAGAACCCAGCAGCATCGGAGAGCGGCCCAGGTATTGAAAGCCGGCCATCACAACCCTCATAGAAGCGGCCCGGTGCTCCATTCTCCCCGGCCTGACGTGCAGGCTGAAAACCAGTATCAGAAAGAAAACCAGCGTGAGCAGATTGAAGAGGTAGACGATGGCCGCGCCTTCAAGCCTGGAGCCGGACAAAAAGCCAGGCAGAAGGCGGGCCAGGGGCAGCGTAAAAAGCAGCCCGCCGATCGCCGGACCGGCAACATTGGCGAACTGGTAGACGGCTCCGCTCCAGGTGACGGCGTTGACGAAGTCTTTTTCTGAGACCAGGTGAGGAACCAGCGCCGAACTGGCGGGCATCGAAAAGGCGCGGCCCGTGCCGATGAAAAACAGTACCAAATAGATGGAATAAACGCTGTGCGCGCCGCTGTAGGCCAGCAGCAGCAGTGCCATGGTGCAAAAGATCTGCAACCCATAGCAGAGCAGAATGATCTGGCGCCGGTCGAAGCGGTCGGCGGCGTGGCCGGCAGGAAGCAGAAAGAGCAGCCCCGGCAGAAAGAGCGCCAGGCCGGTATAGCCGAGATCGAGCGGGCGGTGGGTGAGCGAGTAGACCTGCCACGCGACGGCAACCGCCTGAGCCTCGGCGCCCAGAACGGCAGCGCCGCGCGCCATCTGGTAGCGCCTGAAGTCTCGGAAGGCAAACGCCTCCATGCCTCGACGAGGCGGCTTGGGAGAAAGGGAAGTCGTCATCTGACTTCAGGGTATAACGAATCGCGCTTCGGTTCACAGAGATTGGAAGCCCGCTATCCAGGAGCCGGAAAGTGGCAGCGCCGAGGGTTGGCCTGCGGATCATTCGGAATCGCCTCAAAGCGCACAGCCGCCGGCAACCTCAATCGACAAACCGCTCCGCTTGAGTTTGCCGGAATCCTGGAGCAGGAAGCCACCATCAGATAGGCATGCCATTAACCGGAGTCAAGCGCCAGGGGAATCGTTATATGAACCCGGTGCCAACGAAGCTCGGAGGGCTTTCCACTTTCTTCAAGGTAGGCCCGCGCTTCTTCTTCGGAGCAGCGGAGCGCTCACCGAAGCAGCCGCTGGGGCCGTTCCATACCGATCGTCGAGTCTATAAGTCGAGCCCAAACTCCGGCCTGCGCATAACCTGGTTCGGCCATTCCTCGTCGCTGGTCGAGCTCGACGGCGCGCGCATCCTCATCGATCCCGTTTGGGACGAGCGCGCCGCGCCCACGCAATGGGCCGGTCCCAAGCGTTTCTTTCCGCCGCCTCTGGCGCTCGAAGACCTGCCCCCCATCGATGCCGTCATCGTCTCGCACGATCACTACGATCATCTTGGCGCGGGCACGATTCAACGTCTTGCAGGCATGGAGAGCCTGCGGCACACACGCTGGATCACCGCGCTCGGCGTAAGCGCCATTCTGGCGAGCCTCGGCGTTGCTCGAACGCGCACGACAGAGCTCGACTGGACCGACCAAGTAAAGATTGGACCTGTGACCGTCACAGCGTTGCCAGCCCGCCACTTCTCTGGCCGCAGCCTCTTCAATCGCTTCGAAACACTGTGGGCCTCTTTCGCCCTGACCGGCCCCAAGAACCGCGTCTACTACAGCGCTGACTCAGGCGAATGGCCCGGCTTCCGCGATATTGGCGAGCGCTTTGGTCCCTTCGATCTCACCATGCTCGAAATCGGCGCATACGATCCTCTCTGGGCCGAGATTCACATGGGCCCTGAAGGCGCCGTTCGCAGCTTTCGCGCCCTCGGCGGTCACGGCTTGCTCATGCCGGTTCACTGGGGTCTCTTCGACCTTGCTCTGCACCCCTGGCGGCAGCCAATCGAGAGCATCGTCGCAATCCAGGGCCTCAAGCTCTGGTCCCCCACGCCGGGGATTCCGACCGAAGTCGTCGGCGGCGAAGAGCTCCGCTCCAATTGGTGGCGTTAAACCGAAGCCTCTTCGTTGGCCGTTATGAACCACTCCATCGATGTGGGGAAGACCTGGAAAGAGCGCATTTGACTTAATCGCAAAATCTCAACTGTAAATTGAAAAAGCATTAATCCGCAGCCGTTTGCGCCCGCAATATAACGGCATTATGCTCAATGAAGAAATACTCCCGAGAAAGGAGGTCTGAATCTGTGATGCGCCGATTGCTGTTTTTTTCATTTCTCGCATTGTTTGTACTCTCAGGATGCCGCTCCGGCCAGAAGACAGGAACTCAGCCGTCTGCTGCGAAAACGCCGGGCGGCCCAAGCTACAAGGTGTATCAGCTTCGCGGCAAGGTGGTCTCCACCGATGCCGCAAAGAGCGAGGTAACGCTCAATCATGAGGCCATTCCAGGATTCATGGCGGCGATGACCATGCCCTACAAGCTAAAGGACCCAGGCATTCTTGGCGAATTGCATCCGGGCGATGCGATCACAGCCGATCTGCTCGTATCGCAGGACGCGGATGCCGATCTGCTGCTGGATCATCTCGTCGTGGTGGCGCAGGCCAAACCGGATTATCCGCCGCCCGTCTCCTATCATGTCCCGCAGCCTGGCGACACCGTGCCGGACTTCAAACTGCGCAACCAGGATGGGAAGCCGATCCATCTCGGTCAATTCAAGGGCAATGCGCTGCTGGTTACTTTCATTTATACGCGCTGCCCGAGGCCCGATTTCTGCCCGCGGGTCACGCGCAACTTTGCGGCAATCAACAAGGAGTTGGCGGGCAGCCCGGCTCTCGCTGAGAGAGCCCATCTTATCTGCATCAGCTTCGATCCTGAAAACGATACGCCGGAGCGGCTGCGCGCCTATGGAGCAAGCTATATCGGCAGCGATGCGAAGAGTGCTTTTGCTCACTGGGATTTCGCCGTGCCCCGGAAGCCGGTGCTCGACGAGATGGCCAGGTTTTTCGACCTGGGGATGACCAACGATGCTGACGGAATGATCACTCACACGCTCTCGACGACGCTGATCGGACCGGACGGCAAAGTGGCGCGCTTCTATCCAGGCAACGAATGGACCGCGGAGCAGCTTGTCGCCGATGTAAAGCAGTGGGCTGTAAAGGCCGGCTGACATAAAGATCCCCGATCAAGTCTTCGCTTTGAAAGGGCACGACTTTATAGCATTTCTCCTAAAGGTGTAGAGAGCATGGGTTCCCCACCCTCGCCGCGCTCTTGTTTTTGCGGCTAGGGTGGGATACAAGTCCCCTATACAGCAACAGGAGAAATGCTTTAGCCCCGGAGAGAATGTCCGCTCGATAGCTCTAACTTATTCAGAAATTCTCGAACGCGCTCCCGTGTGCAGATAGGCAAGCAGAGCAGCCATCTGCTCCTCGGTAAAGCGGCCATTGAAGGCGGGCATCAGCCCCTTGCCCGCCAGAACCCCGCGCCTGACTTCGGCATCCGTGGCGGGAGCGCCGCTGGGCAGAGTCTTACGCTCAAAGATGCCGTGCAGCTCCGGAGGGGCCTTCTTGAGCCTGAGGTCGTTTTCCTCGTGGCAGTGGGAGCAGCGGATGGAGTAGAGGTGCTGCCCTGCCGCCTCCGCTGGACTGAGCGCCGAAGTTGAACGGCAGCCTGTCACACCGATGCCCAGGCTTGCCGCCATCCAGGCGAAAACGACTGCCCATCCACTTAACTGCCTGATCGTTTGAACCATAATTGAGCTTTGCGATTTGAACTTTGCGCAACCCCTCGCGCCAGAACCAAGACAGCGCCTTACCAGTTTCCCCACGCCCGGCTGATGTATTCGGCCAGCGTCAGGCTGATCAGCGTCAAGAACAGGAAGGCGCATCCTGCAATTGCCAGCATGGTCAGCTTGCTGCTGTATTTCAAATGCATGAAATACAGCAGCACCAGCGCAGCCTTGGTGGTGGCGATGGCCAGCGCAATAATGGGATTCCAGAAGCCCAGATCGACAAACGACGCCCATACCGTGAGCGCGGTACCCACCAGCAAAGCGAAAAGAATAACCAGGTAGACTCCGGGGCCGACGATCGGGTGCGCGTGTTCGCTTGGTTCGCTCATGCAGTTTTTCCTTCAATGCCTGCTGATCAGATACAGCAGCGCGAAGAGATAGATCCAGACAATATCGACAAAGTGCCAGTAAAGCCCGAAATTCTCCACAAACGTCACGTGCCCCGATGTGTAAGCCCCGGCCCGCGCGCGGAAGATCATGAATCCAAGTACCCCGATACCGACAATCATATGTAGGGCGTGCATCCCGGTCATCGCAAAATAGAGCGAGAAGTAGATCTCCGTGTGGCGCGCCATATCGAGCGAGAGCGGCTTGTCGTGGTATTGCTTGAAAACATCGGGGTCCGATTGGGGGTCGAGAAACGAACTGAGGTTGTATTGGAGGCCTGGAAAGTGATGCTTTTCAATCTTCTCTCTATACTCGATGCCTTTGATCCCCAGAAAGCCTATACCCAGGACGAAAGTCAGCGACAGGCAAAGCACCAGCCCGCGCCTTCGCCCCGTCTCCGCGCACCAGACGCCCATGGCCATCGTAAAGCTGGAGAGAATAAGCACCACCGTGTTCAGTGTGCCCCAAATTACATTCAGTTGATGCGACCCGGCCACAAAGGCCGGGAAGTACCAGTTGCGATAGACAAGATAGGCGGTAAACAGCCCGCCGAAAAACATCGCTTCAGTCGCCAGGAAGATCCACATCGCAAAGTTTGCGGCGTCGGCCTGCTGCTCAACGGAATGAAAGTGGTGGCGCAGATAGGAGGGATGGTCATGATTCTCGCCATGCTCTCCGCCGTCCGGTCCGGAGTTTGCAGTCGCTTGACTATTCGGCACTGGGCGCCTCTTCTTTCCGGCTATCCCGATTCTTGCTTTCCAGCCACGCATAGTCGTAAGCTTCGTGATCCATGATGGGCATCTCGGTAAAATTCTCGGTGAGGGGAGGAGACTGGCACTGCCACTCCAGCCCTGTCGCCTGCCAGGGATTGTCTCCCGCCACCTCGCCGTACTTCAGCGACCAGAGGAGATAGAGCACGGAGAGCAGATAGCCTATGCCCAGAATCGAGGCTCCCGCGGTCGATAAGACATTCAATGCCTGAAACTCCGGCGGATAGGAAGCGTACCGCCGGGGCATCCCCAGCATGCCCAGGATAAATTGCGGAAAGAAGGTCAGGTTGAACCCGATGAAAGTTACCACTGCCGCCATCTGCGATAACTTCGCCGGGTACATGCGGCCGGTCATCTTGGGCCACCAGAAGTGGATTCCGGCTAAAAACGCCATCAGCATCCCACCCACCATCACAAAGTGAAAATGCGCCACGATGAAGTAGGTTTCTGTAAGGTGAATGTCAGTGCCGGCCGTGCCGAGAAAAACCCCGGACATTCCGCCGATGGTGAACAGCCCAAGAAAACCGAAGGCATAGAGCATCGGCGCTTCAAATGTAATGGACCCCTTGTAGAGCGTGAAGGACCAGTTGAATACCTTGATCGCCGAGGGCACCGCGACCAGCATCGACAGCAGCGAAAACACCAGCACTGCATAGTTGGAGATGCCCATGATAAACATATGATGGGCCCAGACAAAGAACCCGAAGACCGCGATCGCCACCGACGAGAATGCCACGGCCTTGTAACCGAAGACCCGCTTGCGGCTGAAGGTCGAAATCACTTCGGAGATCACTCCCATGCCGGGAAGAATCATGATGTAGACCGCCGGATGCGAGTAGAACCAGAACAAATGCTGGAAGAGGAGCGGGTCGCCGCCTTTGGTGGGGTCGAATATGCCGATCCCGACCGTGCGCTCCAGCATCAGCAGCGTGATCGCGATCGCCACAACCGGCGTCGCCAAAACCATCTGCACGCTGGCCGCATAGTGGGCCCACACAAACAGCGGCAGCCGGAACCAGGTCATGCCCGGCGCGCGCATCTTGTGTATGGTTACAAGAAAATTCAGGCCGGTAAAGATCGAGCTGAAACCGGCGATAAAGACAGCCATGCAGGTGGAAATCACGTTGGTGTTTACATAGTGCGTGGAAAGAGGCGTCGTGAAAGTCCAGCCCGTATCCACTCCGCCGCTGATCATGGTGTAAAGCACCAGGATTCCGCCCAACACATATAGATACCAGCTCAGCAGATTGATTCTGGGCAGCGCCAGGTCCTTGGCCCCGATCATCATCGGTATGAAAAAATTGCCCAGCGTGGCCGGCACCGACGGAACCAGAAAGAGAAAGATCATGATGACGCCGTGCATGGTGAAGACCTTGTTATATGTATCTGAACTCATCAGACTGCTCTGCGGAGTTAGCAACTCTAGGCGAATCAGTCCCGCCATGGCTCCCCCAATGGCAAAAAAGAAGGACAGGGATACCATATAAAGAATTGCAATCCGTTTATGGTCTTTGGTCAGAAGCCAGCTCAGCAGGCCATATTCCCGGTTCAGATAATTGTCCTTCGGAAGGGTGGCTGTGGATTGATCGGGAAGACTGACGATGGTGTTCGTGCTCATGGCTTCACCATTCCTTGCGAAGCGTTCGATTTTGCCGCGTGCGCTGGCGCAGCCGGCGGCATCTTTCCTTCGCTCTCCGGCAGCAGATCGGTGGTGTTCAGGGTTTGCTGGATGCGATAGCCGGAGTCGAGGCTCTTGATAAATTCAATCAGCGCGATGATTCCCTCTTCGCTGATCTGCCCCTGATAGGTAGGCATAATGGGCGCGTAGCCCTCAGTGATATGCTGCGAGGGATTCAGAATCGCCTGGCGCAGATAGGCTTCGTCGGCGGTGACCGTTTCGCCATTCGATAGCTTCAACCTGGCGCCGTAGACATTGGCCAGATTCGGTCCCCGCGCGTCGGGCCGCGCATTGTGGCAGGCAGCGCAGCTCAGGCTGGCAAAGAGACGTTCGCCGTTCTGCGCCAGCGAAGCGCCCGATATGGAACTGGCGAGCCACTTCCGATAATCCTCCGGCGTCTGCACCACCACGTCGCCACCCATCTTCGAGTGGTCCTTTCCGCAATACTGCGTGCAGAAAAAATGATAAGTTCCGGGCGTGGTGGCTTCAAACCAGACCGTTGTGTAACGGCCCGGAATCGCCTCGCGCTTCACCCGGAAAGCGGGAATCGAAAAAGAGTGAAAAACGTCCTGCGAGATGAGCGTCAACTGCACCGGGCGGCCGGTGGGCACGTGCAGCGCATTGATCTCGTGCTGCCCGCCCGGATGCTCGGCCTTCCACATCCACTGCTTGCCCACCACGTAGATATTCATTGAGTTGGCGGGCGGCGTGAAGACGCGAAGATAAATCCGCGCGCCCCAGACAAACATCACCAGAAACAGTCCCAGCGGAATGATGGTCCAGGTCGCCTCGAGCAGCATCGATCCTTCAATCTGCACGGCCACCGGATGGCGCTTCTTGTTGTAGAGAATCGAAAAGCCGATGACCAGCAGAACCACAATCGTCAGCCCGATCAGGCTCACCAGGACCATGAAGAAGAAGAGCGCATCCATCTCGGGCGCAATCTTCGATGCCTCCGGCGGAAAGAGCGGGAAGCTCGTCATCCACTTGACGAGAAACTGCCATAGGACTGGGCTGATGTGGCTCATTCGGTTATCCGTTCACCTTTGTTCCCTTGCCTGTCTTTGGCGGGTTGGGCTGCCGTGCATCCCGGCGAAACATCATCAGCATGAATCCGCCCACCAATATGCATGTTAGGAGCCCGCCCAACTGCACCACCCGCACCACGATCAGCGAATGCTTGTTGGTCAGCGGATCGTAGTGGTAGCAGTAAGTCAGAATGTTATCCACCTGCGAGCCGATGCGATTGTTCGAAGCCTCCGCCAGTCCCAGCCGCAGATCCTTCGGCGAATACTCCACTCCCAAGTAGTACTGAGCCAGCTTGCCCTCCGGCGTCACAATCTGAATCGCGCTGGCGTGGGCAAACTGCGTCAGCTTTCCGTCCGGGCCGGGAATCTTCACGTAACCAAAGCCAACCGCCTTCGTCAAGACATCGATATTAGTCTGAGTGCCGGTCATAAAGTGCCAGCCCGAGGCCGTCTCCGGATGCCCATACTGCTTCAGATAGCTGCGCTTCTTGGCTGCCGCCAGATCCGTCCCTTCTGTCGGATCGATGCTGATTACGATCACGTTGAAGTCCTTGCCCGGAACTTCGTCCACCATCCGCAGCGCGCCGGTCAGCCCATTCAATTCTTCCGAGCAGAGACTGGGGCACTGATAGTAAACCAGGGCCAGAATCGCCGGACTCTTGCCGAAGTAACTGGCCAACTGCACCTGCTTGCCCGCGTCGTCGGTAAACGTCAACCCCAGCGGCAGTTGCTGGTTCAGATTCTGCGTAATGCCCACTCCATTCAGAATCGCCGGCTGATCGTTCGAAGTCCCCATCTGCTTTTCGCCAATCCCTGCCACTTGCGGCCACAGAGAAGGGGTTAATACCGCCGCACAGAATGCCGGCACAATCGCCGCAGTGCGCAGTGCGCTTCGCCAACTCCTCCGGATTTTTTCTCTGCTTGCCATCTTCTCGCCCTTCTTGCGATTCCATGCAATGAGTGCCCACCCTCACTTCATCCTATGCGAAGTGAAGTTGAAGAACCTGCGTTTCGTTCCATTGCGGCCAGGATAAGATGCCGCAATCGGCATTTCCGTTTAGCGATTTCTATTCCCGCGCATTTTCGCGCTGGCCTATCACGGCCTTCGCTCGCGCCAGGTCCAACTCATATCCGGTTCGCGCAAACCCGTTGGTCAACGGCATGGCCGCCACCGGCCTGCTGTCGCCGGTCATCAGCGGCTCTTCTTCCACCGGGGTCGCAACCGGCAAACCGCTCTGCGCAATCAACTCCATTGCCAGCTCGATCGGAATCCGCACCTTGCCCTGCGCCTGGTTTGCCCAGCTATAGTTCTCCAGCAGCAGATCCTCCTTGGCATGAAGGTCGGCGATCTCCTGGAGGCCGTCATCGGTCTGCAACCGCGGCGTGGGAAATTGCTGCGTCAATTCGTCCATCTTTTTCTCTAAATCGGGGCTGGATGGCATGTTGCCCAGCGGGCGCACATCCACCGTCGTCGCCCATTTGCTCTTGGGTCCGTCTTCCTTCGCCATGAGGGCGAAGAGCGCCTTGCCGACCCCGTAGCAAATCACCGCCGTCACCACGACGAAGAGAAGCATCGCGGCCATGAAAATCAGAATCCCCTTGCCCCGCACATCGGACCGCTCGAAGCCCGCGGAGGCGTCGGGCTGCTTCGACTCGCGATCGTCGGGCTGGTTGTCGTGACGATTATGCGCTGACATGCTCAGGCTCCAGAATTTCCGCAAGATGCGGATCGTTGGTTTGCACCAGCGGCCGCGTCTGCAAGCGCGTGCAGTAGAAGGCCGTCCAGAAGGCCGTCATCGCCACCGG
>Ga0182030_10027928_pt1 | contig 10116 bp, 10 predicted proteins | sample 812S3MmetaG_FD_121299 | JGI IMG/M metagenome (GOLD analysis project Ga0182030, IMG submission 121299) | Permafrost microbial communities from Stordalen Mire, Sweden - 812S3M metaG (Illumina Assembly) | ecosystem: Environmental > Terrestrial > Soil > Wetlands > Permafrost | place: Sweden... | reverse complement strand
GTCGATGGGGTGGTAGAAAGACCGTATGGTTCCTCAGGAGGCACAGGCTCGCCTCTGCGCTGAAGCGCGGACGGCCACACAGGAATTCCGAAGGAGTTTTCGACTCACATGAAGCGTTCGATTCTATTCGTACTTACGCTGGCCTCAGGCCTTGCCCTGGGCGCAGCTGCGCAAACACCGGCCGCACCCGCGGCGCAGGCCGTTCCGGCCAAAGTCGCCGTCATCGCCTTTCAGGCGGCAGTGGGCCAAACCAACGAGTTCCAACGCAACTTCGCCGATCTACAAAAGAAGTATGAACCGAAGCGCAACCAGCTCAAGACCCTGGCCGATGAGATTGACGGCCTTGAGAAGCAGTTGCAGGTGCAGGGCGACAAGCTGAGCGATGCCGAACGCGCAGGCCGCGCCAAGACCATCGACGAAAAGAAGAAGCAGGCCCAGCGCTTTGCGGAAGATGCGCAAAACGATCTTCAGGGCGAGATGCAGGAGGTCTACAACACGGTCGCGTCCAAGGTGTATGACGTGTTGTCAAGCTACGCGCAGCAGCAGGGATTCACCCTGGTCGTCGATGGCAGCGGAAGCCAGCAGCAGGCTCCCGTGGTGCTTTACGCGAGCCCCTCGACCGACATCACCAAGGCCGTGATCGAAGCCTACAACGTGAAGTCCGGCGTTCCCGCCCCGCCTCCGCAACCAGCCGCAACGGCGCCCAAGCCCGCGGCTCCGGCAGCCAAGCCGGCAGGCGTTCACTAAAGCGAACCGATGTCTGCAAGGGCCCCGTCATTCGGGGCTCTTGCGTTTCGCTCAACACGCATCCGCGCGCGGCTGGCGGTTTGACGCTCCTCTCTCCCGACTCCTATAATCCTCTTAAGTTCCCGCTGACGTCTCCGTCCGCGTCCTTTCTTGTCTCCACCCGCTTCGGCGAGGAGATTCCTGCCCCCGGGGGCCCCCAACGAATTGAATTCGTCGCTGGGCGTAGGGAGGACCGTGTGGTTTCTCAGGAGGCACAGGCACTGTTTTGCGTTGATACGCGAACAGGCATACAGGAATTCCAAAGGAGTCTCTTATTCCGATGAAGCGTTCTCTATTGATTGCTTTCACATTGGCCTCCGGCATCAGCCTGAGCGCCGTCGCACAATCCTTGCCTATGCCCGCAGGCGCACCCGCAGCACCGGCCGGTCCCGCCAGGATTGCCGTCGTTGCCTTCCAGACTGCAGTGGGCAAGACCAACGAGGGTCAGCGCAACTATGCCGACCTGGAGAAGAAGTACGCACCCCGCGAAGCGCAGCTGAAGGCTCTCGACGACGAGATCCAGAACCTGACCAAGCAGTTGCAGGCTCAGGGGGCCAACCTCAGCGATGCAGAGCGCTCTAACCGCGCCAAGAGCATCGACGATAAGAAGAAGCAGTTGCAGCGCTCGTCGGAAGACCTGAAAAACGATGGCAACCAGGACATCCAGGAGATGTACAACACCCTGGCGACCAAGGTGTATGAAGTGATGTCCGCCTATGCGCAGCAGCAGGGCTACACGCTGGTTCTCGATATCTCGCAGCAGCAGAGCCCGGTCCTTTACGCCCTGCCGTCCACTGAGATCACCAACGCGGTTGTGGATGCGTACAACGCGAAGTCAGGCGTGCCCGCACCTGCAACACAACCGGCTGCGCCCAAGCCGGCCGCCTCCAGGCCTGGAGCGCCGGCATCCAAACCCGCCGTTCACTAGAGCCAGGTCCACCCAGTTGCAAGAGCCTCGCCAAGCGAGGTTCTTGCGATTGCATCGCAGTAGGTTCAACTCGCGGTGGGCAACTGAGACGGCGAGCCGGAAGCGCGTAAAGTTTCCTCCGCCTCGCTGTGGAAAAAATTGTGGAAAGAATCCCCGAAAGCTGCGTTGATATGCAGCTTTTTCTTCTTGCCAACCCTTATTGCCTTCTGATAGGCCCGGCAAACCCTTATTTATCAATGTCAGCTTGAGAAATGCGCCTCTGGCCTGGGCGGCAGGCGCCGGCACATCCTCTTGCGCCATTTCCGGGACTTTCCCACATTTTCTCGTAAAGATTGTGTGACACGCGCAAGCGTTTCTCCTGCGGAATGAGCTATTTCTGCTGGTCCTCGCCCACGCGCAAGACAGCCAGAAACGCCTCCTGCGGGATATCGACTTTGCCGATCCGCTTCATACGTTTCTTGCCTTCCTTTTGCTTTTCCAGCAGCTTGCGTTTGCGCGAAATATCGCCGCCGTAGCACTTGGCCAATACGTTCTTGCGCAGCGCGGCCACCGTCTCGCGCGCAATGATCTTGGCGCCGATCGCGGCCTGGATGGCAACCTCGAACTGTTGCCTCGGAATGAGCTCACGCATCTTCGCGACCAGCAGCTTGCCGCGCTCGTACGCAAAGTCGCGATGCACGATGATCGAGAGCGCATCCACAGGCTCGCCGGAGACCAGGATGTCCATCTTCACCATCGGCGATTCCCATTCACCGGCCAACTGATAATCGAGCGATGCGTAGCCGCGCGAGATCGACTTGAGGCGATCGTAGAAGTCGAGAACAATTTCGTTCAGCGGCAACTCGTAAGTGAGCATCACGCGCGTCGGCGTCACATACTCAAAGTTCAATTGCTTGCCGCGCTTCTCTTCCACCAGTTTGAGAATGCCGCCCACATATTCTTCGTTGGTCAGGATCTTGGCCGTAATCACCGGCTCGCGAATCTCTTCGACGTTGGTTGGCTCTGGCCAGCGAGAAGGATTGTCGACCTCAAGCACGCTGCCGTCAGTGAGCGTGATGTGGTAGCGCACGCCGGGCGCGGTGGTGATCAGGTCCAGCGCATATTCGCGTTCCAGCCGCTCCTGAATAATCTCCATGTGCAGCAGGCCGAGAAATCCGCAGCGGAATCCGAAGCCGAGCGCGACCGAGCTTTCCGGCTCGAAGAAAAACGAGGAGTCGTTGAGCCGTAGTTTTTCCAGCGCGTCGCGCAACAGCGTGTGCTCGTGCGAATCCACGGTATAAAGGCCGGCGAAGACCATCGGCTTGATGTCTTCAAAGCCCGGCAACTGCGCGGCTGCCGGGCGTGCGTCCTCGGTCACCGTGTCGCCGATCTTGGTGTCGCCCACATTCTTGATGGTGGCCGCGAAGAAGCCCACTTCGCCCGCGGTGAGCTCACCGATCTCGACCGGCTTGGGCATGAGCACGCCCATTGACTCAACTTCAAATGATTTGCCATTCGACATGAACCGAATGCGCTGCCCCTTGCGCATCGTGCCCTGCATCACGCGCACCAGCACAATCACGCCGCGATACGCATCGAACCATGAATCGAAGATCAGCGCCTGCAGCGGAGCATCCGGATCGCCGGTCGGCGGAGGCAGCCGGTGAACAATCGCTTCAAGAATCTCCGCGACTCCCTGGCCGGTCTTCGCGCTGCACGGAATCGCATCCGTTGCATCCAGTCCCACTGCCTTCTCGATCGCTTCCTGCGTGCGCAGAATGTCTGCCGACGGCAGATCGATCTTGTTGATGACGGGGATGATCTCCAGGCCATGATTGATGGCGAGATACGCGTTGGCCAGCGTCTGTGCCTCCACGCCCTGGCTCGCGTCCACCACCAGCAGCGCGCCTTCGCACGAAGCCAGCGAGCGCGAAACTTCGTAGCTGAAATCCACATGGCCGGGCGTATCGATCAGATTGAGCTGGTAGGTGTTGCCGTCGTGGGCCTTGTACATCATGCGCACGGCATGCGCCTTGATGGTGATGCCACGCTCGCGCTCCAGGTCCATGTCGTCGAGAATCTGCGCCTGCATCTCGCGCCCGGTCACGGAGCCTGTGTATTCCAGAAGACGGTCGCTCAGCGTCGACTTGCCGTGGTCGATGTGGGCGATGATTGCGAAGTTGCGAAGGAAGCGTGCGTCCATGCGGGGGTCTATGAATGAGGCCATTTGCGCCTTTCAGCACACATTGCCTCCATGGCATAGCTTATCATCGGGATAGCGTCTTCTGTGGGCTCAACCTGCTCACCGCGGCCGCATCCTTTCATGCGCAATCGTTCGAATTGGTATCGTCTGGTTGGTTTGGCCGCACTGGCATTCATGCTGGCGGGGTGCGATCCCTCACAGCCGGTTGCACGACCTGAGGGAAAACAGCCGCAGGCCACGGCGCCCGAGTTGCCCGCACGGCAGGCCCAGCCAGTGTCGCAGACCCCCGCAACGCCGCAACCCACCGCACAACAGCAGCGCGTGCGCGTCCTCATCGGGCAGGTTGAAGCAGCCTACTCGAGCGGCGAGCAGAATTATCGCAAGGGAAAACTCCCTGAGGCCAAAGTTGAATTCGATCGCGCCGTTGACCTCATGCTTTCGAGCGGTCTCGACATCAAGAGCGACGAGCAGTTGCAGGAGGAGTTCGACAAGATCGTCGATGGCGTCAATGGCTTGGAGATGGAGGCGCTCAAGCAGGGCAACGGTTTTGTGCCCAAAGAGGAGCCCACCCCCGCCGAAGTGGCCAGCGACGTGACCTTTGAAGTCGACCCCAACCTGGTGGCCAAGGCGCGTGCCGATCTCGCTACAACCAAATCCGATTTGCCGCTGATGGTGAACGACTACGTGGCCGCCTACATCAACTTTTTTGCCAGCACGCAGAAAGGTCACAACACGCTCCTGCACTCCTTCCAGCGTGCAGGCCGCTACCGCGCCATGATTCAGCGCATCATGGCCGAAGAAGGCGTGCCGCAGGATCTGATCTACCTGGCGGTGGCCGAGTCCGGCTTCAACCCGCGCGCGATGAATCCCAAGTCGCACGCCGGCGGCATGTGGCAGTTCATGCCCACCGGCTCATACGGACTGGCGCGCAACAGCTACGTCGATGAACGCTTCGATCCCGAGAAGTCAACGCGCGCCTACGCCCGCTACATGAAGTTCATCCACGATCAGCTGGGCGACTGGTACCTTTCCATGGCCGGCTACGACTGGGGCTCGGGCAACGTGCAGCGCGCCGTCCAGAAGACCGGCTACGCGGACTTCTGGGAACTCTACAAGCGCAACAACCTTCCCGCCGAGACCAAGAACTACGTCCCGGAAATTCTTGCCGCCATCATCATCGCCAATCACCCGAGCCAGTATGGCTTTGACGAGGTGACGCTCGATCCTCCCGTACTCACAGACACGGTCACCATCAACTCCTCCGTCGACCTTCGCCTGGTCAGCGATATCGTCGATGCGCCCATCGACGAATTGACCGCCTTGAATCCCAGCCTGCTGCGCATGGTCACGCCGCCGGATACGCCATTCGATCTGCATCTGCCCGCAGGCACGGCCACGCTGTTTGAGCAGCGCATCGCGCTCATCCCCGAAGGAAAGCGGAACGCATGGCGCTATCATCGCGTCGCGCCGGACGACACGCTGGATTCGGTCGCGCACACCTATCGCGTTTCAGTCGCGGAATTGGCCGCCGCCAATCAACTCGGCGAGAACAAGAGCGTTTCAGGCATGGAGGGATTGGTGGTGCCGCAGACGCCCGCAGTGGCTCCGGCAACGCGCATGTCGATGTACACCGCGCGCAAGGGCGATACGCTGGTCACCATTGCGGACCGCTTCGGTGTCTCGCTCATTGAGCTGCGACGCTGGAACAAAATCGAAGGCGTAAGAGTGGAGGCCGGCCGCCGCCTTCACGTGGCCGAACCTGCAAGCGCACCGCGCGCTGCACCGAGCAGCCGTCATCGCGCATCGTCTGCCGGCAAGACAGCGGAAAGCAGCGCAAAGCCGCATGAATCGGCCTCTTCAAAGGCTTCCACGCATACGCCCGCGGGTCGTGCATCCACGAGGAAGAGCAGTTCATCGAGCAAGAAGAGCGCGCATGGAGCGAAGGCAACAGCAAGGTCCAAGACCTCCGGGAAGAAACAAAAGTAGCCAGGGACCTCATTACGTACTTGTCATTTGCTATCATTTGCGTGCAAGCTAGAAGTACAATTGTTTTCGCGCCTTGATTGTGTATCGCCAAGGCGTGAAACAGCCAAAAACGAAACAATGTCAGCGGCAAGCCGCTGGAGGCAATCGGATGGAAGAAGTGTTCAGAATGTATGCGATGAGTGAAGGCAACCAGGATGGGGAGCCCGCAGAGCTGGACCCCGATCACGAAGAGGACTTCGAAGAAGATGAAGAAGTGGAAACCTCCAGTGTGCTGACTTCTTCAGACGACGATGAGCCAGTGGTTGAAGAGGCCATATTCGTGCTTGTCGAAGTGCCCGAAGCCAAGCCGGCCAAGAAGAAGGCCGCCAAGAAGAAGAAGGGTCCCAAGAAGCCCGGCCCGGTCACCACGAGCACCGGCGCTTCCGGCGGCAAGACTGCGGCAGTCAAGGCTCCAGCAAAGAAAGCTGCAAAGAAGGCCGCAAAGAAGCTTGCAAAGAAGGCCGCTCCCAAAAAGGCAGTCGCAAAGAAGGCTCCAGCCAAGAAGGCAGCCGCGAAAAAAGTTGTGGCCAAAAAGGCCGCAAAGAAGTCCGCCGCAAAACCCAGAAGCACTGGCGCATCGGGCGGAAAGACCGCGGCCTCAAAGGCCCCGGTAAAAAAGAGCGCCAGCAAACCCACCAGAAGAGGTAAACCATTGGCAGTTAAGAAAGCAGCAAAGAAGGCGCCCGCCAAGAAGGCAGCAGCGAAGAAAGTAGTTGCCAAGAAGGCTCCGGCGAAGAAGGCAGTTGCGAAGAAGGCTCCTGCGAAGAAGGCAGTTGCGAAGAAGGCACCTGCGAAGAAAGCAACCAAGAAGTAACGGCAACAGGCAACGTAAGGCAAGCAAAAAGGCCCGGCTAATCGCCGGGCTTTTTTGCGTCTGCGCTTCGATGCAACACAACGGCAGATGGGCTTCTCTGCCTGCCTTCTTCGAACCAACCCGGCCCGTCTCCGGGGACGCTTCAGTTCGTTGCCTGGCTCGAATTACTTCTTCAATTCAGCCAGCGCGGCCAACACTTCTTCAGAGTGGCGCGCGGGATCGACCTTGGTCCACTCCTTCACAATCTTTCCCTGCGGATCAATGAGGAATGTGTTGCGGTTAGCGATCGTCCATGTTCCGTAGTGACCCAGGGAACCGTAGGCGTCCACTACCTTGTGGTCCGGATCGGCGAGCAGGCGGAAGGTCAGTCCCTCCTTGGTGCAGAATTGCTTGTGGCTGTCGGGAGTGTCGACGCTCACGCCCACAATCACGGCGTTGTCGGCATCAAACTTGGCCTGGTCGCGTTGGAAGTTGTGTGCCTCGAGGGTGCAGCCCGAGGTCATGTCCTTGGGATAGAAGTAGAGCACCACCCACTTGCCGCGGAAGCTGTCCAGAGCGATCTGGGAGCCATCCTGCGAGGGAAGGGTGAAAGTTGGAGCAGCCTGCCCGACGCCGGGAAGTGTCTGCTGATCGGCCGCGTGCACCGAGACGAATGCAACCGTGACGACAACGGCCGCGGCAAGGACGAAGAGTAGGGGTTTTCTCACGAGGGACCTCCTGGTGCAGTGAACAGTGAAAAGTGGGCAGTGAACAGTCGAACGCGTTCAGCAACGGGCGGAAGACAAAACGGGGAAAAGCTTCCGGCACTCAGTATAGCGGGTGGCGGCCGAGGAATTTTCACTGTCCGCGGTCTATGGCCGCTTTGTGGCTACGATCGCAATTCCCGCACGAACAGCACGCTCAATCATTGCGGTGCGATCAAAAAGCAGCGTGCGCCCGGCTTCGACCGAGAGACAGCTCGCGCCGGCGCGCAACATGGCGTCAATGGTAGCCATACCGATTACGGGAACGTCGAAACGCATATCCTGGTTGGGCTTGGCGACTTTCACTACCGTCAAGCGCCGTTCCAAGGTTGATGCATCGCCGGCGAGCGAGCGCATCAGGTGGCCGGCGCGTTCAATGGCCGCGTCCGTGCCTTCCATTGCCTCAACGGCCACGCAGGCCTGCGCGGCCACCACCACTGTCTGACCAATATCGAAGCCTGCCACAGCGCGCGCCACTTCAAGGCCGTAGGCAATGTTCTTTTGCTCCTCTTCATCCGGCGCGCGACCACCCGCCCCGGTTGCGGTCAGCACGCCTTCCTGGGCAAGCAGCGGCTCAAGAAAGCTTGTGGAGCTGACCAGCTCAATCCCCTCATCGCCAAGAACCTTCGCCACCGCGCCCAGCAGCATGTCGGTGTTTCGCGTGCGCAGGTTCATCAGCAGCTTGGCCAGCCGCCAGTCGGGGCGGATGCTGGAGAAGATCTGCTTGTGCCTCACCTGCCCGGCCATCACCGCGCGCGTGATGCCTTCCTTGTGGAATGTTTCAATCAAGCGCGAAAGCTCCCCCAGTGAGAGCCAATGCACGGTGATTTGATCGTCCGCGGCTGCGCGCCGTTCGATCTCCGGATCGGTCTCTTCGCGAATCGCGGCGACCACCACGGCCAGCCCTTCCGCGCGCGCCGCGTCCAGCAGCAAAAATGGAAAGCCGCCGTTGCCGGCTATCAAACCCAGCTTCATGGCTCACGCTCTGGCAAAAGGGAGCTCTCAACCCAGGATGGGCACTTCCAAAAAACCACCGCCAACACCAGATAGATCACGATACGCACAAACAAGAATGCGACTGTTACACGATACGAATTGACGAGATAGAGCGAGGATCCTGGAACGCCTGCCTCCGTAGCCGCATGCGCGTAGTGAAGAAACGAATGAATCCGCTCGGGTAGGTAGGAGGTCTCAATGAGAGCACAAATCCCCTGGATCAGGGCTAGTGCACGGCTTACAAGTAATACGGCGGCCTTCCGGTCCATTCGATCAACGCTCCCGTCTCCGGATTACTTGATAACCCCGCGATGGCTGCGCTCAATGAACCTCACCAGCAGCGCCACGTCGTCGCCTTCGAGTCCGCGGATTTTCTCAAGCGCCTGCGTGGTATTGAGCTTCGACACCAGCAGCAACCGGAAGGCTTTCTGCAGAGCCTTGATCCGCTCCGGGCTGAATCCCTTGCGTTCCAGGCCCACGCTGTTCACTCCGAAGGCCTTGTTCTCGCGGCGCGAAGAGGTTTTGGAAAAAGGCAGCACATCCTGGGTCACAATCGTCCCGCCGCCGACGAACGCATGCTTGCCCACCGTGCAATGTTGATGCACCGGGCTAAATGCGCCCACCGTCGCGTAGTCCTCAATGATCACGTGCCCGGCCAGCGTGGCCGCGTTGGCCAGAATGCAGTGGCTGCCCACGTGGCTGTCGTGGCCGATGTGTACGCAGGTCATCAGCAGGCAACCGGAGCCGAGAGTGGTTATGCCTCCGCCGCCCACCGTGCCGCGGCTGATGGTCACGCTTTCGCGGATCGTGTTGTAGTCGCCGATCGTTGTTTCTGTCGGCTCGCCGCCGTACTTCAAATCCTGCGGCGCCACCCCGATGGCGCAGAAGGGATGAAAGATGTTGCCTGCGCCAATGCGCGTGCGGCCATCCAGCACCACGTGCGAGATAAGCGTGCAGTCTTCGCCGAGCACGACCTCCGGGCCGATGGTGCAGAAGGGGCCGATAAAGCAGGATTCCGGAACCACGGCGCCCGGTGCGAGGATGGCGCTTGGATGAATGCTCACTCCTGCGTCTCCGCGGCGGCCGGCTGCGGCTCGCGCACCCTGGGCACCACCGCGCAGGTCAGCGTGGCCTGGCAGGCCAACTTCCCATCCACAAACGCCTTGCCCTCAATGCGCCCCGCCCGCATGCGGAACGACAGCACTTCCACCTCGATGCGCAACTGGTCGCCTGGCGTCACAGGGCGGCGAAACTTGGCGCGCTCAATGCCGGTAAACACCACCAGTTTCTTATCGCGGTCGGGAATCTCGGCCATCATGATGATGCCGCCGGCCTGGGCCATTGCCTCCACCACCAGCACGCCGGGCATGATCGGATAGCCGGGGAAGTGGCCCTGGAAAAACGGCTCGTTGATGGTTACGTTCTTGATGGCCACAAGCCGCTTGGTCGGCTCAAATTCCACAATCCTGTCAATCAACAGAAACGGGTAGCGGTGGGGGAGAAATCCCAGGATCTCCTGGATGTCAAACTTCATTCTCTAGCTCCAGATCGCGCATCGGCAGGGCCGCATTGCACTGGTGAGCATTATAAACAAGGGCGCGTGAGGCAGGCTGCTAGGCAGATTGCAGATGACAGGTTACAG
>Ga0182030_10027926_pt1 | contig 10116 bp, 7 predicted proteins | sample 812S3MmetaG_FD_121299 | JGI IMG/M metagenome (GOLD analysis project Ga0182030, IMG submission 121299) | Permafrost microbial communities from Stordalen Mire, Sweden - 812S3M metaG (Illumina Assembly) | ecosystem: Environmental > Terrestrial > Soil > Wetlands > Permafrost | place: Sweden... | reverse complement strand
TGGCAGTCGAATCCGGCAGCTACTCTCTACAACGGTGCGGGCCTGCCTGCAGGCCCTTTCCGCACGGACATTTGGCCTGGCAAAACGGAAAGACACAGACCGTACTGATCTACGTGTGGATATCCACATCGGAAAGCTGGGCGTCGCCGCATTTCAGTTTTGGCGAGAAACGTCGCCGAACTACAGGACGAAAAGATGCGCCTACTTGCCAACCTTGCCGAATTCTCCAGACACTGTTCGCAGATCGAGGGCGCGCAAGTTCGCAACAGTTCCATTTCCTTGTGGCCTGCACCGGCCGACGTCTGAAATAATGCAAGGGCGCTTCAGAGTGCTCTTGCACAAAGCGGGGAAGTCCGAAAGTTGGGGTTCTGGGAATTCCAGGCAAAGTTTGTACAGTGACTGTACAGCAGATTTGGAAATTGTGGCATTCTCTGCAATGCTGGCAATCTAAGAATCAGTAAGTTGAGTGTTTTCAACACTGATGTCGGGTTCGACTCCCGCCGCCTCCACCATTATTTTTCAATAGTTTACAAGCAATGGAAATGAAACGCACAGTAAGAAGTGGATCTTCCGCGCTTTCGGTGCAGGTTCACGCTGCGCTTTTAGATGTTCCAAGGTAACACCCGCGCCTTTAGAAGTTCGAAGCCAGCTCGTCCGTACATCTGACGTTTGATTGTTTTGAGACGATTGATGTGTCCTTCGATTTCGCCGTTGCTCCAAGGCGTAGTTATGGAAAGCCCGACGGCCTCCAAGTCGCGGCGAAGCGTGCCGGCAAACTGAGCAACACAGTGAAATCCGGATGCCTTCGCGGATTTTATCCAATTGTTCAGCCTTTTTGCGTTGCGCCATCTGAGCATGGCGCCGAACCGGCGATAGCGATCGGTGATTTGGATTGCCAATGGTGCTCCCCGCCGCCCTCCATCAGCGTACAAGCTGGATCGGTCGCGGGTAATCACCTCTACTTCTGGATGCTGGCTGAGCCAGTGAGCAAAGCTATCGGCGGACCGGACCGGAAGCAAGTCGGTCACCTCGAGCCGCTCCAGGTCCATGAGCATAGTCTCGTAACGCTGGTGCTTGCGCCAGGCCCAATCATCTACGCTTAGCATGCGCACCTGGCTCGTTTCGCGCAGCCGCGACTTGATGCGCCGAAGCACAGTATCATCGCCGCTCTTGATTCCCAGCCGACTTAGAATCCGCTCGCCAGGCAAGCCGGCGAGCGCATAACCGACCATGCCCACGATTTCGCAAAGACGCGCGGTTTCTCGCGCGTTCGGAGTTACCACTCCTGACAGCCGCTCTGCAAAGATCTTTAATTCGCATTTCTTGTTCCGGCACCGAAAGCGCCGCGTCCGCGGATGAATTTCTACTTGCCTTCCCTGCCAGGGCAAGTCACGCATTCGCCTCAAGTAGCGGCTGTGATACGACACTTGAGCTTTCATACAGGCTGGGCAGTGAGGAAGGCGGCTGGCTCGTGCCCGAAGGACAGTGCCGTCAGGAGTCTCCTCGACGGCGTCCAGGATCAATTGCTCCGGCGATGGGAGCGAAGTCCTAACACAATCAACACGTTGGCTCATATGTCCAAACTAGCAAATCGGCCAGTTTTCACTAACTCAACCTGCACCGAAAGTGCGGAAGATCCGATTTAACTGCAGCGCGACAAGATGATTCGCGGTCCGATACCCGGTTCCAGGGGACCATTCCCCGGCTGCGGCTTTGATTCCGCTTCTAGTCGTTGCTGAAATCCTGTCGATGAACTCCGATGCTGGAATGCAGGGATCTTCAGGAAGAACTCAGGAAAGCTGACTAGAGTTAAGAGGTCGCGGGAGCGGGATATCCCCCATGAACGAAAATCACCACGAGGAGAATGAGGATGCGGATTCAAACGCTTGTTGCAGTTGGAATCTCTCTGGCCTTTGCGGGCATGGGGCCGCTGACGGCGCAAACACAATGGCAGGTGACGAAGACTCTCCACATCGGCGGCGAAGGTGGCTGGGATTATGTGACGGTAGACCCGCCGAATCATCGCTTCTTCGTGACGCGTTCGACTCACACGCAGGCAATCGACGAGGAGACGGGCAAGGTACTCGCGGATATTCCGGGCCAGGTGCGGTCGCACGGCGTGGCACTCGTGCCGAATCTGGGGCGCGGCTTCATCACGGACGGTGCGGGCAGCGGCGCAATCCTGGTGTTCGATCTGAAGTCGTATCAGGTGCTGGGCAAGATTGCGACTATGCCGGTTTCGGACGGCATCATCTACGACCCGAGCACAAATCTGGTGCTGGCGGTGTCGGGCGATGGGGGCGCCCTGATGACATTCAGGCCGGACATCGATCCGAAGAGCGGGAAGATCGATGAGCCGATCAAACTGGACGGGGCACCGGAGTTCCTGGCAGTGGACGGGAACGGGGAAGCCTTCATCAATCTCGAGGATAAGGATGCAGTCGCCGTCGTGGATCTCCATACGCGGAAGGTCGTGTCGCGGTGGCCCATAACGCCGGGAGGGCATCCCGTGGGCATGGCGATCGATGCGAAGGCGCACCGGTTGTTCATCGGCTGTCGGAATCCGCAGAAAATGATCGTGATGAGTACGGGGGATGGGAAGGTGGAGGCTGCGCTGCCGATCGGCGCCGGCGTCGATGCGACGCAGGTCTTCGGCGGTGAGAGTTTTGCCAGCAGCCGCGATGGATCGATGACGGTCATTGGCGAGAAGGCCGGCAAGTTCGAAGTCGAGCAGACGGTGAAGACGGCCGACGGTGCGCGGACGATGGGGCTGGATGCCGAGACGCGCAAGATCTTTCTGCCCACGGCGGAGATGACAACCGGCGCGAACGGGCGGCCGACGGCGAAGCCAGGGACGTTTGAAATCATCGTCGTCGGCCAACCATGAGGCTGCATTCATGAAGCTGTTCGGGAAGGAGCGATTGCGCCAGTGAAAGCGTGCGCAACCTGTTCCATTTCTTTCTAGCCGGAGTCTATTGTTGAAATGAGGCTCGCGCTGTCCGTCGCTGCGATCGGCGGCGTGTTCCCTGTGCTGGGCACCCTTCCGGCTGCTGCGCAAACCACGATTCCGGCTGGCGTGCCGTTGCGGATCCAAGTGGATCATCGCCACCGCGTGCGACCGGGGACACGCATCGAAGGTCATCTGATCGCTCCAGTCTACAGCGTGGATCGCAAGGTGTTGCCGGCGGGCACGCGTGTGTCGGGCTGATTGCGGGAACGCACCCTGCTCCGCAGAAGGATCGCGTGCGGTCGTTTCTGGACGGCAACTTCGTGCCGGCGGGGATCCCGGAGATTCACTTCGATGTGCTGCATCTGCCTGACGGGACGACTGCGAAGATCGAAACCGCAGTGGTGCAGCGCGACGCCACGGTAGTGAAGATGACCGTCAACAAGAGGCACTCGAGTCTGAAAGAAATGGCTCGCCAAGAGATCGAGAACAGCAAGCGCGAAGCTCTGGACACGTTTCATCACCCGAACGTGGGGGATCGAATCGAGAAGTGGGCTTACGCACAGCTGCCCTAGAGCCCGCCGACGATCTGGACAGGGACGCAATACGATGCGGAGCTGACCGCGCCGGTGGAGATTCCTGGTCCAGCACCAACACCGCTGCCGCAAGCGGAGGTCCAAGGGATTCCGACCGGCGTAGTGGAGGCTCGGCTCACGGTCGATCTGGATTCAGCAAAAGGCAAGCAAGGCGCACCGGTGACAGCGGTGCTGACGCGGCCGCTGCTGAGTCCGGATGGCAAGCAGGTTCTGTTTCCGGAAGGCACGAAGATGGAGGGGTTGATCACCCTGGCACAGCCGGCGCGATGGTTCGCGCGCAACGGGCGCCTGCGGTTTACGTTTCGCAGCATTGAGCCTGAGGGCGGGACGGCCTCGAAGGTGCATGGGCAGCTGGCTGGAGCCGAGGCCTCCGGCAACGCGACGATGAAGATCAGCGAAGAGGGAACGGCGGCGACGAGCCAGGGGCCGGCGAAGTATCTGGCGCCTATGGCTCTGGGAGTGCTCACCGCCGCTTCGTACGGGGATGACGCGGCACATGCGGGCAACAGCGCCGTGACCAGCAACGGGTTCGGATTTGCGGCGCGCGTGGTTGCGATGGCCTCGGCGAATGCCGCGGTCGGGCGCGGATTTGCATACTTCGCGCTGTCGAAGTCGATTTACTACCGCTGGGTCGCGCGCGGGCACGAAGCGCAATTCCCGAAGGACACGCAAATCGAGGTTCTTCTGAACGAGCGGTGACGAGTTGCCGCGTTCAAGTCTTCGCGACCTCATTCGCCGATCGTAAAATCCCGTGCAAGCAATGTCTCATTTCGCGCCTTTTGCTCATCAAGCAGAACTCCGTAGCATTCAGCAAATCTTAAGGATGCTCTGGATAGAGTAAAACTGAATGTATATGTCTCGTAATCGATTCATTGCGGCTGCCTTACTTGCGGGATTGGCGCTGCCGTGGGCAGCCGCGCAGACAGAGCCGCCGAAAACGGATGCACCGCTCACCCTCGAGGATGCAATACGGCTGGCGCAAGCGAACGAGCCGGCGTTTGCCGCCGCAGTTGCAGAAAGCCGTGCCGCAGCGCTCGAGCGCAAAGATGCCAAGGCCGCGTTGCTTCCCTCGGTTACTTTTCACAATCAGTATCTTTTCACCGAGTCGAATCGCACGCGCGCGACCACGACGCAAGGCGCCACCAGCCAATCCCTGCCCGCGTTCATTGCGAATAACTCTATTCATGAATACACAAACCAGGCTGCGGTTACCGAGACCCTCGGCTTGGCCGGAGCGGCTTCGGCTCGGCTAGCGAGTGCCAATGCGGTGCGAGCGCAGGCAGAACTGGAAATCGCCCGCCGAGGGCTCGTGTCCACCGTGGCGGAACTCTATTACAACATCCGCGCCGGCGCCGACAGACTCACCGTGGCCCAGCGTGCACTCGAAGAAGCCAATCGCTTTGTCGAATTGACTCAAAGGCGGGAAGAAGGACGCGAAGCGGCGCACGCCGATGTCATCAAGGCTCGCCTTGGACAACAACAGCGCCAGCGGGAAATGGCTGAAGCCGGCCTCGCCAACGAGAAGGCTAATCTTGAAATGGGAATTCTGCTTTACCCGGACCCGAGCCGCAAATTCGCGATTGCCGAGGAGACAGCCCCGCCCATGCTGCTCGACCGCCCCGGCGTTGAAGCCGCGGCTCGCGCCAACAATCCTGAACTGCGCAGCGCCTTGGCCACGCTCCAGGCGAGCCAGGCCACGACCCTCTCGGCTTGGGCCGGCTTGATGCCCGACCTTGCGCTCAATTACAGCTACGGCATCGACGCTCCGCAGTTTGCAAGTAACGGGCCGGACGGCGCGCGCAACCTGGGCTATTCCGCCAGCGCCACCGTCGACGTGCCCATCTGGGACTGGCTCACCTCGGAGCGCAAGGTGAAAGAAGCACGGATTCGCGCTCAGGCAAGCAAGATCGCTCTCGACGCCGCCCAGCGCCGCATGCTCGCCGACCTCACCGAGTTTTATAACGAAGCGGATATCGCGCGGCAGCTGCTAGCCTCTCTCGATGCCAGCGTGGCCGATGCCCGCGAAGCCCTGCGACTCACCAACCTTCGCTATGTCAATGGCGAAAGCACCGTGCTCGACGTGGTCGACGCTCAAAATACGCTGGTGGCAGCCGAGAACGGCCAAATCGATGGTGTCGTTCGCTACCACCTGGCGCTGGCCCAGCTTGAAACGCTTACAGGAAGGCTCTAGCCCGTGAACTGTCCAACGATTCTTAGAACCAATGAAACTTATAAGGCGCGAATAGTGTTAGCGGCGGTGTGCGCCCTGCTCGTTGTCTCCCTGGTTTCCGGTGGATGCAGGAAGAAAGCGGAAGAAGCTCCCGAAGCCTCTGTAGCCGTTGAGGCAGAGCACCCCACGGTCGGCCCAATCTCTGCAGAAATTGAATCCGATGCGGTGCTGGCGCCGCAGGCACAGGCAGCCATTGCGCCACGCATCAGCGCTCCTGTGAAGGAGGACCTAGTGCAGCGCGGAGCGACCGTACACAAGGGGCAACTCCTACTAACGCTCGAAGATCGCGACCTGCGCGGTGCGGCACTTGACTCCCGAGGCAGCCTTAACCAGGCGCAGGCTGCATTTACCGCCGCTACGCTCGCCACGATTCCCGAAGACGTGCAGAAGGCACAGCTCGATGTGGACCAGGCCAAGGCCAATCTGGATGTGGCCAACCGCACTTCTGAAGAACGCAAACGGTTGCTCAAGGAAGGCGCCATCGCAGGCCGGGATGTCGACACTGCCATCGCTGCGGCCGTGCAGGCACAGGCCACCTACGACAGCGCCGCCAAGCATCTGTCCAACGTGGAGAAGACCACCCACCAGACCAGCATCGACTCAGCGCATGGCCAGCTCACCTCGGCCCAGGGCAAGCTTGAGAATGCCGAAGCCCAGGTAAGCTATGCCGAACTGCGCAGCCCCATCGACGGTGTCGTCACCGATCGGCCGCTCTTTCCCGGCGAAACAGCCGCGGCAGGCGCGCCCGTCATCACCGTGATGGACACCCGCTCGCTGATTGCCAAGCTGCATATCTCGCAGGCTGCCGCGCAACAGTTGAAGGTCGGCGGAGCAGCTGAGCTCAAAATTCCTGGAGTCGACGATCCTCAAGCCGCGACGGTCGATCTTATCAGTCCCGCTCTCGATCCGGGCTCAACGACGGTCGAGGTCTGGCTCAAGTTGCCCAATCCCGGCGGCCGTTTCAAGGTAGGCACGCCGGTGCACGCAACAATCAGCGGACTCACTATCCAAAAGGCCGTTCGACTGCCGACAGCCGCGATCCTTCCGGCCGACGATGGCTCGACCACGGTCCTCGTTATCGGTGCGGACGGTGCTGTCCACAAGCGTGCAGTCCAAGTCGGCATGCGCACTTCCGAAAAAATCCAGATCGTAAGTGGAGTCACGCCTTCCGACATGGTCGTGACCGAGGGCGGGTACGGCCTGGACGATGGCACCAAGGTCACCGTCGGTGGCGCGAAAGACGACGACAAGGGCGGCAAGGACGATACCCCGGCTGCGGGCGGGAGCAAGGAATAATGACCTCCGTTCCTGCGTCGTCCAGCAATGCACCGCACTCCGAAAGCGAGCCGGATTTCTGGCTGCCGCGCTGGGTCCGCACCATCTTCTTCATGGCTTTTGTCCTCACGGTGGTGGGCATTTTCGCCTTTTTCCAGACGCCCATTGCGGTCTTCCCGGAGACCAATTTCCCGCGCGTCGTCATCGGCGTCGACAACGGTGTGATGCCTGTCGAACAGATGCAGGTCACGATCACCAAGCCGATCGAAGATGCGGTCAATTCCGTACCCGGCCTGACCACTGTTCGCTCCAATACCAGTCGCGGGTCAGCCGAAGTCAGCCTCTTCTTCGATTGGTCGGTCGACATGTTCCGCACCTTGGAACTTGTCAACTCCGCACTCAGCCGCGCCCAGCAGGAACTGCCGGCCACTGCGAAGATCACCACCAACCGCCTCACCTTCGCGACGTTTCCGATCCTCGGTTACAGCCTCACCACGACCAACAACAGCGTCACGCAGAGTGACCTCTGGGAACTGGCTACCTACACGCTCAAGCCTCCTCTCAATCGCGTGAACGGCGTGGCCACCGTCACCATCCAGGGCGGCCAGGTGCCTGAATATCACGTTGTGCCCAACCTTGCGCGGCTCCAGGCCTCGGGCGTCACCGTACTCGATCTTGCCAACGCCATCGGCGCCGCTAATACCATCGACTCGCCGGGCCTCTATTCACAGAACCATCAACTCGTACTGGCACTCGTGGGGTCGCAGGCCCACGATATTGAGAGCTTGAGCGAACTCACCGTTAAGACCACCGCCAGCGGTGCGCCGGTGCGCGTCGGCGATCTCGCCGAAGTGATCCAGGCGCCCCTGCCGGTCTACACCTATGTCTCGGCAGACGGTCACCCTGCCGTGCTGCTCAATATCGCGCGTCAGCCTTCCAGTAACACCGTTCAGGTTGCCGACAGCGTCGCGGCAGCCGTGCAGCAGTTGCGCGCGCGCCTCCCTCGCGGCGTGGTCCTCGAGCCCTTCTACGACCAGTCCCAGATCGTCCGCGAGAGCATCGCCAGCGTGCGCGACGCCATCCTCATCGGCCTGGCGCTCGCCTGCGTCATCCTCTATCTCTTCCTGCGCGACTGGCGCTCATCGCTGATCGCCGGCATGGTCATCCCTGTCACCGTCGCCGTCACCGTACTCGTACTCTGGCTCGTCGGACAGAGCTTCAACCTCATGACGCTTGGCGGTCTTGCTGCTGCCATCGGTCTCGTGATTGACGACGCCATCGTTGTGGTCGAGAACATCGTGATGCACCGCGATGCCGGCGAAAACCGCACCGAAGCCGTTCGCAAGGCTCTCCGCGAAATCGCGCGCCCCCTCATCGGATCGACCATCACGCCGGTCGTAGTCTTCCTTCCCCTGATCGCGGTCACTGGCGTCACCGGTAGCTTCTTCCGTGCGCTGGCCATCACCATGGCGGTTTCCTTGCTCACTTCGCTGGCGCTGGCCGTTACCTGGACGCCCGGCCTTGCAATGGTTCTGCTTAAGGCCAAAAAGCGTGAAGATCGCGATTCGAGCGAGACCGCAATCGATTCCCATCGTGAACAAGGCCCCGTAATGCGTCGCCTCACGGGCTGGCAACATGCGGCGCTCGACTGGTCTCTGCGCAGGCCGCTCTGGCTCGGTGTCGCCTGCGTGGCCCTCGCGGCGATCACCTACTTCGCCTACTCAAATCTGGGCACCGACCTGCTGCCTGAAATGGACGAAGGCGGGTTCATTCTCGACTACGTGATGCCGGCCGGCAGCTCCCTTGAATCCACTGGCAAAGTACTCAATCATGTTGAAAGAATCCTTCGCGCCACACCCGAGGTCGACAGCACCAGCCGCCGAACCGGCCTGCAGATGGGCTTTGCCGCGGTGACTGAGGCCAACACTGGCGACATTACCGTTCGCCTCAAGAACAGGCGCGACCGCGCCATCGACGATGTAATCGCCGACGTCCGCCACCAGATCAAGACAACCGAACCGGAACTCGATGTCGAGTTTACGCAGGTCCTCCAGGACAATATCGGCGACCTCTCCAATGCGCCGGAACCGATTCAGATCAAGCTCTTCAATCCCGATCCGGCGCTGCTCCAGAACATCGCCCCCCGCGTAGCCACCGAGATCGCCAAGGTCAACGGCGTCGTCGACATCGAGAACGGCATCGACAACACGGTCAGCGGCCCTGCCACCAACTTCCAGGTCAATCCGCAGACAGCCACGCGCCTCGGTTTCACCACGCAGGAGGTCGCCGAAGACGCTACTTCAATTCTCGATGGCGTCGAAGTACCCAATCCGCTGATCAACAACGGCAGGCCGTACACGATTCGCGTGCGTCTTGGTGACGGATCTCGCCAGTCTCTCGAAAGCATCGAAGACACAGTCTTCAACTCCAGTTCGGGCCACATCGCCTCGCTTGGCTCCATGACCACCATCACGCAACTGCCGCCGCAAAATGAAATCCGCCGCGAGAATCTGCAGCGCCTCGTAGTGGTCACCGCGCGCCTTGAAGGCACCGACCTCGGCACTGCCGTCAAGCTCGTTCGCCAGCGTGTCGAAGCCATGCATCTGCCCACCAGTGTTCGCGTCGAATACGGCGGCACCTACCAAGAGCAGCAAAAATCGTTTGCTGAGCTCGCGCGTGTGCTCGTCCTGGCGCTGGTCCTGGTGTTCGGTGTGCTGCTGACCGAGTTCCGCAATTTCGCCGCACCGGTCGCCATTCTCACTTCCTCGGTGCTCTCCATTGCGGGCGTGGTCGCCGCGCTTCTAATCACGAGAACTACCTTCAACGTCTCCAGCTTCATGGGCCTGATTATGGTGATCGGTATCGTGGCCAAGAATGGCATCCTGCTGCTTGATGCCGATGAACGTTATCGCGCCGAAGGCGCCGCCCCCCGCGCCGCCATGCTTCATGCCGCGCAGCGCCGCCTGCGGCCCATCCTCATGACTGCGCTGGCCGCCGTCACCGGCATGCTTCCTCTGGCGCTGGCGCTGGGCCAGGGTTCGCAGATGCTGCAGCCACTTGCCATCGCT
>Ga0182030_10027925_pt1 | contig 10117 bp, 13 predicted proteins | sample 812S3MmetaG_FD_121299 | JGI IMG/M metagenome (GOLD analysis project Ga0182030, IMG submission 121299) | Permafrost microbial communities from Stordalen Mire, Sweden - 812S3M metaG (Illumina Assembly) | ecosystem: Environmental > Terrestrial > Soil > Wetlands > Permafrost | place: Sweden... | reverse complement strand
GTCAATATCTCTATCTCATTTCTCTCGTGATCGCTCAGGCCTTCATATTTCTTTTGCTTCATTACTACACTTTACTTACCGAAAGTGCTTATGTGGATGTCCTACTATATTCCGGAATCTTTGCGATTAGTGGAGAGGTTAACAAATGGGAGGAATTAATTGTCAGACGCCACCGAGTTTAATGGGTATTATTCCTAAAGAATTAATGGCGGAATATATTAATCAATTAGCGGAGTACTCAAACTTTCTTTTTAAAGGTATAAGTTTGTTTTTCACAGCTAATGCTAATATTGAACAAGAAATTATAAACAAAGGATCAAAAACCGTTAACTTGCTTCCAGCATTAAGTGATATGAGCAATGCTGCCTTATCATTGCTGAGCGCAAGAACAAGTTTAGGTTCAGTTCAATCACTTTGGGTTGAAATTACTGAAAGCAATGTAACAAGAAAACCTAATTTTCTCAAACAGCTAATTGGTCTATCTGAAACCGCGCAGCAAATAGACAACGCCAGAATTTGTCTATCAGCTTTACATTCTGCTCAAGATCTGCAAGCGAAAATTTGGTCTCAACCTACAATTACAAAAGCTATGGCTACTGTCGCTAAATCAATAACAGAATTAACATCGTGGCAGATTGTTTTTGCGGAGCAACAAAAGAGCGTTGAATTGCTCGCTACGGTTGTCTAAATAGCGAGGAAGAGGTGTTAAAAATTAATCACCTCAAGTCTTCAATAAATCTAAATAGGAATAATTCAATTGAATTATGTGCCTATTTTGATCCTCTCATTACGTTAAGAGTCCCATTAGAGACAACAATGTTTAGACCAGCTGCAACTGGTCTTGAATATGATGATGTAAAGCTAAGAGTAAGCATGGAATTGCTTGAAGTTTCAGCATCGAAAGTTTGCCAAAAGGGTTATATAAGTAGTGCCGCACATTATGATAAGAATTTAGCTGTCATTAATGCTAGAAACGAGGCCATTGAAAGAATCTCCTTAGCTGCCTGGTGGGCGCTTAGAAGGCCAAGTCTCAGACGGATAAGGAACAATTATTTAGCAGATTTTATTACTAATGATTGTAATTTTTCTGCTGTGGTTGGATTAATCCCATCAGAATTTAGTACAGGGAATACAATTGTTTGTATTATTAAAAATGAGTATAAATATCCGTATTCGGTATTGGGTTGTGCCCATGATATAAATGTCGATAAGGCAACCAACAAAGCTGTATTTGAAGCTGTTCAATCTTGGGTCGGAAGTAATTGGTATAAAAGAAATTCACCAAAGAATATACCTGCTTGGGATTTAAAGGAGTTAGAAAATAGAATTCAGGAAATCAATAGCTTACCATTAATTACTAAATTGGTTAGGAAAAATAATAATGCACAAAAAATTAATATATCAGGAGATTTTAAAACCAGACTAAAAAGTTTCCCGCAGGGAACTGTAGTATGGATTTATCCAAAAATTAACACCAAATGTCAAATTCCATATTTGCTACCAACAATTATCCGAGGAGAAACTATCTATGTATTCACTCGCCCGAATTGGTAGTTTAGTTTTTGTATAAGGTGGATTTGTAATCTAAGATTTGACGATATTTATAGATTCGTTTATAATTTTTGTTAATATAACTCAGCTCATGACTAATTTTAATGTGCATGGGCATTATGCTAAAGGAGATCACATATGAATCAATATGAACTAGCCATACTCTATGACTCTGGTCTGGAGATAGATCTGGAAAAAGCCACATCCAGGTTTGAAAAAATCATAGCTGATAACAAGGGCAAAATCATAAACAGTGACAACTGGGGAGTCCGTAAATTAGCCTACCAGATAAAAAAACACGAATCTGCAGTTTATGTTATCTATACGGTGGAAATACCATCGGAAAATGTCGGTAAAGTCGAAAAAACATTGCATATAACAGATGAAGTGATTCGATTCCTGATCACAAAACCCGACCTTAAAGCGATTGCTAAAGCTGAGGCAGCTAAAGCCGAAAAGGCCAAACGTCTGGCAGAACACAGCGAGAGTGAAGAAGATCAGGTTGATGAACCTAAAACTAAAGATACCGATGACAACACTTAAGAAGAGTACAATAATTACAATTAGATAAGAGAGGATTGAATTATGGCAAGAAGTGTTAATCAAGTCATTTTAATGGGGAATCTAACGCGCGATCCTGAGTTACGGCAAACACCGAACGGGCAAAATGTCTGTGGTTTTGGCTTGGCGCTGAACCGTGCTTACCGGACGCAATCCGGCGACTGGCAGGAAGCCACCGACTTTATTGATATTGTTACCTGGGGACCATTAGCGGAACGGGTTTCGCAATATTTGGCGAAAGGCCGTCGGGTGCTGGTACAAGGCCGTTTGCAAAGCCGTAGCTGGGAGCAAGATGGCCAGAAACGCTCAAAAGTGGAAGTCGTGGCCAACGATGTGACGTTCCTGGATAGCCGGGGCGGGAATGTTGGTCAAGAACAAGAAGCTGCGGCAGTGCTGGATAAAGCCCCAGACGAAAAGTTAAAACCGTCCAAGAAAGATAAAGAAAAAGAAGTTGTTATAGAAGAAATCGGTGATGAACCGATTAATCTGGACGATATCCCATTTTAGAAACATATAAGGAGTATATTTATGGCAAAGATATTTAAAGACCGGACAGACGTAGCATACTTTGATTATAAAGACGTCAAAACACTGCAGCGTTATCTCAATATCTATGGGCAAATTGAGACACGCAAAAAAACTGGTCTAACAGAAAGCCAACAACGTCATTTAGCTCGGGCTATTAAAAGGGCCCGGCAAATTGCCCTGTTGCCGTTCGTAGCTAATAGTTAAAGATAAGCTGAAATCAGTCAGAACCGTTACTAAAGGATCACAATAATGTCGTTATCGATTACAGATCTCAAAAAAGGTGTTATCTTCCAACTTGATAGTGTGCCTTACCGGGTTATCGATTATTCTCAAAAAGTCATGGGTCGGGGCAGTTCAATAGTCTCTGTCCGGATAAAAAGTTTACTCGATGGCAAGGTCTTGGATAAAACCTTCAAAGGTAACGAGCAAATCAATACGGCCGATATTACCAATAGGGCTATGCAGTTTTTATATTCAGATGACAGCAAGTTATATCTTATGGACGATGAAACATACGACCAATTGAGTGCTGCTTTGTCGCTAGTCGGTGATAGTCTTAGTTTCATTAAAGAAGGCGATCATGTCACTGCTCAGTTATTCGAGGGCAGGATTATTAATATCGAACTTGCCAAGAAAGTCCCCTTAAAAGTTACATATACCGAAAATGTCGTTAAAGGAGACACGTCAAGCAGCGTTTTGAAAGAAGCCAGACTTGAAACAGGACTTACCGTCAAAGTGCCAGCTTTTATAAAACAGGACGACATTATTATTGTAAATACCCGTACCGGTGAATATATTGAACGGGCTAAACGCTAATTTTTAGTAACATCATTATGCCCAAAATCCGTCTTGACCAAGCAATGCTTCGGCTGGGATTAGCCGCTACGCGCAGTCAGGCAGGGGAATACATAAAACTAGGCTACGTAAAAGTCGCTGATCGGGTGATATATAAATCTGATAACCTAGTGCCAAGCAATGCGAAAATAACACTCTTAATTACTGATCAATATGTCTCCAGGGGCGGATATAAGTTAGCGTCAGTAGCCAATTCATTGCTCGTATTATTTAAAGACACAGTTGTCCTAGATGTTGGCAGTTCGGTAGGGGGATTTACAGATTACGCCCTTAGACATGGTGCTCGCCAAGTGTTTGCGGTTGATGCCGGCACTAATCAATTACATCCTCAATTACGGGTTGATAGCAGGGTCTCATTATATGAACGAACTGATATCCGTGATATTAAATCTCTTCCGCAAGTACCCGACATTGTGTTAATTGATGTCAATTTCATATCACTCCGTGACGTATTGCCGCATATTAAAAAACTTTGTGGGCCGCAGACCACTATCCTAGCGCTGGTAAAGCCGCAATTTGAAGCAACTAATGACAGACTCAAGCACGAAGGAATTATTAAAAATACCCGAATCCGCAGAGATATCTTGAAAGATTTTGAACAGTGGGCACGGAACTACTTTGTAATTACCAATAAAGCGGATTCAGGCATACCTGGGGCAAAAGGAAATCTGGAAAGATTTTACTTGTTAAAATGCCGGCAAAATACAACCAAACCGGTTATTTAGTATAAACAGGCAACCAATTTTTGGGATTTTTTTAGACATAACCTTTTAATTAATGTTTTAAACATTGAAACGGAATTCAACGACGTCGTCGGGTCTCATAATATAATCTTTGCCTTCAGTGCGGACTTTGCCGGCTTGTCTGGCTTTGAGAATCGATCCGGAATCTACGAGATCCTGGTAGCTGACTATCTCGGCGGCAATAAAACCGCGTTCGAAATCCGTATGAATAACACCGGCTGCCTGGGGTGCGGTGGCACCTATTTTAATTGTCCAGGCCCGGACTTCTTTCTCGCCGGCTGTTAAGAAACTCTGTAAACCCAGCAGCTTATAGGTCGCTTGAACCAGATTTATTAAACTTGATTGCTCCTGGCCATAACTAAGTAATAACTCCTGGGCGTCTGCCTCGTCTAAATCAAGTAATTCCTGCTCTAACTTAGCGCAGCTGAATAATGCTTGCTGGTTAGCGACATGTTGTTTGAGTTTATCTTTTAAGGCCTGGTCATTCATCTGATTATCATTAAGATTGAATAAATATATTACCGGTTTGGCGGTAATTAGTTGCAGATCTGAAATAGAAACGGGGTTGATATTAGTATCGCCAGAGATAGGGTTACCGCTGTTAAGGGTTGCCTCAGCCTCCTTTAAATTATTATAAAAAGGCAGTAGTCTACGGTCGGCATTGGCTTCTTTTTGTAATTTTGGAAGCCGGCGCTGGACTGTTTGCAAATCGGCCAACACTAACTCTGTATTGATAATATCAATATCGTTATCCGGGTTTATTGTGCTGCCGACATGAATAACGTTCTGATCGGTAAATACTCTTACTACCTGGACAATGGCATTGCAGGTACGGATGTGAGCCAGGAATTGGTTGCCAAGACCCTCGCCGCGGGAAGCTCCGGAAACCAGGCCGGCAATATCTATGAACTTTACAGTTGAAGGCACAATTTTTTGACTATTGTACAAGGTTCCCAGTACCGACAATCTCTTGTCCGGTACGTTAACAATACCGGTATTCGGTTCTATGGTTGCAAAAGGGTAGTTAGCAACAAGAGCATGATTGTGGGTAAGGGCATTAAAAATTGTGGACTTTCCAACATTTGGAAGACCAACTATACCGCAAAAGATTGATGAAGACATACTTATATTCTAACAGTTCAGCCGGGTAATTATAGTTAGTATTGACATGCATGTAGGCACAGAATACTATGTATACATGACAAAGATACAATACACAATTCGAAATATTCCGCTGCCAGTCGATAAAGTTATTCGAAAACGCTCAAAACAAACCGGTAAATCATTCAATCAAACTGTTATCGATTTACTATTATTACAAACCTTTGGTACTACTGAAATACCTTCAGATGATAGTTTTGACTGGCTATACAATAAAAATACGCTTGACGAGAAATTTGACGAAGCCATTAATAATTTATCCCAAGTAGATAAAAAACTCTGGAAATGATATTTGTACTAGACACGAGCGCATATTCTGAGTTTAATCGCGGAGATATTCGACTACGCAAATGGTTTCTTAAAGATAATGAAATTATTGTTCCATTAATCGTTGTCGGTGAACTACGCGCTGGCTTTGCCTTAGGAAGTAAACGGAAGGACAATGAAGTGCTTCTACAAAAATTTCTTGATAGCCCCAATGTAGACATAGTAACTATTACTAACACAACCACTACGTTGTTTGCCAAAATATATAGTAAGCTTCGTCAAAGGTGTAAGCCAATTGGCACGAATGACATGTGGATTGCTGCAATAGCATTAGAGCACGACAGTGTTCTTCTCACGCTTGATGATGATTTTGACTATGTACCGGATTTGAAGTTGGCTAATATCTAAGCATAGCCCTTAACGCCCGCTACCAGAGTCTATTTATATGTCTTTTATAAATTCAGGTAAGTAGCCACGAGTTCTTTTATCTAATTCGAGCATATCAAAGAAGATAATGAATGGTATGGTTGCTAGCTGGCAATACCGCAGATAACGGATGAAGACATAGCCACAGTTAAAACAGAGTATAGTTTATGTCAAATATTGACAAATAATCAAGCATATGCTAATAATATATTGATCACTTTATTTAAATAAAAACTATGAAAGAAAATACCCCAGAATCACATCATCCTTTTGCCAAAGCTGTTGCAGGTGTTGGGCTTGCCTCGGCGTCCTTGATTGGTCAATATGCTACTGCTAGTCATGAATCCTCTCCAGCAAATACTACAGCTGTTACAGTATCAGTAGCCGGGTCCGAAGTAGCCGGGTTATTACCAGCCAACAACCCTAACATAGCAAATGAGCCAGAATCTACATCAGAAGTATCAGCTAGTATTGAGCAATATCTAAATCAAAACACTGTCTATATCGACGGTGCTGGCTGCACGGGTATGCTAATCCACATGAATGGCAAGCAAGACAAACCGGCGGTAGCAGTAGCTTCGGCTGCTCATTGCGGCTATTTAAAAAACGCACCAGCTAATCTTTATTGGCTAGGTACTACCTATGAAGTGGGTTCAGACAGGAACAGCTACACAGTTAAACCACCACAAATTGCTAAAACTGGGACTTCGAGCAACGATCTCACACCGATCGGCCAAATTTCACGGGGAGTTATAGACATAAACGCTTATGAAAATGACCAGTTCTTGGGTATTTTACCTGGCTATACGGCCGTACAGGCTCGCGAAGGATATCTCCAGGAACACATTACTACCGCTGAAGTTAATGCATTAATACCGGGTGAATCAACTGGAGTATTGCGTGGCTGGCCAGTTAACCAAGATGAGACCCAAGCTAGTGTTATGACCGTTCAGGAATTCCCAATGACCTACGTCGGTAAGATGACTACTGGTGTGGACGATGGAGCCGTACTTGATGCACTAGTCTGGGCTATTAAAAAGGATAAAGACAATGCTGTTTGCAGCTTTGGAGATAGTGGCGCTCAAGGCGTGGTTGAAATAAACGGTCAGCCAAAGTTAATAGGACCAGAGTCAGTGTTCTGGTCTTTTGTAAAACTACCAGGGCAGGTTAATCCAGCCGAGTTTAATAACAGTACTGATCCGTCAGCAAATCTAGAAAGCATGAAAAGAGCATTCCCGGACTTTGACTGGAGCAATACTTCGGCTGCCTGCGGATTTAATTGGACGGAACCAAAGTTAACTAAAACATTCAATATTGTTCCTAGCAGTTCACTAATTCCTGGAGAAGGTGGTTCGTCAATTGGTTTCCTAGTACATCAGGCAGAACTGCAGTTTGCCAATCCAAATGTTCCGCACACGGTCGTTAATGGTACGGTTTTAGTTAATTTTTTGGATAAGGGTGGTGGAGATGATGAAAATGCGGTTTTAGCAATAAATAATCCGATCATCTCAATAGCTCCGGATAACAGCATAATGATCGGTTATTATGACGCCTATCAGCCTGGGCAGATAAACGTCTTAAATGCGCAAGGTAGTGATCTGACATTTTACCCAAGTAACCCCGATACAACTTTAAATTCTGCAATCTTCAGCGGACCAATATCCTATCCATCCGGCGCAACCGTGGAATCGTCTAAAACAGTTGGCGTAACGCTTGATAACGATGAAGTTGTTGGCGAACAAGTTGACCCAGAACCCCTGGCTAACATAACGCCCAAATATAATCTGCAAATCATCGATAACCAGTTAAACTTTATACCAGTGGCCGGATCCACTTCAACAAGCACTAGCTCCACAACAACGACAACTGTTCCTTAAACCCCCGAAACCGCGGCATCAATAACAACGGTAAAACTGGCAAAAAGATCTTTATAGGTTACTGTAAAAAATATGTTAAGCCGTTTAGGTGAGCTGGACATTAAACTAACTGTTTACAGATAAAAAGTGCTTTCATAAGGTAGATTTGCATCCAGGCAATATCACTCGAGACAGCAAAATATTAGCTAATTTGCCGGAGCATCAACAAATGTACTGCCAGCAGCATTAGCCCACACACTGATTTGGTTATCAGCCGGTTTGTCCTGCGAAGATAGGGAAGACGATACCTTATTATTATTTATTACAGCGCCAACCATATAAGCGTTGTCATTGAAAGAGGATATTTGGCTTCGCTCGATATAAAAAGGAATACAAAACGCCGCGAGCAGTACCATAATTGTTAAAATTTTGTGAACTGTGTGTTTTCTCATGTCAATACTCTATTGCCAAGCCCAATTATTTTCAATGGTTGACAGATCTGTAATCTTACCACTGACCTGAAGATGCGCTATGACTACGATATTCCCTTGCTGTGTCGTGTCGAAGACATAATCGACAGTTTCAGCGTTGTGTTTAGTATCTGTTATATAAACCAGATAAGCCGGGCTGCCGGCAAAAGTATTGGTTCGCTCACTAGATATTGAACTACCGGGTGATATATTAACGGTATTTTTGGCGTCTAACTGGGCAACTTGCGCTAGATTGGCCGTTGATAGTCCAGGGACCTGTAACACCTTAACTACATATTCTTCGCCGGTTTTATTGTTCACGGCGTCAAAAGTACAGCTGCCGGAAGTCTGGGTAACCATCATGTTAGAGGGAATCTTTGTTATATAACAAGGTGAGGTTATTGTTTGGTTTGAGCTGCTGGTACTTTGGGTTGTTAATCCGGATAAAGGCGAAGATTTGGATTTGAGGACATTTTCTGCGGTTCTGACCCAAAAGAATATAGATACTGCCATAACCAGTACCGCCAGTACCATTCCGATTATTGCCAGAACACGTCGTTGAGATTTTAAGGCCATAGTACCAAAAACGATTGCCAATACCCCGAGGACAACACCAACGATAGGTATTAACCAGCCAACACAACCAAGAACACCTAGCACAAAAGCAATTACAGCCTTACTGTTCTCGCGCGATCCATCATCAACTGCTTCCGCGTTAAATGGTGGAGGAGCTACGGCTTGACTCACGGCTGCTCCATTAGCTCCCGCATAAACAGGCTGAAAAGCTGGCTGTTGGGCAGCTGCAGGGTTTGTCTGAGATAATGGCGGAATTACTGCTATTTGAGGTTGTATATCCGATGCTGCTTGGTCGTTATTTTGGGCGGTTTGGCTGTTTCCTAACCGGAAGCCGCAATTCCCGCAGAAAGCTGCATTTGAGCTTATTTCTTGATGACAGTTTGGGCAAATCATATTTGTTTATATTTTTGTTAACTAGTATTACTGATTGGCATTATAGATGATGCCCGCAGTATTCGCAAAACGGAGCATGCCTGATATTCGGTCTGCCGCAATATTTACAGAAGTTATTAGGGCATGCTGTGGCACGCGCTAAGGCTGCTTTATCAAGGTCATTAGCCGACATGAAATAAAGAAATATACCCAAACTGAACAGGAGCGTTATCATAAATGACAAAACTCCCAATTGGAGCTTGCCTGATGATAAACCAAAATCATATAAACCATGCATGACCGGCACTAAAAGACATGCCAAAACGAATTTTAATCTAACTTTATGATTGATTTTCATACTGACAAGATAGTAGCCAAGTATGCTGGTAGCCGCGGCATGGAAGAAAGGAGTTAATACAAGTCGGACAATCCCCGCCTTAGCCCCTAATGATACGGTGTAGAGTATATTCTCGCTTAAACCGAAAGTAAGTCCGCAAATAGCAAAATAAATAACGCCATCAGTATGTTCTTTGAAATAAGGTTTACGATAGATAAATACAGCTAACGGTAAAAATTTTACTCCCTCCTCCAAAAACCCTACAGCGAGAAAAAGTAAAAAAGTCAATCCCAAGCCCGCACTATGTGAAGCTACCGCAAAATCTTTAGGAAGTAGCCATTGTTCCAGATACCAAGCCAGGGTAACTGCTATTATTCCAAAACCGGATGCCAGCCAGAGCGATCCAATCGGAAG
>Ga0182030_10027924_pt1 | contig 10117 bp, 3 predicted proteins | sample 812S3MmetaG_FD_121299 | JGI IMG/M metagenome (GOLD analysis project Ga0182030, IMG submission 121299) | Permafrost microbial communities from Stordalen Mire, Sweden - 812S3M metaG (Illumina Assembly) | ecosystem: Environmental > Terrestrial > Soil > Wetlands > Permafrost | place: Sweden... | reverse complement strand
CACTTTGCGACGGTGATGCATTCGATCCAAGAATCATTGAAGGCGAAGGTTCCAGGATGCGAGGCTGGGAGGGTGCAATCGGTCGCGGAGGGTCTGGAACACGAGTGACTGCTGCTTCAGCACGACGGAGAACTTCCCGCCGACTGATTCCTATTTTTCGAGCACGAGGTTCTGAGCCTGCGAATGTGACTGGCACTGGGATTTGAGTACCATCCATATTCATCACTAAGTTGTTGAGACTCATTGGTCCCATCGGCCGTGGCATGTGGTCAGAAGGGCCATCTAGCTGAGATTGTTGCATCGATACTGGATCTGGACCAGGTAAACCCTTTGCCACTTGCATATAAAGTACTGCCCATGCGTCATTGATCATATCGTCAATCGGAGTCGACTTCATTGCATTTGCGTTCACTTTCTTCAGCTCGATGGTTTCTCGTAGAGCATCCAAGGCTGGATGAGACATATTTGGGTCGGCGATCCAGGTTGTGAGACGATCAGAAAATATCTCAAACTCTTCGGGTGGTACGCTTTTGAAAACCTCATCCATATTAGGAGGAATTTGACCGGCTCTCCGAATGAGTCGTAAATAGACAGTGCAGCACTCAGTCCAAACTTGAGAGAAGCGATGATAGTCTGTTGCTTTCTTCCGCACGCGTTTTGCAAGAGCTTCCATATTTGTTTTGTCGTTCACCATCCAAAGCAGCTTGATCATGAATCGTACATAGCGTTCCATATACACACAATGACGGCCTGGTCGCTCTGCATCGGGTTTCCATACTTGCACGTGCATCGTCTTCGTAAAGATCGATTCTCGAAATTCGTGACGAGCAGCGGAAGCTTGAACGTAGTCAGGTTTGGAGTCATCGTAAAGAATGTTGGCGACCCTAGAAATCATGCGATGATGCCAATGTTGCTTGTCGGCGTTTCGCAAATGCCGCAGCGTCTCTAGTACAAACGGCTCCCAATCCTCATGATCGCCAATTGTTACTTGGGCGCCCTTTCGAACTGCAAATGGCTGCTTCTGCAAGGTATCGGCACCAGCCTGTCCATCCAACGCGCCCATCATTACTAATTTATGAACGATCGATACTAGCTTGTAGTGCGGCTCGAGAATAGGCTCCTGACGACTATCTTTGGGCTTGGGTGCGGTTTTGATGGCTTTCACGAACGCGTGGAGAATTTGCGTTACTGAAGGTCTACTGGCTTGCTCCTTCGGGTCCCATTCATCGCCCGCTTTGCAAAACATCTTCCACTGGCACTTCCCAAGCATGAAATGATTCCTAGAAAAAATCAGTATAGAGAAGAAAGAGAGATAAGCGGAGTACTTACATCCAATAGTCTGGCCTGTCCGCTAGGGATCGCTTGAACAATCCTGCTGCGTACTTCCAAACCTTGTAACGGCTCATTTCTTCATGCAGGGGCTTCTTGTACATTCCTTGGGCACCACTCATGTGTTTTTCGAATTCATCAACGTAAAATGCTTCCATGGTAAAAGGCTCCCGGGATGATGAATACAAGCGCATTCCAAAATCATGATAGAGCTCGGAAAGTTTTGCAGCTGTCTCAAAACTCGCGTCAGCGAATCGAACAGCAGTCGACAGTGCCATCATGTAGCAATGAATAGAACTGCGTTGGAGCTTGACCAGCTCTGCCCTATGATTGTTGATTTTGTCTGCGCTCCACATCACCTCATCTTCGAGCTCATAATCGAAACATTGTGCCAGCCGGTACCAGGTCTCCCAATATTCGGTGGTATACTGAAGTTGTAACCTGAAGAACCCTGCAGCAAATCTCAAATCATCGGTCTGGCCTCCAGGACCCAATCTCTTCTGGGAGCGGAATTTTGTTAAGGCAATCATGCCCAGTAGGAAATACCAGCCTTTATCTGCAAGACCACTATCTGGAGAGACAACAGGCACACAATCGAGCTCGAGTTGACCTTTAATTGCCTGGTTCATCTTGAGGGGGCGAATCGATGTCTTGAGATACTCTGTGACGTTCCGGAGGTTGTGCAGCATCTGAGGCTCGGACTTTGCTTGACCGACTGCTGTCTGCATCCTCTCGATGGTAGCTCTCAATTCATGTTTGAGAAGATCCTTCATTGGCATCCTGTTGGCTAGCACGATGACTTGTTCGGCGATATTCATAACAGTGCGCTTATCGAGTGCCTCCGTCGGGCAGCCGTGCTCTTCTAATAAATAAGTCCCAACGCCCAATCGGATCCCATATAGATCATAAAGAACCTGCCCAAGATAATCTTCCCACCTATCGACCTGCTTGAGGCGAATCATTTCGACCTTCATCATCTTGAGGAATATCTTATTGGATGCTTTACAGCACTTTCGCAGTCCTAGAGAATAATGGACAACCGCCATGAAGTCAGCAAGATCGTTATCCGGAGTGGTGAATATGTCGTGGTTTTGGGTCATCGCTTCTTTGACCATCGTATACTGCAAAGCCCAAGTACGCACCTGCATCTCGCGCAGTTTGTTGACGAATGCATTGAATGATCCATGAGGAGCGTACGCTGGCGTTTGAGGAAGTGGAGTCATACCGACTCTGGCTTCGTCGTCGAATATGGCGGCTGAGTGAAGGACTCTGTTGAGTTGTGCAATTGCAGCGCAAGTTGATTTAATGTGTCGATCATCAATGATTTCGAAGCAAGTAGCCGCATCATTTAGGGCCATGCTAAGTGCTTTTACAAGCAGATCATCCAGTGCTTTCAACCATTGCAAGAGCTGATGTCTCCGAGGTTCTTCGGCGCAATCGACGTACTCGTCAGTTCGCAAATCCGCTACTATGATCTCGATGCTCTTAAGGTAGCAAGACAAGACCTTTGTATTATACCCGATGCTGAAGTAAGCTTCTCGAAGGCGCTGCCATAAGAAAAGCCGCAAAGATGTGCTGCCGGTTTTCAAGAATTTCCACATATCGCGTAGTGCCGCTGGTGTTCCATCTGAAGGTTCCGATATTACGGTGTCCTCTCCTTCAATTCCAGCAGCTTCGTACGCTGATTCTGGATCTAGCACCGGTTCTAGTGTCTCGATGATTGCTGTAGGGTTGGAGGTATCTGTTTGAAAGAGATTGTAGAAGAAGTCCATCGTGGTAAGTCTAGAGACTTCTCGTTCTGCCGCAGCTGACGAGATCTCTGGCATGACGGCATTGTTCTGTAGCTCAATAGCAGGCTTCCCAGCTTCATCGAGAAGTGATTGAAGGTCCGACCAGCAAAGAACATTGTGTTCGCGGGAAACATCATCTGACATGGTGGCGTAGAAGACTGAAGCCCAAAGATACCGAAGCGAAAGTTCGTCGGTCGCGTCAGATGCACGAGGACTTATAACGTCCGCCGCAAAATCGGCCCATCTATCAAGTCGCTCCCTGCTCATAATGCGTGTCTCATAGGGGACGATACTATTCGGATTGGTGATCCTTGAATAGATATCTAGATGAAGTTCGAATAGTGTTTCCACCATATCTTCCAGGATTGGGAGGTCGTCCTTATTGCCGCGGCCATCTTGGATTCTTGAAAACTCATTCTGCATACGACTGAAAATGTCTGGATCGACATAGCTGATGATGCGAACCACAGATACTTTCAGGTCTTCCGGCCATAAGAATTGGCGGTATGTAACAAGAACAGCGGAAAGCCACTCGAAGACGACATCCTGGAGAGGCATCCATTCCGTCGCGACCTTTCTTGAGAAAGCAGCTAGGCCATCCGAGGTAGCAAATGTTGGTTTGGTGCTGAGTTTCAGGGGCCCGGTCTTAGAATGCTCAAGGAAAGCGGCAAGACCAGCATTTGCTCCACCGGCTGAAGACCCAAGGACATCTGCCGCGTTCGCATTGACAAAGGTTGAAGCCTTATTGTCATCCCAGGTCCTTAATATAACGCTCAAGTCTCTAACCGCGGTGTTTGCAACTATTTCAGACCGGCCACCTCTCCCTTCACGGGACAACGCTTCCTGCAATTCAGCAATTGTTCCAAGATCTTGAACATCGAGCTTCGCAAGAACACCACCCACAAAACTGAAGACATGGTCATCTGCTTGGATGAATGGCTTAAGTTGCTCGGCGTATTGAGTTGCAGGGTCCATCTCGGAGGTATTTTCTCGATTGCGGATACGCTTGCTTCGCTTTTGGGTACCACTATCTTCCTCGGGGGTATCACGGATACCTGCCGCAGATTGAGATCGTTTCCTAGTCGGAAGAATCACGCTGGATGACCGACCTCGTTCATCCACTAGAGGGATTGTTGTCGTTGTAGTGATAATTTCAACAGGCTGATCCTCTGATTTCGCGGTGACGGGGGTGGGAACCGCTGTTTCGCTGCTCTCACCTATAGGGGATTCTATGACGCCAACATCTTTCATGACCTGATCTTGTATTGGTATTGATTGTTGGCCAACTGCATGACCGCTATTTTCGTCGCCTTCTGGAAATCGGAGTACTATTCCCGAGCCAGAAAGTCCTTCCGGCGAAAGTGTAAGCATCCATAGCGCATCTCCAAGAGCGGACCAACTCCAATTTGCCACATCGAGTACGGTCCGCGCTTGTGTGACTTCAACTCGTTCGCTCTCTGGTGTTTCGTGACCAAGTAATTTAGATGTATCCGGAAGGAAGGAATAAGGGTCCATGTGTTTCGTTAGGAATTGAGCCATGTTGTTTTTCAAAAAGGGCGCCATGATGGGGTGTGACAGGGCCATCTCATCGGACAGGACTTCTAGTTGCTCCTTTAATTGCTGCCCCGCGAAACCTTCCTCCAGGGACGCAGGGTCCACCTCCGCGACAGTTGGATCGTCATCGACCTCAACAGCTGCCTCCAGACAATACCTTGCTATCCTTCGACTTCCAAGCATCGCTCCTATGCGTGCCGCTCGTCGCCATAGCTCCGTATCTGACTCATCTCTGACCAGAGCGAGGGAGAAATTATCTATTGCGACCTTGGCTTGGTGATCAAGCGCTGGTCTGTGCAAACTCACTTCCGATCCAGGATCGCGCAAACCAAACTTGACACAGTCCAAGATGAATTGTCCATGATTCTTGTATGATAGATAGAGTATTTGTGGTAATGTGCTTGGAGCCTCTTCAGCTCCTGCTGAGCCCAGGTCGAGCTCGGGAGGGTATGAGGTATCAACGAGTTCGAGCTCGGGATGTGCGTCTATTCGCATAAATTCGGTGAAGCTCTCGGAATATTTAAAGATGTCGGATTTGAAGAGATTGGTGTACGCGTCGGCGGCTTGCCTGTAAAAAGCAGGACCTTGAGAATGAAGCTTGAGGGCGGTTTGGTAAAGTTTAAGAGCTTCTTCTATCTGCAGATACGATCAGTGCACAGCCAAAATTTAGCAAGGATAGACCGTACTTGTAATTCTTTCGTGTTATCAACCTCATCATCGCTCTGATCGTCAGGCTCGATATTCAGGGCAGTAAAGTTCGCCTTGCAGATATCAGTTGACCGTCGCAGATGGTGGGCACAAAAACTTACCATCTTGAAGTTTGACAGATTGCAAGTGACTGGTTTGCAAGTCAATTTGTGTTTGTGATGTAGAATCGGTGCGAAACGCACCTAGTAGAAAGGAAATAAGGCAGCGAATAGCACCTCAGGGAACCAGCACCATTTGGCCTTCTTTCGACGTTCTTCGCTTTCTTCCCACTCCTCCCAGTCCTTTGGATCGATCTCGAATAATTCGCTTTCAACGTCAAAGGCAAGCTCAACCCAACCTTTGTGACACCCGCAGGGCAAGGTCCCTTCATAAATCAACACACCAGCTCTCAATGGAACCTGGCATCCAATCACACTATGCAACTTGTCGCCACAATTAAGACAAGGCTGAGGCTGGGTGGACCACGGGTGTACCAGTGGAGCAAGCGCAGCACAGCAGTTGTCGATATCGTGTCGTCCGTAATCGCAGTCTTCACAATATGGAATGAAGAACTGTTGGTATTTGGAGGGTGGAAAGTTTGCGCTGCTGAGTCGAGGTCGAAAAGGATATGTGCCACGCTGAAACGCGTTAGGATCTGTGTTTCGATGACCTCTGACAGAGTATGTACAGATATGTCCTGGAGGTTTGAACGGAGTCTGCGACGTCGACATCGGTTCAATGACGGCCGGAGATATTTAGACACTTCAGCCGCGCGGGTCTTTGGCGCGATATGTTTCAGAATGACAGGGTCTTTGGGGGGTTGCTTGGCGAATCTTCAGGGCCTGACGAACATCAACATTTCAACCGATTCTCTTCAACTTCATAATCACAGTGAATTGTTGGCAAGGCCCCCAAAACAGAGTGAATCTACATACCAGTATCCTGTATTTTAAAGATATGTTTGCAAGGGGATTGATTATCTCTTGTCCATCGGCAAATTTCAAACAGTGCTCTTGATTAGTTATGTTTCTCTTCACAGGCCTTTGGGATACAGTATGGCAGAAGCAGGTTCCTACATTAAGATCAACCTTCAGCACTCGATCTTCCTGTTAGGTTTGTCTAAACTACCCATTTTCCGACTGTCCACACATTCGTGGTGTTGGGGTTCAGTTCCCAGATAGTGCAACCAGTCGAAACAGGCTGGTGAATAGGGGCATCTGGAGCCAAGTTCCAGTACCCTTCAGTAGGCTGGTTTGGGTATAAGCCCATCCAAATGTGCACTCCTAAAATAAACTTCCATCTCTTGCTTCACAACTGGCTTCCAGGGGCATGCATTCCATGGCTGCAGCTGGAGGGACCTAATCTGGCTTTCTGCGTACCGGTTTGTCGCTTCACAGAGGTAGCCAATCCAGTCATCCGTTAGGAACAGTTTGAACAGATGATATGGGTTCTTAGGGGCATGGGTTGCTGCATTTCCATACCCGTGCTCAGTTATATCAGGACTGATGTAAAGGGGCTCGAATTGGGGAGGCTGCCACTGTGCTGGTGCCTTTTTGGGGTGCGTTTTGGTGGAGGCTCAGCAGCTATAGAATCTGGGTCAATCACTGCTCTTTTACTTTACGATCCATATTGTGTACAAAAATTGGTATAATATATAGTATTTACATTGAAATGGATGAGGTGCTTGTTTGGGTACATGGGCACCCCTATAGTTAGGTCACGTGAAAAACGCAACCAAAGCACCAGGATGGGGGATATCGCAAATGAGTGTCTTGAGCATTGTCCGGGTGCGGGTCGGCTTTAATGCTTTTGTAAACGCCGTTATGAGGAAAGCATTCTCAGCCAAGACTATTACAAAGCAGCTACGTCGCGACGAGACAGTCACCTTGTCCATGTGTGTACGCACACGCGTGTGGTGCCTAAACAGACCCCTAACCGGCTTCTCCATAGCAGGTAAGCAATGTGCTTGGTCCTAGAACATTAATTAACAAGCTAAAACAATTATTCAGCAAAGAGAGAGCTGCGGTAGTGTGACGGTCGGCGATATCGATTTCTTAGTTAAATACATCGCTTTCGCCATGGAAAGTGGAGGGCCAACAACGCTTTCGACTCAAGGCTAGACTGCACGAGCTCATACATCATGCCTATCCACGCTATCCTCGGCGCAACTGGTGGTACAGGCTCAGCAATTCTGAGATGCCTTCTCTCCTCGCAGATACCCGACCTTCGTATCAACATACTGGTACGCTCGAAGAGCAAGCTCCTCCAAGATTTCCCACAACTTGAGTTAACCTCATCGGCCACCATCACTATCTTCGAAGCCCCCATCTCGAACGAAGATACCCTCAAAGCCTGTATTAAGGGCGCCTCAACCATATATGTCTGCGTCGCCACCAACCACGCTAGTCGTAAGGTCGACATTGCTCTTACGGCGGCAGCACGTCTCGTCGCAGCTCTCGGTCAACTCCGCAAAGACCAGGGATCCGAGTACAAGACACCGGTCGTTCTGTTCAATCGATCCTTGGCTCTGAATTCAGATATCCAGATGCCCATCCCAGGTTTTGCGAAGAGGTTCATGGTCTTCGCAGTCTGGGCCATCTACGAGGATCTTCTGCATGCCGGTGCGCTGTACGCTAGAGCCGAGAAGGATGGACTGCTCACGTGCATCACCGCGGACCCACCTGGATTGATGGATCCTAAGGGGACGGAGGCCACTGGGTATAAGCTCATGCAGCGCGGCAAGGCGACGGCATCGATGAACTATGCGGACTTTGGCATAGCCATAGTAGAACTTGGACAGCGCCGCGAAGAGTTCGGAGGTAAGATCGTCGGCGTTAGTGCGACCGGCTCAGTGCGGATCATCTTCTTCGCCAACCTCTGGATCATCTTCCTGGGCTTGAAAAGCCGACTGATTCCATTTTAAGATCGGGCAAATGATAGGTGGTTCGGGGTTCGGTGGACGGCTGTTGTGTATAGCTTATTGGTAACGCTATAACTCCAACGGACAGTTTAGCAGAATATCTTCACTGTCGTCTCGCTTTTCACATCACTTTCTCAAATAGGCCTGGTACATCCACCCAGGATCTTGTGTCAATACCATCCACCGCCCGCCTATAGAACAGCGAGATCTTCTCCATTGAAATACCCAACAAAATCATCTCAACGCCTTATAATCTGTAAGAGTCTAGCTAAGTTAGAAACAATATATTTTATAGACTAGACAATATTTATATTATACTAAAAGTTCTGTTCTTCAATCTCTATAACTTTATAAGTAACTGAAGATAGTATTACTATATTCTAGAAATCCTTTTAATGTATAGTATACTACAGTAATTTAATAGTATAGAGTCTGATTTAGTATATATAGTACTTAATAGTTATATAATATAGTAATATAAATCAATTAAAGTCTATAATTATATATAATACATTAATTTAATAATACATGATATTATAAATCTATTCTATTTTTAAGTATTAAAACTAGATTTATATAGTCCTATAATAAAGATTTTCCAATTAGATCTAGTATCTTTTCTTTGTTATAGATTTTTTATTTAAAAGAGATGTTGGAATCTACTAGATATTGACAGTACAGTACAGTGTATCGACAGAACAAGTTTAGAAATACTTAGTTATAGCTTAAACTACTTATTTATAGTTTATATTATATCTCTATATAACTTAAGATCAAATCTGGAAAAAGCTTTGTATAAGGATAGATTTTATTCTATAATCTACCACGATTTTGAGATCCAAAGATACATATAAAAGCAAAGAGCAATTGAGCTAAGGGAGACTTGGGATATATTCTGAGGAAGAACCAAAGGCCTGAAATCATCTTCATGTTTAAAAGCACAGCCGTTTGACATTGAAGATAAATGAGCTCGATGAGGTAGAATCGAGGGAAGTCCAGGCACGTGATGACGAGGCTGAGGATCCATTGTTGGGTCCGTGCTTTCACAACTTGGAATTTGTCGAAGCTGAGGTGTCTACATACCAAAAACATCTTGTCAGTGATCACAATTACCAAAGGTCCATTTCATCCGCAATAAGCTATCGCAAACTCCAGTCACATGAATTAAAGAGACTGCTTCCCCCATATCACATCTGTGATTCTGATACCAGCAGTTCTCTGTCGTTGCAACCCCAACGAACTTGCACAAGATGGTTGCGCCAGCTGTCCCAGAGTTTGTGGACCTCTCTCAATTGCCCTTGCGCCTTTTTCAATACAATTACTGACATCTGTACTCAAGACTCACAGAAGAGATCCTCTACGAATCCACCGATGCGAGAACAGAAGTACTTTCAGCTCTACGGGAGCTTGGACCTCCAGACTTGGTACATTTAATTAAGCAAGCTCCCAGAAATCCAGGCAAGCAGGTGATCTACAATATCTCTCTGGAGCTCAATCTTCCTTGCTGACAGGGGAGCAGATCGGTGTTTATCACCATGTCACAGGTGTTGATGCATCCTCTTCTGCAAGCTTGGCAGCGTACATCAACACGTTGACATACAAAGAAAGCCACACATCCCCAATCAAAATAGTAGAGGGTATATACTGGTACAGATGCTCATACGAGATGTATTTTGAGATTGCTAACGTATTCCAGCTGTTACAATGCCTTCTCAAGACTCGATATGCGCGTACACGTAACAATACCCGGCACAGTTGACAGCTATTGCATAGACGAAAGAGGAGATAAGCGCGTGGCTTCAGATGACTTGTGGTTGGAAACATATCTCTGCAGTGT
>Ga0182030_10027921_pt1 | contig 10119 bp, 8 predicted proteins | sample 812S3MmetaG_FD_121299 | JGI IMG/M metagenome (GOLD analysis project Ga0182030, IMG submission 121299) | Permafrost microbial communities from Stordalen Mire, Sweden - 812S3M metaG (Illumina Assembly) | ecosystem: Environmental > Terrestrial > Soil > Wetlands > Permafrost | place: Sweden... | reverse complement strand
GATGCTCTTTGCGCATGTGGCCGCGGCGTGGACGGACTTGAGTTGGGAGGGGGTGGTGTGGGTGGGGGCCGACGAAATGAACCGGCGCAAGGGCCATAATTACCTCACGGTTTTTGTAGACTTGCAGGCCAAGCGGGTGTTGCTGGCGGTGGAAGGCAAGGACGCCAGCGTTTGGGAACGCTTTGCGGATCAATTGCTTAAGCACAACGGCCACCCCAAGGCGATCACGCAAGTGGCGATTGATATGAGTCCGGCCTATATCAAAGGGGGGCGAGAGAATTTTGCGAATGCGACGGTCTCCTTCGACAAATTTCAGGTCGTCAGTCAGGTGGTGGAGGCGGTGGACGAGGTGCGGCGCAAAGAGGCGCGGCAAGACGCCCAGGCGCGGGAGCAGTTGGCCAAGACCAGTTGGTTGTGGCGCAAGAACCCGGAAGGCTGGACCGCCCGCGAAAGCGAGCGCTGGACGCAATTGAAAGACAAACCGCTGGTCACGGGTTTGGCGTATGCGATGCGCTTGGAACTGCAAAAGGCGTATACTGCTGGAAACGCCGGCCAAGCCCGCCGCCAATTCGAGTCCTGGTGCCAGTGGGTCAAAACCGAGGCCCAAGCGCTGGGTTCGGGATTGCTCGAACCGAGGCGCCAAGCGGCCGCCATGGTGGAGCGGCACTTGGAAGGCATCTTGGGGCATTGGCAGGACGGATTGACCACCGCGTTTCTGGAAGGACTCAACAGCTTGTTCTCCGCGACCACACGCAAAGCGCGAGGTTATCGGTCTCCAGAGCATCAAACCGCCATGCTCTACTTTGTCGCTGGCAAACTGGAGATACCACATTATTAATACCCATTACAAACGTCGAGGAACCATGAAAACGTTCTTGAAACCTCGTGGACTGGGCATGCTGATGAGCCTGCTGCTGTTGGGCACTTGTGCGGCAGGAAATTCGGTTGACCAACGGCTTCCCGCTAACGTGATGATGAACGAAGATGCGGGGTGCGGAAATTGGTTGTTTGTGAGGCTACATCTGGAGGACGGCGACGAATTGCCCTTCTTTATAGACACTGGCGCAGCCTCGACTTATCTCGACAAATCATTGGCGGCGAAATTGGGGCAGCCTATCGCCTCTGACAAACATGTGTCTCCACGGTATCCGGCGCCAAAACTTTTTTTGGGCAACGTGCCGTTGAAGACAGGAACCACGGTTGGGGTTCAAGATTTTACGAATGAATCATCTGCGGCCGGGCGGCGGGTGATGGGCGTGTTGGGAATTGACTGCCTCAAGCATTACTGCATCCAATTGGATTTTGAAGCTGGCGAAATCCGTTTTTTGGATCCGAACCATTTGGAAACAGGATCGTTGGGACAAGCTTTTCCGCTTGGTTTTTCGAAAGAGCGGCAGCAGCCTTTGCTGGAGAATTGCAATCTGGTTAGAGGAAACGGAAAACCGACTTTGATTGACAGTGGATACCAGGGTGCTGATGGAACGTTGAATGCGGAACAGTTTTCAGCGGCAATTCGTGATGGAGCTGTGATACCGATCGAAAACAGGCCTGGCTGGGCGCGACTTCGCGGCTGCCTTTGGCATGGAGAAACGCATACCAATCTCATTATCGCCAGGGCTGACTGGAATGCGATCGGGTTGGGATTTCTGGCGCGGCATCTTGTCACATTGAATTTTCCCGAACGGAGAATATATCTGAAACAAACAAGAGTTAGTCCGTTCATTACTGAAGACTTGGACACCGGAATTGAATTTTTAACCGGCCTGAAGAAAAAAGGCCAACTGCCCGGATGCACAGCAGATGATAAAGGCCGGCTGGATTATTTTGGACCCCATTCCAACCCTCTCACCTTCACCCTCAGAAAAAAGGGTGACGCATTTATCTATCACTACGCAATTGTTCGGGCCTCCAAAGCCAGTCCTTGGCAGTTGCAAAAAGCTTGGCAGACCGATCAAAACGGTCGCTCAATTATAGAATTTCCTGTTCCTTGAATGTTGCCGTCTCCCCGTCATCATCACCCCAGCCGCGCATGCTGCCGGCGGTACTGGCTGGGTGTGACGCCCACCAGCTTGTGAAACTGCCGCGCAAAATAATTGCCGTCGCTGAAGCCCACCTGAAAGGCGATTTCCGTGATGCCGGCTTGGCTCTGGCGGAGCAGCGAGGCGGCATGGTTGACGCGCAGCTCGATGAGATGCGCGATGGGCGAACTGCCCATCGCAGCTTGGAAATTGCGGATGAAATGGCGCTTGGACATGTGGGCGATCCGGGCCAGTTGCTCCAAGTCCACCGGTTCCTGGTAATTCGCCTCGAGATGGCTGATGGCTTCGCCGATCCGCAGCAGGGCGCGGGAATCCGGGTTGCGGGCTTTGCCGAAGCAGCGGGACAGGTAACCCACCAACTGCATGAAGACGGCGGTGGCCATGTACTTGAACCCGGGCGGACGGTTCTGCACCTCATGCTCCAGTTTGTCCACCAGGTCGCCGACGACGCCCAGTTCTTGCGTCGTGAGTCGCAGGCGGCTGTTGAATTGGTGGCGCAGGCGCCAGGCCGGCTCCAGCACGAACAGCGCGTGATAACCCGGCAGCGCCCGAAGCTCGTTGTCGCGCAACAAATCGAGTTTTTCCGGCTGGAACAGGATGTTGATCAGGCACAGTCGCTCCATGTTGTGGTAATCATGCGGCCGCGAGCCGCCGATCACAAAGACATCGCCCAAGTTGAGCGGATAGGATTCGTGGCCGGTGACATGCACGCCGCGACCCGAGGTGATGATGACAATTTCACCAAATTCGTGGGCATGCAAGCCGAAGGGCTCCTGGGGATTGCGCCGCTCCACGACCACGGGAAATCCGTCGGGGTGAAACCAGTCTTTGCGCCGCAGAATCGGGTGCGTCATGGCTTGGCAGGAACCGCGGGAAAACCGCCCGGGATGGTCATGGCCAGATCGTGCTAATCTTTGGCACGATTGTCAAGGACACGGCCGCCGGCCCTGCTATAATACAACTTGAACACCAGCTAATTATCCGTCACAACTCATTGAAATTGCTATGACCAAATCCGAAAAACAGGTGCAGGGCGCCTATCAATTCGCCCGCGAACAGTATGCGGCCATCGGCGTGGACACCGAGGCCGTCTGCAAACAGCTCGCCACGGTCCCCGTTTCACTCCACTGCTGGCAGGGCGACGACGTGGGCGGGTTTGAGAATTTCGGCGGCACGCTGACCGGCGGCATCATGGCCACCGGCAATTATCCGGGCAAGGCCCGCACCCCGGAGGAACTCCGCGCCGACGCCACCAAGGCCCTGGCGCTGATTCCCGGCAAGCATCGTTTCAATCTCCACGCCTTCTACGGCGAGTTCGGCGGCAAGAAGGTGGACCGCGACGCCATCGAAACCGCGCATTTCAAGAACTGGATTGACTGGGCCAAGTCGCTCGACATCGGCCTGGATTTCAATCCCACCTGTTTTTCCCATCCCAAGTCCGAGGATGGTTTCACATTGTCGCATCAGGACAAGGCCATCCGGCAATTTTGGATCGAGCATTGCATCCGCAGCCGCGAGATCGGCGCCGCCATAGGCAAGGCACTCGGCAACGCGGCCGTGACGAATATCTGGATTCCGGACGGCATGAAGGACGCGCCGGCGGACCGCCGGGCGCCGCGGGAGCGGCTGCGGGATTCGCTGGACCGGGTGTTCAAGACCAAGCTCAATCCCAAACACAACTTGGACGCCATCGAAGGCAAGCTCTTCGGCATCGGCGCCGAAAGCTACACGGTAGGCATGCACGAATTCTATCTGGGCTATGCGGTGAAGCACCAGAAGCTGGTCACGTTGGACGCCGGCCACTATCACCCCACCGAAAACGTCGCCGACAAGATTTCGTCGGTCCTGTGCTTCGTGCCGGAAGTGCTGCTGCACGTCAGCCGTGGCGTCCGTTGGGACAGCGACCACGTGGTGACGCTGACGGATGAACTCAACGGCATTGCCCAGGAACTGGTGCGGGGCGATTACCTGGCCCGCACGCACATCGGGTTGGACTTCTTTGATGCCAGCATCAATCGCCTCGCCGCCTGGGTCATTGGCGCCCGCAACATGCTCCGCGCCCTGTGCATGGCCATGCTGGAGCCCTATCCGCAATACAAAAAGCTGGAACTGGAGGGCGACTACACCTCGCGCCTGGCGCTGATGGAAGAGGCCAAGAGCCTGCCCTTTGGCGCGGTCTGGGACTATTACTGCGCGCAAAAGGGCGTGCCAGTGGGCCAGCTATGGCTGGCGGAGGTCAAGGACTACGAGAAGGCGGTACTCTCCAAGCGCCAGTAAATCCCCGTCATCCAACTCATGAATCAACTCGCGCAAGCGTCCGCCAATCCCGCCCTGGGCATCGTCATTTTCGCCCTGGGCGGCCTGGCGGGCGCGGTTTTTTATCTGCCCCTGAAGAAGGTCAAAAACTGGGCTTGGGAAAGTTCCTGGCTGTTTTACGCCTTGTTTGCCCTCTTGATCGTGCCATGGGTGCTGGCCTTCATCAAATCCCCGAACATTGTGGGCGTGCTCCAAGCCGCGCCTCATAGTGAACTGTGGTACTGCTATCTCTGCGGCGCGGCCTGGGGCTTCGGCGGGCTCACATGGGGATTGATGATCCGGTATCTTGGCGTGGGCCTGGGGCTGGCCATCGGCTGCGGACTTTGCTCCGCCGCCGGCACCCTCGTGCCCAAGTTGATCACCGGCAAATTCGGCGAACTCCTGCAGCCCGGCGCGGGCATCACGTCGCTGTTGGGAGTGGTTGTCTCCGTGGCCGGAATCGTCCTGGTGGGCCTGGCCGGAATGTCCAAGGAAAAAGAATTGCCGGAGGCGGAAAAGAAGAAATCCGTGGCTGAATACAACTTCAGCAAGGGCATGCTGGTGGCCGTTTTCTCCGGCCTGATGAGCGCTGCGCTGGGTTTCGGCCTGGTGGGGGGCCCCACGATTGAGAAGCTCGCGCTAAGCACCGAGCCGGTCACGCCGATGGCTTGGAAGGGCCTGCCGGTGCTGGCGGTGGCCTTGCTGGGCGGCTTCACGGTGAACTTTCTGTGGTGCCTGTTCCTGAACGTCAAGAACCAGACCTTTGGCGATTACACGAAGCAGAAAACGCCCATCCTGGCCAATATCGCCTTTGGCGCCATCGCCGGCGCCATCTGGGTGTGCCAGTTCATCGCCTTCAAGACGGGCGAGCCGCAAATGGGCGATCAAAGTTACGTGGGCTGGGCGGTGTTGATGGGCAGCTCCATTATGTTCAGCGGCGTGCTGGGCATCATCCTCGGCGAATGGAAGGGCACCAGCGGCCGCACGCGCGGCCTGCTGTTTGCCGGCTTGGCGGTATTGCTGGTGTCCGCGTTCGTCGCCGGCTATGCCGGCAAGTTGGGGCAGCAAACCCCGCCGGTGGCCCCCCAGCCGGCCGCCGCGCCCGCAGCTCCGACCGCTCAATAGCCGGCGGTCTGTCCCAACTCAAACCTGCCTGCGAATTTAAATCATGAGCAAAATCTATCTAGCGGTGGACCTCGGCGCCGAAAGCGGCCGGGTCATGGCCGGGGTCTGGAATGGCAAGCGCATCCGCTTGGAAGAGGTGCACCGGTTCCAAAACGGTCCCGTGGCATTGGGCGGCAGCCTCCGGTGGGACGTCCTGCGCCTGTGGGGCGAGATCCAAAATGGCTTGGCGATGGCGGGGAAAAAATATGGGAAGCAGGTCGTCTCCGTGGGGGTGGACACGTGGGGGGTGGACTTCGTCCTGCTCAACCGGCAGGAGGAAATCCTGGGCCAGCCCTACCATTATCGCGACGCCCGCACGCAGGGCATGATGAAGCGCGCGTTCCGAAAGGTTCCGCGCGCCGAGATCTTCGCCCAATCCGGCATTCAGTTCATGGAACTGAACTCCCTATATCAGCTAATGGCTTGGAAGCAACATGCGCCGGAGATCCTGGACGCCGCTGAATGCCTGTTGTTCATGCCGGATTTCCTGCATTGGGCGATGTGCGGCGCCAAGAAAGCCGAGTTTACCATCGCGTCCACCTCACAATTCTTGCATCCCAAGACCGGCACCTGGTCGAAGCGGTTGCTGAAACAGCTCGGCCTGCCGACGCATTTCCTGCCGGAGATCGTGCCGCCGGGCACCGTGCTCGGCAAACTTCGGGCCGAACTGGCCGAGCGCACCGGCCTGACGCACGTCCAAGTGGTCGCCCCACCCTCGCACGACACCGCCGCCGCGGTGGTGGGCGTGCCGACAGCCGCCACTGGCCAGTCGAACTGGGCGTATCTGAGTTCGGGCACATGGTCGCTCATGGGCGTGGAACTGCCCAAGGCGAACCTTAGCCAGTCAGCCCTCCAGTTCAACATGACCAATGAAGGCGGCGTCAATGGCACGTACCGCCTTTTGAAGAACATCATGGGCCTCTGGCTGGTCCAGCGCTGCAAGATCGTTTACGAGGCGCGCGGTTCGAGTTACGACTACGGGCAACTCGTCAAACTGGCGTCCGCCGCCCCGCCGTTGCGTTCGCTGGTGGACCCCAATGATCCCCGCTTTTTGAATCCGCCGGACATGGTGGCCGCCATCCAGGGTTTTTGCCGCGAAACGAAGCAGGCGGTTCCCCAAACCGTGGGGGAAGTCGTGCGTTGCGCGTACGAAAGCCTGGCCTTGAAATACCGCGAGGTGGCGGTGGGCGCGCTGGAAACCCTCACGGGCGAGCCCCTTCGGCAAATCCACATCGTGGGCGGTGGCTCGCAAAATGCTTTACTAAACCAGTTCACCGCTAACGCGTGCGAACGACCGGTCACGGCGGGCCCTGTGGAGGCCACCGCGCTGGGGAACTTGGCAGTGCAGATACAGACCGATGGTGAAGCGGGCTCCTTGGCCGAATTGCGGCAGATCATCCGCGCCTCCAGCGAGGTGCATCAATACAATCCTGAGGTCGGCTCGCAGTCGGCCTGGAAGGAAGCGGCCGAGAATTACGCCGGATTGCAGGCGCGACCGTGATAGATATGGATGGACGTCGCTCTGTGCCTGGCGAAGAGTCAAAGTGGCCGCTTGAGCTGAGGGCCCGTGGCGTTATTGTGTCAGGTTTGAGCTGACGCGGCGCCTTGGCTGAATGATTTTTAGTGTCCTTTTGAAATTCAGAAGTGCCTGTAGCGAGCGGGGTTGCTGCACCGATTGGATTGCAATCAGCACGAGCGGGCGGTGACGTCGTGGTGTCGGCTGCGAGGTCCTTTCGTCCGCTAAACACCCTACCCTCAGTGCCTTGGCAATAAGACGTTTCGGCACAGGTTTGTCACCCGCTTTTAACTAATGCAAAGCTTGACTACACAGCAGTTTGGATTAAATTGGGCAGCGTAATCAGTCATCAGAAACTGGTTGCGCTTAAATCAGAATTCACTATGGCAATAACTCTTAAAGTCAAATGGGTGGAACAGTATGACCAACCCGGTTTGGGTCAACGCATTCGGCGTATCGGCGGCGTAGCTGGGGAAATGCAATGGCGGCACACGCAAGCAGCTGCGATTGAGTCCATCGAGCGAGGGCAATTTGCGTATTACGTGGAACAAGGCTCGCGGGCGATTCATCTCTTTGTGGCGCAAGGTCCTGATGGTGAGAAGTATCTGGCCATTCAACCTGGACGATCCCAAGTCATCGACGATCTGCCCGCCTTGTTTAAGCCGGTTGAGGAAAACGTGGGTGTCTAAGATGGAACGAGTGTTTTGACGGGACTTGGTCATGCCTGCGGGTGGTGCATGACGTCCCTGCCCTGCCCCGTTTGGTCGGAAGGATCTCTCATTTCAAGTTTGCGCTTCTCAGTCCCACTGTCGTCAATTTTAGGGACATCAACCGACGGAAGTTGGAAATTGCCGGTGATGTACCGGAGCATCAAGCTACGAGTAAGCTACTTAACCAGCCTGTAATCCGCGGTGCACGTCGGTTAACTGGACACTACTGTCCAATTCGATAGGATTATCCATTCCCAAAAAGACGCAAATCTGACAATAATTCAACAGTTGGTTCAAAAAAACTGAAAGGTTGGAAATTCCTATGCAAATCACATTTATTAGCAACAAATCGAAGGCTGGTTTGGCAGCAGCAGTTGCCATTCTTGGTCTTGCCGCAGTTCAATCCCAAGCTCAGTCCGTCGTTTACAACTTCACGGATGGCACATCCGATGGTTGGGCCAATTCGGGATTCAGTGGCACCCCAATCGCCACAGTTTCAAACATTGGCGGCGCCAACTACATCTATCTTCCCGTTGGCGGTTTCCAGGTGGGGAATATATCAAGCGGCAGCGGCAGTGCTTTCTTCACTGCGATGCAGGCTGCCGCCGCCGACCCAGCCGGCTACGACATCAGTTATGATTATTACATCAATACGGCTACTTTAACCGGGGCGACCTATCTGCAGGTTGGGACCTTCGTCAACACGGGCAGCGGCTACTACGCGCAGGATTATGGCGCGCCCAATGAACTCACCTTGAATGGCACCCAGTTGGCCAGCGGTCAGGTTTTCCAAGGGACGGTCACGATTAATCTGGCTGCCGTTGGTTATGCCATGTCCCCTGCGGAAACTTTTTACCGGCTGGGACTCATTGAGAATAGCAATGCCACTGGTGGTGGGGTGTATTTCACCGATATCAGCGTCATTCCCGTTCCGGAACCGGCCTCGTTGGCCCTGTTTGGTTTGGGCCTGGCCGCCCTGCTCCGTCGGCGCAAGGCCTGATGCCTGAAAACACAGAATTTGTTCAAGCCCCGCCAGATTGGCGGGGTTTTTTGTTCGGCTATTTCAATTTGTTGTACTGGCCCACGCCCCAGCGGATGACGGCCCGCGGCAAAAATCGGGGCACTTGGGACAGGACCCGGTTTGCTGCTCCCGGCACTTGCACGCACCGCCGTTGCCGGAAGGCCCGGTGGCCCGCGGCGGCGACGGCCGCGGTGGACATCTTGGCGGCCTGCAATTCGCGGGTCTGATAGCTGCGGGCCACGCGGAAGAAATTGGATTCGGTGGGGCCGGGGCACAGGTTGGTGATGGTAACGCCGGTGCCGCGCAGTTCCACCGCCAGCGCCTCGCTGAAGGACTGGACGAAGGCCTTGCTGGCGTAATAGACGGCCATGTTCGGCCCAGGGAAAAAGCCGGCGACGGAGCCCACGTTTAAGATGCCTCCGCGGTGGCGCTGGAGCATGGCCGGCAACAGGAGTCCGGTGAGATTGACGAGGGCCGAGATGTTGACTTGGATGATTTCGAGCTGGCGGGCCAGGGGCAGTTGCGCAAACGCTCCGTGCAAGCCGAAGCCGGCGTTATTGACCAGCACGTCCACGACGGTTCCCCTGCCCTGCAATTCGGCCAGGATCTTTTCCGGTGAATCCGGGCGGACGAGATCGGCCGTAATGACGTGAACGTCAATCTGGTGTTGCTGGCGGATTTCGGCGGCGAGGGCGTCCATCGCGGCGGTGTTGCGGGCGACGAGCACGAGGTTGGATTCGTCGGCAGCGAAACACCGGGCCAGTTCCAAGCCAATGCCGGAAGAGGCGCCGGTGACGAGGACGGTTTCGCTCATGCTCAACGATTGCCCCAGCCGAAACGCGGGGTCAGCGGCCAATAGACGAAGAATGATTTGCCGATCACATTGCGGGCGGGAAAGGGTCCCCAGGCGCGGGAATCGAAGCTGTTGCAGGTGTTGTCGCCCATGACCATGTAGGAATCAATGATCTGTCCGTCCCCCTCGACGAGCTGATTGGTGAAGACGGTGTCCTCGTCCGGGAACAGGGGCGCCAGCTCGATGTAGGGGCGGGTGTTGATGCCCCACTTGTCGGCTTGGGTATCATTCAGGTGGCCGGAGTACTGGCTGTCACGCGGGGCCTTCTTGGGGTCGAAGCTGTACACGTTCTCGAAATGCGGCGTGGAGGCGTCGAGGCGCTGTCCGTTGATGCGCAGATGGCGATCGTCGCCGATTTGGACATGATCGCCGGGGAGGGCCACGAGGCGCTTGATGTAGAATTCGTCCTGAGCCATGCGCGGATGGTTGATGCCCTTGGTTTCAAAGACGGCGATTTCGCCGCGGCCGGGCTTGCGGAAATTATAGGTGACGCGGTCCACGAAGAGGTGGTCGCCGGCCTG
>Ga0182030_10027919_pt1 | contig 10119 bp, 11 predicted proteins | sample 812S3MmetaG_FD_121299 | JGI IMG/M metagenome (GOLD analysis project Ga0182030, IMG submission 121299) | Permafrost microbial communities from Stordalen Mire, Sweden - 812S3M metaG (Illumina Assembly) | ecosystem: Environmental > Terrestrial > Soil > Wetlands > Permafrost | place: Sweden... | reverse complement strand
TTGTAACTCTAGCTCTTACTGGCCAGGTCTTTCTTGAAGTTACTTTAGCTAGCTTAGCTGCTTGAGCAGCTGTTATTTTGCTGCCAGCGCTAACAATGACTTTATCTTTGTCGTCAAGCAGGTTTTCTCGAGCGATATGACCTTCAGCTTCTTTGGCAGTGACTGCGTTAATGACTTTTCTGTAAGGAGTCTCAATAAAGCCAAAATCGTTAACACGAGCATAGTTAGCTAGGTTAAGCACTAAGCCAATGTTGGCTCCCTCAGGAGTTTCAACGGCGCAAATTCGTCCGTAGTGTGTTGCGTGGGCATCTCTAACTTCAAAACCTGCTCGTTCTCGGCTCAGTCCGCCGGGACCCATAGAGCTTAGACGACGTTTGTGCGCTAGCTCACTGAGTGGGTTAATTTGGTCCATGAACTGTGACAGCTGAGAGCTAGCAAAGAACTCTCTAACAGCAGCTACGACTGGACGAGCATTAATTAGTTGACCAGGAGCAACGGATTCAATATCCGACATACTCATTCTATCTTTAGTATTTCTCTCCATTCTAAGAAGACCGATTCTAAATTGACGCTGAACTAGTTCACCAACTAATTTAACTCGTCTATTTGCTAGAGAGTCAATGTCGTCAGCTGGTTCTTGGGTGTTATTTAGTCTAATTATTTCGGCAATAATTGCTTCAATATCTTCAATTCGCATAACTCGGTTGTCGTAAGTATTTGGGATATCTAGATTTAGTCTTTTATTGATCTTGTATCTTCCGACTCGACTGAAATCAAAACGCTTGAAGTTGTAAAACATGTTTTCAATTAAGCTTTTAGCGTTTTCTACAGTTGCTAGATCACCAGGTCGAAGTCGACGGTAAACCTCTATTAAAGCGTCATTTTGACCTTTGGTTGGATCTTTTTCTAGTGTTACGTCTAGGTAGTTAAGCGGGCCAGTATCAACGTGTTTAAAGGCTTCGCGCATTCGGCTTTCACTTATGCCAAGTGCTCTGAGAAGCGTCGTAACAGCAATTTTTCTCTTTCGGTCGATTTTAACAAATAGCGCGCCTGAGGCAGCTGTTTCAAATTCAAGCCAAGCACCACGGCCAGGAATAACTTTGGCACCGTAAAGATTGTTTGAGCCGTGCTGATCTGAAGTAAAGAAAACTCCAGCAGATCTAATTAGTTGGCTAACAACAACTCTCTCAGCACCGTTAATAACGAACGTGCCTCTAGTTGTCATCCAAGGATAATCTCCGAGATAAATCTCATTTTCTTTTATTTCACCAGTAACTTTATTAGTTAGCTCAACTGTCGCCATTAGCGGAGCGTCAAAGCTAACGTTATTTTCTCTGGCTAGGGCTTCACTTAGTTTTGGTTGACCGAAGTGATAGTCCTTAAATGATAGTGATAATTTACTACCTGTGTAATCGTCAATAGGGCTAACTTCGCTTAGAAGTTCGCCGAGTCCCTCTTCAACAAACCACTGAAATGAGCGGTTTTGGTGATCAACTAGATTTGGTAATTTAATTGCGTCATCAGCTGAGCTAAATGAAACGCGTGGCTTTTTAGTGGCAATCTTTGGCATAGGCTATAGCACTTCCCCTTGTTTAAATTATGGCTTTTTATAATATTTATTGATAATCACGATTCGTGAATACACCAGATAAACCCGCCTGGTTCTTAAATTGTAATTATATTTTTGTGTTTCTTTTAGTTGTCCGGCCGAAGAAAACTAAGTTTAGAACTTATTTTTGTTGCAAATAAATGCAGACATAATAAACTTACACTACTTCTTAAGTATATATTCTATTCTTTTTAGGTATAGCTTGTCAAGAATATTAAATTGAATAATAGTCTTTACGTTAGCGTGCTAGTATGATAGTATTATACTCATGTCAGATTTTGAAGAGTTTGTAAAGGTTCTAGCTTCTATTAAAGACAAATCTTTATTAGAGGATTTTTTACTTGGAATAACTACACCCAACGAAAGACGAGAATTTGGTCGCAGACTTGAGATAGTTAAGCGTCTACTCGATAAAGAGCCACAACATGCTATTGCTAAGGAACTTGGAGTGGGAATTGCGACAGTTACGAGAGGCTCAAAGGAATTAACAGCTGGAAGATTTAAGTTTTTAAGGAAATAATTATGATTAAACAGTCACCAGAGTCGGATATGCCCGAACCATTTCGTACCTATGTTGCTCAGCGCAGCCTGGGAATTGCTCAAGTACTAGGAGATGTTATCGGAGAAAGAAACGTACAGCTTTGTCCAAGAGCTGTTTTACCTAACGAATTAATTTTTTGGGGGGAGGACTTAGTATACGGTGCTGTAGTATCTCGATTAAGCGACGGCTATAAGTCGGTTTTATATAACGGTGCATTTTCTGATCTGTCGGGTGTTGGTATATGTACCGATGACATTGATCATGGGTTTTCCTTTGCAAGAGAAGAATTTAGAAAAAATAATACGGTTCGTATCAAAAATCCAATTGAATCAGACGGAAATGGCCAGCATGTTATAGAGCATCTTGAAGATTTTGAGTCTAGTTTTATTGAATTGTCACTTGAATGCTCAGGAGAGGTTGTGGTGATGCCAAACATCGACTTAATAACTAAAAGAGTGTCTATAGGCAGTATTGATTTAGGCAGAGATGGAGAGTTTACTTATATGGGACGCGAAAAGCAAGTTCTTAAGAACGGCGTTTACGTATATGGCGGTACTAAGATTGGCCTATTCGAAGCCAATGATTCAGATATGCAAGAAGAGGTTGAGATTTGCTACGATATACCAACAGCATTATCAGAACTTGGCAAAAAAGCTATAGAGTTATATAAAGGAATCGCTTTGAAAACTGGCCGGGTAAGTTTTGATATAATTAGAGGCGAAACATGGTCAGGGCAAGAAATAGACAGCGTCATAGACATAACTCCAAGAGTCGGTGGAGTTACGCCGGCCGAGGTACTTGCCATAAAATACATGAAAGATAAAGGTAATCACCTGACATATTCAGAAAGCCGATTGCTTTTTGAGCCTGAGTTTGTTCCAATAACTGGTCCCTACTCGGTCAATTTTGTTGATACAAACAGCCTAATAATTAACGCGTCTGTCACGGGTGCAATATGAAACTATATGTAGTAGCGGCTATGCACGGTGATGAAATATTTGGGCTGGAAGTTTTAAAATACATTGAAAAAATTAAAAATATTAAAGTTAGAATCGCTCATCCTAAGGCAATTAAAGGCAACAAAAGATTTATTACATCTGACTTAAATCGAAGTTTTAGAAGAAGTCATAATAACTTGGAGTCAAAATTAGCCGATTCCATTGAAAAAGAAATTATTGAGTTTAAGCCAGATTACGTTATTGATATTCATACGTCTATAACCAATGTCGGGAAAACCGGTATTGTTTGCGGCTACTCAACTAAAATAGAAAACTTAGCGCAGTCGCTAGGGCTTAACAATATAGTTATAATGCCAAAAAAGTACTATCAGAACTCGCTAATTGGTTGTTTACCAGATCGCTCAATTTCGATTGAGCTTGGTAAAAACCTAAGATCGGATAAGCTAGCTCGAACTTTGGCTAAAAACATTAATGATTTAGTCTTAAAAGACAAGAACTATTTAAAACCGCTTTCGAGATACTCAGTAACTACAACCATTGATAAAAAAGATAATAATGTCGTTGGTATAGAAAATTTGAAGTATAACAGCTATTTTAAAGCTTATCCTTTTTTAGCGAACGAGAAGGCTTATTTAGATATCGGTGGTTTTTTGGCTAAGAAACTAAATTGAGACTTTTAGAATCCCATTACGTCCCTCATGGCGTTTAGGGTAGTATTTGCATTACGCTCAGCTTTGTCGGCATGGTATCTTAAGGCTCCTTTAACTACGTCGTTCTTTATGGAGTCCCGTCTGGCTTGAAAAGCTACTAGTAATTCAACTGTAATAGCTGACCATAGTTCCTTAAAATCTTTCATGACATTTTTTTCGTCTAAATGGGCGGCTTTTAGCTCAGACAGTTGCCGTAGTTTGACTTCATCGTCAGTCGATGATTCGGCAACCATAAAATGACTTTCTATGGCATCGTTCCATTCGCCGCTTCCTGCGGTAGTGGCTCTTTTTATTTTTTTAATAACTTCATCAGGATCATCGTTAAAAGCAATGGCTTGAGACGGGTTGGATTTACTCATTTTACCTTTGCCGTCTAAGCTAAGCACCTTAACGCTCCCAGTAGATTTCTCTCTAGGCTCAACTAGAACATTGGCTTCAAAAAAATTATTAAATTTTCTAGCAATGTCTCTTGTGATTTCAAGGTGAGCTCTCTGATCGGTACCGACTGGTACAACTTCAGCACTTTGTGCAAATATGTCGGCTGCCATTAAAACTGGATATCCTAGAAGTGCATAGTTAGCACGTAGCGCTTCTTCGTCCTCAACTCTTCCCTTACTAAACTCTTCATGTATTTTGTCCTTAAGATTAGGTGTGCTGGCTAGTTTCCCGACACTAATGTATGGTCCTAGCCGGTTGGCTATTTGGACTACTGGAGATTCGATATCACTTTGCAGATAAAGGGTCGACTTCTGTGGATCTATACCAAGTGCAATACAGTCCCTAACTACGGATAACCTAAAAGGCGCAATAGCTCTTGGATCATTATCCGTTAAACCGTGCAAATCTGCCACAAAAACATATAAATCATTGTTTGGGTCATTCTGGAGGTCAATAGATGGTTTTATGGCGCCTAAATAATTACCCATGGTCAGGTCACTGGTTGGTCGAAAACCTGTTATTACGCGAGATTGTTCTGACATACTAATTACTTCCTTCCGCATTGTCCCAAGCTTTTTGTTGAACGCCCCGGCTAACTTTCATAATAGCTTGGAACAGGCTCCTAATGTATTCGCTAGGAATTAGCTCTTCGTTATTCAATGAACATATTCTATCAAGTACCGCTTCTTCTCGGGAGCTAACAAATATTGGTAAGTTATGCGACATTTTTATTCTGACAACTTCTAGGGCGCATTTGGCGCGGCGATTTAGTAAATCAACCAGTTCGCCGTCTATAGCATCTATCTCTTCCCTTGGTATGGCTAGCTCTAAATCATAGTTACTTGGATCTACTGGTGCCGCTGAGCTAGGTTGTTCGATATCCATTAAGTCTCCTATAAAATATAATTTAACATAAATATTGACATCTGCACCATCACTGGGTCTTACCCTTAGGTTGATTTATTTCCTCTATGATCTCCTGCCAGGAGCGACCATCAGGTCGATAGACAACCAAGCTTAGGGTATTAGTCAGTGACTCGTAAGAGGCTATCCTGCGTTGATTTTCAAGGCTTTCGATATTTCTGGTGCCGTCAACTTGTTTTAATCTATCTAATTCTTCAGCGGCCTGATTTAGAACAATCTCTAGACCATAGGGCGAGAGTATCGGTGAATCTTCTGATGAACTTTGTCTATCTTCGTCAGATTCATTTCTATGGATCCAGGCAACATTAAACCAATCTGATCGCATATTGGTTACCCAATCTTTAGCTCGCTTGTTAGTAACGACGCTGCAGGCTTGATCTGGGTCTAGAGGTTCTTTATCTAGTAACAGACGCGAGTGGTTACTTAGCTCAAGTGATATAGCAAGTTCTGAACCACAAGCTTCGCAGCCTAGTATGTAGCTCCCTTCTTCATTGACTCTTGAATTTTTTATAAGCTTAATGACTTCAAACGTAGCCCTATTACTGCCGTTATTAGCGCCAGTTATTTTTTCAACAACACAACCAGTTATTTCGCCCATAGTATATATGGTTTAACACATATTATATTTTGGAGCAAATTATTATATATGGTTGTTTATTTTTTGATAACTTTAGCGCTTTTAAAAACGTTATCGACAAGGCCGTACTTAACTGCTTCATCAGCATTAAGCCATTTATCCCGCTCTAAATCTTCGTGAATCTTACTAGCTTTTTGGCCGGTGTTTTTAGCCATTATTTCCTCTAACAGCTTTTTGACTCGCAAGGCTTCTTTTAGATCAATCTCTTGATCGGTAACTTTGCCTTGGGTGCCGCTAGAAGGTTGGTGGATCATAACTGAGGAGTTAGGTAGAATAAATCTTTTGCCTTTAGTGCCACTGCTAAGCAAAAAAGCGGCGGCCGAAGCTTGGACACCGATACCGACAGTTTGGATGTCGTTTTTTATGTACTGCATAGTGTCGTAGATGGCAAAAGCGTCGTAAACGCTACCACCAGGGCTATTAATGTAAAAGTTTATGTCTTTGTTAGGGTCTTCAGCATGAAGAAAAAGTAACTGCGCCACAATAATATTGGCGCTGGCAACGTTAACGTCTGTGCCTAAGAAAATAATACGATCTTTAAGCAGACGACTGTAAATATCATAAGCCCGCTCATAACGGCCTTCGTTTTCAATAACTGTTGGGATTAGTACTTGGTTTTGCATAGGTACTATTATATATCGACATATTAGCACTCGTCAAGTGAGAGTGCTAATTTTGTTTGTTATAGTCTTTTAGTTTATCTAGAGTTTTTTCGATCATTAGCCTAGACCTTAGGTCGCTAAGATTATTTGGATTTTCTAGCTCAGCCAGCATATTAGGGTCAGAGTACTGTGATTTTAAATGATTAACCCTTGTCTCTAGTTCCATGTCGCTGACTTTAATATTCTCTTTCTCAGATATTTCGCCTAGAATAAGACCTGATTTGATTCTAGCTTCGGCAATCGGTCTTTGGCGATCTCGATGCTCGGTTTCATTAACATTTTCTTGAGCTAGATGTTCCTGCCAGGTTTGGCCACGGTAGGCAATTGAGCGTTTTTCATCTTCTTCTAGTCGATCGATTTCTTGTTCTATTAGTGAAGTAGGGATAACAACTTTAGTTTTAAGAGACAAGCTATTGAGGATTTCATTATCTAGTTTCTGGGAGTATTCTCGATCTTTTTCAACTTTTAGTTGCTTCTTGATATCAGCCTTTAGCTCACTAAGATTCTTAAATGGTCCAACACTCTTAGCCAGCGTATCGTCGATTTTAGATTTAGCTAGTTCCTTAACGTCATTAATGACAACGTCAAACTTGACGACTTTATTTTTTAGTTCGGCCACTCCGTAGTCTTTCGGGAAAGTTATGTTAAAAGTTTTTTTGTCACCCGTTTTTAGCCCTATTATTTCCTCTTCAAAGCCCGGTATAAAGGTTTTGCTACCGATTACTAGGTCGTAACTTTTACCATCAGCGCCGCCGATTGGCTGTTTAGTTTTTGGGTCTGTGCCATAAAAATCTAGATTAACCTCATCTTTATCCTTTGCCGCTCGCTCAACACTTAACTTATTGGCTTGGCGCTGACTTAAGTTATTTAGAACATCTTTAATGTCCTTTTCACTAACTGTGTTTTTTGCTACGCTAACATTTACTTTTTTGTAATCAGGTATAACAATGCTGCCGATATAGTCTGTTTCAGCACTAAAATCTAGTGTTTCATAAGGCACAAATTTAGTAATTGTGATTTTCGGTTGCGAGACTACTCTTAATTGCTTTTGTTTAACGGCTTTTTCATAAAGATCAGCCACGGCTTCATTTAAAAACTGAGTATTGAGTAGATTTTGGTCGACGTATTTTTCAACTAAGTTTGCCGGTGCTTTACCTTCTCTAAATCCGGCAATCTTGACATCTTTAGCCAGAGTTAGCAGCACCTTGGCTTTGATATCTTCTATCTCTTTTTTAGTGGCACTAACATCAACTTTTATTGAGCTGGCGGTTAGTTCTTTGGTAATTACATTCATAGTGGCCTATGCTAACATTTTGTTTGTCATTTTACTAGTGCAGGAGCGACAAATAAATATAGCCGGCAGCTAAAAACCAAACAAGTTCAACGAATCCGCCAATTGGTCTTTGAAACCACTGGATTTTTGAAGCAAATATTTCAAAGGCATTGGCGGTATACTGCTTAGAGTTTTTAAGTGATAGGTACTTCTTAATCCAAAAAAAGTCAGGTGAAGTTGCCAAAAAGGCACAGAGACTAGCAGCCAACCAGTGATCAGGACGAGCTAAAAATAGCCCAAGCACAATTAAAAAACAAAGACAGGCCTCTAGGCTAAGGTACTCGATGAAACGATAAGTTTTAGCTAGTTTCTCAAAATTGTCAGATTTATAGTGCGGGATGGCGTCACAAATGAAGTGAGAAATTAGGGCTAGCGGAATAGCAAGGTAGGGTTTATCAATAGTTAAACCGATTATAGCCCCAGTTAGGGCATGATTAGTGGCTGTCATTAATTTTAAACTTATTAATCAGTTCAGTTTCAGTTAAAACTTGTTCTATGGAGGTTTCGAGATTTCTTAGTACGTATTTAGCCGATGCCAGTTCTTTGTCACCAACAATTAGCACGTATTTAATCTGCTTTTTACTTGCGGTTTTAATTTGATCGGCTAACTTCTTTTTAGACAGGTCTAGAGCGATATTTATGCCGCTTTTTCTTAGTTTATCTATGACAGTATTAGCTTTATCTATGTTTTGGCCGATAGTGGTGGCATAAATGTCTAATTCGTTGCCAAGTTTAGGTAACAAGTGGTGTCCATTTAAAAAATTGACAAGCGTAACATCACCCCAGCCAAAGCCAACAGTCGGTACTGGGGCAACGCCGAATAGTCCGACTAGGCCGTCGTAGCGACCACCACCCATCATGGAGCGGTTATTATCTGGGTTTTTATCATAGGCCTCAAAGATTAGGCCGCTGTAGTAATCAAAACCTCTCATAAGCGACGGGTCAAATAGAGCGTTATTTATGCCTTGTTTTTTAAGCTTTTTTTCTATTTCTATGATTTCTAAAGCGAAGTCGTTATTTTTTACCTCACTAGGTAGGTCCTTTATACTTTTAACACTCAGTATAGTCATTAGTTTTTCGACGCTACCACTTGCTATTTCCTTTGGACTAAGCGAGTTATCCAAACTTTCAATAAACTTGGTTTTTTCCATTTTGTGCAGTTTATCGATTAGTTTCGAGACTTTTTGGATACTTGTCTTACTTAGCTTTAGGTAGTCGCTTAGGATGAAGTCGATTAGTCCACGGTGATTAAGCTTGATCTCAAACATGGATTCTTTAGCGCCAAAGTTTTTAAAGATATCGCAGATTAAATTAATAAGCTCAATTTCAGCCCCGCTTGATTCAACACCGAAGATATCGACATTGAGTTGCCAGTGTTCTCTCAGCCGACCGTTCTGGGGTCTTTCATAACGCCAGAGATTGGGGATTGAGTACCAGCGCAGTGGATAAGCAAGCTCTTGCCTTTTAGCTGCCACCATCCGGCTGACAGTAGGTGTCATTTCTGGTCGAATAACCACTTTGCGCTTACCTCTATCCTCAAAAACATAGGTCTGCTCGTTGACAATTTCTTCACCAGTTTTAGCCAAGTAGAGCTCTAGTGGCTCTAAAATTGGCGCATCATACTCTTCGTAGCCGTAGGACTCAACAGTTTTTCGCCAAATTGAAAAGATATATTTTCTGAGCCGGTTATCCTCAGGATAAAAATCTCTGGCTCCACGATAAGGTTTAGTTGATAATGGCATATTAAATTCTATTATATTAGTTTTAAGCAATCGTTACTAAAAATAATTTGAAACTCGCTATAGTTTATTTTTATTAGGTGAATTTACTACGCTATCTATTGACTTAAGCGCTATGCCGGTTACTGAAACAACTATGCCAGAAAACGGTATGCTATTGTAATCAGTATCGTTAACAAGGTCGATAATTTCACCAAGTATAATCGAGACAGCGCCGACCTTCATCCAATTGAGACCGATAGTCTCTAAAGTGGAGTTTGTCTTGTTTTTATTTCTATTCAAGCTCTTTGGCTGATTTTCCATTCTGCTTATTTAAAAAAATTTTAAATTTCTTGAAGTTCTTTAACGCCGTGAGATTCAACTATAGCTTCTAAAATATAGTCTGTAAGCTTAAGTCTTCTGTTTACAAGCTCCCTTTGCCTAGCAGTACTATTTAAAATCTTACCTCTGATATATGCCAGACCGGCTTCAGTTTTTGCATTCTTTAACACCGCTACCGAGTTCATACCGATTAACCTCGTGAAACTATTTTCGTTTGTTGAGTTGCGGGATAAATCATTCTCAAAT
>Ga0182030_10027918_pt1 | contig 10119 bp, 14 predicted proteins | sample 812S3MmetaG_FD_121299 | JGI IMG/M metagenome (GOLD analysis project Ga0182030, IMG submission 121299) | Permafrost microbial communities from Stordalen Mire, Sweden - 812S3M metaG (Illumina Assembly) | ecosystem: Environmental > Terrestrial > Soil > Wetlands > Permafrost | place: Sweden... | reverse complement strand
TTAGATAACCTACCTGCCGTTACAGCATGGCTCGATATGCAGGTCCCTCCGATCTGAGCGTCGTGCATGACTAGGCTCGCATGCGCCAGGATCCAGGATCTAGACTACCCCTCCCTTTTCCTCGACGCCCATTCTCCAACGCCTCTTTTCGTCTCGTTTCGTTTTGTCCTGCACGTGCGAGTTCTAAGTCCACGCAGGGTCGCTGTATCCGTCCACGAGAAGGGGAGGCGTACGTAAGGTCGCGGCGCTATTTTTGCATCATCGCCACCACGGCTCGTATGTGCTGGCTATCACATTTAATATATAGAGTCGTAACGTATGCTGTGCCCCCGTCATTTTTAATGTGACGCAACAAATAGAAAAGTGCATGTGAATGTGATATATATGGCCCCCTCCACCCCTCCCACGACGACGTGTTTGCCATTCTTCATCGAAAGTTTTCTGCGATGTCGAACGGGACCGGTCTGCCTTACCGTGTGCGGAAAACGAGTCCTTTGGAGGAGCGCATGAATTAGCTGTCTCGCCTAGGTAAGGTAGGTAGGCGTTGGGTGTGAGTTTTAACTAGACGGGCCTTTGGGCTGAACCGCGAATCGCGAATCGCGGTGACGGTGTTTCTTGGGTCGGAATCGTGGAGGACGGTATATGGGCTGGAAAAATTGGGGGGGAGTAATACGGAATTTTTGCATGTCCCCATGAATATGGGTGCCGATGTCGATGGGCTCGCGATGTTGTGTTTTCGTAGAGAATTTGAGATATTGAGCGATATGAGGCAGATTTCATTAGGGCGTGTTCGTGATCCCAATTCCCGTGATACACTTGGTATAAACTCTTGGGCTCTCTACTCCCACGCTCCTCTCCCCTAGGCCCCCCCCCCAAATTCGTTTCGGAACCGAGCATTTTGGCCATGCAATGTCTGTGCCCAAAGGACAAGGGGTTAAAATCGCAAATGAAATTGGGCGTCGTTGGTTGGATATAAGTGGGGTGTTGTTTGGGTTTGAGCTGGGAGGGTATGTGCAGCATGCATGCCACAATGCATTAGTGGGATGTGGAGCATGGTGGGCACATCATGGTAGGGTAGGGGTGAGAGGGAAAGTGGCAGGGGTGGCTTGTGATGGTGACATCTGTGGAGTTGTGGTTTTTCGGGGGGCCGAATGGGAAAACTTATTTGCGATTGGAAATTGGAGGAGGTTGGCATGCAGTTATGGAGTTTAGCAATGGGAATGAATCATGGTGGGTGATGAGTGGGGGAAATAGTTGAGGCGCGGTGGGGCAAATTTGTAGATGCGGGATGACCAGCGAGGTCAAGATGAACCTCATCTAATTATCAATCTACCAAACTCTCATCTATCCTTCAATGATTAAGCCCTCCCACCACCACAAGCATCAGCACCCCTTTTGTTTTACCTGTATCGAGGATAAAGAACACTTTGGGCCTTTTTGGGCACCTGCGAACCAGAGTTGAAGAGCAATGCAAAGAAATTTTGAAGAGGTGTGCATCCCATGAATACAGGAGAGAGAAAAGAAACCCCAATTTTGTAGTAGGAAACGATCAAATCGGAATGAAAATAAGCTATGCTGCATAACCACAGCTTTTTGTAGAAACCTGGAGAAAACTCCTGATGGTAGTACAGCCCCGAATCCCAAAGCAGTCATTCGAAAGGATCCTCTCAAAGATCTTGTTCAACCAACGCTCCGATAACGCAAAGCTCGCACGCAACCACTATCTAGGGTTTCAAACCCCCATTATTCAGAATTTTTATGTAATGTCGTTGAATAGCAATCATCAAAAGGACCTTAGAATTGTTCGTGAATCGTTAAAATCGTCGTGCCAGCGGAGGTGAAGACAGATGCAATTTGAGTTGATCCATGGAGTATATGCTGCACTAGCGTCCATGGGGCTCAAGAACCACTGAACTAGAATTCGAGGAATCGTAAAAGTCATTAGAGTCGTTAGAGGTATCGGAAGCAGCGTCGAGATCGCTGTCGTGTTCGTCGACGTCGTCATTGTCTTGGTGTTTTTCGGACGAGGGGGAGAAGGTCTTGTCATCGTTGTAGCGGATGAGACCAGGGTGATTACCGGGTGGGAGGGTAATGCTTTCGCTGCGCCGGGCTCGCGGGCTCATACGTAAACTGTCGTTGGCATCACCATCTGCACGGCTTCCCCAAGACGTCTGAATTTATGAGCGGGGTATCGGGGAAAAGGGCACGCGACTTACCATGCGAAGTGTGAACAGCGCATAGAGTTTGATGAAGGGATGATAGTAACCAAATAGAATGGAGACAGGTAGGAAGATCAAATCGGAGGGTTCTCGGAGAAAGAGGCCGCTCAATTTGACGACCTTGGTGTTGAAGAAGAAGACTGATAGAGCAATCATCGCATACGATTGGTGTTCAGATGTCCAGGCCTCGGTAGCTTTGTAAGCTAGGAAAAAGATCAGAGGGTCGAAAATGATAGACAGTGATGTGAAAGTGGCAATGTGCAAAGCATAGGTCGACCATGGCTGTTGGCTGGAGCAATGTCAGGGGGGAATTCGGTCACCGAGGGGTTCTGTCACTTACGTCCATACGTGCCTTTCAGTGAAGAGACTTGTATAGTTACTTCGCCAATTGCTGCGTGCCCAGCGGGCGCACTGGTAAAGAAACTTGGGATTGTTTTCCAAAGTCGTCTCAATCTCGCATTCCCGGTTGTACTGAATCCAAGTTGACCACCCATTCGAGACGAGCCATCGAGTGACAAAGTTGTCATCGTCGGCATTAAGTTGATATTTCCCCCAGCGCTCAGTCTTGAAGCCTTCTAGGAATAGTGGACTCTGAAGAATCTCTGACCGAAAGGCGCACGTGCGTCCTGACATACAAGAGGTGCCCCCGTCAAGACCGTGCGTCGCCGAGATTTCGAAGTTTCGCCTCTCAATATATGCCGCCCCCAACCAATTGTAACATCTTGAAGCTAAGGGCCCAGATCTGATCCGCTTCACTCGCTGACAAGGCCCAACGCCGCCCATTATGCCATGCTCGAAGGGGGCCAGAAGCCAGGACAAGATAGTATTCGGCCACGTGACGTCGTCGTCTGCCATGATAATGATAGAAGTTGTGACCTTTGGAATAGCCTCGCAAACTTGAATGCGCTTGTTGGCAATCGGCACATGGAAGACTCGAACATTCGATACCTCCAATGATTTGACGAATTGGAGGAGTCTTTGGTACTTATCCGAGGTAGTGACAAAGAGGAGCTCGTACGGATGGCATGCAAGTATGCTTTGGACCGACTCCTTCAGCTCATCAAAGTTATTGTGGATGGTCGGGATGATGACTGTGACATCTTTGGCTGTAAATGAGGGTTTTGCGTGTATTGGGAAAGACTTATAGCACCAATGGCTGATAGTGTTGACAATGAGGCGCACATATCGATGTGCCCTGCGTTACTCTGGATCAGCTCGAGAATTGAATAACTGAGAAATTTGGGATTCAAGATAGGGTAGGCTCTGTGAAAAAGGTCCAGACTCTCATCGCCATGAAAAATAGACTTACCATACGATCATGAAAGCCCACTGCCAGAAATCCAGCATTGAGAGTAAAGACATGATTGCAAGATGCAGATGGAAGGATCAGGCAACAAAGTCTCCAGAGTTTGTGTAATAGGCTACAAGCCCCGAGTTTTGCACTCAAAATTGAGTACTGGATGCAAGGTAAATTGCCACTGTCGGGTGTTGAGGGGCAAGTCCAGAGGTCATGTGTCGAGACTCGAAAGTGAAGGCGGAGGTGATTAAGCCAGCAATCATGTGATGGTCTAGACTTTGCTGTCGAAGTGGGAAAGATTGCAGGGAAATCTTGCTATTTCCTCTGCTTTGGATTTTGGTTGTGCGTGTCTGGGAATTCTCTACAAATTCGGTTTGGGAAGAGTTGTGGTCGAGGTGATGAGGGGTTGGCAGCGTTTGGTAGTTGTGAGGGGTTCTGGGAACTGCAAAGTCGTATGTATATCTTCGAAGAAGTGTTTATTCACAAGATCCAGCTGTGAATGTTCTCAGTTTGCTTTTCCTCAGACCGATGCAAAATATGCTTTGTACAGGCCAATTGCTCTGTATGCAAGTGAAAGAGCAACAAATAATGATGTCTTTGAGATTGCAGCGGATAAAGATATTCTGTGAACGAAGGACAAAAACCAAATGATCACCAAAAGACCGTTATCCCAGGTGTTATCGTTGTCAATTGAGCAATAAATATACAATACCAGTCGCCCTTTTCGTGCAACGACCAGGGCCGCCGAGATGTCATACTGGAATTCGAAGACTGGCCAGAAGGTCCGGCGGTCGAGACATATATAGTTCAGCCACGAAGGAGAGACGGTACCGCACCATGTCTCGCAGAGAGTAGGAGCATCGCATCTAAAGATCGGGCGCGAACCCGATCTGTCACTTTTTGGTAGAATAAGCTCAAACGTTAGTTAGCAGGTAAAAAGGAAAGTTCAGGGATCGCAATGTGAGTGGAGAGTGGATCAATTCTGGAGAAGCAGGCGCCCTGGCACTGGTGGATAGACGACTGGGGAGGACCAGCAGCGATGGAAATGGGTCGCGCGCGAAAAAAAAAAAAGAGATGAAGTCAGTTGTTGAAATACGCTTGCCGGGCGCCACTTTTGACTGGGAACCTAAGACCCCTTCGAGCAGGGTAGTTAGTATATTATGAGTATAGACTTGGGTGGTTTCTGGTGGGCTGGGGTGCTATAATCTGCGGGTATAAAGGATACGGGAAAGGTGGACAAACAACTCCGTTCGATAGGCTGAATAGGCCTGGCGGGAAAAGCGAGGGACGCCGTAGGAAACAAGCCAGAAGGTTTGCGCAATCGCTCTGGAAGAGTGGAACTATGGATGAGAGACTGGAGACCGTTGGATGAGTCGCGCCGCTGCAACTGGACGGTTTGGAACAAATTAGGAACTTCTTGAGTACATGGTCCGGAGGAGGCGTCAAGCCTGCTGCAGCAACGATTGATCGCTGATGGGCGAGGCGCTTCGCTTGTGGAATTCGTCGGCTGCAAGCCCAAACCCTACTTTAGTCTACGATGCCTCGCAGCTGCCAAATAGCACACCGGCGTTGGGGTCTAGAGACGAGCAGCCAGGGTAGGTGGTAGACAGAAAGGGTGTAGGATGAGGGGCAGGGTCACGGTGGCTTCTGAAGATGGGCAAGAGCTGCCGGACCATGTACTCGACTTGACCTCGACTTCAGAGACACGAAGGATCCAAGTGAGACAGGCGGCAAGTGGAAAACCATGAGCATCAGCTGTTCGAATCTTCGGCCTCTCACGGTTTATGAAAGGGGATTGGGAATGGGACTGTACGGGACATTCCAGTCCAGCAAGCTATAGCTGTGACCTTATGGATTGTCTGTACATCATCGGCAAGTAGGTGGGAAGTAGAATCTACTAGGGTTCAGAGGGTGACGCGATGCATGGCATGCAGCCAGTCTAAGATTCTCCGAATACGTTGCCGGCTATGTAGTAAAGATGAGGCGTTTTCTACGGAGGCATCGGTGCCCTGACCGATGAAGACATAGTGCCCTCTTCACTCGTCTCAGATCTCACATCTCGATTTTCGAAGCAAAGCTCACGCTGTTGCCGCCATGAAAAGCTATAGGCATGCTCGAAGCAGTGAGACACGAGACGAGGCGGGGTCTATGTAAAAATAAAATAAAAAGGGAGGCGGGCGAAGCGCGGCAATGGTGGAGAATCACAAAACCCCTTGATATGGACCGATCGAAGCACGCGCCGCCGAAAACGACGATATTATACTGTTAGTACGGTTGCTATGGTTAGGGATGCGTGGCGGGTGTGTCCGTCTCATCTCGATTGCGATTTGCATCTAGGTACGGAAGCACGAAGGTCTTCCCCTAATTAATTTGACTGGGAGACGGCCGTGGATCATGTATCGTGTACACGAAAGTCGGACAGTGATCAGGGGCTTGGTAAGATCGCATTGGACGCCCGCTGGCATGTGCGTTATCTCCAACGGGCGTTCAAGGTTCCCTCCTTGTTCTTTTACAGCTTACAGGGCCGGAATAACGCAAGGAATAACGGAATATCTTAATAAAGTTGTACAGCGGCTCAGAGCACGTTCAATTACGGCATGCAATGGTGATCTTAGACTTCACAAGGAGGCAGCTGTCACAACGCCACTTACTGCACGGGAACAAGAGCAGCAGCGAGGAATGCAAGCTGTGCTGGTTCAAATCGAGGGCTAGCTCCGTCGTTAGGGGGGGGGGGGTAAATAGGTACTTCATACGAAGTCTCGCATGTCTATATACTTTGTTAGGGTACCTTCCAAACGTAAGAGAGGTCATTTTGAAACGAATGCCTGGAGGACCTACAGTGAAAATTTTTGCATTAGGTACATATTTTAAAGTAACTCCATTCCTTCGCTGGGATTCTCTCAATCCTTGCGGCGACGAACCAGGTCATCGTCGACAATAGCCTCAAGACAGGATCTGCATTGCAGTGGTGTTTCGATAGTAGTAGTTGAAGGACGCCGTTGACGCCTCGTCGGCTGCTTCGATAACGGGACGGATGCACGGTTGTATGCAAGTGATCGAAATGTGTTCTGAAGTCTGAAGTCCTCCTCGAGTTACTTACCATCAATGAGAAATATTGGGAGACCACGATACTTTGCTGGGGTTCGGCCCCCGAATTGTTGGCAATTACTACTTTTGCTATACTTCGAGATTTACAAAGCTAGAGGTCAAGGTATGGTGCCTTCGTACCTTCGTACCTCAGCTACTAGTAGTCGAACACCCTATCTTTCAATCTCTATCTTATCTCTTCTCTCCATCGGGAAGGTATCAAGACGGCCAGGACGGGCGAGCTCGATAGGTTTCGGCGATGGAAAATGGTGCTTGACCAGAATTGTGGAGGAAATCGGGACGCAACAACTGGAGATGAGTCCCCCGAGTTAGAAATTGGAACAGTCAATCTGGCCTCATTTGATGCAGGCACGGCGTGGTTAGTTCATATTAATCATTAATCCCATCAGAGGAGAAGATCAGGGTTGCAATGGATAATAGAGATGAGACCGGCTGTTCGAGAGAACAATTGAGGAATGTTTCACGACCATAAAATTCTGCTTCCCTCCAAATTGATATCATCCAGAAATTCCAAAAGAGGAGGCCGTTGGAATGTCGAAGGATTGAGGTAAGCTTACCGGAGGGGGGATTATGTCAAACGGGCCATTCGACGAATATAGATACCTCCGCCTCCCACCTGGATCCAGCATAACGCGTTTATGTATGCGGAAAACCCATCATTCCATACATGAAGCTTTGTCAATCCCCCCACCCTTCTCTCCTTCTCATCCACTCCACCGACCGGGAATCTGGGAAGTGAGAATCTTAGCAGAAAGTCATTGCCATGTACCCTCACCGCGGTCCCATACAGGTCGTCTCTCATCCGCAAGGCCAAGATTCCCGTGATGAAGGGTTTGCGCAGCGCCGCATGCTGATCTTGAACCCACCTTGTTCTTACTGCAGAGAGGCTTTGCCGTTGGAAGCGTGGAAGAGCGGCAAGGGGGGAAAACGAACAGCCAGCGATGGTTGAATGATCAACACGCCCAACCGTGAACCCACCCCCCTTTATGAAATTCCCATCCACTCCTTTCCTCCATCGTGACGACAAGTACTAGTATATCTCTCTTCCCCTCAATTTGCCTTCAAACACTTTCCACACGTTTGGGGTCGTTTGTCATGATGACTGTCTCCGGTCTTGCCGGGGTGGATGAGGGGTCGCTGGTGGTCGGAGATGTCGGCCAGCCAGTCCAGAGCTGGCGATAGGGGAAACTTGTGCCCCAGGCATGCTGAGGCTGATTGTTGTTGATTCGAATCGGCTGTTCCGACAACCCCCAGAGCCACGCAATTCCCTCAATCCTTCCACAATCCTTCCCCTCGCCGGCGCGATTGAGGTCGTCGTCCACCACCATTATTGCCCAATCCGAGTCATCCCGTACCACGATTCCCTCGCCTGATTGATCTGCACGGATCAGTGATGCCCAGTATATGATTTGTGGTCAACCTCGAGAAGGGGAGGCTGAAGTTGTGGCTCCAAAACAATGTCCAGCTTCCATGGACAGCAGCAGCAAACGTCGAAGTCGAGGACGAAGGTCAAACCAATCCTGAGGAAACTGACGCAGAGCGAGAAAAACTCGCTGGACCTTGATCGTCCAGCTGCAGATCAGGATGGACTCGGAATTTATGATTATGGGACAGGATCCCGTTCTTCGCATGATGTCGCATTCAATCATACTTCCAGAAGAGGATATCACCATCGCTCGACAAGCGGGACTTCTCAATTCTCTACGACAACCACAGGAAGTGGTCATAGGACAGGATCGTTTGTACATCCCTTCCAGCAAACACCTCGTCCTTATACTCCGCCGATAGCATCATCTTATCAAAATTCACTGCGCGAGAGTGAACACTCGAATAGTCCCGCACTTACCGAAGATGAAGATCAACTTCGGACGACTTTTCGCAGTACATCGAATCTCTCGAACCGGTCAACATCAGTGACTTCTCCAACAAGTCCAATTGCTGCTCAACCAACACTCCGCATATCGACAAAACAGTCATCTTCTTCGTCGAAACTCGCACTCGCAACATCCCATACAAGTCTGAACAACTTCCTCACTCCGCTCTCCCCCGATCTCAGTTCTCCCGTTGACACAATGACTCCCTCCTCTGGAATCCGCACTTCGATTGATAAGGGTTTCCGAATTCGGTCACATAGTGAAGCTATTCCTCGCCCACGCACTGAGAGCATCCAAGAAGCCCGCCGAAAGTTTGCAGAAAAGGAGAGATTGAAAGAAGAGAAGGCTGCCCGGGAAGAGATCGCCCGCAATGAGAAGCGGGCACAAAAGGAAGCTCGACAGATCGAACGCGGTCACCGACGCAGCTCCGCCAGCCAAGATAATCGTTCGAAGCGCTCCAACTCCGACATCAAGGTTCACCAGGAGAAAGATGGCTTGGTTGGCAGAGGTTACAATAGCATTCCGGTTCAGACTCCACCAGACATCAACGAGGGCTTTGAGGAGAGACCGAGACGTAGCAGTACGAGCAATGCCAAGAAGAAGACACACAGCGCGTGGACCAAATTCATGATGTGGTTCCGTACTCGCATCATTCGATTGGGTAAGAAGAGTAAACGTACATAGGTGGGCAACTGCTGAGGAGCACAGGGTTGTGAGACTGGATCTCTTCTTACATCCCAGGGTCCTTCCATTGACAGCAGCGACCACATACTCACGGTTCTTCTCTACATCATACGTCTGGCGACAGCAGCGCATTCAATTGTACCGCATCACGAAATTTCAGTTTCACGAAAATCAACGACTTTCCATTTCCCTTCCTAAATACCCCGATCAAATGATCAAATCAACAGAATCACGAATTTCACATCACGAAACAAAGGCGTTCGGATAAGGGCAAGGCAGGGCAAGATTTATACATTAAATCAGCAAGGCGTTTCGGTTTTGTTCTTCATTGCAGGCAGTGGTCCAGCTTGGAGAACTTGAGTCTAAGGATGGATGGATGACTGGATCATTTCTGCCATACTTTCTTGCTTGCACATATTCAAGAAGAGTGATGAATTTCTCAGCGATGGTTTATGAAGGGACGCCAGGTTCTTTGATAGGCCTGGTGGACCTGAGTTACTGGATGGAAGGGATGTGATAGGCAGGCAGGCATCTGGCAAGTGTGGATATAGATGCAATTGACCAGCGTGACATTCACATACCGCTTCTTCCCTTATTTTTGTGAGACGAAACCAAATTTCTACATGTGAATGATACAATGTAACTGAGTACCTATTTCCTACGCGTGTCATCACGCTGGGTAAAATCAGATTTCCTGCACAAACCTCAGCCACAATCAAAGTAACATCAATCACCCCCCCCCCAAAAACCACCTCCTTCGTCACTGAAGACTCATCAATTCAAAATCTCCCTTATCTCTTGATCACCGTGTCACTTTGTTGACATTCAATATTTACATCAGGATTCCACAATAAACAATCCCGCCCCGTCATCGCAGGATCCGCACCCCCCAGCATTCGCATCCCTCCCATCCTTCCCGTGCAGCCTCTCAGCACTA
>Ga0182030_10027917_pt1 | contig 10119 bp, 4 predicted proteins | sample 812S3MmetaG_FD_121299 | JGI IMG/M metagenome (GOLD analysis project Ga0182030, IMG submission 121299) | Permafrost microbial communities from Stordalen Mire, Sweden - 812S3M metaG (Illumina Assembly) | ecosystem: Environmental > Terrestrial > Soil > Wetlands > Permafrost | place: Sweden... | reverse complement strand
GGCGACCGCGGCCGCCACGATCTGCGCGGGGGTGAGCCGGATGCCCTGGTAGATCACCTCGAACCCGGCGTCGCGGGCCCGGACCGCGATCTGCTCGATACCGTTGGAGTGGCCGTCCAGGCCGGGCTTGCCCAGCAGCAGGCGCAGCCTGCCCGCCCCGATCTCGGCGGCGGTGGCGTGCGCCGCCTCGCGGACCGCGGCCAGCTCCCCGCCCAGTCCGGCGGGCGCCACCGGGACACTGCCGACACCGGTGGGGGCCCGGTATTCACCGAACGCCTCCCGCAGCGCGAAGGACCACTCACCGGTGGTCACCCCCGCCCGGGCGCAGGCCAGGGTCGCGTCCATCAGGTTGACGTCCTGGCGGTTCGCGTCGGCCCTGAGCCAGTCGAGGGCGGCCGCCACCTGCGCATCGTCGCGCCGTGCGCGCCACTCCTCCAAATCGGCCAGCACCGCCAGCTCGTAGGCCGGGTCCACGTGGTGGACGGCCGCGTCGGCGTCCGCGGTGAGCGGGCTGGGCTCGGTGGCCTGGAAGCAGTTGACCCCCACGACCTTTTCCTCGCCCGACTCGATGCGCGCGCGGCGGGCCGCGTGCGAGGCGACGAGCTGGGCCTTGAGGTAACCGGACTCCACCGCCGGCACCATCCCGCCCAGCTCCGCCACCGCGGCGATCTCCGCCTCGGCGCCGGCTACCAGCTCCGCGGTCTTGGCCTCCACCACAGGGGAGCCGTCGAACAGGTCGCCGTACTCCAGCAGGTCCGACTCGTACGCGAGCACCTGCTGGATACGCAGGCTCCACTGCTGGTCCCAGGGCCGCGGCAGGCCCAGCGCCTCGTTCCAGGCCGGGAGCTGCACGGCGCGGGCCCGGGCGCCGGAGGACAAGGTCACGCCCAGCATCTCCAGGACGATCCGCTGGACGTTGTTCTCCGGCTGCGCCTCGGTCAGGCCCAGCGAGTTGACCTGCACGCCGTAGCGGAAGCGGCGGCGCGCGGGGTCGTCGATCAGGTACCGCTCCCGGGTGATCGTGTCCCAGAGCCGGGCGAAGGCCCGCATCTTGCACATCTCCTCGACGAAGCGGACGCCCGCATTCACGAAGAAGGAGATCCGCCCGACGACCTCGCCCATCCGCTCCGGGGGGACCTGCCCGCCGTCGCGCACGGCGTCCAGCACGGTCATCGCCGTGCACAGCGCGTAGGCGATCTCCTGCACCGGGGTGGCCCCGGCCTCCTGCAGGTGGTAGCTGCAGACGTTGACCGGGTTCCACTTGGGCATGCGGGCCACCGTGTAGGCGATCACATCGGTGGTCAGGCGCACCGACGGGGCCGGCGGGAAAACGTAGGTGCCCCGGGACAGGTACTCCTTGATGATGTCGTTCTGCGTGGTGCCGGTGAGCTTGGCGACGTCGGCACCCTGCTCTTCGGCGGCGACCTGGTACAGCGCCAGCAGCCACATGGCCGTGGCGTTGATCGTCATCGAGGTGTTGGTCTGCTCCAGCGGGATGCCGTCGAACAGGGCCCGCATGTCGCCCAGGTGCCCGACCGGCACTCCGACCCGGCCCACCTCACCGCGGGCCAGCACATGGTCGGCGTCGTACCCCATCTGGGTGGGCAGGTCGAACGCCACTGACAGGCCGGTCTGCCCCTTGGCCAGGTTCCTGCGGTACAGCGCGTTGGACTCCTTCGCGGATGAGTGCCCGGCGTAGGTCCGCATCAGCCAGGGACGTTCCAGGGGGGGCCGGGGCGATCGCCCCGGCCCGGTTGGCTTGGTCATGCTCTTCCCAATCCTTACACGTCCCGGAACCGGTTGATCTCGGTCAGGTGCTTCTCGCGCAGCGTGTGATCGCGCACGCCGAGACCCTCCTGCGGGGACAGGCACAGGATCCCGACCTTGCCATGGTGCAGGTTACGGTGCACATCCAGGGCCGCCTGGCCGGCATCCGCCATCGGGTAGACCACCGACATGGTCGGGTGGATCATGCCCTTGGACACCAGGCGGTTGGCCTGCCACGCCTCCCGGTAATTGGCGAAGTGCGAGCCGATGATGCGCTTGAGGCTCATCCACAGGTAGCGGTTGTCGAACTCGTGCATGTACCCCGAGGTCGAGGCGCAGGTCACGATGGTGCCGCCGCGCCGAGCCACGTACACCGAGGCGCCGAACGTCTCCCGGCCGGGATGCTCGAAGACGATGTCGACGTCCTCACCGCCGGTGAGCTCGCGGATCCTGGCGCCGAAACGCTTCCATTCCTTGGGGTCCTGGGTGTGCTCGTCCTTCCAGAACTTGTAGCCCTCGGCGTTGCGGTTGATGATCAGCTCGGCGCCCATGGACCGGCACAGGTCTGCCTTGCGCTCGCTGGACACGACGCAGATCGGAATCGCGCCGCCCGCCAGCGCGTACTGGGTGGCATAAGCGCCCAGGCCGCCGCTGGCACCCCAGATCAGGACGTTGTGGCCCTGCTTCATCGCCGCGCCGTTGTCCGAGACCAGCTGCCGGAAGGCGGTCGAGTTCACCAGCCCAGGCGTAGCGGCCTCTTCCCAGGTCAGGTGCTTCGGCTTGGGCATCAGCTGGTTGGTCTTGACCAGCGCCAGCTCGGCCAGGCCGCCGAAATTGGTCTCATAACCCCAGATGCGCTGCTCCGGGTCGAGCATGGTGTCGTTGTGCCCGTCGGAGCTTTCCAGCTCCACGGCCAGGCAGTGGGCGACGACCTCCTCGCCCGGCTTCCAGATGTTCACCCCGGGGCCGGTGCGCAGCACCACGCCCGCGAGGTCCGAGCCGACCACGTGGTACGGCAGGTCGTGCCGCGCGGTGAGCTCCGAGAGCTTCCCGTAGCGGCGCAGGAAGGCGAAGGTCGAGACCGGCGAGAAGATGGAACTCCACACGGTGTTGTAGTTGACCGCGCTGGCCATGACGGCGATAAGCGCCTCGCCCCAGGCGAGCTCGGGGACCGGCACCTCTTCCAGGTGCAGGGACTTGCGCGGGTCCCGGTCGCGGACGTGGATGCCGTCGAAAATGTGCTCCTCGTCCCGGTGCAGGGTGACGGCCCGATAGGCCTCCGGCATCGGCAGCGCGGCGAAATCAGCAGGCTGGCTGCTGGGGTCGAGGATCGTGTCGAGGATTTCCTTCACGGCTGCCTCCTCCCGGGCGGTATCTGCTCCGACAGCGCCACGGTCTGGGATAAACGCCGCATTTTCGCGGTTCTCATCACCCTCGGGCCGCCCGTGGGGAGCCGCTAGCGCTAGAAGGCACTTCTCCGCGGGACCAAAGGCCTCAGCGCTGGTGACGGCGCTGCCCGCGCCCGGCACGGCGGTGGCGGCTGATGCGAAATCATGCCGAACGGACCGTGGTGCACGTCCATGCTCACTTTTAGCCCCGCCAGGCACATGCATAACTTGCCGACAAGGATTAATGCCGGGACAAGGAAGTATGGCCACGTTCTCAGGTAACCAATAGTGCGAAGAGGGCGCGCATCGATTACCTTGGGGCGGGTCCTGCCGCACCGTTCCCGCGCAGTACGTACCCGCGCGATGTGAGCAAGGCCTTGCAGAGGGACGGGGAAGCAAAGGTCTGCGAAGGGATTCCGACCATGTCGGAGCAGCCTGCCATCGAATACGCGGAATTGCTCCGGAGCCTGCGGGCTGAAGCGGGATTGACCCAGGACGAGCTGGCCGCGGCCGCGAGAGTGAGCCCGCGGACGGTCAGCGACCTGGAACGCGGTATCAACCTGACTCCCCGCCGGGCCACCGCCGAACTGCTGGCCGACGCTCTGCACCTCACCGGGCCCAAGCGTGAGCAGTTCATGGCGGCCCGCAGGAGGCCAGCGGCTACGCCGGACGCTGTCTCCACCGGTGCAGGCAAGCCCGATGACGATGTGGATCCCTCCAACGTCGTGTGGATCGAGTCCGCGGCCAGCAGCAGATTCGTGGACCGCGAGGAGGAACTCGGCGTTTTGCGGAAGGCGTGGTCGAGCGCGCAGGCTGGTCACCGCGTTCTGGCCCTCATTGCCGGAGAGCCAGGGATCGGGAAGACAGCGCTCACCGCTGAGCTGGCGCGGCTTGTGCACGCGGACGGGGGCCTGGTGCTGTACGGGCGGTGGGACGAGCATGTGACTGCCCCGTACCAGGCGTTCCGGGAGGCCCTGAATGATTACGCGCGAGCCTCCCCGGATGCGGTGCTGCGCCGGGACTTGGACGGCCTAGCTGAGGAGATCGCCCGGCTGTGCCCCGAGCCCGCGCACCGGGTCGGGGCCTCCACCGCCCCGGCCCATGCGGCGGCCGAGGCCGAGCGCTTCCGGCTCTTCGAGTCGCTAGACACGTGGATCCGGCGGGTGGCAGCCCGGCATCCCGTGCTTCTCGTTCTCGACGATCTGCAATGGGCGGACCAGCCGTCCCTCTTCCTGCTCCCGTACCTGATGCGGGCCAGCCGCTTGACGCCGCTTCTGGTGGTGGCCATGTATCGCGACGTGGGGCCGGAGCGGAGCGAGTTCTCGGCTGCCCTGCCATCCCTGACGCGCGATATCGATTGCCGGCGCCTTACGCTCCGCGGGCTTGAGCACCATGCCGTCATCGCCCTGCTTGAGGACACGGCCGGCCGGCCATTCTCCGAACGCGAGTCCGTGATGGTGGCCGAACTTGAGTGGGAAACCGAGGGTAACCCCTTCTTCCTCCTGGAGATGGCCAGGCACCTGTCCGAGATTGGCGCGTTCGACCGGGATGTGGTCCGGCTGGCCGAGACGCCGGCGGAGATACCGCAATCCGTGCGCGACATGGTCCGGTCGCGATTGAGACGGCTGTCGGACAGGTGCGTTGAACTGCTCGCGATCGCCTCGCTGATCGGTGAGCGGTTCGATGCCGCGTTGCTGGCGTCGGCGGCCTCGCTGGCAGAGGGCGCAACCGTCCATCTCCTTGAAGAGGCGGCGCGGGCAGGGCCTGATCGCGGAGGTCGACGACGAGCCGGATTACTGGCGGTTTTGGCACTCCCTGATACGAAGGGTGACCTCCGAGGAACTGAGCAGGAACCATCGGGCCCTGCTGCATCAGCGGATCGGCGAGACACTCCAGTCCCGTCCCGGTGTCTCCCCGGCCGAACTCGCGCACCACTTCGGCGCGGCCGCGAGCAAGGGCTCCGCGCCGCAGGCGGTCCGGTACGGGTGCCTGGCCGGGAAGCTCGCGCTGCGAGAGGCGGCGGCCGAGGTCGCGGTGCGTCACTTCAGGAAGGCGCTCGAGCTGCTGGATCGCTTCGGGCCGGAGGACGAGGCGCTCCGATGCGAGGTGCTCCTTGACCTAGCGGGTGCGCACGACCGGGCCGGGGAGTACGCATCCCGGGACGAGCGGTTCGCCGAGGCGGCAGATACCGCTCGCCGCCTTGGCCGCGGCGAGCTGTTCGCGCGGGCGGCGCTCGGGTACGGCGGCATCCTCCCGGCCTCAGCTCGTCCCGACCCGCGGGCTCAAGCGCTCCTGGAAGAGGCGCTTAAGCGGCTGGGCGAGGGGGACAGCGGGGCACGGGCGACGGCCCTTGCCCGCCTCGCCCACTGGCTGCACTACGTGCGTCCCTACCCGGAGCGGCTGGAACTCAGCGACCGGTCCGTGGCCATGGCGCGCGGCGAGCAGGACCGGCGGACGCTCGCCACGGTCCTGGTGCACCGGTGCTGGGCGCTTGACGGACCGGGTGACGTTGGCGATGCCCTCAGGGTGGCCAGCGAGATCCTTGACATCGGTACCGAGCTTGGCGACCCCGAGCTGACGCTCGAAGGGCTGCGGATCCGGCTGGCCGCGCAGTTCGAGAACGGAACGCACTCCGCCGCCGTGCAGACGGCCCACGACATGAAGATGCTGGCGGAAACGGTACGGCACCCCGAGTTCATCCGCTTGGCCGCGATGTGGGACATCGTGGTCGCAACCATTGAGGGGAGATTCGACGAGGCCGAGGAGCTGGCGGGTGAGCTCAGCCGCAGGCTCGTCCAGATCGGTCATCCGCACGCCCAGCTCATTTCCGTGGCGCAGAGTGCCTCGTGGCGGCTGTTGCAGGGGCACACAGCGGAGTGCATACCTCAGTTCGAGGCGATGTCGGCGGCGGAACTCGGCAACCTGGCGTGGCCGGCCCTGGTGGCCTGGTACCTGGCCGAAGCGGGGGCACGGGACCGGGCGGCCGATCTGCTCCGCCGGACGGAGCCCGCATCGGCCGCGGACGCGGACAAGAACTACCTATGGTGGGCCGTGATCGTGGGCTTCTCGGGCGCGGTCGACCTGGTGGCGGACCGGCCGTGGGCCCAGGCCCTTTACGATCTCGCCGCTCCTTATGCTGGGAGTAATTGCACGCTGGGCCTCGCGAGCTTCCTCGGCGCCGCAGACCACTGGCTCGGTGTGCTCGCGGGGACAGCCGGTCGCTTCACTGAGGCCATCGCGCACCTGGAGGCCGCGCTGGCACGGCACCGCGAGATGGGGGCCCGGCCATGGACAGCACTCACTGAGGAGGCCTATGGCCGCGTGCTGTCCCTGCGCGGACGAGCAGCGGACGTCGAACGAGCGGGCAAGCTCACGGCATCCGCGATGCGCACGGCCGAGGAGTTCGGGCTGGCCGCGGTCACAAACCGGGCCAGTCTGCGGGGCTGACGGGGCCTTTGGGACTATCTGCGGTCGAGAAAGTTCACGATCCGCGGGTACACATCGGTGGCCGCCTTGGTCCCGACGATCGCGTCGAGATGGGCGTATCCATGGAGCACCTCCCGCTGATAATCGCCCTGGGGGTTGCCGTCCCTGAGCCAGCGCAGAGTCTTGAGCGTGCCGAGCGGATGAAAGATGTAATTCTGCGAACCCTGCAGGAGCAGGAGACTGGTTCGGGCGATGCGCTCCGGATGGGCGAAGTAGTCCATCCCGCCGGTGTGCGTGACCGCGAGACCCCGGCGCATCATGAGCGACAGGTGCCGCAGCGAATCGATGTTCCCGAACCCGAACATCTCGTTGAGCGCGCGGTGAGTCGCGTCGTTCAGCTGCGCATGGCGGTGGGTGCACCCGTAGATCGCGTTGATCCACCGGCATACCGCTTGGCCGCACCGTTCCTCCGCGGGCATCGGGAGGGTCCGGAGGGTGAGGTCGAGCAGTTCGTCCGGAAGCGACGGGCTGACGTCCGGCGCCAGGCCCCCGACTCCCAGCCGGCGGAAGGCACCCGCCGTGTCGAGCCGGGATTTCACCTGGTTGAAGACCGACGTGGACGGGTGCATCGGGAACTGGGCGCAGACCGCGGCGCGGACCCCCTGCAGCCCGGCCAGGATCGCCATCTGCAGCGAGCCCGAGCCCACGCAATGACCGAAAGCCTGGAGATCCTCCCGGCCCGTCAGCTCAAGGACCTTCCTGACCGCGACCGGCCAGTCGACGCGCGCGATGTCGTCGATCGTGAACTCGGTCCTGGCCGACGGCAGGTCGATGCCAGCCCGGTAATCGAACAGCCAGATGTCATAGCCGCGTGCCGCCAGGAACTCCGCGAGGTTCTGCTCGATGGTTGACGCGAGGAACGAGTGGGACGACATACCGAAGCCGGTGGCCATGATGAGGGGGCCCTTGTCACCGGCCCGGTACCTCGTCAGGCGCAAGAATGCGTCGGCGCCGAGCCTGTCGTCGGCGTGCCACTGCTGGCGGCTGTCGCACCACCAGGTACCGTCCGGGTCTGCGGGCTCGCGGACCGAGGGCGCCGTTTTCGGTGCGCTGGGGAAGGCGCCCACCTCATCCAGGACGCCACCGTAGATATGCACCATCTCGTCGGCGAACAGCTCAAGGAACGCCCGGCGATATTCACCCTGCGGCCGGCGCGGGACGCCCTCGACCTTGATGCTGCGGACCAGTTTGGGCAGGTCAGCCGGTTTCAAGTAGAGAATTCCGGCACCCGCCTCTTGCCCGTCCAGCTCGGTGATCTTCGTGTAGAGCGTCGTCGTCTCGGACCAGGCGCAGCGGACGCCGTCCTCGCGGAGCACCTTGTGGCCTTCGAGAAGGTAACGCTTCCCTTCCTGCGACTCTAGGGTCATCCGGTACCGCATGTGCCAGGTCTCCACCCGCGACGGGTCGGGATCGAAGAGCGTGAAGCGGCCTTCCGTGACGTTCAGACGGTGCGGTGACAGCTGAGGCGCGAGGACCGTTCCGGAGATCCTGGCCTCGCGTGCCGGATCGTTGAGCGCCGCGCCGATGTCGTCGTATTCGATGGCGATCAGCAGGTCCACGCGCGCGCCGTCGCTCCGGCCGCGGTCGTAGCCCTCGGTGTAACCGTCGCGCACGCTCATCGAGACGAAGCCGGTCAGGCGCTCGGCGAACTGAAGACGGACAGGTGATGGAGCCAGCACAGGAGCCGGTTCACCGGCGCCGGCCGCCGGGCCCGCCGCCCACTTCCGGTCCTCGATCAAGATCGCGGCTGTCCGTTCGGCGATGGCGGAGATGGTCAGCGATGGGTTCGCGTCCAGCGCGCACGGGACGACCGAGCCGTCGCAGATGTACAGTCCGTCATGCACTGCGCCCCTGACAGGGTCGAACACCTGGCCCTTATGGTTCACCACGCCCTTCTCCGCGTCGTCAGCCATCACGCACCCGCCGAGGGGATGCACGGTGATCAGCGACTGTCCGTTCGTCCAGGCCCAGAGCGGGTCAGGGGTCTCCGTCCCGTGCAGCGCCTGGGTGGCCTTGGCCAGGATCTGGTTGTCGCGGACGAAGGCCGGCTGCTCGCCAACCTCGGGCCATGCCACCTGAATCCGGTCGTTCTCCAGGACGATCCGGCCGCCGCCGTCGTCGGTGCTCATGACCAGGTAGGTCAGGGTACGGCCAACCGGCCCGCGATATGAGCCGAACGGGATCCCGGCGAGTTCCCTCAACCGCCTCGTTCCCTCCTCCGGAATACCGGCGGACGCGGCGCTCAACGCGAGGGGGATCACCGAGGCGAGCGCGCCAGGGATGGCACCGTCCTCGATGATCAGCGCGTTCTTCTGGTCCGTATCCGGGCCGCGCAGGTCGATCAGGCCGGTGATCGCGGGTCCGACCGCCGTGTCCTGACGCGAAATACGCTCGCCTAGACCGACACCTCGCACCGGGCTGTCGGTGTCGTAGGCGAACGCCAGAACATCGCCATTGCCGGAGAACCCGTGCCCGAGCCGGTCCGACACCGGCAGTCCCAGGTCCCGGGACCGGAGCAGGATCTGTGCCGACCCGAGCGTTCCAGCCGCGAGAACGACGACGTCGGCGGTAACGAATCGGGACGGGGCGCCGGGGACTCGTTCAGATCCGGAGTCCAGCACGTCGAAGGCCACCCGCCATTTGTCCTGGCATCGGTGCACGGACTGCACGGCTACCTCGGTAAAGATGTGCGCGCCGTGTGCGTACGCGTCGGGAAGATAGTTCATGAGGATCGAGTTCTTCGCGCCGTAGTTACAGCCGGAACAGCAGTCGCCGCACAGGACGCACGCGTTCTGTCGTACTCCGACGGCGTTCGGGCCGCCGGAGAACGTCACGTTGAGGTCGGGACGGACCACCTGACGGCCCAAGCCGGCTGCCGCCCGTTCAAGGGCCTGCAGCTTGGGCAAATCCGGCCATGACTGCGGATACGGGGTGGATCCGAGCATCTCCTTGGCCGCCTGCATGAAGGGCCGCAAAACCTCAGGGTGGTTTCGCAGTGGCGCCGGCCACCTGTCGTCCGAGAAGCTCGCATCACTTGGCTCAAGTGCCACACTGGCGTTGATCAGCGAGGTGCCGCCCAGCCCGCAGCCCGACAGAACGGTGACGTCGGGACCCACATGAAAGTCGAACATTCCCACTGCGGACCCGTGGTCTGCCTGGGGGGTATGAACCTGGATCTCGCGCACCGCCGCAAGCGCGGAATTCGGGTACTCCCCTGGGTGAAGCTCCTTGCCCCGCTCCAGGATGCAGACATCTCGTCCCGCGCGCGCAATGCGGTCAGCGGCGATCGCCCCGCCGTATCCCGAGCCGACCACGACCGCCGAGTAATGGTCCTGAATCTGATCGGCTGGACGGGATAGCATTTTCATCGGGGGCTCCTATTGGATCCGACTCGCAATCCTGATACGGTGCGGGCATTACCCTACACCAGAAAACAGCGCGGAATAGTACCTGCATGATCCTGTGGACCATCCTGTGG
>Ga0182030_10027916_pt1 | contig 10120 bp, 6 predicted proteins | sample 812S3MmetaG_FD_121299 | JGI IMG/M metagenome (GOLD analysis project Ga0182030, IMG submission 121299) | Permafrost microbial communities from Stordalen Mire, Sweden - 812S3M metaG (Illumina Assembly) | ecosystem: Environmental > Terrestrial > Soil > Wetlands > Permafrost | place: Sweden... | reverse complement strand
GGAACTCCGACGGTCAATGGCACCTACGGCTTCACGGTGACGGTGACTGATGCGACTACGCCGGCGACCTACACGCAGGCGTACACGCTCGTGGTGGCGTCGCAGATCGGCTGATACGCCAACGTGAACTGCCGAAGTTCGACCGCAGTGCGAAATTCCTGCTCCAGCCGAATGCGCTGATCGTCGCGCTGGTCGTCCTCGCTCGCATAAGCGCGCCAGGTGTTTCGGCCCGCCGCCTTGGCCTGGTACAGCGCCATGTCGGCATTGCGCAGCAGGCCGTCCGCGCCACTACCATCGCCGGGATAAAACGCGATGCCGATCGACACACCGATTTGCGCACTCTGTCCACCCAACAGGAAGGGCTTCTGGATCGAGTCCACCAGGCGACGGCAGGTGAGTTCGGCGCCGATCCGATTGGCGCCGGGCAGTACGATGGCGAATTCGTCGCCACCCAACCGGGCGACGATATCCGAGGCGCGCGCTGTTTCCCGCATCCGCTGTCCCACCTGTATCAGCAGCTGGTCACCGGCGCCGTGTCCAAGCGTATCGTTGACGGCCTTGAACCGGTCAAGGTCGAGACACAGCACGGCCAAGGCGGTTTCGCCCTGCTGCGCTGCCGCCAGCGCGGCACCCAGCCGCACGCTGAAGCCCGTGCGGTTGACCAGTCCGGTGAGCGGGTCGTGCGAGGCAGTAACACCGAGCATTTCCGCGGCCGTGGTGCGCGCCGTGACATCGGTGTAGGTGCGCACCAGTCCACCATCCGGCAGGGTTGCGGTGCGCACCTCCACCACCGTGCCGTTTGGCCGCCGGCGCTCGTAGGCGGCATGCTCGCCCAGCAGCCGATTCACATCGGGCTGCGGCAGCTCAGAGGATGCGTCCTCCGCTGATACGTCCCCACCCAACGCATCCTTGGGCCGTGCATCCTTTGGCCGTGGATCCTTGGGCCGTGGATCCTTGGGCCGTGCATTCTTGGGCAGCGCATTCTTGGGCAGCGCCGATTGCAGCCACGCGTCGCCAGGCGCGTCCAGCTCACCGCGCTGCGTCTGCAATGCGATGACATCCACGACGCGCGGATGTCCCGCCATCAGCGACGCGGGCAGCTCGAGAATTTCCATCGCTCGGCGGTTGCAGACGGCGATGCGGCCACCGGGATCGATCACCATCAATCCCTGGTTCATATGCTGGAGTGTGGTTTCAAGCAGCGTTGATTGCGCGGCATAGCGCGCTTCGCTCGCCTGGATGGTGGCAACCTGTTGGCTGATCCGGACCTGACTCGCCGCCATCAACGTGATCTGACGACTCAATGCCACCAGCAGCAGCGTGAAGCCGACCGAGGCGGCAAATGTTCCTATACCGATCCAGATCGCCTGGCGCCACCAGCGTGCGAGCGCGGCCGCCTCGACGCGGGTAACATCGACGACGATTGGAAACAGCGTCAGTGGATGCACGGAGACAAACACCGGACCGAGGGTGCCGAAAGTCCCTGGCGAACGGTACTCGCCGCCACCAGCGGCAACCATGTCATACCATTTGGCAGTCTGCGGCATCCGCGCGCCGGGCGCGACACCCGCGACCGGAAAATGCAGCAGCACCAAGCCGTCATGGCGCAATATCGTGACCCCGGCACCATCACTGAGGCCGGTCCTGGCAAAAAATGTTTCAAAATGGCCGAGCAGAAGCGGCGCAACGACAACGCCCAGAAAATGTCCATCCCAGCCGATGAGCCGGCGCGCCAGGAACACCGTTTGCGCGCCGGAGGAATGGCTGACTCCCGGCATAGAGATGTAGGGGCCGGGGTCCGATCTTCCCGCGAGGGTGCGGAAGTATTCCTGGTCGGCGAGTGAATACTCAGGCATCGGCCACTGACGGGAGGTGTTCACCATCTGTCCGGTGGCATCGACGAGGGTGAACGCCTCCGCCTGCGGCAGGTCGGTCAATCGCTTCCTCAGCGCCTCGTGCATGTCGAGGCCCCCGAACATGTCGTGCAACGATTTCTGGTCGTCGACGCCGAACCTGGCGACGTTGTCCGAGACCTCCTGCAGCACCAGGTCGACCGACTGGAAGGTCCGCATGATCTGCTCCGCGAGCACGACCCCGAGCCGATGGTTGTCGGCCACGGCGTCCGCGACGGCGCCCTGACGCAGCATCCAGACCGCGATGCCAGCGGCCACCACGAGGCCGACCATCAGCGCGGTCGCGCCGCGAACCAGATTGCGGCTCCGCGCGATCGAGCTGGCAGCTCTTCGCAAGTTGATCTCCCTGCAGCGGCGACCGCAGCCAAACGCGATACCGTGCCAACGACGGGCCGCCGCACACCGACACGTGGTCGAAACCTAGGAGACGGAGGTTAACGGAGCCCTTATGGGCGATCTTGTGCGGCGGCGCGCCAAACCGCTGGTCAGCGATCGGGCAATCATCGATCTGATCAGCGCCATCAGGACCAATACCGGGCTGCCAGTATATTGCGAATTCGACACGACCCTCCGTCCCAAAGGCCCTCCATCCCCCAAAGGCCCTCCATCCCCCAAAGGCCCTCCATCCCAAAAGCATCGTCGTCCTGGACCAGGAGATGGGCCGGATAAACATCACGCGCGTCGAATTCCGCGGCGCGTGGAACCGCACAATCCGGCCAATCGTTCAGGCAGAGCGGTTGGTCCCCGACGAGTCCTACACCCGATAGGCGGCCGGTGGCATGCGGCTCATGATTGCAAGCCGGTTGCGGTGATTCATATCAGAAATCAGCTTTTGTCTTGAAAATTAGCTTGACGCCCCCGCTGGGCCTGGATAAACCACAGGCAATGGCCCGCTGGGCGCGGTGATTGTTGCCCAAACGGCACACGCGAAACAGAGTGGCACATGGGCAAGACGCCGAGCATCAGCGGGAACGTGCTGCGATACGCCAGGCGCCTGGTCTTGGCGCCGGCCATTCTGCACGGCGTCATGCTGCTGGCACTGGCCATGATGGCGACCACCGGCGCCGCGCATGCCTCGGCCAATTTGGTCCTGAATGGCACTTTCGCACAGGATTCCCTGACACCGAGTGGCAGCGGCTACAGCTCGTTCCAGCTCGGCACCTGGCAGGTGAATGGCAGCGGCACGACCTATACCGGTACCGTAACGAACTGGACCAACCAGACCGGTGCGTACAACTATCTGATGACCACGGGCACCGCCACGGCACTGGGTCAGTATGGCACCCTGTCGCTCGCGTCGGGTTCGTCGATCGGCAATGCCCCGGGCGGCGGCAACTTCCTCGCCAATGACGGCGACTACAATTCGGGAACCGTCTCGCAGACCATCAGCGGCCTGACCGTTGGCGCGCCCGCCACCCTGACCTTCTGGTGGGGCGCCGGTGTCCAGAATGGTTTCAGTCTGCCGAATACCGAGAACTGGACCGCCAGTCTTTGCCCGACCTCGGGCTGCGTCGGGACTGACACCCAGAGCACGACGCCTTACACGCTGACGGGGGTGTATTTCAGCGGCTGGATGCAGGCCACCATGAGCTTCATCCCGACCAGCACCAGTGAGGTGCTGTCATTCCTCGCGGTCGGCACCGGCTCGCCGCCGTTCCTGCTGCTGAGCGATGTTTCGGTGACCACACCCGAGCCTGGGACCCTGGCGGTCATGCTCACGGGCCTGGTCGGCCTGGGAATGGTCGCGCGCCGGCGTCGCCGATCGGCCGGACAGCGCGCCGCCGCGACTGTTTGAGACATATCTTGTCTCGTATTTGGCCGTCCGCTGCGCCAAACTCATATCGCGCATGGGACAAACGCCTCACACAAGCCGGGATATGACGCCACGCAACCTGCCGCCAGGCGTTGCGCCAGCCCTGGTCGCCAGGGTGCCGGTCGCCAGGGTGCCGGTCGCCACGGTGCTGGCAGTCATGGTGCTGGCAGTCATGGTGCTGGCACTCACGAGCGGGGTCGCCCAGGCATCGCCCAACCTCGTCCTGAACGGCAATTTTTCGCAGGACTCGCTGACGCCCGCGACCAGCTACACGTCTTTCCAGCTCGGCTCGTGGTCGTACAACAGCACCAACTACACCGGCACGGCGACAGGCTGGACGGTGGCAGCGGGCTCCTACGACTACGTGTTCACCGCGGGCACCGCCACCGCATTTGGTCAGTACAACACGCTGACCCTGGCCAGCGGCTCCGCGATCGGCACCGCGCCCGGTGGCGGCAACTTGCTCGGCGCCGATGGTGATTTCGGCTCCCATCCGATCACCCAGACCATCAGCGGCCTGAACGTCGGCGCCCCCGCCACCGTGTCGTTCTGGTGGGGCGCCGCGCAGCAATCCGGCGCCAGCGGCTCTACCACCCAGTATTGGCAGGTCAGCCTCGGCAGTTCGACCCAGGACACCACGACGTATGACCTGTCCGAGGGCAGCTTCAGCGGCTGGATGCAGGCCACCATGACGTTCATCCCGACCAGCACCAGCGAGGTGCTGTCGTTCCTCGCGGTCGGCACCGGCTCGCCGCCGTTCCTGCTGCTGAGCGGCGTCTCGGTGGCCTCACCCGAGCCCGGGACGCTGGCCGTCATGCTTACCGGACTGGCCGGGCTCGGGCTGCTGTCGCGCCGGCATCGCCGCTCCCGCACCGGCCGCGACGCCACGGTTTGAGGCGCACCAACGGCGTGATGTCGCCGCCAACCTTTCCATCCCCGCTGCACCGCCGCCCGCGCTAGTCTCGCGCCGTCATGCAGACGCTCACACTGGCCGGACAGTCGCTCGTGTCCGTTGGACTGATGCTGGTCCGGCTGTCGCTCTGGCTTGCGCTGCTCAGCGTGGTGTTCGTGCCGCTGGAGCGGCTGTTCGCGCTGCGGCCACAGAAACTGTTGCGCAAGGATATCGGCACCGATCTCGGCTATTATTTCATTAGCGGTCTGGTGCCGAGCCTGCTGCTGAGCCCGCCGCTTGCGCTGCTCGCCTGGGCCACGCACGCGCTGCTGCCGGACGGGCTGACCCAGACCGTGGCGCACTGGCCGTTATGGCAGCGCGTCATGGTCGCGCTGGTCGTCGAGGAGATCGGCTTCTACTGGGGCCATCGCTGGAGCCACGAAATCCCGTTGCTCTGGCGGTTTCATGCCATCCACCACAGTGCCCAGCAGATCGACTGGCTGGTGAACACGCGCGCCCACCCGGTCGACATGGTGTTCACCCGGCTGTGCGGCCTGGCACCGCTTTACGCCGTCGGCCTGGCCTCCCCATTGGCCGGCACCGCGAGCCTGGTGCCATTGCTGGTGCTGGCCATCGGGTCGGTCTGGGGCTTCTTCGTCCACGCCAATGTGCGCTGGCGCTTCGGGCGGCTGGAGTGGCTGCTGGCGACGCCGGCGTTCCATCATTGGCACCACGCGAATGACGGGCCCGCCTACGTCAACAAGAACTACGCCGCGATGTTCCCGTGGGTGGACCGGCTGTTCGGGACGTTGCTGCTGCCGCGCGACCGGCGGCCGGAACGTTACGGCATCGACGCCAGGCTGGAGCCCGATTTGGTTGGTCAGTTGCTGGAACCATTCGCGCTCTGGCACGCCGGCGCACCACTGCCGATCGCGGATGGGGCGAAGGTTGCCGCCGCCGGGGCGGATCGCGTCAAGCCGATGGGGTGATACCCGAAGCGGAATGATTTGACCCACCGGTCCCACACCCCGTCATCCCGGTGCTTGTCACCGGTATCCACGCCTTCGCACCGCATGCAAAGGCGTGGATACCGGTGACAAGCACCGGCATGACGGGGGCTGCGATGATCATCCGGGTTTCGTCAGCGCCGCGAGCGCCTCACGCGCCTGCGCCTTCTCCGGGAAGGCGCGCGGCAGCTCCACGATCGCACCGAGCAACCGGATCGCCTCAGCCGTGCCGCCGGTGTCCCGCAACGCGATGGCATAATGATAGACGATGCTCGGGTCGTTGCCGGCCTCCGCCACCGCGTTGCGCAGCACGGTGATCCCCAGGTCCGCCCGGCCCGAGCTGGTCAAGATCCAGCCCAGCGTGTCGGCATTCCGCGCGTCGGGTGACAGCAGATAGGCCTCGCGGGCCAACGCGAGTGCGCGGTCGTCGTGCCGCTCGTGGTACAGCCAGGCCAGGTTGTTCAGCGCCACCGGATCATAGGATTTCTTCGCGAGGATATCCGTCAGCACGTGGATCGCCTCGTCATGCCGCTCGGTGCCGATGTCGAGCTGCGCCAACTCCTCCAGCGCCAGCAGATCGTTCGGATGCGTCTCCAGCCAGTGCCCGACGGTATTGCGCGCATCCTCCAGATGACCGCCGCTGATCTGCGCGCCGACCAGGTGGGTGAGCAACGCCGTCTCCGGTGCCGCGGCCAGCGCGGCGGCATACGCGGCAGCTGCATCAGCGGGGCGATTGACCTGCATGAACACATCGCCACGCAACGCGCGCGCCGGTCCGTACTCGCGATCCTGTGCCTGCAGCAGATCCGCCGTCGCCAGCGCGGCATCCACTCCGTTCGCCTTCAGATCGATCATCACATAGGCCCGCAGCAACGCGTAGTTGCGCGGCAGTGCGACCAACCCTTCCTTGATCACGTTGCGCGCGCTTTCAACATCGCCCGCCGCCAGCAGCGAGCCAATCAGCAACTGGCGCACGCCAAGCTCCTGCGGATTGCTGGCCAGCACCTGCCGCAATGTGTCGCGCGCCTTGTCCTTGTCACCCAACGCCTGCTCGGCCGTGGCGCGCAGCAGGCGCAGGGGAACACTCGCGGCACGATCGTCCTTGATCTGGCCCAGCAGGTCGAGCGCCGCCTGGGCCTTTCCGGCAGCGATATATTGATTGCCCAGCTGCGCCAGCACATCCATGTTGCCCGGATCGGCCGCGTGCGCGCGCTCCAGCACGGCGATGGCGTCCGGCATGCGATTGGTCCGGCTGTAGTCGCCCGCCAGCAGGCTCAATGCCGGCTCCGCGGTCGGTGCCTGCGCGAGAATGTCGGCCAGCACCTTGTCGGCCTCGTCGCCATGGCCCTGCAACGCCAGCAGGTGCGCGAGGCTGATCCGCGCCGGCATGAACTCGGGGTGGTAGCGGCTGAGCATCGTCAGCGTCTCGCGCGCGCCGCCCAGATCGAGCTGCGTCTGTTTCAATATCGCATCAAGATACAGCACGTTGACGCTGTCGCCTTCCGCCGCCCTGATCCTGGCCAACGTATCGGCGGCCTTCGGCAGGTCACCGGTGGCGAGCGTCGCGAAGAACAGCGCCTGCCCCACCTCGGGTAGCTTGGGCGACACCTCCAGCGCATGCTCCAGATCAGCGACCGCCGCATAGGGCTGGCCGAGCCCGATATGCATGCTCGCCAGACTTGCCTCCGCGCCGACATCACCCGGCGCGCGCGACCGCGCCTGCTGGAAGGCATGCACCGCCTGCTCCGCCTGACCGCCCATCGCATAGGCGTTGCCTAGCAGATCAAACGTGTCGGCATCGGCCTTGCCGGCATCGACCAGTGGATTGAGCGTGGCAACCACCAGATCCGGCCGTCGCCGCGCTAACTGCACGCGCGCCAGCATCTTGTAGGCATCCAGGTCGTCATGCGCCTGCGCGAGGTATTGATGCGCGGCGACATCGGCCTGCTCGAGCTGCCCGAGCCGCTCCTTCACCAGCGCGAGTAGAAAATAGCCGCGGGGAATGCGGGGAATGAATGCGGAAATTCGTTGCAGTTTCTCATCCGCGCCCTGGTAATCCTGCACCCGCGCCGCCATCGCGGCCTGCAGATAGATCGCCTGCACGCTGGTGGGCGCGGCCTTCAGCACTTCGGCGATGTCGGCCTTGGCGGCATCCACCTTGTTCGCGGCCAGTTCCAGTGTCGCGCGATCCAGCCGCGCCTGCACCCTGTCCGCGGCGTTCGGCTGCCCGGCCAGCAGGGTGTCGAGCACCGTGAGGGCGGCCGCCGCATCTCCCGTCATGCGCAGTACCTGCGCTCGGGCCAACAGCGCCTCGGGCGATTTCGGTTGCAGTGCCAGCGCGCGATCGATCTTCGCCCGTGCGGTGTCCAGATCGCGCCGCATCAACGCCAGGCGCGAGGCGCCCAGCAGCGAGTCCACTGTGTCCGGCGCCTTCTGCTGCGCGGCGTCGAATGAGGCCTGCGCCTCATCCCGTCGGTCCAGGCCGATCAGGGCGTAGCCGCGCAGCACCAGGATCGCCGCATCGAGCACCGCATCCTTGCCGCCCGGCTGCATGGTTTTCAGAACGGTGTCGAACTTGTTCTGCGCCAGCAGCGCCTGGCCGAGCAGCCGCGTGGTGGCCTGCGGATCGTAGCCACGTTGCTGTGCGGCCGTGGCCTCCCGTTCGGCCGCCACCGGGTCACCGATCTCGAACGACACCCAACCCAGCCAGTAATGCGCCTCGCCATTCTGCGGGTCGCTACGGACGACCTTGCGCAGGTCCACCTGCGCGGCGCGCAAATCGCCTTTCTGGATCGACGTGCGCGCCGTTGCCAGGTCGTCGGCATGGGCCGCGCGCGGGCACAGGCCGGGCGATGCCGCCAGCGCCAACCACAATCCTATCCGGAACAGGGTGATTTTCCGATCCCTCATCATGACCCGACGCACGTCGCGGGATGGCGGCTTTCTATACCAGGTGCCGCTTGCGGGTCACGATCAATGCCGGGTGGTATCAGGGTCATCGGGTGACGTGAGGGCCAGGGCTGTCATTGCGAACCGGAGGCGAAGCAATCTTTGTCCAGGTGCGCACTCGGCCAAATGCGCAGTTGGCCAGGTGCGCCCCTTGGATGGGGATTGCTTCGCCTGCGGCTCGCAATGACAGGGGGGACGGGCAATTGTCCGCTTTGTTGGTATCAGGCGATGGTGCCGTCGTCCGGATGATCGGCTGGCTCGCCTGCCTCATCGCAACGTTCGGCGAGGCAGCGCATGAACGATTCGACGGCGTGAAGAATGCGCTCGGCCTCTTCCTCGGTGTATTTGGCAGCGACCTCGAGCGTTGCACCACGCCACGCGCGGCGAACCGTGTCGAGCGCCGCCAGCAGGTCGGGGTCGGGCTCGGCACGGCGCAGGTCGGTCAGCAACGATCGCCAGCGCCGACCGGCCGACGGCGAGGGATCGACGATGCCGCGCCACAGCGCGTGGGCACGCAGGCCGTGTTCGAGAACGCGCAGGCAATGCATCACCGATGCGGTGGGACGACGGAGCGCCACGCAGTGGGACGCTTCATCGATGTCGTAGGCGGCGGCCGGGAACTGCGCCTCGACCGCGTCACCGAACGGCGCGGTGGCGGTGATGGCCATGGTGTCGACGGGCGCGGTGCGGGGGGGCTTGGCATCCGCGCTTGCCGCATGGTCCCACGCGGGCTCAGCGTCCGCCGGGCGTGGCGGATCGGTTGGCGCAAGGTCGCCACCGCGGCGCGCCTGATACAGCGTGCCGACGGCGGAGCCGGTGTCCGGGCCGCGCCAGTCCTCGATGCCGTCGCTATCCACGTGGTGGCGGAAGACGGCGCCGTCCGCATCGCCGGTCAACACGATCAGCGCGGTCGAGGTCCCGTCTCGGTAGGCATCGAGCACCGTGAGGGCCTCGTAGGTCTCGATGTAGTGCAGCCATTGCTGCTGATCCGGCGTCACGTCGGCGGGGTAGCCCGGCCGGTAAGGCACCAGCGTCGGGGTCTCACCATCGAACCGCGCCAGCATCAGGTCGCCGGCACCACAGCGGCTTGTGACCACGGCCAGGCCGAGCTCGTCCTCCCTGGTTTCGCAGGCGATCAGGCGCTCCGCGTCCAGGAGGGCAGCGAGCGCGGTGGACTGCGCCACCGATAGCGCCGGGGTCAGGTCGAAGCGCGGGAAGTCAGCCTGCAGGGCGACGGCGAGCGGGCCGTGCCAGATGATGCCGCATCCGACCTCCCGCCCGTCCGCTCGGGCGACGTGGAGGATGCTGGCGATGCCGACCATGGCCTCCAGCACCGTGGGCTGGCGGGTGCTGAGGATTCGGGCGCCCTCCCCGCAGCTCGCGCGGACGGCGTGGTGCATGTCCGCCAGCGCATCGGACTCGGCGCCCGATGGCGCGGCACCATTGCCCGGGATGGGCGCGCCGGGCGCGGGGGCAGCAGACGCGATGGAGGTTGCCGGCGCGGCACCATTTGCGCTGGCACCATTTGTCCCGGCACCATTGGTTG
>Ga0182030_10027915_pt1 | contig 10120 bp, 12 predicted proteins | sample 812S3MmetaG_FD_121299 | JGI IMG/M metagenome (GOLD analysis project Ga0182030, IMG submission 121299) | Permafrost microbial communities from Stordalen Mire, Sweden - 812S3M metaG (Illumina Assembly) | ecosystem: Environmental > Terrestrial > Soil > Wetlands > Permafrost | place: Sweden... | reverse complement strand
GCCGGCCAAGATCAACTCCAAATGGTTGGCGGTTGTCGACCGTTTGCTGATTGCTGGAATCAGACTTGGCCCGGCGGCGAAGCGCGACGCGATCAACAAGATCCTTGAGCAGGTTCCAGAGCTGACCCGCGGAGACTGTTGGCGGCGTATCCGCCATTTACGAAGAACCCCAGAGCTTGCCGGCTTTGAACAACACCAACCACGCGAGAGCGTTTCCAGGGCGCGAAAATCTGGCTCCGCCCGCGGGGCAGCACCCCAACCTTGGACACCAGCGGACGATGACCGGCTGTTGAACTGGGCCGGATACGAACCTGTCAAGAAAATAGCCCATCGTCTCGGCCGCTCGATTAGCGCGGTTCGTTTCCGAATCAGTGCACTCGGGATGAGTGCCAAGGTCACTGACGGGTGGTCCCTGCGGACTCTGCAGGCAATGCTCCGCGTTAGTCGCACCAGACTCCGGCATCTAGTCGCAATCGGCATGTTGAGAGTGCGCGATCCGCGCATCACCATTGCCTCTCTGGCAGCATTCTGTGAGAAAAACCATTCATGTCTTGAGTCCTCGGCTGTCGAACGGGTCACGGCTGCGGTGGCCAAGGGAGAGGAAGGATACACGTGGGAACGGATCGCGGACCTTCTTGGCGTAAGCTTGCCCCAAGTGCAGAGCTGGATTTCCCACGGTCAGCTAAGGGTCGTTGACCCGTTTGTCACCGATCGTGCGTTTGAAGAGTTCTGCAAGAAGCATGACGGCGAGATCAATACGGCGCTGATGGATCCGGCGACGGCAAAATGGTTAGTATGCGAGTACGGCGTAACGAATGCCGCTGACCGGAGCCGGAGTGTCTCTCGCGCACAAAAGCACGCGTTGGTGGTTAGGACCTGCGCCTGCGGAAGGAAGATCGCGGGCAATGTGTACTTCCGGCATGTGAAAATCTGCCCGTCTGCAGTCGCAGCGGCTCACGGAGATCCATCCAGTAAGGTGGGGCCCAGCAGTCGAACTCTTACGAGCGTTCAGTCGTCCAGGTCAACGTAAGAATCGGCGTCTCTGCGCCAGTCCTCGAAAGAGGGGTAAGGGGTGGGCAGTTCTGAACTCCACAGCTCGTCGCAGTGGTCGGCGTATTCCATAGTCCGAATCGCCCGCGGATGGCTCCGCGCCTGGACGAGAATGGCGTCGAACCAGCCTTCGGTTTTCGCGTCCTGGAAATAATGGTCGGCGATCCAAGACATGAGACTGTGCCAGTCTTGCGATGTGCCCAAAGATTCCTGTTCGCGAACGCTGCTGTTCGCTTCGAGGAATCCCGGGCAACGGCGTCCAAGCTCGCGCGCTACTTCTTTAGTAACTCCGCATTTGAGCTCCAGCGCCGGACGAGCCCAATACGCAAACGCCTCCCAATCGATCCATTGTGAAACAGCGTCGGCCAAACGATCAGGGGCGACCAGCTTCCCGGACGTTCTTGCCTTTCTCACCTCGGGCAGCAGATGAGCGGTGTCATCGCAACGTGCCGCCGCGTCTTTCCACTCGTCAAATGATGGATACTGAATCGGCTTCGCCTTCTTCCACCTCTCCACACAATCCGACCAGCACACTTCAGCTCGCTGGTAGCGCGGGTCTCGTATCGCGTAATAGGTAATTGCGAAGAACGAGCCTTCCTGCTTGGCGAAGCCGAACATATGATCGTCAATCCAATCTTCCAGACGGAAATGAAGAGGCCTGGCCTTGGCTGCTTTGGGTGTGAGAGCTCTTTCGGTTTCGATAAACCCCGGAACACGGGCGTTGAGAATTTCAAGCAGCCAATCCGGTATGCGGTCTTCAACCTCCAGGGCCGAGCGAACCCAAAGGTAGAACTCCTGCCAATCGATGTATTGATTTTGAGTATCAAGCAGGCGCTGCCACGGAATTCGGCGAGCTTCATCGTCGGCGCGCTCACGAGCAGCCCGCTGAAGTCGAGCGGTCGAGCCGCGTACGGATTGGCTTTTGGGTTTATTCAAACTGGAGTACCTGGGAGGGGACGCAGGGCTGCGTGTCCTCTATTGTCGTTTCAGAGCCCACCGCTTGCCGCCCCATTTTAGTCGATTTTGTCATCACCGGAAGCCACTTTTCTTGGGCACTCCTGCGGCACTTGCCCCTCAGTTTCCTGCGAAAACAGCAGAAGTCGGCGACCCATTTTGAGATCGAGAAATCTCGCCCCAAAACAACCACGAACTATAGTTCCTCAATCATTTAACGTCAAACGACAACTATGGGGTGTGCCCAAACAGATTGGTGCTGACAAACAGCGTGAGTCCCGCACTTTAGGTGAGGCGGTCGGCGCTGAGATTACCCGCTTGCGTGTCGATCGCGGATGGAGCCAGGCAAAATTGGCGCACGATCTGGGATATACCGAACGCTACATCGGCCAACTGGAACGCGGCACCAAGAGCCCAACGCTACGAACCCTGGCCGATCTCGCCAAGGCGTTCTCAATAGAAGTTTCCGCCATAATCAGATCTGCGGAACGGCGCCACCGGAACAGTGGAAAGCGCTGACTGTCAAAACATACGGTGAAAGCGCCCTTCAGCCATCTTCATCATCTGAATGGTTATCACTTGCGCGAGGTTCCGGACCAGCAGAGGCCTTTATACCGCGGTCACCTCATCAAGCAGCAGGCGGGGCTGGTAGACCATGAGCAAATGGAAAGTTGGCTAGAATTCGCTGCTCAATCCCCGGTGATCCGGATGTGATGTGCGCCAAGAGTCCAATCTGGGTATGGCCTGCTGTTGCGCCACCCAAAGGATTCGCCTTCCGCCAAACGGCAAGACCGCTGTTCGGTGGTCAGGTTCGAGTTGCCCGTCATCAAGGATCAACCCGGACGGAGCACATCTCCGAGATGCCGACTTCTCGTCAAAGTGATACGAAGGGCGTTTACGGCAACTGATCGTGGTCTGCTTCTGTTGGTTTTGGGTCCGTGATCTCCCGTTCCCAAATGCGAGGCACTAGGGGCACCCATTTCAGCGGAAGAACCCACTTCCATGGCACCTAGGCCCCGCCGCCAAAGTCAGAATCCTCCGCTTCAAAAATCTTGGGTCATTCCGGCATTACCGTGGCCTTCAAACCCACGTTTGAGGTGTTCACCAGGGTTGGCCCCGACAACTCGCTTGAACGCCTTACTGAAGGCTGCGCCGGACTCGTAACCGACCGACCGAGCAACGTCTATGAGCTTTGTGTCACGCTGTTGTAGTAACTGCATTGCCTTCTGCATCCGCCACTCGGTTACGTATTCCAGTGGCGTTTGTCGTAGCAGCTCCTTAAAACGGGCCGCGAATGCGGAGCGAGACATGCCCGCTGCTTCGGCCAGGGATTCAACCGTCCAGCCGTCTGATCGTCAAGAATCTGCTGGCTATGGCGAAGGTGATGAACGGAGCCAAGGCCAACGCCATCAGACAGCGTTCAGTAACGATCCAGGAGCGCAAGCTACCTCTAATGAAAAAGGCTATAGAGTTGAAGTGTAATCGGCTAGAGCAGGAGACAGAGGGTACAGCGAAGAAGCTTAGCAAGGGCCGTGTGATCACCATCGAAGACATCAACCGCATCCGCGAGCGCGTTTTCGGACTGCCTCCAGTTACAAAAGGCGCCTAATCCCAGCCAGAGCGTTTTCTAGCAGCAGCTGCGTTCGAAGGGAAATTCCGCGATTCGAGAGGGCTTGGCGTTTGGCGTAGACTTCGATTGAGCACAAGGTCCGTTTTAGATTGCGCGTGAGCAGGTTCACTTGATGTTCGCGGATTAGCCCTGATGTCACGAGCATGTTTCCCATTTAAGTACCGTAGAAACAGCAAGTTACACAACTACCCCCCTCCATCCGGTTGTAGGTTCGCTGGAACTCTGAATTCAGTCTTTGGCTCTCTTGAGGAATCAATCAGTTAGCCGCGGCTGGTCCCCACAGTACTGCAAGCCAATTACGCATAAAGTAGCTCGTATTTCGTGCAACTTGGCCGTGAGTTTGCCCTATTATGCCGCCATATTCCGCCACATCCCGTCTTATCCCGTCTAATGCAACTTAATTCTAAGACGCCCAGAGGATAGGGTTGCTGGAATTCGATTGCAGTAATGATTGAATTGCGCTGCAGTAAATTCGGATTATTTTGCAGTGAAAGGGCAGGCCACAATCCTGGTTCCGACTAGACCTCTGGAATAACCAGGCTTCTGCAAGACACCACATCGGCTCATTTCTGCAATTACAGGACGCGGTTCGGGACAACCGTCGGACAAGCCGACTTTTCCTTTGATTTATGGACGCTGGAAGACTATCTTCTACCCGGTAACCGAGGAGAACGCTTTGAGCAAGCCCGCAGATCTGGTACAGGGCACCCTTGATCTCCTGCTGCTAAAGATCCTGGCTCTGGAACCGCTTAATGGATTCGCAATCAGCCGTCGGTTGAAGCAGGTGTCGGGTGAAGTTCTGCAAGTAAGCGACGGCTCGCTATATCCCGCCCTGCATAAGCTGCAGGAAGCGGGATTGATCACTTCCGAATGGAAGCTGAGTGAAAATAATCGCCGTGCCAAGTTTTATTCGCTTACCCGTCTTGGCCGCAAACATTTGGAAACGGAAGCGAAAAACTGGGGACGCCTCTCCAGCGCTATTTCGCGCGTCGTGAAGCTCAAAGAGGCGTAAGTGCCCGAAGTGCTCGAGAGCAGGTCCATTCCGCCGGAACGCTGGGTGTACACGGTCCCGCTGCGCCTGCGCGCATTGTTTCGCCGACGGCAACTCGATCAGGACTTGGACGAAGAGCTACGATCCCACTTAGAAGAGAAGACTTACGAGTTCATGGAGAACGGACTGAGCGCAGAAGAGGCGCATTATGCCGCGCTGCGCGACTTCGGCAGCCTCGAACTCTCAAGGCAGAATTGCCGTGACGCTCGCAAAGTCTTCTGGATTCAGAACCTCATCGAAGACATCCGTTTCGGCTTGCGGACGCTGTGCAAGACTCCTGGCTTCACCGTAGTCGCCGTCCTGACGCTCGCGCTGGGCACTGGAGCGAACACAGTTGTCTTTTCTGTTATTCATGCGGTACTTCTGCGGCCCCTGAGGTATATCGACCCCGACCGCCTGGTATTTCTCTCCGAGTCGACGGGAGACCTCCCCACTATGTTCATCTCGTTGGCGAACTTTGCGGACTGGCAGTCGATGAACACAGTGCTCGAGAGCATGGGAGCCTTCCGCAGGGGCGGCGCAACGATGACGGACGGTGGCGAGCCGCGGCATGTGGTGGTTGGCGAGGTTACGGCCGGTCTTTTCCCGACACTGGGAATCGCTCCGGTTCTTGGGGAGGGGCTTAGCGCCGAGCAGGACAAGCCGGGCGCCGCTTCCGTAGTTCTACTAAGCGACGCGCTATGGGCGACCGAATTCGCCCGCGATCCAAATGTCATCGGCAGACAGCTTAGCCTCGACGGCGTCTCCTTCACCATCACAGGGGTTATGCCCAACAGCCGTCTTCCTTTGTACTGGCGGCGAATCGATGTCTTTACTTCGTTGGGACGGCTGGCACCTTCCATCGGTGGCGAGTCCCACCGCTCTTACCATCTTGGTGTATACGCGTACGCCCGGCTGAAGCCGGGAGCCACGATACGGCAGGCTCGTACTCAGATGTCGAACATTGCGCGGATCCTGGAGCAAGAGCACCCAGCAACAAACGCCGGTCAAGGCGTAGAGGTGCAGGCACTGCAAGAGAAGGAAGTCGGAGACGTGCGTCGGCCTCTGGAACTGCTGATGGGCTCTGTAGTTCTGGTGCTCCTAATCGCATGCTCCAATGTCGCGAGTCTGTTGACGTCGCGTGCGATCGTGCGGCGCCGGGAGATTGCGATTCGCGGCGCATTGGGTGCCGGCACGGCGCGCCTGACCATACAGCTTTTGTGCGAGAGTACTCCGCTTGCGCTGATTGGCGGAGCTTTGGGTCTCGTTCTCGCTTGTTCGGTAATGCCCTCGCTGGCGCGTCACGCTATGTCCACCGTGCCGCGCGCCGAGGATATGGCCATCGACGCCCCTGTCCTGGCTTTCACCTTATTGGTATCGGTGAGTACGGGTATCCTCTTTGGCGTCGTACCGGCGCTGGCGGCCTATCGGAGTGATCCGATGGAGGCGTTCACGGAGGGCGGCCGCGCTCCGCAAGTTCGCGCCGTAAGGATCGGTCTCCACCGCCTGCTTGCTACGGTCGAACTGACGATGGCATTGGTGCTTCTGATCGGCGCGGGACTTACCATTAAGAGTCTCTTTCGAGTTCTACAAACCGACGCCGGCATGCAGGGCAATGGCGTGCTGACCGGAGTGCTAAGCCTGCCGCCGGCTAAGTACACGAGTGCGGCGCAAGTGGATACCTTCATACAACGATTGTTGCGCAATACTGCTGCGCTGCCTGCGGTGTCTGCGGCAGGATTCGTGACGCCGCAACTGGTTGGTGGTTCGCAGGGCACCTTTCGCGTGGAAGGACGACCCCATCCAGGGCATAGAGATGAAACCTACGCCGAGTTCTCCAGTTTGACTCCTGGTGCTCTTGAGGCACTGGGCGTAAGGCTGTCAGCTGGTCGGTTCTTCAGTTGGAAGGACGACGCTGCAGCACAACGGGTTTGCATCATTGACGACGAGCTGGCTGAGCAGTATTGGCCGGGAGAGAATCCCATAGGCAAGCGCCTTTCTACCGAGGTGCCGGCAAACCCGACATGGTGGACTGTCGTTGGCGTGGTTCATCACTTGACAGCCAATGGGCCCGACAAGCAGCAATTGGTGGAGATCTTCGTTCCCTATTCACAAGATCCGTCCAGACGGGGACGACTAATTGTGCGTGCGCGGGACGGTCGTGAGCTGCCCTTGGCGGGCATCAAGCAGGCGATGCACTCCCTGGACCCTGACGTGCCACTGTATGACGTGCGGAGCCTCTCCGATCTGCTCCAGGAGCGAGTTGCCGAACGCCGGCTCATTGTTGTTCTGCTCTGTGTCTTTGCGGCGATTGCCGTGCTGCTCGCTGCACTCGGCGTCTACGGCGTTATAGCCTACATGGTGACTGGGCGCAGAAGAGAAATTGGCGTGCGCCTCGCCTTGGGAGCCAAACGTCGCGATATCGTGTGGCTGGTTCTTAAGCAGATGATGCCGGTGATTGCGGTCGGCGCAGTCCTGGGTATTCTTGCGTGTCTGGCTATCAGCCGATCCCTCAGCGGTCTCCTGTTTCAGGTCAGTGCCACCGACCCCTGGACGATTGCCGGCGGCCTGGCACTTCTCATCGCTGTGGCGCTGGCAGCTTGCGGTATTCCCTTACGCAAGGCAATCGCGATTGACCCGGTCAGGGTCCTACACCGCGAATAAAGAGTTGTTGGAGTGCCTGCAGCTTCCCTGCCTTTCCGAAAAGCCAACAAAACAATCTTTTCCACTTGCTTACCGAGGGGACGGGGCGTAGAGTGTATCGGTAACCGAGTGGAGAGCCGCATCCCTGACTCGAGCAGTTGCCAATTGTCAGTTGCCAGTAAGAGCAGACCTGACATTTTGTGCAAACTAATCTCAGTAAAACGGGAGCTGAGTACTGGGACACTTCGAATTTCACCTGAAAGGAAGACTCACCATGAACTTGCGTATCGCTTCGCTGTCACTTCTTGCACCGTGTTTGATGTTGGCGGCTGTTCCGGCGATGGCTCAAACGGTTTACAGCAATGGTCCCATCAACGGCAACGTTGACGCGTGGACCATCAACTTCGGCTTTATCGTCAGCGACACCTTCAATGTTGCTAACCACGACACCACCATCACGGGCGCAAACATTGGCGTCCGCATGTTCCCCGGCGACACGCTGACGTCAGCAGAGCTGTCCATTACCTCTGGCGAAAACGGTGGGACCAGCTACTTTGATCAGACTGTAAACTTCACCGCGGTTAGCTGCCAATTCAATGAGTTTGGATACAACGTCTGCAACGAGAGCACCGTCTTCAATGGTCCAACTCTGAACAGCGGCAACTACTGGCTGAACCTACAGAACGCCAGTGTCCCCAGCGGCGACCCTGTCTTCTGGGACGAGAACTCAGGTCCGTCGTCGGCTTCGGAGAACTCGGTGGGCACAATTCCCTCGGAGGCTTTCACGGTTCTCGGCACCAGCAGCAGCACCACCACCAGCACCAGCACGACGACCACGGGCACGGTTCCGGAACCGGGCAGCATCATGCTGTTCGCGTCTGGCATCCTCGCTCTAGCGGGCCCGGTACGTAGGCGGCTGTGGAATTGAAGCTGCGACCCAAGGACTAGAACGCCACACTTCAGGAAGCGTCAAGTGCTATCGGATGCAAAGGAGTGAAGTCATGAAGACCAGCAGTTGGAGTCTCGGATCCGCAAGAGCGATTCGCTTCGTCGATATCGTTAGGGCATCGGCAGTCGGAATTCTGTTGCTCGCGTTTGTCGGGCCGGCGGCGCAGGCGCAGACCTTCACGGTCCTGCACTACTTCTCGGGTGGCAGGATGGCGGCAATCCGAGTGCGGGCCTGACCATCGACGGGTCCGGCAACCTGTACGGCACTACCCTATACGGCGGCAACGCAGCGTGCTTCAGTGGGGGCTATTCCGGTTGCGGAGTAGCCTTTAAGTTTTCGCCTCACGGCTCCGATTGGGTGCTCACGCCGCTGTATAGCTTCGCCGGAGGCACGGACGGCGCTTATCCCCTGGCGAATCTGACCATCGCCAGCAACGGCAGTCTGTACGGCACGACTTCTGGAGGAGGGGTCGGCGACTGCTCACCGGGAGGTAGGGGAGGCAATGGCTGCGGCACAGCTTTCCAGTTGCGCCCCGCCCCCAACCGATGCCGTTCCGTAATCTGCGAGTGGGACGAGACTGTTCTGTATCGCTTTACGGGCGGTAACGATGGCGCCATTCCGCAAAGCAATCTTCTTCCCGATAGCGCCGGCAATCTCTACGGCACAACTTACCAGGGTGGGACATCGAGTGACGGGGTTGCTTTTGAACTTACGCCTTCCCAGGGCGGATGGACCGAGTCGGTGATTCACGCTTTTGCCGGAGGGACGGACGGCGCTTCCCCGCAGGGCGACCTCACGGCGGACAGCAGCGGGAACATCGATGGAACGACGGAAGGTGGAGGCGGATGCGGTGGCGATTGCAGCACGGTTTTCCGCCTGACGCCTTCGGGTTCGGGCTGGCAGGAAAGCATCCTCTATAGCTTTCAAGGTCAGAGTGACGGCGACTACCCTCGTGGAGGAGTGACGATCGATTCGTTGGGCAATCTTTACGGCTCCAACGACGGCGACAACGGCATGGTGTTCGAGTTGACATTCTCCCAGGGCAGTTGGAACTTAACGCCGCTGTATGGCAACCTCGGCTTTGGGAACCTTCCGGCCATGACGAACCCGCCGATTGTGGACGCCGCCGGCAACCTCTACGGCACAACGGTTTTTGGTGGGGGAAGCAATTGCCCCTACGGCTGCGGCGAGGTCTTCAAGCTGACGCCCACGGTGGGTGGTTGGAGCTTGACTGTGCTCCATGAATTTACTTATTACGATGGCCAAGCGCCGTGGGGACGCCTGGTTATGGACAGCCACGGCAATCTTTTTGGCACCGCGGTGCAAGGGGGAGAGGGCAATTGCCCGGAGTTCTGCGGCACCATTTGGGAAATAACGCCTTGAGGAGTCTGCTGTTTCACCACAATCCAGAACGCATGAGGACCAGTGCACACTCAAAAGTTCGCGAACATCGGGACCTAACCCGTCTTTGGCGCTGAATGCGATGCCAAATTCCAGCGAGTCGAAACCCTAATTGCGGAATTTGTAGCCGGACTGATGCGAACCGCTGTCGCACTACGACGGCAGGAAGAGGCACGCAAGCGGCGTGAGGCCGAAGAACAGAGACGAGCACAGGAGGCGATACAACTACGCCAGGATATTTACGAGGTGGAGAAAAAGCTCGAGCAACTCAACAAATGGACCGAATGATTGGGATCGCGCCGCTGTTGAAGGCTTGCTAACCCAAGTAATGAACGATAATGGACGTTTGCTTCAATAACCCCAGATTAGAGCGTGCAGGCCGAAAACATCAGTGAGGAGAAAACTGTGGGCGCGGCCGAAAGGAGCCGCTCTCTATGGTTTCGCAAACGCCTACTGAATATGG
>Ga0182030_10027912_pt1 | contig 10121 bp, 5 predicted proteins | sample 812S3MmetaG_FD_121299 | JGI IMG/M metagenome (GOLD analysis project Ga0182030, IMG submission 121299) | Permafrost microbial communities from Stordalen Mire, Sweden - 812S3M metaG (Illumina Assembly) | ecosystem: Environmental > Terrestrial > Soil > Wetlands > Permafrost | place: Sweden... | reverse complement strand
GCTTTCTTGCAATCCGTATATTCTAAAGCGTTCAGGTGGTTTTCCTGCATTAAATTGGGCAATGTCGAGAGCAGTCATAGCATATTCATCCACAAGATCTATTCTGGCGCCCTTTGCTACGAGTAATCGGACAGTGTCTTCTTTCCCATTATCAGCGGCTGTATGAAGTGGCGTTCGATGTTCGTCATTGACGGCGTCGATGTCGATATTTTGGCTCAGGAAGAAGTTTATACAATCGTCTTGTCCGTGTTGTGCTGCTATGTGAATGGGAAGGCTCCCGTTCAGAAGCTTTAAGTTTAGATCCGCATGGTATTCTTCTACCAATATTCTCGCCATATTCTTGTCACCACTCTGCGCGGCTTCGTGGAGAGCTGTAAAGCCTCGATCATCTTGTCCGTTGACGTCTGCTCCATAGTGTATAAGTTCTCTTACTGCGGCTAAGCGAGAGCCTTTTGTGGCGAGCAACAGTGTTTCTGTATAAGTCGCAAGTACAGGGGTTGATGTTGTCTTATGTGCGTCCAAAAGCTTCTTGTTGTAATCCGCTAATCTGTCTAAGAGGAGGCGAAGGAGTCCAATATCTTCCGGTGCGCCAGAGACTGCAGCCTTAAGCGCGCCTTGATCAAAAGTCGAGTCGTTCCAAACATCGAGTAAGAGCGTAGCCATTTCTACTTTGCGCTGATCAACTGCGACTGCCAGTGAACTTTTTTGGCCCCATCCACTGCAAAGCTTAACATCTGCTCCAGCCTCGAGGAGAATTTTCGCAACTCCAACATGGCCTCCATATGCCGCACATGCTAATGGATTTAGTGTCCTGGGATGTCCTGAACCATTAAGGAAAACAAGATTGACATCAGCGCCTTTATCTAAGAGGGCTTTAACCATGCCTTCATGACCAACAGAAGCTGCAGATGCCAAAGCAGTTTGACCAGGACCATTCAGTGTGCAAATAGCATTAACGTCTGGATGACACCGAAGAATCGCTTCCAAAACAGCCATATTTCCTGATTCTGCGGCTGATGCTAGCGGATTGCCGTAGGCGTTCTCATTTGTGGATACACCGGCAGGTGGATCCGCATTCAGAAGCGTGCGTACAACTTCTAGGTGACCCTGCAAGGCGGCTGCATCTAAAGGTGAGTCATGATAATATTCGGGCTGGAGATTGATATCAGCACCTCGCTGTAAGAGCAGCCGGACAACTTGGTCATGGCCATGCCTAGCCGCACGACTTAGAGCTGTACCTTCTCCGTATTTTCCAGAGAAATTTACGTCAGCTCCAGAATCCAAAATTTGCCGCACAATGTTCAGAAGACCGCCTGCAGCAGCGCTCTCTAGGGTTGTAGCAGTTGGAACAGAGTCAATTGGGATAGATCCGAATTGATCTCTCGAGATATCGAATGTTGTTCGACCCGGAGCGTCATCTCGCCCGATCAAGTGAGATGCCAGAAACCGAATGGTCGACTCGTGAGATCTTGATGTTGCTAGTTGCAGGGTTTCTTCGGAACACTTTGCGCCTGCTTCCAGGAGAAGCTTTACGATAGTAGTTTGCCCGTATGCCGCGGCCTCATCTAACGGCTTCTTTCCTTTGCCGACTGAATCGTGAATGTTAATGCCATTTTTTATAAGTACTCTCACAACCTCCTCATGGCCATTTCTAATTGCGGTGACTAACGCTGTTCCAGATCTATAATGTCCCCAGTGAGAATCAGCTCCTTTTTCCAGGAGCAGTTCCACGATTTTCACATGGCCTGCCGCCGCGGCAGCTCTAAGAGCACCATGTTGAAAGCCCCCACGAAAGGCCGGATCTGCGCCCTTGTCGAGAAGATCCTTCACGATTTCTTCATGGCCTTGAGACGCAGCAACGCTGAGAGCATCTCCGAACAAACCGCATCTCTCATTCACCTCCTCTCCTTGTTCAAGAAGTGTGCGGACAACCGTAGTGAGACCAGCAAAGCTTGCATAGTACAGCGGGGATGGTGGGTTAGAATTGCGTAGCCTAGCTATTCTTGCAAACGAGTCCGGCAAGCTATACATTGATTGAGAAGTTCGCCATGGTCGATCAACATCGTACAGCCGGAGCAAGATTTTGAAGCAAGGCGACTCGTGGCAAAGCAACCCCAAAATTGGCTCTAGCAGAGTGCTAGGTTCTCCAGCCTCTTTTACGTGTAGCATCCAGTATTGTGCAGCGTAACCCGCAAGAGGAAACGTCTTCATAATGTTGGCATCGCCCAAATCTACGGATCCCAGATATAGAAGGTAGGCGAGACAAGCATGGCTCATCTTTTCATGTACTGTCTTTGCTTCGAAAGCTGGTTTTGATGCGCCACTAAACCTCGTCCCACTGCCGAGGAGAAATTCTCTGACCGAAGCATGCGCGAGACGCACTTCTATGCCGAAAGCATTTTTGTTTGACTCTGCAATAGTAATGGTTGACGAGCACACAGAGAGGATGTCCCGAGCATCGTGTAGACGATAGTCTGGAGAAAACTCGGTCGTTTCCCCGCATTCAATGGCCAGCACCTCAGCAATCTCGTCCAGGGAAAGAGTACGGCGCGAATAAATCAGCCACTGGAATACCGTCAACGCATCACCGACATACTCCTCATCTATTCGGGCTACAATGTTCGTGTAGGTTTCTTCAAGCGTTTTGGGTAACGATTTTAGAATTGCCCTAGCAGCGTTTGGCTTGAGGCATTTCTCTATTCGTTCAAGCTGACAATCGACCCATCTAAACCTTGAAGCAAGTTAGAAATCACTTAGTTTCGAGAGTAAAGACGGGAACCCTAACATTCCAGAAGCGCCCTCTGCGAGCGTAGCTTCGATATCTTTTCGTGGGGCTTCAGGCCAGTTTTGAATGCGTTTGTGGCGAGTGAGTCGCTTCTGAATATGGTCACGAATATCTTGATCCACGTTTTCTGCTGTCAGGATCATTGTTTCATTCGTGGACGTTTCTAACGCTTGCTGAATGGTTCTCTCCTGTCGGCTGGTGATGGCGATGTTGATCACCCCTGAGTTCCTTTTGTGCAGATCCAAAACGAAAGCAACGATACTTTCTTGGTCAACGGCTTCGTCTAAAGCGTCTAGTACCAGATATATTTTACTATAAATTAGCAGGAACTTGTCTAGCACCTTTAATAGAAAGCTGGCTGACACGTTCCAGGTCATTTCCTCGTACTGCGAGACACCTTCGAAATATTCAGCAGATTCGACTAACATCTGCCAGGCAACAGAGGATTGACACGAGAGTTGCAAAATGATGGATCTTAAAGCGCTCTCATACCATTGCTTTCCTGGAACGGCAAAATCGAAGAAGAAATATGCTAGGGCTGTCTTTTCTTGGCCCTGACAAAGCCTCGCTATGTCGTCGACAATCCGCGAGCTAGTCAGTTAGATAGGAATCAATCCAAATCCAACAATTTTCACTTACCAAAGAAATGTTTTGCCGCAACCAGCTTTAATCATGATCAGTTCTGAATGAATTGGATAGGGCCTGACTTACGAATGCCATGAATCCAAAGTAGAGACGAAGGAGATTGTCTCCATAAGTCATAACGAGTATCTTTCATTAACCACGCTCCGGAATCTGGGTCACGCCGATCTTTTGCTGCAAGATAATTCTCGGAAGGATCAGGGGGATCGAGCAATGCTTTTATCCTCCGATATTCGTCACCTGTAGGTATTAGTGAGTCGATCGATAAATATAAGATATGTACAATACTGAACTTACGATTATACTGGCTTTCAAGGTCCTTAGCCAACATCTGAGTCTGGAGGTTGATCTTCTCCGCCATTTTATGTGTCGCCAAAGCGATGGAGCTTTGAAACCGTCAGTACCGAGGAGCTTCCCATTTTGGAGATTTTTTTTTACGTTTGATCGGTAGTTAATGCAAGCGTCAATGAACTTTTCAACCTATTCAGCTGTTCCACTTTCTTTTCAACGTCACCCTTAGCATATGGCCATTTGAGAGTCCGAGCCATAGCTCTCAAGCCTCCACTAGGGCTAGGCTTCAAATCCGATTGCACAATTTCCATCTCAGCCTTACATTTTAGCAGCAGCCCATCTTTTTTCGTCAAGATCTGAAGTGTGGAAAGCTGAGGGTGACTAGCGCCGTCATCGACAAGCTTCAAAATTGTCTCCAAAATATCCCGGAGGCTGGTGATTTCATCGGTGAGCTGTTTCATCTCCTTGGACGCATTCTTGACACTGGAGCGGTAGTCATAGCATAGCGATACGACACTACTCGTGACCTGAATGACAGCGATGATACTCGCCGCGAGGCTGAGAGGCTCTGCCATCGTAGATGCGGACAGGCTTTACACCTAAGGCTGATTGAGTCCCGGTCTTTCGAAGACACCGCTAGCTGATGAATTCAAAAGATACATAGTAGACTTAGTCTTGTATTGACTAAGTAAAGGCTTATTAGACAGCAAATTGGTTGATATTGGAACAGAAAGCCACAGCGGGGTCTCCGTGGTTTGAGCGGCCATGAATACGCCTATCCTCTTTCAGGCAACACCGAGTAACTCTTATCAGCAGCCTCGTAATGATTAATCAGCCACCAATTTGTGAGAGAGTATTATTGGCCGGTATTTGAAATATTTAGTTTCGGAAGAATCAACTGCCTTGAGACCCAGAAGGTCATGTGGCTCTGCAGCTCTGTGGCTGTGCATCATGGACGAGGCGCAGCCTGCTATGTATTTTTTACTATACTGTTTCAACATCCGGCCAAGACGCCCCTTCCGCATCAACGAAAATGATAATTCTGCTAGTTCAATCGCCGATTTATGTTGATTTCTTGAAACTTCTGCTTTTGCGTACCTTTGTCTATGGTCTTTCTTTTCCTGCTAGCATCACAGGCCTGATTACAGTCGCCGAGGCTATAACTCAAGAGTCGTACCGGTACATTAAGAAGGCCAGGAATGCGCAAGAATTTAAAACCTGTTCAATGAAAACATAAGAACTCATTATTTACTCAATATATGATCATAGGAGAGAAATTTCCTTTCTGCTAAAGATTTAGGAACCTTTTGTAATATCATGTTTAAAACTTTTGTAAATCTGATATTTAAGAGAGGTTTAAGATAGGGGTTTAAAGTACAGTATGGTTTATAAGAAGGATATTGTTAGTTGAGCTATTGTTGTCAATAAATTATTCATTGTTCTATTTAATAAATAATTGTTTTCGCAATATAAAGACATCATATCTGAAAAATCTTGAGATAGAATATTGGGAAAACCCTCAATATCACAACCCTGATATTTTGGGAGGGATTTTTAATAATAAGAAAAAGAGCCTTGAGTAATAGGCACTAGACAATATAACAACCATGTCACGAAAAGACTGTCAATTTTGTATTGTAGTATTAAGAATGAAGAACTAAGCTTCGTAGGTGGTGTAGGGCCTTTTATAGGGCTCCAGTGCCTAGGGTCGCGCTCAGGGAGCTTTCTAGGTGAAACGTAACAGACCGGGATGCAAAGAAACGAGGCTGAATAGCCAGTGATCATATAAGCATTTCTTGACCACGGTGTGGATCCAAGAGTCAAGCTAAATAACAAGTCACTTGAGGAATTTATTAAAGAAAATCCATTCTGTTGGAACAGGAACTTACTATTCTCTGGAGACTTTTATGCTTATTAACTGCCCATGGGGGAAAGGATAAGAACTCAGACCTCTAACTTCAAAAGCAAAAGGGCGTTTTCAGATTGCTCAAGAAGATTAGGTAGAGAGGTATCGGGTAAGGTTTTCTTTGCGAGCAGATAATAGGCTGGGAATATGTGAACCAGGTTATTTAACTACACCCTTTCACTTCTCTATTATTCAGTGTAGTTCTAGCTCCGTTATGATTAAGACTAGTTTTGAGAGAGCAAGTTTGATGCGCGAAGCTAGACTGGTCGAGTATACGGAAGACATTTGAGGGATTCAAGACGCAAGGTAAGATATTTTGGGTTGGAACGCGGACGAACAGAAAACATGTTAGTTTTGCTACATTATCAACTGTTGCCTGCATGACACTTGCTGTAGCGCTTAGCTGTCCCTTTCAAACCTGTGTGCTCCTTCAAGGCGCGACAGCCAATTTGAAAGCGAGTCAAACCAAAAATTAATTGAGCTGTGAGTGGGAGAAAAGTAGGATATGATGAAGCACGAGATAATATTTTTCTGTCATGGTTGCGTGGAAAGACGCCTCGAGACGCCCATGCAACACAGTTCTAGAGGGCCATTCCACTTGAAAGGGGGCCATACAGCAGAGTTCAGGTCGCAAGTGCTAGCGCTACTGTGCACCATGGTCACGGTATTATAAGGCTCCACTTGGGCGACTCGATCCTTTTACATACATCTAACGTCAACTTCAAAGACTCTCTGGGTCCAAAGAGCGTTGCACTTGTATATATTTAAATGAGCTGGAAGTTCTCAATACGCACTCAAAAGGCGGCTTTATCTCTGATAATTCACTCTAATTTAGAGTTTTGGACTCCCAATAACGGCCATGTAGCTTGGGAGAGCGCCAGGCATAATCAACATCTAACCTAGGCAAAAAATCCACTGCTAACCGTGCAAAGACTAAAAGAAGCTACAATGAGATTACAAGATCATTTAGATGGCAGTTCTCTCTTTGTTTAATAGCATCTATCACAGCTAACATAGATTAGCACTGTGTTCGGTAAGCTTGTTTCATCGCTCTTCAAAGTATCGTTTAATATTGCTCACAGAGAAGGTGCATATCTGCTGATCTTAGCCTACTCAGATCCTTCGAACAACTTTCCCCCCCATCAATTTTAAAACTATTATATAGATCATATATATATATATTGAATAAAAACCTAAAAATGTTTATAAAATGATTAGAGAAAATTATATAAAAACTCATTTTAATTAGTTTTATAAGTTTAATATTATCAAGGTTGAATTCAAGTAAAAAAAACTAGAGATGATTTATTTAGAAAGTCATACAATCTCTGGTCATTGATTCGATCATTTATCTGTTCAACTTCACTCGCAGATGAACAGGATCCGAGTGAGCCGAGGGTAAGCAAGTCTGTTCAAGCCTGAGTTGAGCCTGAGCTAGCCTAAGTCAGCATTATCCACTATAATACAGGCGGCCCAGCTGCAGAAATTCAATACTGCAGAAATTCAATAGTCTGCATTGATATTGAAAGGGTGTGTATCTGATGGCTGGCTGTACTTACAATCAACGCTAAGAAAAAAAAATTCACGATGTCAATTGGCAAAGTGAATGCAAGAACATATACTAACCTAAAAACGCACGCTGTAATGCCTACCATTTCTATCCTTCCACCATTCCCAAGCCAATGAAGTATCGTCCATTGAATCTGATTAAAAGGCGGGAAATTGTACGCTTTTATATGTAAGGTTTTTTATTTTATTTTTTAGTAGTGCTGTGGATTGAAGCCGACAAAGGCCTGATAAATCTTTAGATTGCAGAGATGACAATGGCTGACTGTTCCAAAATGTGGGGTTTGAGGGTAAGCTATACCGAATCAAGTAATTCCCGCCGACATCAAAATGCATGAATCTTCGGCGAAATACGAACTTTTCATTCAAAAATCCTAGGACACATACATGGCTTTAGGCCGCCATGGAAGGTGGCAATCCTAAAACACCCTGCGTTACTACCTAATTTTTCAGGTTTCTCATGCTAATTGCAAGCCCCTATGCTACATTGCTCAAAACCCCTGTAAATTCGGAGATTTGCTTTTCCAAATCCTTGCTGTTTATCCGAAAAGACCAATCATAGCCTTCAGTGGCTAAATTTTCTGCAATTAGACCGTCACCGCAGAGTTCTTATAGGGTCTTTGGTGGAGTTTTCGTACCATTTTGGGAAATTTCCGACAAAGACAAAGAAAGACTTTACGGTTGATACCAGCAAGCGCTTACTTTCTACTTGAATGTCTCATTCTATTTCTCTATTTTATCCCACTTCCCCTCCTCTTTCCACTATAGCATCTCATTTTCCTCTGCACTGCATATCACAATTCTCGCATCATGAAGTTCTCAACTTTATTTCTTGCAGGCTTAGCAGCTACACCCGCAACTATCCTAGCGCAATCTACCACCAGCTCCTACCCAATACCCAGCGGGGTCCCTAAGCCTTGTGATCCACACCATATTCGCAATTCCAACTCGTCGCTAGACTTCCACGAAATCTTCTCCGGCTACGGCGTCTACGAAAATCCTACCAACCCGGGTAGCCCTAGCGGTGATTATTACCAAGAATATACCTACTACGGTGGCGATCCAGCTGTTGATAGTTGTACCGAGATAGCTTATTGTGCAACCCTTGCGCCTGGAGGGAGTTTCAATGCAATGTACATAATAAGCGAGGGTACTTGGATATGTAACGCGTTCCCGGGACCGAATGAAGATGCAAGTTATTTCGATTTGCCGGGTTCCGATACTGGGTATAGTTTTGGGTATTCTACGAGATGATGAATGGTTGGATTTTAGATTCAGCTTATGTATGGGGAGTTTGTCATCCTGGCTAAGCTTGGGCCTGTGATTTGTCCGCCCCACGACCGGTTGGAGTCGCGTGATTTTCTAAGGATGGAAAGGTAGTTGCTGTCTGATTCTGTATATGAATTATGTTATATAATCTCATTGGTGGTAGCTTAAATACAATTGCCACCTAATGGCCAAAAGTCATGCAAATACAAGTATATGGATAAAGTTATTACCCGACCTGAACATCTCAGAATCTCTACCACGTTCAATAATCAATTTTGATGACGAACTTGTCAACTGTAACCTCCATGGACAGCGTCATAGGATTTCCGTAGATCCCTGGGGACAAGACTAAAGTCCCAAATCTTCCCCCTTCAACATGAACAATCACATATTCGCTCCAACTCGTAGAGCTCGAAGATGAACAATGCCATTAGTAGAATGGTCTTTAGTATGGCTATCGCCTCATAAGTGATTCTTTTGGGTGGCATCAAATGAAAATCAAGAACTTGTCACGTTGGATTTGCCGATCCAACCATTTCAAGTCTGCTGAAAAGTAGGGATGCTATAAAAATAAGACCGGATCTCATTGCATAGCATTCAGAACTCAGAAATATTGGGACTGATGTCAATATTGTGTGTTTGCCGGATAGAATTCTTATTCACTTGCATGAATTGTGGTTGAAAAAGAGGGGAAAGTCAGGTGATCTAGACAAGCCCCTTTAGTCGATAGGTCTATGATTGAATAAACTATAATAATATAATAATATAATATATTATAAAGAACTTAAAGACTATCTAAAGAGGAATAAGAGTTCTTTATATATATTAATTATAATATATCTAAAAGCTTTTATAGTAGTAGCAAAGTTATATAACTTTACCGCTTAGAAATGTCTAGAGGTTTCTAGCATTACTAATACTATACTATAATAGTATATACATATTTCTAGAATATACTAATTATAAATAAAACTATAAACTCTTTTAATTAGTATATAAATATAGAAATATATAAGGAAATTTAGACTATTTTCTAAAGAAAAAGTCTAATATATTTTAATATTATTATATTCTTGTTTTAAAGTATTTTATATAAAACTTTTATTTAATCCGGTATATTTAGATTCTATAGAATAGTAGCTTCTTATTATAGATTAGTTATAATTTTAAAGTGTTTTTTTATATAAGATTTAGATATAATATAAAATTCTTAAACTTTATTTTGCTTAGTGGCTTAGTAAGTCCATTAGCTTTTTGATCTTTAGTAAAAATATAAATAAGCTTTATAATTCCTTTATTTATAAGATTTTTTATATAGTAGTATTTTACTGCTATATACTTAGTTCTTTTATAAAAAGTAGGATTATAAGCTAATAATAAAGCCCTACTATTATCTAAATATATAGATATTTTAGACTATTTATAAAGATCTAATTCAGATAATATATACTTTATATATATAGCTTCTTTAGCTGCTATATTTATAGCTATATATTCAGATTCTATAGAGCTTTGAGCTATAATACTTTGTAGCTTAGATTTCTATATAAAAAAAAATTTCTTATATAAAATATATAATTACTAGTAGACTTATAAGTAGCTAGGTCTTTAGTATAGTCTGTATTACAATAGCTATTAATATAATAGTTATTATTAATATTT